>Ga0190273_10000243_pt1 | contig 24852 bp, 23 predicted proteins | sample Popmic504IS_FD_134513 | JGI IMG/M metagenome (GOLD analysis project Ga0190273, IMG submission 134513) | Populus adjacent soil microbial communities from riparian zone of Shoshone River, Wyoming, USA - 504 IS | ecosystem: Environmental > Terrestrial > Soil > Riparian zone > Trees stand | place... | reverse complement strand
GAGACGTCTGCGGAGGCTTTGGCTTGGAAGCTGAATTTGGGCTTGGCGCTGATAAGGTTCACCACCCCGGCGGTGGCGTTGCGGCCGTAAAGGGTGCCTTGCGGCCCGCGCAGCACCTCGATGCGCTCAAGATCGAAGAACTCCTGCTCGAAGAAGTGGGCCCGCAGGAAGGGCGTGTTGTTGAAGGCGACGGCTACCGCCGGGTCGACGGTGGCCGAGATGGCCTGAGTGCCGATGCCGCGCAGCTGGATCGAGTAGCTGGTGAAGTTGGTCTTGGTGAACGTCATGTTCGGAACCTGGGTCATCAGGTCCGCACCCGTCGCCACCTGCGAACGCGTCAGGTCCTCCTGCGAGAACGCCGACATGGCGATCGGCACGTCCTGGATGTCCTCCTCCCGCTTCTGCGCCGTGACGATCAGCGCCTCGACCTCAGCGCCGTCCCGGGCGGCGCTTCCGCCCTGGGGGGCGGCTGACAGCGTCACCGTCCTTCCGTCGTCGGAGGCGACGCGCAGGTTGGTCGCCAGCAGCATGCGGCGCAGGGCTTCGCGGGGTTCGTATTCGCCTTTCAGCGGGGCAACGGTCTGGTCGGCGACTTCCTTCTGGCTGGCGAGGATCTGCAGGCCCGACTGGCGGCCGAATTCCTGGATGGCGGTGCGTGCGGACTGGGCCGGGATGTCGAAGGACTGGACCTCGGCGAAGGCCGGCTGGGCGCTCAGGATCGCGCAGGCCGCCACGCCCCCCATCATCAAATGCCGCAAGCTCATACTCTACTCCCCCGTTTTTATCGGGCGCCTTCACCGGCGCTCCTACGGGTACGATCCGCGGCAAATCGACTTCCGCCGCAGCCTGCGAACTTTTTTACACGCCTGTCGGTTCGCTCAGGCGAAGCTCGTTCTCCTCGACGGTGACTTCGGCGCCCAGCGTGTTGGCGACGGCCCTGGCGAAGCTTTCCGGGTCGTTGGCGCGGAAGTAGCCGACCAGCCGCTCGCGCCCCAGGGCGGCGTCGGCGATGACGATCTGGCGGTCGTTGTAGCGGTTGAACTCGGCGGCGGCCTCGGCCAGCGTCTCGCCGTCCAGTCCGACCATGCCCTCGCGCCAGGCCAGCAGCCGCCCCACGGTGGCGGGCGGCAGGATCTGCGGCGTGCTGACGGCGGTTTTCGAGATCGACATCCGCGTGCCGGCCGGCAGGCGCAGGATGCGGGCCGGATCGGCCGCGGTCCAGCACTCGACCGTGCCCTTGGCGACGATGACCTCCGCGCCCTCGGCCATCCGGCGCACGGAGAAGGCCCCGCCGCTCGCCCGCACGCGGACCTCGCGCGCCTCGACGATGAACGGGCGGGTGCGGTCCTGGGCGACGTCGAACCAGGCCTCGCCCTCGGTCAGCCGGACGGTGCGGCGCTTGTCGGAGAGGGAGACTTCGATGCGGCTGGCGGTGTTGATCGCCGCGCTCGAGCCGTCGGCCAGCGGCACGCGCCGGACCTCGCCCTTGGCGGCGCCATAGCGGTGACGGCCCAGCTGCCGGGCGCCGATCAACCCACTGATCCCCGCCACGCCCACCAGGCTGGCGGCGAGCAGTTCGCGGCGCGTGGCGAGCGGCCAGCGGCGCGGCGGCGGCGTCTCGGCGCCCATCGCCCTGCCCCGGTCCAGCATCGACCAGGCGGCCTGGGCGCGGATGTAGGCGCCCTGGCGGCGCGGGTCGGCGGCGATCCAGGCGTCGAGCTCGGCCTGTTCGGCGGCGGTCAGCGCGCGGGCGTCCTCGCGCACCACCCAGCTGGCGGCGAGGCGGTCGAGGTCAGCGGCGGTCAGCTTGGCGGACATGCCCGGCCTTTCGCGCAAATCGTTTCAGCGGGCCCCGCGCCCTGCCGCCGGCCTCGTCCTTCAGCCCCTGCAGCACCAGGCGCAGGCCCTTGGCGGCTTCCTTCTCGACGATGTTTTCGGAGACGCGCAGCCGGTTGGCGATCTCGCGCTGCGGGAGGCCGTCGATCTTGCGCATCTGGAAAATCAGCCGGCATCGCTCGGGCAGCGCCTCTATCAGCCTTTGCACCCGCGCGAGCTCCTGGCGGCCCTCGACCGCGCGCTCGGCGGAGGGCTCATAGTCAACGATCCCCAGGGCGTCGATTTCCGCCACCGCGTCGATGCGCACGATGCGGTCGCGGCGCATCTGCTTGAGCACGATGTTGCGGGCGACGGCGAAGAACCAGGCCCGGCCGCTGACCACCTCTTCGAAACCGCCGTGGGCGAACATCGCCGCATAGGCCTCCTGGATGACGTCGTCCTCGTTGCCGACCCGCAGCCCCGCGCGCAGCCAGCGGCGCACATCGGCCTCGTGCGGCAGGATGTGGGCGGCGAACCAGGCGGCGGTGTCGCGAGGCGTGGAGATGGCGCTCCCCCGTGCGTGTGTACGCGTAAAGGCTGGCGCGGCTGAGGGGGATGTCAAGCGCGTGAGCGCGACCCATCTGGCGCTCGCGCCGGCAGCCGCTACCATCGGCGGATGCCGTCGCTGAACAGCCACCCGGACCACCCCCGCAGCCCAGCGCTGGCCATAGAGGCGCAGGCGACGCGAGGGCCCGGCGGCGTACTTCATCTCACGTATGTGCTCAGCGGCGCAGCGGGATCGGTGGCGCTGCCGCCGCCGTCGGCGCCCGGCAGAGCCGACGAGCTATGGCGGCACACCTGCTTCGAGGCGTTTGTGCGGGCTGAGGGGGCGGACGGCTACCACGAGTTCAATCTCTCGCCTTCAACGCAGTGGGCAGCGTATGCGTTCGATGGTTACCGTTCCAGCATGAGGCCCGCCGATGTTGCGGCTCCGCAGATTGAGGTGCGGCGGGGAACTGACCGATTTGAACTACTCGCCAGATTCGATTTGAACGGTTCTGGACTGGACGATCTGGACTGGCGCATCGGTCTCTCAGCGGTTGTGAAGGCGGCGGATAAGTCGGCCTCCTACTGGGCGCTGGCTCATCCCGCCGGAAAGCCGGACTTCCATCACGCGGACTGTTTTACGCTCGAACTTCCCGCTATTGGCCGGTCATGAAGTTCGGCATCGACCGCCTCCTCGCTGAGCCTGCCCTGCGCGCGCCGCTGGCCGGGCGCCGCATCGCCCTGCTCGCCCACCCGGCGTCGGTGACGGCGAACTTGGAACATTCGCTGGACCTGCTGGCCGCCTGTCCAGACCTGAACATCACCGCCGCCTTCGGGCCGCAGCACGGGCTGCGCGGCGACAAGCAGGACAACATGGTGGAGTCGCCGGACTTCAACGACCCGGTCCTCGGCATCCCGGTATTTAGCCTCTACGGCGAGGTCCGCAAGCCGACCGACCAGATGATGGACACTTTCGACGTGATCCTCATCGACCTGCAGGATCTCGGCTGCCGCATCTATACCTTCATTACGACATTGCTCTATGTGCTTGAAGCAGCTGCACAATCGGGCAAGGTGGTGTGGGTGCTCGACCGGCCCAACCCTATTGGCCGGCCGGTCGAGGGCCTGACGCTGCGGCCGGGCTGGGAGAGCTTCGTCGGCGCCGGTCCCATGCCGATGCGCCACGGGCTTACGCTCGGCGAGCTAGGGCATTGGTTTATCAAGACAATGCGTCTCGATGTGGAATACCGCGTCATCGAGATGGAGGGCTGGGCGCCTAACGCCGCGCCCGGCTTCGGCTGGCCGCTGGGCGAGCGGGCCTGGGTCAACCCCAGCCCCAACGCGCCGAACCTGTGGATGGCCCGCGCCTATCCGGGGACGGTGATGCTGGAGGGCGCGACGCTGTCGGAAGGCCGGGGCACGACGCGTGCGCTGGAGATGTTCGGCGCGCCCGACATCGAGGCCGGGCGTGTCGTGCAGGAGATGCGCGCCCTGGGGCCCGAGTGGCTGGCGGGCTGCCGGTTGCGCGAGTGCTGGTTCGAGCCGACTTTCCACAAGCATGTGGGCCGGCTCTGCAACGGCGTGCAGATCCACACCGAAGGGCCGGGCTACGACCACGAGGCGTTCAAGCCCTGGCGGCTGCAGGCGCTGGCCTTCAAGGCCATCCGCCGCCTCTACCCCGACTACGAGCTGTGGCGCGATTTCCACTACGAGTACGAGCACGGCAAGCTCGCCATCGACGTCATCAACGGCGGGCCGCTGCTGCGCGAGTGGGTTGACGACGACGCCGCCGCGCCGCGCGACCTGGCCGCCATCACCGCGCCGGACGAACAGGCCTGGCTGGCCGAGCGGCGGGACTATGAACTCTACTGAACGCACCGGCGGGAATCAGCGCACCGTAGGCTTCGAAGTCCTGGTTCGGAGTACGGTTATGACTGAAGCCACCTACGTCCTCTTTGTCCCCAAGACCAAGCGCGCCAAGCTTCGCACCGTGCTGCAGGCGGAGGACACCACGCCGCTGACCTGGCGCGAGAAGCGCTCGTTGAGCGGCAGCGAGTTTTACTTCTCCGGTCCCGCGGCGCTGGCCCGCGAAACCCACCTGCACCTGACCCGCTGGCTGACCGCCAACTAGCCGCGTCGGCCGCTTACTTTCGCCGCCCGCGAGTGACGCAGGATCAGCGAAGACGGCCGTGGCCTTGCTGCCTTGCCCTTCGCCTTGACGACGGGCTTGGTGACGATGGGCTGCGGGCAGACGCTCTGGCCCGAGACGCGGTCGGGGATCGGTGACCAGGGATCGAGCGTGCGGTCGCTGCGCACAAACTGGCCGCTCTCGGTGCGTTGCGTGCGGTGAACCACCCGGTACGTGCGCGCGGTGCAGTCCCACTGCTGCTCCTGCCACTCCTGGGTGACGAAGCGGCCGCCGACCGCCAGCGGCGTCTCCAGTTCGACGATCGCCTCGACGTACTGGCGGTTATTATCGCCGCACGCCTCTGACGTGATGGCGTCCGCCCAGCCGAGGCAGGCGATATCGTAGTCCGATTGCGGAGCGGCCCGGGCCGGTTCGGCCCCGAGTCCCGCTACGGCCAAGGCCGCCGCGCCCGCGAGCGCCAGAACAGCCGCAAATCTCGTCATCGCCATGCCTCTCCAAGGGCCTGATCATAGCTCAAGCTTCGCAAATTGTCCTTGGTTCCGGCCACGCGGCCGATCTGGCACGCGCTTTGCACTGGATGAGGCCAGCAGTTCAGTTGTTTCAGCCCGACAATTCTGGAGCTCTCACATGGCATCGTTTCATCAACCCGCCCCCCGCGGTGCGCGCAGGACCGGATCGACGGCGGCGGCACTGACGGCGGACGCGGCGACGGTCCTGGCCTGGGCCAACAGCGCCGCGCCCGGCGAAGCGCTGATGTATTTCCGCGGACACCTGGCGATGGCGGCGGACACCAGCCCCGCCGCCGAACAGCTCGCCCGGGCCGTGGCCCAGCTGCACCGGCAGGGCCTCGTCGCCCCGGTCCAGCAACGCCTCGGCCAGCACGACTACAAGTACGTCCTCCAACGCACCTGCCGCCCGGCCGCTGACCTCGCGGCCTGAGGGGACGATAAAAAAGGCGGCGGGTGAGTATCCGCCGCCTTGAGTGTTCCGGTTCAGAGGGGATCTGAAGCCGGTTAGAAACCCTTCCTGATGCTGAGCCCGATCAGCCGCGGGTCGAGCACGAAGACGTTCGTGGTCAGCGCCGTGTCGTCACTGTTGAGGAAGCTGTCCGTGATCGGCGTCTTGTCGAGCAGGTTCTTGGCGTAGAGCTCGATCTTAAGATCCTGATCCGGCTTCTCGAACCAGATCGACAGGTTGAGGTTGTACCAGCCGTGTAGCTTGTCGTAGGGATTGTCGTTGTAGACCCGCGCCCACGACTGCGATTGCCAATAGGCGTCGCCGCGCACCGTCACCCGCCAGTCTTCCAGAAGATCCATGCCGTACTGGGTGCCGACATTCGCTGTCCAGTGCGGGGAGTTCGGCAATTCGTTGCCCGCAAGATCCTTTGCGATACCGGAGCCGCCGTGGATGTTCACCGTGCCGTTTTCGCCGTTGTATAAGCGCGGATCGTAAATCTGACCCGTCGCTGGATCTATGACAGGCGGTTGCAGGAAGAATATTGGCCCCCGCGCGCCGCCGCAGAGCCGCATGTAACTGTTCATCGGGGTCTCAAGAGTCATCCAGCTCTGCACGACGTCTACGGGCACGATGCAGTTTGAAGGTAGCTGAGCCCAAGGCTTTGTAACCACGAAGCCCGTATTGCCTGCGGTGCGATCCATGATGTCGATCGACTGCATGCCTTCGCCGATTTCAGTGTCCAGGTAGCCGAGGTTGCCGATCAGCTGGAAGTTACGCGAGGGAGAGAACCTGGTTTCGAATTCAAGTCCCCATACCTTCGCGTCAAAGTTCTCGTTTACCGCCGTGCGGTCGCGGATCTGCGATACCTGATAATCCTTGTAATCATAGAAAAACGCACCGGTGTTGAACTGGAGCGCGCCATCGAGCAGCGTGTTCTTGGCGCCCACCTCAAAGGCATTTACAAACTCCGGTTCGAACGTCCGCGAATACTCGACCCCCGTAAGCTCAAGCTCAGGAAGAGCATCAATGGAGTCCATGAAATCCTTCACCCATTGCGGGGTCTGGTACATCTCATACTGCCGTTCGTAGTCCGCCAGCGTCGCAAACCCCGGGGTAGGCGGATTTGCCCCGCCGCCCTTGTAGCCCCGCGAGTAGAAGGCGTAGATCATGGTCTGCTCGGTAAACGAGAGCGACGGTTTCCAATCGACCCCCAAACGGCCCGTCCATTCCCCCCAATGTTGCTTGATCGCCGGCTTTTCCGGGTAGCCGTAGGGCACATCGCCCCCGGCGATAATACCCGGCGCGAGAAGCACCTGGCTGGGAACAGGGATGAATGTCTTGCGGTCGTCCGTATACCGAAGGCCGGCGGTGACCTTCAGCGCATCCGTGGCTTGCCAGTAGAGTTCGCCGAACGCCGCTGCTGATCTAAGTTTGTACGGGTTCTTGCTGCGAAAATAATTGTGACCTTGCCCGTCGATGCTCTCGATGGGGTTGGGGTCGATGTAGGGACATTTCGAACGGGGATCTGTGGTCGGTATAATCTCGGAGCCCCCGAGGAAGTCGATTCCCGAACGGCACATGCTGGGATCTGGATCGTCGCCGGGTATGTCTGAACCGTTGAACGGCGCGATCTGCGCGAAAGCCGTGATCAGATTGTAGAAAACATAATAGTCGACGAGAACCTTGAACCGGGTGTAGTTGGCGCCGACGCTGAAATTCAGCGGCCCGTCGAAGCTGGATTGAAGCCTGATCTCCTGCCCGATCTGCTCGCTCTTGGCCTGCGATATGTCGAAACCCACCATCCTGTCTGTACAGCCAAGTTGAGGGTCGCAGAAAACTCCGCCACGTGCGAGATTCTGATAGGAGCTCGGCAGATCCTCGTATCCGTTAGTGCGGTAGCCCAGGTTGGATGTGTCGGTGAATATGGGTTGGGTGTTAAAGCGGTTGAAGTCCTGAAACGAATACACAGAGTCCTTGTCATAAACGCTCTGCGAGAAGAACGTCAGCGAGTCGCTGAGATCCATCTCGAAGTTCAGCTCCACGACATCGGCTTTCGCGCGGTAGCGGGGATCCTTGATCGATTCTATCACCCGGAGATCCCGCGACTGCACCGCTGACGCGTAAGGGTCTCTCGTGAGGATGATTCCGACTTCCGTGTGGGTCTCGCGATCGACACCAACCGGATTGTAGCAGCAACCCGAGCCTGTCCCGTTGCCGAGCGCAGCCAGCGCGAATACGAAGGGTAGCGCCAGGCCGTTCGGGGTCCCGAAGGCCGCGGACTCGTACAGGCTGCCCGGCTGACAGCCCTGACTGAAGAGGGCCTGGTGAAGCAAGGCTCCGTCCGAACTGGTATTCTGCGGAATGACCGAGAAACCATTGACTTCGGTCAGCCCGGCGTCGCGATGGCAAAGTTGCTTGCCGGTGCGCGAACGGTTGTCGTCTTCGTTGAAGCGTTCCCAGATGAGGTTGGAGCGAATGCGCTCTGTAGGGTTGAATTGAACGGTCATCCGGGCGGACCAGAGATCTCGGCCATTCACCGCGTTGTGAGTAAGCGAGTTGTAATCGTAACCTTGCCGGTCGGTTAGCGCCCCCGCCAGGCGAATGGCGAGCTTGTCCTCAACGAGCGGCACGTTGACCATCGCAGAGATGCGCTTTGAATGGTAATTGCCGACTTCGCCTTTCACCGAGCCATCGAAGTCGTCCATGTCCGGCTTGGCGCTGATGACGTTGATCACGCCGGCGGTGGCGTTGCGGCCGTAGAGGGTGCCTTGCGGACCGCGCAGGACTTCCACGCGCTCTACGTCGAAGTATTCCTGCTCAAACAGGCGGTTCTGCAGCAAGGCGGCGTTGTTGAAGCTGACGGCCACGCCGGGGTCGGTGGTCGCCGAAACGGCTTTGGTGCCGATGCCGCGGATGCTGAAGTTGTAGCTGGTAAAGTTGTTCTTCGAGAAGGTGACGTTGGGGATCGCCTTGAGCAGGTCGAAGCCGCCCTCGATCTTCTGTTCTTCCAGGGCCTTGGCGGAGAACGCCGAGATCGCGATCGGCACGTCCTGGATGTTCTCTTCCCGCTTTTGCGCCGTAACGATCAGCGCCTCGACCTCAGCGCCGCCCCCCGCGGCGCTTCCCCCCTGGGGGTCGGCGGCCGCCCGGAGCGTGACGGTCTTGCCGTCGTCGGCGGTCACATGCAGCCCGGCGCTCTCCGCCAGAAGCGCGACGACTGCTTCGTCGCTGTAGTCGCCCTGGATGGCCGGCGCCTTCTTGCCCCTGGCGGCCTCGAACGGGAACAGGACCTGCTTGCCCGACTGCATGGCGAACGCCTGCAGCGAGAGCGCGGCGTCGCCTTGCGGGATGTCGTATGGCCGCGCCTCGGCGGCGAAAACGCCGCTGCCCAGCAGTGCTGAAAGTGCCGTCCCGGCTAGCAGGCGCATGGCGAATTTGGTCGGCATCTGGTTCCCCCCTTTGGCCGAAGCGCCTCCACTGGGCGCCCTTGCCAAATCCGACGAACCGCGATCACCGAACCGCTACTCCTCCCCAAAATTATTTTCACCGATGTCAGCCGGCGGCCGACAGGTAGATGGTCTTGTCCTCCGCCGTCGCCTTGACCGGGAAGGTCGTCTGCAGGGCGCGAACAAACCCCGCCATGTCGTCGACCCGGAAATAGCCGCCGAGGCGATAGCCGCCGATGGCCGGGTCGGCGACGACCAGCTGGCGATCCTTGGAATAGCGGTTGAACTCCTCGACCGCCGCCTCGAGCGTCTGGCCGTTCAGCGCGATCTGGCCGTGGCGCCAGGCCAGCGCCTGGTCGATACGCGCGCCGGTGACCGGCTGGGCGACGCCGCCCGCCTCGCCATAGAGGCCCATCACGCCCGCCGCGAGCCTTGCCTCGTCTTCGACGGCGCCGAAGGGGGTGGTGTCGGCGACCTCGACCTGGCCCCTGGCGACGATGACCTGCACCGCCCTGGGCTGGACCCGGACGTTGAAGGCTGCGGCCCCGGCCTCGACGCGGCGGTCGCGCGCGGCGACGACGAAGGGCCGGGCGGCATCGGGCGCGACCTCGAACAGCGCCTCGCCCCGGACCAGCTTCACCTCGCGCTTGCCGGCGCGGTAGCGGACGACGATCTTGCTGTCGGTGTTGAGCTCGACCCGGGTGCCGTCCTCCAGCACCACGAGGCGCCGCTCGCCGACCGCCGTGGCGTAGGCGGGCGAGGCGTTCACCGACCACAGGCCGATGCCGCTCAGCGCCACCGCGCCGACGACGGCGGCCGCCCAGCGCATCGCCGGTTGGGCCACGGGTCGGGGCGCCAGCAGATCGGGGTCAGGCTCCGGCGCGGCCGGTCGCAACGCGCGCAGGCGGTCGAAGCGGTCCCACACCGCCCTCTCGCGCTCGAACGCCGCCTCATGGGCCGGCGAGGCCGCGCGCCAGGCTTCGAACGCCGCGCGGGTTTCGTCCGTCAGGTGAGGATCGGACAGGCGGACGGCCCAGGAGGCCGCCGCCTCCCTCACCGTTTCTCGCTCTGCCGTCGCCATGCCCATGGGCTCCTCTTCGGGGGTGGTAAGTCGTCGCGGGCGAGCGCGTCGGCGCAGGCGCGCACCGCCTTGACCAGATGTTTCTCTACTGTGGAGACGGACAGGCCGAGCCGTTCCGCTATCTCGCCGGGTGGCAGGCCATAAACTTTTCGCAGCGTGAACACCCGCCGCTGCTGGGTGGGCAGCGCCTCGACGATGGCGCGCAGGCGCTTCAGCTCGTCGCGGGCGACGAGCGCGGTTTCCGGATCGGCGGTGTCGTCGGCGAGGCCAAAGACGCCGACGTCGGCGACATAGTCGATAGCCACCACCTTCTGCCGGCGCAGGCTGTCGTAGACGACGTTGCGGGCGGTGCGGATGGCGAAGCCGGCCGGGCTGTCGACCTCGCGCCAGCTCTCGGCGGCGATGATCCGGGCAAAGGTGTCGTGCAGCAGGTCTTCGGCGGCGACGGGATCGTGCGTCAGACGCCGGATATAGCCGCGCAGCTCAGCCTCCAGCGGAAGGATCTCCCGCCGAAACCAGGCCCTGCGCGCTTCCTGCTCGGTGTGGTCCACCGCCCGCCCCTGCGTACGTACGCGTATGAGCGTGGGCCGGTTTGCGGGGGTGTCAAGCGGCCCCGCCGCCTACATCATGGCGAGCGCCATGCTGACGTCGGTCTGCATGGCGATGGCTTCCTTGCGGTTTGCCGTGGCCTGCGCGAGGCGGGCGGCGGCGGCCTGTTGGACGGCCGGATCAAGGGACTTGCGCGCCGCCCGGGCGGCCTTGGCGGCGCCGTCCTCGGCATCGGCCATGATCAGCAGGGTGACGACGCGGGTGATGTCCATCGGGTCGATGCGGTGCTTGCGCGAGATGTCGCGGGCGTCCTTGGCGAGCTGCGCGTCGACGGCGGTGGCGACTTCGACAACGGTGCGGGGGTTGGCCGACTGGCGCTTGGTCTCCTCGCGGATCCAGGTGCGATTGGCCTTCGACAGCTGCTCGAACGCCGAGCCGGGCGCTTCCAGCATGCTGGTGGTATTGGCGCGCTTTTGCAGCACCTCGTGGGTGGCGTGGAGGTCGCCGACCGAAAAGCCGGCGTTGCCCTGCGCCAGCGCGCCTGACGCAGCCATCGTCGCCACCACGAAAGCCGCCAAAGCTGCCCGTCCCATCGCCCATCTCCCTGTCTCTGCCAGAGTGTTGCGGGCCATTGCGGAGCTTTTGTGGCGATGTTCACCGCACTATTAAAAAGAAAAGGCGGCGCGCTCGGCGACCCGCCGCCTCAGTGATCCGGTCCAGAGGGGACTGAAAGCCGGTTTAGAACTCCTTGCGGATCGACAGGCCGATGAGGCGCGGGTCGAGCGTAAAGACGTTGGTCGTCAGACCGGTGTCGTCCGAGTTGAGGAAGGCGTCGGTGATCGGCGCGTCGTCAAGAATGTTCTTGGCATAGAGCTCGATCTTCAGGCCGGCGTCGGGTTTCTCGATCCATACCGACAGGTTGGCGTTGTACCAGCCGTGCAGCTTGTCATAGGGGTCGGAGTTATAGACCCGCGCCCAGGATTGGCTCTGCCAGTAGGTGTCGCCCCGCAAGGTGACGGTCCATTCCGGCATGACGTCCCAGGTGTACTGAGCCCCAAGGTTGGCGGTCCAGTGCGGCGCGTTCGGCAACTCGTTGCCGCCGAGGTCATCGAGGATGCCGGCCCCGCCGTTGAGTTCGGGGTAGTCCATCACGTCGTACGCCTCACCCGTTAGAGGGTCGTTGAGAAGCCCCCCGCCGAAGGCGCCGATCACCACACCGATCGCGCCGCCCACCCCGCCGCAAAGCTCCCAGTATTGGCCGACACCGCCACGGGTTTGCGCCCAATACTCGGCGACGTGCGTTGGCGCCACGCAGTTCGACGGGAGTTGAGCCCAGGGCTTGACCACGACGTAGTCGGAATTGCCCTGTGTGCGGTTCATGATGTCGATCGACTTTTCACCGTCAGCGATCTTGGTATCCAGATAGCCGACGTTGGCGATGATCTGGAGGTTTCTGGACGGCGCGAACACGCTTTCGAACTCCAGGCCCCAGGTCGTTGCGTCAAAGTTCTCGTTAACGGCGGTTCGGTCGCGGATCTGCGAGACCTGATAGTCCTTGTAGTCGTAGTAGAAGGCCGTGGTGTTGATAGTCAGCGCGCCGCCAAGCAGAGTATTCTTGGCGCCCAATTCGAACGCGTTGACGAACTCTGGCTCGAACGTGTCGCCGTACTCGGCGGAAGTCAGCCTGAGAATGGGCAGGAACTGGAAAGGGGACGCCGGGTTGAGGAAGATGTCGTAGACCCACTGCGGCGTGTTGGCCGCCTCCAGCATGGCGAGTCCTTCCGCCTCGGTCGCAAAGCCGGGCTTGGGCGGATTCGCGCCGCCGCCTTTATACCCATGCGAGTAGAAGGCGTAGAGCAGGGTCTGATCGGTGAAGGAGAGGTCCGGCTTCCAGTCGACGCCGAGCCGCCCGGTCCACTCCCCCCAGCTCTGTTTGATCTGCCCTGTCGTCGGATGGCCCTTTGAGACGACCCCGCCAGCCACATAGTTGGGCGCCAGCAGCACCTGGCTGGGGACCAGATCGAACGTCTTCTTGTCGTCGGTGTAGCGCAGGCCGGCGGTGAGCTTCAGGTCGTCGCTGATGTTCCAGTAGGCCTCACCGAAGCCTGCCCAGCTTTCCAGCTCATAGGGGTTCTTCGAGCGGAAGTAGTTGTGACCTTCGCCGTTGATGCTTTCGACGGGGTTGGGATCGACGTATGGACAAACCGAACGGGGGTCATCCAGCGAGACTGGCCCGTCGTTGGGACCCATGGTGCCACGCCAGAAGTCGGAGTAGGCGCAGATGGTCGGGTCGTAGACGCCGTTCACAGTGCCGTTGAACGGCGTCATTTGCGCCATGGCGGTAAGCAGGTTGAACATGACGTAGTAGTCGATGACCGCCTCGAACCTCGTGTAGTTTGCGCCAACGCTGAAGTTCACCGGGCCATCGAAGTCTGATTGCAACCGTAGCTCCTGGCTGAACTGCTCGGCCTCGGCCTTCGCGATGTCGAAACCCGCAATGGATTTAGAGCAGCCGATCTGCGGGTCGCAGAATATTCCACCGGGGATCGCGTCTCGCCACGGAGTGGGTTCACCGGGGCCATCGCTATCGGGCGAATCGACCAAAATGGAAGTGTTGGTAAAAATCGGTACGGTGTTGAAGCGGTTATAATCCTGAAACGAATATGTGTTGTCGCTGACGTAAGCGGTTTGAGACGACAAGGTGAGAGAGTCGGTGACATCAAAGTCGAAGTTCATCTCGACTAGATCAGCGCCGGCTCGATACTTGGGGTCACGTATAGAGGATATTTCTCGCAGATTGCGAGACTGCATCATTCCCGCATAGGGGTCCTGCACCTTGATAATGGTTTGCTTGTAATTTGAAGTACCAAGCCCGCGTATCGGCGAATACCCCACCCCGGTGCCGAGAGGCTGGTTGGCAAATGTCAGGCTAAACAGGCCAAGAACAAAGTTGTAGGAGAGGCCGTTCGGCGTGCCGAACGCAGCATCCTCGTAGAGACTGCCCGGCTGACAGCCCTGGGAGAACAGCGCGCGCCGGAGAAGAACTGCTTGCGCTTGGTCATAGTCTGGGCTGGCGGCGTGCGCGCCTAGGTCTTCATCACCCACAGCCGTCGGACCGTCATCTCGGTGGCACAGCTGTTTACCCGTGCGTGAGCGGTTGTCGTCTTCCTGGAACCGCTCCCAGATGAAGTTGCCTCGGAACCGCTCGGTCGGCTCGAAGCCGACGCTCAGGCGCGCCGACCACAGGTCACGGCCGTTCACCGCGTTTCCCGTGCCGGTGTTGAAGTCGTAGCCCTGGCGATCGGTCATGGCGCCGGCCAGGCGGATGGCCAGCTTGTCCTCGATCAGCGGCACGTTGATCATCGCTGACAGGCGCTTGGTGTGGTAGTTGCCCGCCTCGCCCTTGATCCAGCCGTCGAAGTCGTTCAGGTCCGGCTTGGCCGAGATCACGTTGATGACGCCACTGGTGGCGTTGCGGCCGTACAGCGTTCCCTGCGGGCCGCGCAGCACCTCCACTCGCGCGAGGTCGAAGTATTCCTGCTCGAACAGCCGGTTCTGGATGATGGTGGTGTTGTTGAACGCCACCGCGACGCCCGGATCGGTCGTGGCGGACACGGCCTTGGTGCCGACGCCGCGGATCGAGAAGTTGTAGGAGGTGAAGTTGTTCTTCGAGAAGGTGACGTTGGGGATCGCCTTCACCAGGTCGAACCCGCCTTCGATCTTCTGCTCGTCAAGTGACTTCTGGCTGAACGCCGAAATCGCGATCGGCACGTCCTGAATGTCTTCTTCACGCTTCTGGGCCGTGACGATCAGAGCCTCGACCTCAGCGCCGCCCCCCGCGGCGCCTTGGGACTGGGGGGCGGCGGCGCTCACGATGCGGACGACGCCGGAGGGCGTGCGTTCGGCGATGAGGTCGGTGCCGGCCAGCAGGGTGTTGAGGCCCTGCTCGGTCGTGAAGGTCCCCTTCAGCGGCGGGGCGGTGAAGCGGCTGACGTCGCGCTCGGCGAAGATGATGGCCTGGTCGGCGGTGGCGCCATAGGCCCGCAGCGCCGAGCTCAACGGCTGCGGGGCCAGGTCGAATTCTATTTCACGTTGCTGGCTGAACGCCGGCGATGTGACGGCCAGTGAAGCCACTCCGGCCAGCGCGGTCGCGCCCAGTAAAGCGCGCCGAATATTGCGGTCAAACGTCATGCTGCCCCTCCCCCAGGAACCTTGTTTCATTTGGGGCTGGAAAACCCCGTGGAGGAGAAGGACGCGGGCCGTTTTGAAATCCTCAGGCTGGAGGAAAATATATTTTCGGCCCTGTCAGTTCTGGGCCGGCGCCGAGCGCAGGATGACGCCGTCCGCGCCCTCGACGACGCGCACGGGCAGGAAGCCGTTGATCGCCTCCAGGAAGCTGTTGGTGTCGCCGGCCTCGAACACGCCGCTGACCGGCACGGCGGCGGTGGCAGCGTCGGCGATGACGATCTTGCGGCGGGCGTAGCGGTTGACCTTGGCGACGGCGTCGCCCAGCGGCTCCTGGTCGAACATCAGCTTGCCACGCTGCCAGGCGGTGGCCTCGTCGAGATCGACGGAAGCCAGCGTGTCCGGCGCATCATTGGGCGCGACCAGCTGCTCGCCGGCGTGCATCTCGACGGGTTTGGAGGGCGCGGCGGCCTTGCGCCCGGGCAGCAGCCGGCTGGGCTCGGCCGGCACGACCAGCACGCGGCCTTCGATCAGCGTCACCTCGACTTTGGGTTTGAGCATATCGATGTTGAAGGCCGTGCCGGTGGCGATCACCGTCCGCTCGCGCGCCTGCACGCTGAAGGGGCGCGAGACATCGTGCGCGACATCGAACCGCGCCTGGCCCTTCTGCAATTTCAGGCGGCGGGCGCCGTCGGAGTAGTGGACGGACACCCGGCTCTCGGCGTCGAGCGACACCCGCGAACCGTCCTCCAGCGCCACCACCCGCCGCTCGCCGCGGCCGGTGGAATAGACATCGCCCCGCTGGCTGAGCGGGTAGGCGCTGAGCCCCGCCAGCACCGCCACGCCCATCAGCGCCGCCGCGATCCGGCGGCTAGGCATGAGGGCGAACCGCCCTGGCCCCGCCGCCCTCTGCCGCACCACGCGCTGCACCCGGCCGAGCAGCGCCCGGCGAGCGGCGATGAGCTCCGGATTGGCTGCGTGCTGGTCGAAATAGTCCCACAGCCGGCCGGTGCGCTCGAAGGCGCGGACGTGGCTGTCATCGGCGCCCAGCCAGGTCTCCAGCCGCGCATCGTCCTCGGCGCTCCAGTCCGGCGCGTCGAGGCGCTGGCGCCAGATCATCGCCGTCTCGATGACGTCCGGATGAAGGTCCTGTTCGGCGAGACTCATGGCGTCCCGAACTTTCGCAGCAGATGGGCGCCGGCCCGGGCGACGTGCTTTTCGACCGCGCTGACGGTTATGCCGTAGATCTGGGCGATGTCGCGGTGCTTCATCTTCTCGATCCGGTACAGCATGAAGATATCGCGCGTGCGCTCGCCAAGTTCGTCCAGCGCGCGCAGCACCTGTGCGAGCGACTCCTGGCTAAGAAGGACGCGCTCGGGCCCGCGATCCTCAACAAGCGCGCCCGATAAAATGCCGGAGTCCTGGAAATGAATGCCGGGAGCGTCGAGGCTGGCGTGTTCGGCGGCGTTTCTGGTCCCGTGCCGCCGGGCGCGGTCCCTGAGCAGGTTGGCCGCAATGCGGAACAGGTAGATCTCGGCGTTTTCCAGCGGCACGGTGTCGTCGCGGCGCAGGATTCGCAGGAAAACCTCCTGAGTCAGGTCCTCGGCGTCCTGACGGTCGCGGGCCCGGCGGATGAAGAAGCTGAGCAGCGGCTTGCGGTAGCGGGCGTCGAGCAGGGCGGCGAGTTCGGCGCTGTCGTCGGGCAGGGGCCGCGGTTTTGCAGTGTCCATCAGCCCCTCCTTTCGCGCCTAAAAGGCTGAGCAGCTGACAGCATTGTCAAGTTTACGCTTTGACGCGTGGGCGGAACGTAGCGGCGGGCCATGGGATTTAAGGCCAGGCTTGAGCGAGGCGCGCCCGTGGCGACAGCGAGTATTTTTCCGACCTTCTTCCTCTCGGGTTTCGAGTGTTCGACGTTCGACTGGAAGGACCATGGCCGCCGCGACCTGTCAGCCGAAACCCGCCACCTGGATCATGCGCAGGAGGACTACGCCCTGCTCCGCCACCTCGGCATCGGCGTGGCGCGGGAGGGCGTCCCCTGGCCGATGGTCGACAAGGGGGGCGTGCTCGACCTGTCGCTGATCGACCCGCTGATCAAGGCAATGCGCATTCAGCAGGTGCTGCCAATCTGGGACCTGTGCCACTACGGCTATCCCGACGACCTCGACCCCTTCCGGGACGGCTTTGTCGAGCGGTTCGCCGCCTATGCGCGGGCGGTGGCGGAATATGTGACGCCGCAGCTGCCGGGGCCGCATTTCTACACCCCAATCAACGAGATCACCTTCTTCAGCTTCATCGGCGGCGAGTGGGGCTGGGCGGCGCCGTTCCGCAACACCCGCGAGGACCGCTTCGCTTTGCGGCTGAAGCTGTGCGAGGCCGACATCGCGGCGGTGAAGGCCATACGTGAGGTCGATCCGGAGGCCCGCATGGTCCACATCGACCCGCTGGTGCTGGTGGTCGCGCCGCGCGACCGCCCGGACCTGGAGGAAGCGGCGCGGGCTGAGACCTACGACGACACCTACCTCGCCTGGGACATCATCGCGGGGAAACAGCACCCCGAACTGGGCGGCTCGCCGGAGATTCTCGATATCGTCGGCGTCAACAACTACTCGTTCGGCCAGATGGAGTACCGCGAGCATGGGCCGCACGCCGCGCTCGACCCGGACGACGACCGCATCAAGCCGCTGTGCGAGCTGATCATCCACGCCTGGGAGCGGTACGGCCGCCCGATGGTGGTGGGCGAGACCAGCGGGCTGGACTCCGGGCGGACCGATTGGCTGCGCGATGTGCTGAGCGAGGCGCTGGCGGCGGTGGACCGGGGCGTCGACCTGCACGGCATCTGCTTGTTTCCGGCGATCGACATGCCTGACTGGCATAACGGCCACTGGCTGCACAACGGCCTGGCCGACCTGATCGAGGACGGCGGCGACCTGCGGCGGGTGCCCTGCGAGCCCTACATCGACGAGCTGCGGCGCTGGCAAAAGCGGCTGAAGCGGGTGACGCGGCTGGACTCCAATCCGCTCAGCGACCCCGTCAACCTCGACGACATCCGCGCCGCAGCGCCAGTGTTCAAAGCCCAGCCCGACGCCAACTGGCACTGACGCGGAACTCCGCCGTTCGCCCGGCGCTTGTGATTGGGAAGCGGGGCCGGGAGCGCGATGTCCCTACTGCACGAAGAGGCTGGAGGCTCGCCCCGCGCCGATGGCGGACGAGAGCGGCTGCCTGCAGCAGCCGTGAGGGCCTATGACATCCGCGGCAAGGCCGGGCGGGACATTGATGCGGCCGGGGCCCGCGAGCTCGGCCTTTCCTACGCCAACGCCGCCGTCGAGCGGGGCCTGCGCCGGATCGGCGTGGCGCGTGACGGGCGGCTGTCGTCGCCGGAGCTTGAGGCGGCGGTGGTCGAAGGCTTGGTCGCCGGCGGCATGCAGGTGGTCAGGCTGGGCATGGGCCCGACGCCGAAGCTGACCTACGGCGTGCGCAAGCTCGGGCTGGACGGCGGCGTCATGGTCACCGCCTCCCACAACCCGCCGGATGAAAACGGCTTCAAGCTGCTGCTCGGCGCCGAACGCGTTTCCGGCGAGCGGCTGCGGATGCTGGTTGAGACGCCGGGCCCTGCGCGAAGACACGGCTCGGTGCGCGAAGCGACGATTACCGACGCCTACATCGACCGGCTGATCGAGGCGGCGGGAGCGATGAAGCCGATGCGCGTGGCTTGGGATGCCGGCAGCGGCGCGACCGGGCCGTCGGTGCGCGATCTGGCGGCGCGGCTGCCTGGCGACCACGCGCTGCTCAACTGCGAGGTCGATGGGCGTTTCCCGGCGCACCACGCCGACCCTGCCGTGATCGAGAACCTGCAGCAGTTGCGCGAGGCGGTGACCGACGGCGGCTGCGACCTCGGCATCGCCTTCGACGGCGACGGCGACCGCATCGGCGTGGTCGACGACGAGGGTGAGGTGATCTGCGCCGACCAGCTGTTGCTGTTCCTGGCCGGCGATCTGCTCGGCGAGTTCCCCGGCGCGACGGTGGTCGGCGACGTCAAATGCAGCCGCCTGCTGTTCGAGGGCGTCGAGGCGCTGGGCGGCCGTCCCGTGCTCGCACCGTCGGGCTATGTGCGCGTGCGGGAGGTGATGAAGCGCGAGGGCGCTTTTCTCGCCGGCGAACTCTCCGGCCACATCTTCTACGGCGACAAGTGGGACGGCACCGACGACGCGCTCTACGTCGCCATGCGGCTGCTCTGCGCCCTGTCACGCTCGGGCCAGCGGCTGTCGGATTTCCGCAAGGCCCTGCCGAAGACCCTCACCACGCCGGAACTCCGCGTCCCCTGCCCCGAGCCGGTCCGGCAGCGGATCGTGCCGGAGATTGCCACGCGGCTGCGGGGCTCCAATGCCAAGGTGGAGACCATCGACGGGGTGCGCGTGACCACAGCTGACGGTTGGTGGTTGCTGAGAACGTCAGGCACCGAACCCAAGCTGACCTGCCGGTGCGAGGCGGAAAACGAAGTTGGTCTGGTTCGGTTGAAGGCCAATCTGACCGACCAGTTGCGCCTGTCCGGCGTCCCGGCCGGAGTGCTAGCCGCGCTCGACTAGGGCCTCGCTCTTCGACAGCAGCGACACCGCTTCTCGCCAGCCGTTGAGGGTGCCGACGTCGATGTAGGTCTCGCCGGCCCGAACGCCGACTGCCTCGCCGCCCTGCTCCAGCCAGGCGTTGACCAGCGTGCCGAAGTACTCGTCCGGGTCCTCTCGGGCTCGCCAGAAAGCGTGCAGTTCGTGGAACACCGCGCCCGGCATCTTGAAGGCCCCCCAGATCCAGCGGGAGCGCGGTTCAGGGCTCTTCACGTCGATGGCCAGCACGCTTGCCGCTTCATTGGTCACCACCGCGTCGAAGAACTGCGGCCGCTCGACCGGGAACAGCAGGAAGGACAGCCGGTCGTCGGGAAGGCTCTTCAAGGCGTCCTGCGGAAACCAGACGGTGTCCGGCAAACCCACGGCCACCGGCTCATCAGCCCCGATCAGCGGCGCGGCGCGGAAGATGGCGTCGCACAGCCCCGCCGGCCTCGGCTGCACGGCGAACACCACGTCGATGCCGTCCACCCCGGCGCCGTAGTAGCGCAGCAGGTCGGTCTTGTTGGGCGAGACGACCAGGCAGACCTTGGTCGCGCCGCCGAGCGCCAGCCGCTCGATCAGGTATTCGCTGATCGCCTTGGGCCGCTCGACGCCGTCGACCGAGCGCGCGCCGACCGGCAGCAACTCCTTCGAGAACGCCAGCGGCTGGATGCGCGTGCCGGCTCCGGCCGCAGGAATGATGCCCCACACCGCCTAAGCCTCCACCGCAATCGTCGGCCGCGCCTCGGCGGCCGGGCCCTCGAGCAGCCGCAGCAACTCACCGGCGCGGTGGTCGGAGGTGTGCTCTTCCAGCGTCCGCGCGCGGCCCGCCTGCGCGATACGGGTGAGCTCAGCGTCGCCCAGCGCCATCGCCGCCAGCGCCTCGGCGGTGGTCGAGGCGGTCAGTATCTCCACGCCCGGCTCGAAGAAGTCCTCCAGCCCCTCGAACCGGTCGCTCAACACCACCGTCCCGCAGGCCGTCGCCTCGAACAGCCGCCCGGACGGCGCCCAGCCCATCGCCGCCATGTCTCGCCGGGTGACGTTCAGCGTCAGCCGCGAAGCCGAGAAGAAGGCCGCATGCTGGGCGGGCTCGAGGTGGCGCACGAACCAGGTGTTGCCGCTCCACGGAAACGCCTCCGGATACCCCGATCCCGCCAGCACGAACCGCCGCTCGGGGCTCAGCCGCGCCGGCTCCAGGAACAGCGCCTCCAGCGCCGCCTGCCGGTCGGCGGCGTAGGTGCCGATGTAGGAGAGGTCGCAGCGGAACAGCTCGGCCGGAGGCGCGGGCCGGTGCACGTCCGGATCGACATGCCCGTAGAGCGGCGCCACCCGCCGCGCGCCTAGCCGTTCGCTGAGCTGCGTCAGCGCCTTGCCGCCCGTATAGCTGAGCACCAGGTCGAACCCGCCCAGCCCCTCCGGCGGCAGGTACGGCACCGCCTCGTCCGCCGCCAGCCGCGCCAAGGTCACGCCGGAGTCCATGTCGTAGAAGACCGTGGTTCCCCTCGCCTCCTCCTCAATCAGTTCGGAAGCCTCGACCGCGTCGGGGCAGTAGGAGGTGACGATCACCGCGTCCGCCGCCCGCACAGCCCGGCGCGCCGCCGCCCGCACCGATGCCCAGTCGGGATAGAACACCAGCTCCCCGCCCTCGATCCCGGTCTGGTCGCGGTGGTCAGCGTACCAGGCGACGTCGCGCTCGAAGAAGCTGACCGAGCACCCGCGCCGCGCCAGGCTGCGGATCAGTCCCCGCCACAGGGTCGCGTGGCCATTGCCCCACGAGGACGACACGGTAAGCCCGAACACGACGATCTTCATCCGCGGCCTCCGGCGGCATAGCTCGCCTTCAACCAGCGCCAAGCGTGGCGGTTCCAACCGCGTCGCGCGGCCGCAAGGGCTAGACTTTTCGCCCCGGCGAGATCATCTATTTTTCCATCGATCTCTGTCGCGCAACGCTCTCTCTCTTCCGTCGCTCTGCGCGCGGATCTCAAGAAGCCGGACTTTCAGACCTCGATACCGCCGCCCGGGCTGTTCCGTGCGGCAAGCATCAAACGGAGGCTGAAATGGCTACCGGTACTGTCAAATGGTTCAACACCACCAAGGGTTACGGCTTCATCCAGCCGGATGACGGCGGCAAGGACGTGTTCGTGCACGTGTCGGCCGTCGAGCGCTCGGACCTGAACTCCCTGAACGAAGGTCAGAAGGTGGCCTACGAACTCGAGCGCGATCGCCGCTCGGGCAAGGAGTCGGCGGTGAACCTCAAGGGCGCGTAGGCTCCCTTCACTGCAATCGGGCTGGAGCAATCCCGCCCAATCTGCGATACGCGCCGGGGCTTTTAGCCTCGGCGCGTATTCGTCTATATGGAACCTGCATGGCCAAAGAAGAATTCCTCGAGTTCGACGGCGTCATCACCGAATTGCTGCCCGAGGGGCGCTTTCGGGTGCGTCTCGACAACGACCACATGATCCTCGCCTACACGGCGGGCCGGATGAAGCGTAACCGCATCCGCTCGATGGTCGGCGACCGCGTCACCGTCGAGATGACGCCTTACGACCTCGAAAAGGGCCGCATCACCTTCCGTCACAAGACCGAAGGCCCGCGCCCGGCCGGCGCGCCCCGGCCTCAATACCGCAAGCGGTAGGTCCGTCCATCGCCGCGAAGGCGGGGATCGCACCGCACACGCTTTCCCCCGGTTCCACATCGGTTTATAGCCAGCCGCCCGCGCCGCCGCCGGCCCTGTGCGCCTGCGGCTCCGAGCGCGCCAACCCGCCGGAGACTCCCCCCCGATGGCTAAAATCCAAGTCGCCAATCCGCTCGTCGACCTCGACGGCGACGAGATGACCCGGATCATCTGGAAGATGATCAAGGACAAGCTCATCTTCCCGTTCCTTGACCTCAAGCTCGACTACTACGACCTGGGGATGGAGCACCGCGACGCCACCGAAGACCAGGTGACCATCGACGCGGCCAACGCCATCAAGCGCCACGGCGCGGGCGTCAAATGCGCCACCATCACGCCCGACGAAGCGCGCGTGAAGGAGTTCGGCCTCAAGAAGATGTGGAAGTCGCCCAACGGCACGATCCGCAACATCCTGGGCGGCGTCGTCTTCCGCGAACCGATCATCGCCAGCAACGTGCCCCGGCTGGTGCCGGGCTGGACCAAGCCGATCATCGTCGGCCGCCATGCCTTTGCCGACCAGTACAAGGCCACCGACTTCCTCATCCCCGGCCCGGGCAAGCTGACGATCAGCTTCGTCGGCGACGACGGGACGAAGATCGAGCACGAGGTCTACGAGTTCCCCGGCTCTGGCGTGGCGATGGGGATGTACAACCTCGACTCGTCGATCCGCGAGTTCGCCCAGGCGTCGTTCGCCATGGGCCTGGCGCGCGAGTATCCGGTGTATCTCTCGACCAAGAACACCATCCTCAAGGCCTATGACGGGCGCTTCAAGGACATCTTCCAGGAGGTGTTCGACGCCGAGTTCGCCGCCGCCTTCAAGGAAAAGGGCCTGACCTACGAGCACCGGCTGATCGACGACATGGTCGCCTCGGCGATGAAGTGGTGGGGCGGCTACGTCTGGGCGTGTAAGAACTACGACGGCGACGTGCAGTCGGATCTGGTCGCGCAGGGCTACGGCTCGCTTGGCCTGATGACCTCGGTGCTGATGACGCCGGACGGCCAGACCGTCGAAGCCGAGGCCGCCCACGGCACCGTCACCCGCCACTACCGCCAGCACCAGAAGGGCGAGTCGACGTCGACCAACTCCATCGCCTCGATCTTCGCCTGGACGCGGGGCCTGTCGCACCGGGCTAAGCTCGACGGCAACGACGAACTGGCCACCTTCGCCCACACGCTGGAGAAGGTCTGCGTCGACACTGTCGAGGCCGGCTTCATGACCAAGGACCTGGCCCTACTGGTTGGCCCCGACCAGGCGTGGCTGACCACCGAAGGCTTCCTCGACAAGGTCTCCGAGAACCTGAACACGGCGATGGCGAAAGGGTAGCGCTCCCTCGCCCCACCCCCGCCGTCATCCTCGGGCTTGTCCCGAGGACCCATGAACACCGTGTGCTGACGATTGGCTCACCACGCATGGGTCGTCGGAACAAGTCCGACGATGACGATCGGGTGCGCTTCGCGTTGTAGAGTTATGAAGCTCGACCTCTTCCGGTTCGCGGTGCTAGCGGCGGTGCTGCTCGCGCTCGCCTTCTTCAGCGCGCCGTTCTTCGCGTTACGGGCGTTGCGAGCCGCCGCCGAGGCCGAAGATGTGGGCGCGCTCGCTGAACTCGTCGACTTCCCCGCCGTTCGCCGCAGCCTGACCACCCAGCTGGTCCCGGCGAGACAGGTCACCGCCGAACCGCCCTCCATTCTCAGTGATCCGTTCGGCGCCCTGCGTCGGGCCATCGAACCGCTGAAGCCGCCGGAGCCGGTGGTCGACCGCTATCTCACCCCCGCCGGTCTGTCGGCCCTGTCGAACGGGCAGCCGCCGGCGCACGCCAAGCTTAGCTACTGGGACCCCCACCACGCTCGCTTCAGAGTGGGCCAGACGGGGCTGACCTTTGAGCGCCGCACCCTGTTCGGGTGGAAGCTGACCCACGTCCAGCTGCCCCAGTCGGAACGCGCTCACTCAGACTAGGCGCGCACCGCTTGGTGGATGGCCTTCAATGTCGATAGCAGGCCCGCGGCCGCATCGAGCGGCAGGCAGCTCGGCCCGTCGCACAGGGCCTTGTCCGGCTCCGGATGGAATTCCAGGAACACCGCATCGGCGCCGGCGGCGACCGCCGCCTTGGCGATGATCGGCACGCCTTCACGCCGCCCGCCCGTCGAGGCGCCGCTGGTGCGCGGGTCGGCACCCGGCAGCTGCACGGCGTGGGTGGCGTCGATGCTGACCGGCACGCCCAGCCGCTTCATCTGCTCGATGCCGAGCATGTCGACGACGAGGTTGTTGTAGCCGAACGAGGCGCCGCGTTCGCACAGCATGATGGGCAGGCCGGGAGCCGCCTCGCGCGCCTTGTCGATGATGTTTTTGGTGTCCCAGGGCGCCATGTACTGCGCCTTCTTGGCGTGCAGCACCCCGCCGTTGGCCGCCGTCGCCCGGGCCGCGGCCACCACCAGGTCGGTCTGTCGCACGAGGAACGCCGGAAGTTGCACGAAGTCGGCCACGGCGGCAACGGCCTCGGCCTGATCGGCCTCATGCAGGTCTGTGGCGATCGGCACATCCAGCTGGCGCTTGACCTCGGCCAGCATCGCCAGCCCCTCGCTCAGTCCGGGCCCGCGATAGCTCTTGATGGACGAGCGGTTGGCCTTGTCGAAGCTGGCCTTGAACACATACGGCAGCCCCAGGTCGGCGCAGACACCCCTCAGGTGCCGCCCGACGCTGAGCGCCAGGTCCAGGTTCTCCAGCACGTTCAGCCCGGCGATGACACCGAGCGGCTGGCCTTCGCCCATCGAGACACCGAAGCGCTGCAGCGACACCACGCTCATCATCAGGCTCCCAGCGCCGCTTTGACCGCGGCCACACCTTCGGCCGCCTT
>Ga0190273_10000242_pt1 | contig 24908 bp, 13 predicted proteins | sample Popmic504IS_FD_134513 | JGI IMG/M metagenome (GOLD analysis project Ga0190273, IMG submission 134513) | Populus adjacent soil microbial communities from riparian zone of Shoshone River, Wyoming, USA - 504 IS | ecosystem: Environmental > Terrestrial > Soil > Riparian zone > Trees stand | place... | reverse complement strand
CGCCGGCCGGCGCTGTCGCGACCGTTGCGTGAGGATCCGCCTGCTTTCTTATGTGCCATGACTAAGCTCTATATCTCTCGAGTGTTTACGCGTCTTTATCAGCGGCAGGCTTCTTTGGGGAAGCCTTTTTCTTCGCCGGAGCGGGAGCATCGACCTGCTCGCTCTCCGCGCCCTCGACCTTGAGCGGCGCCTGGGGCTTGGCTTCGGTCGCGGCCGGAGCGCCGGATTCTTCCGGAGCCTTCTTCGCCTTCGCCTTCTTCGGAGCCTCGGCGGCCGGGGTCTCGGCGGTCGGGGCGGCGGCGGCCGGAGCTTCCTCGGCGGGCTTCTCGGCCTTGGCCTTCTTCGGCTTCTCCGCTTTCTCGTCGCCGATGGCGAGGATCCTCAGGATCGTGTGCTGCTGGCGGTGGCCCTTCTTGCGGCGGTAATTGTGCCGGCGGCGCTTCTTGAAGACGATGACCTTGTCGGCCTTGGCCTGGGCGATGATCTCGGCCGAGACGGTGAGGCCGTCGGTGGACTTGAGGTCCGCGCCCTCGCCGGCGAGCAGGACGTCGCCCAGCTTGATGGTGTCGCCCGCCTCTCCGGCGAGCTTCTCGACGACGATCTTGTCTCCGGCGGCGACGCGATACTGCTTGCCGCCCGTGCGCACGACTGCGAACATGGCTTTTTCCAAATCTTCTAAAGCTGTTTCCGCGCAACTCGTCGGCTGCGGCCGAACCCCCGCGCGGGAACCGGGCTGCTACCGAAGGCGGCCCGGAGTGTCAATGTCTCTCGTCACCCCGGCGGAGGCCGGTCCCAGCGAGAACCGGCGCTTGCGCCTTTCACCCCCTGGGATCCCGGCCCCCGCCGGGATGACGGCTTTGCCGTTAATGCCGGTGCTGCCTCTTCAGCCGGTACCGGCCCTTGGCGACGGTGTCGAACAGGCCGGAGATGGCAGGATGGTCGACCGGCTCGTCGCTGTCGTCGGCGAGCAGGTTCTGCTGGCTGACATAAGCGGTGTAGGAGGATTCCCCATTCTCGGCGAGGAGATGGTAGAAAGGCTGGTCCTTGGGCGGACGGATGTCCTCCGGGATCGCCTCATACCATTCCTCGGAGTTGGCGAAGACCGGATCTACGTCGAAGATGACCCCGCGGAAATCGAACAACCGGTGCCTGACCACCTCGCCGATCGCGAATCGGGCATGGGCGACCGGCGGCGCCAGCGGAGCGGCGGCGGCATTGCCCGCGAAAAACTTGTCGGTCGGTTCCATCACCGTCCTTATGTAGGGCCTGGCGGTCGGCAGGCAAGCGAGGTGAGGGGACCCGACACCTTGGCAAGCCGGAACGCTTGGGCTAAGCGCCCCGGCTGTCGACCGGCCCCCGCTTCGAGCGGGGTCCATATCCCCAATGCGGAGAGGTGCCGGAGTGGTCGATCGGGGCGGTCTCGAAAACCGTTGAGCCCGCAAGGGTTCCGAGGGTTCGAATCCCTCCCTCTCCGCCACTTGGGAGGCGTTCCCCCAGCGTCGTGATGCCTGGTTTTCGCAACGGCCGCCCGATCGACCGGAGGCGAGCCGTCGTCTTCCGAGCTGCTGCCCGCGACCGTTCGCTGACCAGCGCGATAGCTCGACGAACTTTCCGCGCGGCAGCAATCCCTTACGGTTTTCAAAATCGATCAGGCGGCCTGGCCCGAGCGCCGCTATTTGCTTTTGAGCTTCCAGGTAAAATCCAGTTCCTCCGTTCCCGCTTCCGAAGCGCGCGCGCTGCCCGTTGCTCCCACCGGAGAGCTCGCTTTCAGGAGATTGAGGAAGGCCACTTCCGAGGGACCCGCCTTGACAAGCTGGGTTCCGCTCTGGGGGATCGACACAAACTTATAGCTGCCCGACCTCGTAGCGAAGAACAGCCCGACGTTGTCTCCTTGGGCAGTCCACTTACCGGTGTCCGTATCGAGCGTGATTTCAAAGGACTTGTTCAGTCCAGACCCCGTCGTTCCCGTACCGATGATAGACCAGCGCGCCATTGAAACCCCCTCGCTCGAGCGATTGGCCGCTCCACGAATTGCTACACCGCTCCTGGGAATTTTTGAACATGTGATTTGATGAAGCGAGCTCGGCCCACTAGCGAGAGGCTGTTTGCGCATTTAGAATGCCGCCGCGAAGTGAGAGCCTGCATCCGATCCGGGTCCGGCTGATCGAAGGGAATGTTTAAGCGGCGGTCCCTGTCAGACGGTAGCAATGTCAGGCGACAAGGCGGCGATGCGCTGATCCTGCCAGAAATCGATCAGGTGGCCGAAGATCAGCCGCCTGCCCGGAACCTTCGCACCCGTGCGGTCGGTGATCTCGATCGGCTCATATTCCTCGATCAGCAATCCGAGATGCTTGCTCCCGGGAGTCGTGGGCCTGGGATTCAGAATTGTGTCCAGCCATTCCGTTTGCCATCCGTTCGGACCGGGGTCGATCCGCCACGATATGAACGTGCCTTGATCGATGCTGGAAGCCGGAATCCATGAAGGATCGTTTTCAAAGGGGCGATGCATCAAAGTGAGCTCGAGCCAATGGTTGCGGCTTGCCGGAAGCGGGCCCTCGAGGGTCAGCTTGAACTTGCGCGATAGTCCTGCATTCCTGAAGGTGAGGGTGCCCTTGCGGTAGGGAAGGGGCTGGACCTGCTTGCCGACCGGGAGGGAAAGCTCGTGGTCGGCGACGGCGTGGGGCTGGAACCGGGCCAGGCCCAGCTGAATGAACGGCCTGTAGCCGTCCCCGTTGGGCCCGGATGGTCCCGGCTCGATGCCGATCTCGGCATAAAAGGTTCCGGTATCGTGGTCGAACTCCAGCTGGTAGCCCAGCACGGTCACGTCGATCGGTAGAACGGACGGGTCGGCGGGCCGGTCGGTGACCGGATCCGCGCCGGCATAGAGGCGCAGCGGCCGGCACGGCAGATTTTCGCCGCAGGGATCTTTGGGCGTCCTGAAGTGGCTGGGGCCGATCTCGATCTGCGGCACGGGAGTTCCGGCGAGCGGATCGCTGCCCCAGCGGGTGACGGACCCCGCAAACGGTCGCAAAGCCTCCTTCTCGAAATAGGCGCAGACGTCGTTGGGCGGGTTGGCATTGAAGACGAGCGCGAGCCTCTCGTCCTCGCCGGAGCTGAAACCGTCAGGCCCGAGCTCCACTCGAAGCCGGCCCCGACGTTCGAACGTGAAAACCTTCCGCTGTCGGTCGACCTCTGCTGTTATCTCGGACCATTGCGAGATCCGGCGCACATCCGGTGGCGCCGGCCGGAAGGTGCATGGCGCCCAGAGCATGGTGCTCTGGACCGTGCGTTCCTCGGCATCGCCCTTCTGTGGCCGGTACTCCTCGTCGCCTTCGGTCGAGGTTGCTCCTTTCGAAGGATAATATTCAAGGAAGCGGGAAACGGCGACCAGATCGAGGTAGAGCCGCCGTGCGCGCCCGTCCGGGAAGCTGTGGGAAAGCCGGCGCAGATTGACGCCGTCGGCGCGGGTAAGGTCCACCAGGGTGACAGGCCGGCGGTCGGTGGGGTAGGCGGACGGATCGACGGTTCCGCGCGGGGCAAGGTCGCTTTTCACGTCCTTGATCGAGAACATGCGGGCCCGCCGCGGCGGGGGCGTGAAGTCCCAGCGCTTGTTCACCGTTGGAGAGGCCGGACCGTTGAAGCGAACCGCCTCCGGGCCATGTTCCTCCCAGTGCGCGTCGCAGCTGATACCGCCGGTCGAGGCGCCGTCGACGACAACCTTGCCGACGAAGAAGGCGACGCCGCCGCCGGCGACGCTCGGCCATTGGTCGAGCGGCTTGCCGGCATGATCGTCGACGTAGCGGCGCCAGTCGGTACGGTCGGCTGCGGAATCGGCCGGCGGGGTCTCGGTCTCGGTGAGGAACACCACGCCAATGCCGCTCTCCGCGAGAGCCATGCCGGTCGGGCCTCGCCGCCCGGTGAAATCGGGTATCCCCGGCCTCTGCACAGCATGGACCAGGCGAAGCCATTGCGGCCCCTGCAGCTCCTCGATGAGGCGAGAGGCGAGAAGCGCATCGAGGCGCTTCGCGATCGCGGCGACATCCTTGCCCTTGAGCGCTTGCGCCCGAGCGAAGACCTCGCGCAGGAAATGGCTGGTCGCGAAGCGGGTGCCGTCCAGTGCCGGGGCGATCCGAAGGTCCAGAATAGTGGCCGGTGCGAGCTCCACGACGAGCTTCTGCAAGCGCTCTCTCACATGGGGGACGGTCTCGGTTTCGACCAGAATGCGGGCGCGCCGACCCGCCGGCAGCGCCGTTCGCGGCGGCCGCAGCTCGAGCAGGGCCGGCAGCGCGGTGACCGGCAGCGGCTCGGCCTTTCGGAACTCGGCCGACGCGGCGGGTGGGGCGGTCGCGTTGCTCGGCACGCGCATCTCCGGCAGGACCCTCACGCCCAGCGTATAGGCGTCCGGATAATAAGGACGCTTGATCCCGCTCGAGCTGTGAGGCGGCAGGAACTGCATCACCGCTCCGCGCGCCGGCCGCGTCGCATCGGCGCTCCCGCCCTCACCGGGAAAGATGATGCCGCCATCTATGGCGAGCGGAAAGGTGCCGCGCTCCGAGTCGAGTCTCACATCGATGCGGTCGTCCGAGAAAGCGCCCGGAGGCGACGGATCATGCACCTTGTCGAACTGCCTCTGCTGCTCCGCACGGTCGAACTCTACCCGCTCCGGATAGAAATAGCGCCGCGGCGGCCGCCGACGCCTGCCCTGATGATCGAAGGCATTGTCCCGAACCACCAGCGTCGTCAGGCCCTCGCCATGAAGATCGCTGACGTCCCCCTGGAGCACCAGCGGCTCGTCCGTCGCCGGGAACAGCAGGACGGGAGCGGGTATGCGCGAGAGCCGTTCGAACGGAAACGGCACCGCCGAATTCTCGATTCTCGATTTGCCGAGCGTGAGATCGGGGCTGGCGGCATGGGCCTCGTTCGCCTGCTCGATCGTCCATCCACAGCCGTTGACGAAGCAGGCGCTGAGGCCGACGACATAACCGTAGCCTTCCCGAAGCGGCGGCAGCCCGCTTGAGCCGCGGACGGCCGGCGGCAAGCTGAAGGTCACTCCGAGGGGCAGGTCCTTGTCGGCCGGAACATTCACCTCCCGGGGGGTCTCCTCGTCGGGCGACGCCAGTGCGAGGCTGTCGCCGGTCCAGACGAACATGTCCTCGTGATTGAGTTTGACCTCCTCGGTCTGTTTATTCTCCTTATGATGGGTCTGAGTGCCGGTCATGGGCTGGATGAAGCCGACTTCACGCTCGCCGTCGCTCTTATTGCCGAAGTCCGGGAGGCTGGGGTGCACATAGGTGACCTTGCGGTCGACCAGGGAGCGCCATCGGCCCGGCGCGTCCGGATAGGCGCCGGGAGCGTTGCCGGGCGCTATACCGACGCTTGGCCTGAAGCCGCGCACCAGATCGCCGGCGAACTGAAGCTTCGGAGCTCCGGCCGTGAGAAGCGCCGTGCTGCGGAGAACCTAGCCCTGCTCAGCGGCGCGGCGGCGGCTGTCGATCAGCGCGATGCCGCGCCCGGAAAGATCGGCGAGCTGGCCGTCGGCCGCCGTGACGTCGGTTTCTGCCCGCCGGGCCTGCTCGATGTCCTGACGGACCGAGTTGACGGCGTCGACGATGGTCAGCGAAAAGCGGTCCGAACCGTCCGACTTCTGTCTCAGGTTGAGCATCCCGCGGACGATTTCCTGATTGGGCTGCTCTTTCTTCGCAAAGGCCTCCTCGATGTCGCAGGGCCCGAAATAGCGCGGCCTTGCGTCCGTGCTACGCGCCCGATTGGCCGCCTCCGCCTTGAGATTGGCGTAAGCGGTCCAACAGGTGCCGGGCCCGGGCTGGCCGTGGAAGAGGGCGGCGATCGCGCCGTAGTCGCCTCCGCCCCAAGCCGTCTCGTCGATCTCCACGTCGACGATCATGCTGAGGTAGCGTGCCACCGTCGGGAAGGACTGGATCGCGGCGAGCTTCCGCCGCTCGTCGGCCCATGGGAAGGGTTTGTCCCCGTCTTCGGGCTCCGTCTCCGGTCCGACGACGACCGACTCCTCGAAGCTGCGCAGGCGGCTGAGCAGGAGTCCTTCAGGGTCGCTCGGCCGGGTGGCTTCCACGGCCTTGGCGAGATCCTCGTCGAATTTCCCTTCGAGAAGCTCGGCCGCGTGGATCGAATCGAGGCGCGAATGCGAATGGTCGAAACGTCGCCAGGAAGCCTTGACCGCGGCGGAGGGCACCGCCGCCTCGACCGCGGCGCGATTGCGCGCGGCCCGCTCTTCAACCCGCGCCAGCGTCTTGGCGATGCCGAGATTGTCCGAGCCCGTGCCGGGGACGGCCCAGATAGCCATCTCCAGGCGCCGGCGGGCACGCACTTCGGGCCTGCTTTCCGCTTTGAGGTTCGCCGACTTGAGGGCGCGGTCGGCGGCCGCTGGAGCGAGCCGCTCGAGGATTCGCTGCTCCCGCCGCTCGAGCAGAGCCGCGCCGAGCAGTGCGACATCGATCCGCGGCGCAATCGTGAGCTCGTGTTTCGGATTCTTGGCGAGGGGTTCCTGACTCTGGGCGAGGTTCGCCAGGGCCTCGTGGAGCTCTTTGATATTGGGGAAGGTCGCGGTCCAGAAATCTTCGGCGCCGGGCGGCGGCCGTAAAGCCTTGGCCTGAAAGGCCAGAGGCGTGGCGGAGCCGACGGAGGGACTGGCCTGGGTGCCCTCGACCGGGGCCGTGTACAGCCGCAATGAGGGAAGGCTTTCCAGAACCTTTGCAGGCCAGGCGGCAAGATCGATGCTTCCGGCCGTTCCATTCGGGGGGATTTCAGGCGTGACCTGAAGCGACAGGCGCAGCTTTCCGTCGCGGACTCCGTCGGGAATGACGAGCACGGCCGGATCGGCAAAATAGGCCTCAGGCGGCATCCAGCAAATCCATCGACACGAGATTGCGATATTCGTTCCAGGCGAAGGACTTGCCCGGGACGTCGCTCAGGTGGGTCGGGCCGGCCGTCCCCGCGACGAGCGCGGCGAGGGGGCGGGCCAAGGCAAGGGCCGCTTCCCCCAGTGCTCCCAGCGAGTCCGGCGCGGCTCGGCCGCCCTTGTCGTTGATCGTGTAGCGGGCGTTGACCGAGTAGGAGACGGAGACGAAACCCATCTTGAAGGTGAAGCGGTAGGTCGCTTCGCCGACCATTCTGCCGCTGGGATAATGGGTCAGCGAAATCCGGATGAAGATGGCGATCGAGAAGCAGGCGATATTGCCTTCTCCGACCGCCTCGACGAACGCGATGAGGAGCTGCCTCTTGCTCTCGTAAGTAATGCCCGCACAGATCCGGCCCTGGCCGGACAAAGGTCCGAAGCGGATCGCCGTTACCGCTCCGAACATCAGTGAGAGCGCGATCTCCTTCTTATTGGCATAGGCCTTGATCTCGACCCAGCCGCCGCCGCCGTAAGGCGGGTTGCTGATCAGGAACGGGCGTTCGGGCGAGGCGAACCTGAATCCGAAGACGGCGGGCTCGTCCCCGAACGGAAGCTCGGCATAGACGTCGAAGGCCAGGTTGATCAGCTGGAGCGACCCGACCTCGCGCAGGCCGACCGCCAGCCGGTAGCCGACCTTGATGCTTGTGAACGAAGGCTCGACGTAGAGGCCGTTCTCGCCCGGTGCCATCAGCTCCTGCAGCTTCTGCAGCAGCTTGAGGCTGGGTCCGATCACGACATTCTTGATCTCGGCGCGGAAGTGCGGCGTGCCGCCGTTGATCGACTCGAATTCGGCCTTGGTGAACAGGATCGTGAAGAAATCGCCTCGGTCCGCGGTCGGAAGCCCGATCTTGAACGATTTCACATAGCCGCGGGCTTCGACCCTGCGGACCTTGGTCAGGAAATTATACTCGATCATCGTCGTTATGGTGAGATCGTTGACGAACTTGTCGGGATCGAGCACCGGATTGCCGACCTCGTTCGGCCTGGCCATCGCGAACACACCGCCGTTGGGATTGAGCTTGGTATCCCAATTGTAGGCCGTCGAGATCGAAGTCGGAATGAGCTCGCTGATCAGCCGCTCGATCCAGTCGCGCGCCTCCGCGAAAAGTGCCCGCACCCGTTCGGCGATAAGCGGACCGAACTTCCCCTGAAGAATGAGATTGAGCGTCCGCGCGAGGGCCACTCCGGCCGCGAACAGCGGGATCTTGGTCGGATCGGCCCATGCGATCGTCAGCCTGGCCGCTGCGTCCCCTACCTGCTGCGTGGTACTGCTGGGCTTGGCCAGCACATCGAGATCGTCCTGATTTCGCCTCGCGTCTATGACCTGCAGCTTGAAGGCGCGGAAATCGGGGAGGAAGTAGGCAAGGACTTCGCTTCGTTCGAAGATGCCGACAAGCGCCTCCAGCGCCTGGAGTGCCAGCCCATGCGGTGCGGCGAGGGCCTTGCCCACCGCCTGGACCGCGGCGGTGGCCACTTTCTCGAGCTTCTCCCGCGCGCTCCGCTCGAGCGCCGCGGTCTGAAGCATCAGGCTGGCGAGATCGCGTTCGAAGCCCATGATTCCGATGACGTTCGCCGCCACTTGCGGAAGGAGCTCCGGTTGCGCGCGCAGCCTTGCCAGCTCGCCCCTTATGGCGTTGGCCCTCCCTTTCAGCTCTCCGGCGACCGTCTCGAGCTTCGTCCCGTAACCGGTCTCCCCAATGTCGGCGGCGAGCCGCCGGACGCCCGTCTCCACCGCCGCCCAATCCCCCGCGAGCCCGGCCTTGGCCACGAAGCTGATTCCGCCCATCAGGAGCCCCGTGGCCTCGGCGAGGTCGGCGAGGGCGGCGCGCAAATCCGTTTCGAAATCGCCCGGGGTGGTGACGAGGGCGGCGGCGCGCAGGCTTCCGTCCGGCGCCGCGAGCGTCACCGACCTGTCGGCAACCTCGAGCAGGACCGACGCCGTGTCGGCGAGCACGGCGATTGCGCGCAGCATGTCGGCGCGCGCGTCGATCGCGGCGGCGAGAGCCGCGCCCATATCCTTGAAGGACGCGCAGATATCGGCAGTGGCGGCGGACTGCACGGCCTGGCGGGCCTGGCCCAACCGAACGGACATTGCTTCGAGTGCGACAATGGAGTGCGCAAGCGCGGCGCGGGCGGTCTCGAAACGCGCCTTGACTTCTTCCGGAAGCTGCGACGGAACCTGGAGCGCAGCGATTTTGCCGACCGCGGTCTTCATCGCAGTCAATCGAGTATCGATTTCGGTCGACGCGGCCAGCATCTTGTAACCGAGGGCGAGCGCCATCGCCCGCGCGCCGGTCAGCTGGTTGTCGCACCAGTCAGCGAGCGCCTGGCCTTGCTGGGCGATGCGGGTCGCGCGCAGCAAGGTTGCGGCGGTCTGGGCGACTTGACTTATATGCTCCGCTGCCCAGGCCAGAAGTACTTCGACCCGCGCCTGGACGAGCGCCTCCACCCGATCGCTAACGGCCTGCAGGCGCGATTCCGCCGCCGTTTTCGCGGCCGCGGTGATCGTGGACTCGACCCGCTGGACGAAGAGGGCGAATATCGCCTCTGGATCGGGAGCCTGGATGTGCAGCCAGTCGCGGCGGGCTTGCAACTCCTGGCGCAGCCGGTCTTTGACCGCCGTCGCGAACGATCCGTCTCCGAGCGCCTTTCTGTAGGCTTTGAGCGTTTCTGGAGGTGGAAGGCCGGCCGGGACCAGAGCCGCAATGGCGTTGGCGGCCGCGCTCGCGAGTTCGGCTGCAAGTGCTTCGGCATCGTCCGGCCGAAGGATGTCGCGCGCGGCGGAGGTGTCCCCGATGAGTCGTTCGGCGAACGCAGCGACGGCGTCGAGGACCGCTCGGCGCGCCGTCTCGCGCAGCAGCTCGAGCGTCAGCGTCACCCGTCCGGCGATTTCGTCGGCGAAGGCGAAGGCTGCGTCGAGCAGATCGAGCAACGGATCGCCGATCTGGTCGTAGAAGAGCGTATCGGCCAGCCGCGCGCGCGCCTCCGGGCTCGTCAGCAGGGCCTGGACGGCAGCGGCGTCCGGAAGGCCGAACAGCGGCGCCAATGCGTCCGCGACCGCGAGCAGCTCCTGCCGGAGAGCTTCGGCCAGCAGGCGGCCCAGCGCGTTGGGGAATGTGCGGATGGCCTCTTCGACGCTCGCCCAATAACCGAGGATTTTATCGATCGCCTCGCTGACCTGGGGCGGCACCGGATCGCGAAGGACCTTCCCGATCTCGCGCAGCAGCGGCGCGGCGAGTTTCGCAAGCTCCTGCGCCGGCCCAACCACCTGCTCGAGCGTCGTGGCCTGGCTGATCTGCGTGAGACGCTCCACGATCGCGTCGAAGTCGCGCTCATAGGTTTTGATGAGGTCGGGATAGATTTGTGCAACCTTCAGCGGGTGGATCTCGACTTCGACCGCGTCGATCGCACGCTGAATATCCGGCTTCAGCCCCGCGAGCACTCCTGCGGCGGTTTCGGCGACTTTGCGAACGGCGTCGAGCGCCTGGTTGCCATGGACTCCGAATCCGATCGTCTCGATGAGCTTCGGCGCCTTGCTCAGGGCTCCGTTCGTCGGGATGAGCGCGGTGAGCTCGACCCCGAACAGCTTCAGCTTGAAGAACTCCGTCGGATTGAAAAGCCCGTTCTTGGCGCTCTCGAAGTTCCACGGGCCCATTGCCCGCTGGCCGGTGAAGGCGCGCAATGACTTGCCGCCATTGCCGCCGACGATTCCGATCCTGCGTGAGAGCGCCGCGGCGATGGTGTTGGGTTGGGCCACGCCGCCGGTCGTGGGCTGCTTGCCCGCGACGCTGAGGAGGATCTCGGGGCCGAGTATCTCCAGGAATATCTCGGCCTTCGCATTCTGGGCGCCGCCGGGAAGGTCGGCGAAGCCGGCTTTGACGTAGGGATCGTAGAAGCGGACCTTGATCAGGCCTTGTGGCTCGCCGATCAGGCGGTCGATGGTCTGGACCGCTATCTGGGCGGTTTCGACTCGGGGATAGAAAGGCGGCTGGTCGGCGCCGTTCATCCTCGAATCCATGGTGAAGCTCACATTTCCGTTGGCGAGGATCCGGCCGCGAGCCTGAAGCTCCCAGCTGTCGGTATCGAACGCGGTGTCGGGCCGGTCCGCGGCGCTGTCTCCGGATTGAGCCTGCTCGTGCTGCGCATAGGCCCGCCGGGCGCCTCCAAGCCGGGCAATGGTGCGGCCCTCCGGATCGCTGTTGTAGGCGTTGACGACCTTCTCGACGAAAGCCGCGTCCTGGCCGGCCGCGGCGGCGTCGATATAGATCATCCGGTTGATCAGCGGCGTCGGATCGTCGTCGATGCCGCACTTCCATTCGAAATCGGCCGGCTTGCCGTCCGCAGTCCTCACCTTCGGCCAGAAGGCGAGCGGGTCGCCGGGACCGCCGATGCGGCCGCCGTCCGGACTGTCGAACGGGATCAGATCGGGCGTGCGCTCGGTCTGGAGGGTTACCGAGGCGGCGGGGAAATCGCGCCCCCCGTCGGGCTGGTTGACGGCCGGGAATCCCTTGGGAACCCGAGGCGCGACGAGGAAGGTGCGAAGGATCTCCTGAGCGACCGGCTTGCCGCCCGATCCGGGCAGGAAAACCCGCTCGGCGACCGTCAGCAGCGACACTCGGTTGCCGAACGGGATCAGATAGCCTTTTTCGACGGCGATCACCCGGACGTCGCGGCCGAGCCAGGTTTCGTAAGCGAACCGCTCGAGCGAGAAGCCGTAAGGCGCCTTGCCCTTGGGCCGGAGAATGGCCGGCTCGCCCCGCCAGTCGAGGCGCATGGTCGCTCCGAGCGCCGTCAGGGTGACGTCGGCCTGCTCGAACGCGGTCGCAAGCGCGATGCCCGCCTCGGGCGGCGCCTTCGCGGATGTTCCACCCAGCTCTCTCTGGATATAAATATCCACGTCTTCGAGATATTTGAGGCTTCGGTTGGGATCGTTTTCGTCGAGAGCAGGACGAACGACCCCGCCCCGCGGGACCTTGCGCGCGTTATCGTCGACGGTATCCTGGTCCGGCGATCGGCCGAATCTCGGCAATAAGGACCTTGGCGGGATATCCTTCTCGCGGAGCCGGCGCAGGGCCGGCAGCCCGTAGACCGAGGTCTGGCCGACAATCTGCCAATGGGCGTGGTTGCTCAGCGACGACATTGGCGGAGGCGTTCGGGTCAGCGGCTCGAGCGGCAGCTTGGGCCTGCCGCTCTCGTCCACGAGGCGATGGGACCACAAGGCGCGAAGGCGCGCATTCTGAGCGACACGCTCCTCGATCAGGCGATCGTCGCCGCGGCCGATCCTGATCGAGAAGAGCGAGATGTCCTGCCGGATTCGACGCGGGTCCGGATAGGTCGGCGACGGCAGCGCCGATCGTTCCCAACGCGCCGTCTCCGCGGGGGAGAATAAGAGGTCGTCGGCCAGCTCCAGCGCGGTGACCGTATCAACGGACTCCCCTGCGGGTACTTCGGGCGGTCGGAAATTGGCGGCGATCGCCGTCATGATCGCATCGAGGCTTCGCGGGTCCGAGCTGGTAATATCCTCGCCCAGGACGATTCCGGCGACGTCCAGCTGGCTTTTCAGATCGTCGTCGAGGACCAGGCTGGAGGCGCGTTTGTCCACCACCATCGGCAGACCGGCCCAGTCCGTCAGATCCTTGGCGGTGAGCTCGCGTCTGCTCCAAGGTGCGTTGGTCCCGTCGCGGACAGGATCGAGCCTGAAGACGATCACCGACTCTCGCGAAAAATCGGTCTTCGGCGCCAGCGGCGCAGGGCATTCGCCGGGTGCGAAATCCCAGGGCAGCACGACTTCGCCCTGGTGCTGCGGGCCGAACGTGACCACGATATAGCCCAGATCGAGCCAGAAATCCCGGTCGTGGGAAGTCCGCTCGAGGCGGAGCTTGAGCGTCGTTCCGGGAACATTCTGCAGCCGGAACCCACGGGGGAAGCGAAGGGTAACGTCAAGCAGGTTGTCGGCCCGGCGAATGCGGATGGGCCGGCCCAGCGTGAGAGCGATCCCGACTCCCGCGCCGTCCAGGATCGTCCCGGCGGCGTCCATGGTCGCGCCGCCTTCGGAATAGCCCCGCTTGAACGTCGGCGGGTTGCCTGCGGAGGCGACGAAATCCAGTTCCTCCTGACCGAGCGTGATGAGAGCGCTGTCGGCGCCCGAAGCCGGCAGCCAGAGATGGGAAGCGACGATCCTGGCCGAGAATCCGGGCGCCTCGCCGGCCTCGAACAGGGCGCTGAACGGACGATCCCGGTGGCCGCTGACGAGGGCCGTCGAGCCGCCCGCCGTCACGAGCTGGGGCGTGGAGCCCAGGTCTCCGGCAATTCCAAGCTGCCCTTCGGAGAGCCCGATCACGGCGCGGCTGAAGCGGACGGCGGTCGCGGCTCCGGCTTCGTCGCGCAGCTCGAGCCGCGCCGCGCCCTCGACGACAAGCGACTGACGGGCGCCCGCCGGTTCGTCGAAGAAACGGCCGTCGACCGCTCTGACTTCGGTCGGCCGGATCGTGGCCAGCGCATCCCGCCTGCCGCACCCAAAGGCGTGGCGGCTGAGCGCCGGCTGCGCGATGTGAAAGCGGGTCGACGCGTCGCCGGAGGACGATTCCAGAGCAAGCTCGATCGCACTCCCCGTGCACTGGCAGGGACCCTGGAGTCGCACGCGGCCGTGCAGGGCAAGGGTCAGCCCGTCGACGACCGCCACCGACCGCCGGCCCGGGCCGACCCGGATCTGGCTCCGCCCGGCCGCGAAGGCGGTCCCCTGCGCTCTGGCTTGGAGCGGCGTTCCGCTCATCCAACGCTCGAGCGCGCATTCCGCGTCGAGCCGGATCGAAGGCATTGTCATCCGGGCGATCCAGCCGGATCTCGCCCGCCTGATGACACAAGTGAGATCGCAGCGGAGCGACGTACCCGGGAAGAGCGCGCGCTGCAGCCGTATCGTGATGATGTCGCCCTTACGGCCGGCGTGCAGCCGCGGCTTGCCGCCGAAGGCCCGCGAATCGAGCGTCCATTCTCGTGCGCCGTAGGAAAGGACCAGTTTGGAGCCCCGCCAGCGAAGAGTTGGATCGGCCGGTGGTGAGAAGGATAACCGGGCCGCCGCGCCCGCACTCGGAGCAGCCAAGCCTAGGCCTGCAAGGAATCCGCGCCGGGACATCTGGAAGGACGAATCGGGGCAGGTGCCGAAGTGCCTCAGGCGCTCCAGCAAATACGCATCCAGACAGGAAGTCGCCGCCCCGACCATGACCCCCCAGTCTGGTCCGTCGGCAGCTGATTCAATGCCGACTCCGACAATATTAGCAAAGCGCAAAGCATTTGCAATCTGAGCAATCTGGCTATCCGTCGCAGTGGCGGGCTTGGTCGCGGCCACGGTCTTCGCGGGCCTGTACGCGGTGTCGAGAAACTGTCGGGACGATGGTTTTCTGATGCTAACGCTGGCCGCGCAGCTCGCTGTAGAGAGGTCGCAAAGAGCTACCGCGGCGGACTCGCGCTGCCGCCCATCGCTTACGATTTTCCGGAGAGCGGGATCGTCGGGCTCGTCGGGCCGAACGGCTCGGGCAAGACGACGTTGCTGAATATTCTGCTTCCGGCCTTCCTGCGTCCGGCCTCTCGTTCGGACAGAAGCGGCGGCTTTGCCTCGGTTTCGCCAGGGCCAAAGCGCCCCTTCGCGCCTTGATCCTCGACGAGCCGTTTGCGGGCCTCGATCAAGGCGCGAGAGACTCGCTTCGTTCGTGGCTGGCCGATTTTTCCGAAGCGAAAGGTGGGCTTGTGATCCTTGTCGAACACCAGGAGGAATTGCTGCAGAACCTCGCTTCCAAGATTGTCAGATTGAGGGGTCGAGAAATTGACGGCAGGTGAAGTCGCCCGCTTCGCTTAAGGCCCATTTTGCGGCTACCTCCCCTCTCCGCCATTTTTTTATCGGTCCCGGCGGTGTCGCAATCCGTCTTCTGCCTTGCTATGCTCCGAACGATGTCGAGCGTTGTTTCCGCAAGCCGATCACGGACGGGCAGCGCTCGCCGCAAGGCGGAGGGGCAAATGCGGTCGCCCATCGCCAAGCTCGTGACCTCCGGCCCTGAGGTTCCGGGTGAAGGCTCGCGCCGAAAGGCGCGCGAGAGGGCCTTGGCCGGATATCGCGCCATGCTTGCGGCCCGAGCCGGCGAGACTCCGGGCTGAGTCGCGACGGCGGCCGCCTCGGCGGATGCTTGGCCTAGGGCGTCGCCGCCGCCTCCCGCGCCGCACCGCCGACCGTGCCGATCGCCGACTTCATCTGGTCGAGCGTGAACGGCTTGGTCAGAACCACGGATTCCTGCCCCGTGCCGGCGATCGAGCGGCTGTCGGCATAGCCTGAGATGATGATTCCGGGCATTCCGGGGCGGATCTCGCGGGCCTGCTTGAGGACCTCGGCACCGGAGAGGAGGGGCATTGCGTAATCGGTGATGATGAGGTCGTAATCGGCGGGCGCCGCGCTCAGCTTGCGCAGGAGGCCGGGGCCGTCGGTCGCCGTCTCGACGCTGTGGCCCATGTCGCACAGCATTCCCGCCGTCGTCTCGCGGACCGCGTCGTGATCGTCGACGAGCAGGATCCGCAATGGGCGCCCCGAGGCCTCGGGCTCGGCCGCCGGCGACGGCGGCTCCGCCTTCGCCGCCTTCGGAGCGGGAGCTCGGGGAAGCCAGATCTCGACCGTGGTCCCTTCGCCCTCCTGGCTGTCGATGGCGATCGCTCCGCCGGACTGGTGGGCGAAGCCGTAGACCATCGAAAGGCCGAGGCCGGTGCCCTTGCCGACCGCCTTGGTGGTGAAGAAGGGCTCGGTGACCTGCTCGAGGATCGCGGCCGGGATGCCGCTGCCGTCGTCGGAGACGGCGAGGACGACATAATCTCCCGCGGGCAGGCCGAGCGGATTGCCCGCCGCTGCCTCGGCGTTGCGCCCCGCGACGACGATGGTGCCGCCCTTCGGCATGGCGTCGCGGGCGTTGATGATGAGATTCATCAGCGCCAGCTCGAGCTGGGTGCTGTCGGCATAAGCGCACCATATCTTCGCTTCCGAGCGCCATTCGAGCTGCACCAGCCCGCCGAGCGTGTGGGCGAGAAGGTCGGTCACCGTCGCCGAAAGCCGGCTGATGTCGACCGAGTCGGGCTGCAGCGTCTGGCGGCGGGCGAAGGCGAGCAGCCGCTTGACCAGCTCGGAGCCCTGCTCGGCCGCCCGGCGGGTCATGCCGATGATCTTCCTGTGCTCCTCCTCCAGCGGAAGCCGGCGCTCGATCAGGCCGAGGCCGCCGAGCACGGCGGCGAGGAGGTTGTTGAAATCGTGGGCGATGCCGCCGGTCAGCTTGCCGATCGCATCCATCTTGCGCGCTTCCAGGAGCTGGTTCTCGAGGTCCTTGCGGTCGGTGACGTCGAGCAGGGTTCCGGCATATTGGGCGGCGTCGCCCTCCTCCGCCCGGAGCAGGACGGCCTGGTCGAGGAAATGCTTGTACTGGCCGTCGGCGCACTGCCAGCGATATTCGATCGCCATCGCCCCGGTGCGCTGGCGGTCGCGTATCGCTCCGAGCGCGCGGTCGCGGTCCTCGGGATGGAGCCGGTCGGCCCAGAGCGTGGGCTGGGCCTCGACCGCTTCGAAGGCGAAGCCGGTGACGGCGGTGAAATTGCCGCCGACGAACTGGGGAACCCGAGGGTAGGGGCCGTCCGCCTCGATGTAGAGGACGATCGGCAAGGAAGCGATGATCGCGGCCTGGCGCTGCTCGGCGAGGCGAAGCTCCTGCTCGACCCGGAGGCGCTCGGCATTGGCGCGCAGGTTGGCGTCGAGCAGCTTCTGCTCCTGGGCCGCCTTGCGCTGGATCTCCTGGGTCATCAGGAACAGGTCGACGAACACGGCCACCTTGGAGCGAAGCACCACCGGCTCGACCGGCTTGAAGACGTAATCGACCGCGCCCATCGAATAGCCGCGCATCAGATGCTCTTTCTCCTTGTTCACCGCGGAGAGGAAGACGATCGGGATGCGCTTGGTCTGCTCGCGGCCGCGGATGATCTGCGCGGTCTCGTAGCCGTCCATGCCGGGCATGTAGACATCGAGCAGGATCACCGCGAACTCGCCCTTCAAGAGGTGGCGCAGAGCCTCGTCGCCCGACGAGGCGACCTCCACCTCGGCGATGTCCTCGAGCACGGTGCGGATGGCGAGCAGGTTATGGTCGTCGTCGTCGACGACCAGAACCCGGGCGCGGGGCGGCGGCGCCGGATCCGCCTCGTTTATCGAAGCGGCGGCCGGGTCGGCCGGACCCACCTGCCCTGGCACGTTCATGGGATCACTCCGCCGCCGTCTGCACGGGCTGCGGCCGGGCCTTCCGCCGAGCGGCCCGGTTGCGGGTCTTGCCGATCCACACCCTCAGGAGCGCCAGCAGAAGCTCGATGTCGACCGGCTTGGCGATATAGTCGGAGGCTCCGGCGTCGAGGCACTTCTGGCGGTCGCCCTTCATCGCCTTGGCGGTGACGGCGATCAGCGGCAGGCCGGCCAGGGCCGGCTGCTCGCGTATCTTCTGCATCGTCTCGTAGCCGTCCATCTCCGGCATCATGATGTCGATGAGGGCGACATCGACCCCCGGGGTCTGCTCGAGGATGAGAATGCCGTCGCGGCCGCGTTCGGCGTGGAGCACCTCGACGTCGTAGCTCTCGAGGACGCTGGTCAGCGAGTAGATGTTGCGAATGTCGTCGTCGACGATCAGGATCTTCGTGCCGGCGAGCTCGGGAAGCTTGCGCGGCTTGGCCAGGGCGTCCTCGCTGCGGGTACGGGCCCGGCGACGGCGGCGGGTCTTCGCCTCGGCCTGGATCCGGGCGAAGACGTCGGCCAGCTCGTCATGGTCGGCCGGCTTCGCGGTCACTCCGAACGCGCCCATCTGGGTGACGGAGGAGACCTCGTCGGCGCCCGAGATGACGTGGATCGGGATCTCGCCGGTCTCGCTGTCATGCTTGAGGAGGTCGAGCAGGACGAAGCCGTTGATGTCGTCCAGGCCGAGATCGAGCGTGATCGCGTCGGGCCTGAGCTTGCGCGCCATGGCCAGGGTGCCCGAGCCGGCGGGCGAGATCACGCCCTTCAGCCCCGCCTCGCGGGCGAGGTCGAGGAGGATCGAGGCGAAGGTGACGTCGTCCTCGACGATGAGGACGAACGGGTCGCCGCCGATGCTGTCGCGATCGTCGCTCACCTCGAGGGTGGCGGGCAAGGCGGTGGGCACGCTGGCGCCGCTATTCTCGTAGCGGGCGGTGGTCGCCGTGCCTTCCGGCGCGGCGACGGCCGCCGCCTCGAGCGGGACGAAGAGGGTGAAGGTCGAGCCTTCGCCCGGCTTCGACCTGACCTGGAGCTCGCCGCCGAGGAGGCGGGCGATCTCGCGGCTGATCGAGAGGCCGAGGCCGGTGCCGCCATATTTGCGGCTGGTGGTTCCGTCGGCCTGCTGGAACGCCTCGAAGATCAGTTTCTGCTTGTCCTCGGGAATGCCGATGCCGGTGTCGGTGACGGCGATCTCGATCGCCCGGTCGACCCCGCGAAGCACCGGATGGTTGGTGCTCCAGCCGCTTTCGGCGCTGCGCACCGCGAGGGTGACTCCGCCGTGAGCGGTGAACTTGAAGGCGTTGGAGAGCAGGTTGAGAACGACCTGCTGGAGCCTCTTCTCGTCGGTGCGGATCGAGGCCGGCAGATTCTCGTCGAACTCGACGTCGAACTCGAGCCCCTTGTCGGCGGCGAGCTGGCGGAAGGTGCGCTCCATATGCTGGCGCAGGCTGCGCATGCGCATGTCGCCGAGCTCGATCGAGACGGTGCCCGATTCGATCTTGGAGAGATCGAGGATGTCGTTGATCAGGCTGAGCAGGTCCGAGCCGGCGGAATGGATGGTGCGGGCGAATTCGGTCTGCTTCTCGTTGAGGTTGCCCTGGGGGTTGTCGGCGAGCAGCTTGGAGAGGATGAGCAGCGAGTTGAGCGGCGTGCGCAGCTCGTGCGACATGTTGGCGAGGAACTCGGACTTGTACTTCGAGGTCAGGGCCAGCTGCTCGGCTTTCTCCTCGACGGCGCGGCGGGCCATGTCGATCTCGAGATTCTTCGCCTCGACCTGCTTCTTCTCATTCTCCAGCAGCTGGGCCTTCTCCTGAAGCTCCTCGTTGGTGTTGTGGAGCTCCTCCTGCTTGGTGGTGAGCTCGGTCTGGCGCGCCTGAAGCTCCTGGGTGAGCAGCTGGGACTGCTTGAGCAGGCCCTCGGTGCGCATGGTGGCGGCGATCGTGTTGAGCACGATGCCCACCGATTCCATCAGCTGGTCGAGGAAGCTCTGGTGGGTCTCGTTGAACTCGCTGAACGAGGCGAGCTCGATCACCGCCTTGACGTCGTCCTCGAACAGGGCCGGCAGGATGTTGATGTTGGCCGGCGCGGCATGGCCGAGGCCGGAGCCGATCCGGATGAAGTCGCCGGGCACGCCCTGGAGCAGGATCGGGCGCTTGTCGGCCGCGGCCTGGCCGACCAGCCCCTCGCGCAGGTTGAACTCGCGCTTCAGCCTTTCGTGGCTTTCGGCGCCGTAGCTCGCGACCAGCTCCAGCTTGGTCTCCTCCTCCTGGCGGTTGGTGACGTAGAAAACGCCGTATTGGGCGTTCACCAGCGGCGCCAATTCGGACATGATCAGGTTCGAGACGGTGGCGAGGTCGCGCTCGCCCTGGAGCATTCGCGAGAAGCGGGCGAGGTTGGTCTTGAGCCAATCCTGCTCGGCGTTCTTGAGGGTCTGTTCCTTGAGGTTGCGGATCATCTCGTTGATGTTGTCCTTGAGCGCCGCCATCTCGCCCGACGCTTCCACGGCGATCGAGCGGGTGAGGTCGCCCTTGGTCACGGCGGTCGCGACGTCGGCGATCGAGCGAACCTGATTGGTGAGGTTCGCCGCGAGCTGGTTGACGTTATCGGTGAGATCGCGCCACAGGCCGGCGGCGCCCGGCACTCGCGCCTGGCCGCCCAGCTTGCCTTCGATTCCGACCTCGCGGGCCATGTTGGTGACCTGGTCGGCGAAGGTTGCCAGGGTCTCGATCATGAAGTTGATCGTCTCGGCCAGCGCCGCGATCTCGCCCTTCGCGTCCACCGTCAGCTTGCGCTTGAGGTTGCCCTGCGCGACCGCGGTGACGACGTCCGCGATGCCGCGCACCTGGTTCGTGAGGTTGGTCGCCATCAGGTTGACGTTGTCGGTGAGGTCCTTCCACGTCCCGCCGACGCCCGGCACCTGCGCCTGGCCGCCGAGCTTGCCTTCGGTTCCGACCTCGCGGGCGACTCGGGTCACCTCCGAGGCGAAGCCGTTGAGCTGATCGACCATGACGTTGATCGTGTCCTTGAGGGCGAGGATCTCGCCCTTCACGTCGACGGTGATCTTCTTGGAAAGGTCGCCCCTGGCCACGGCGGTGGTCACGTCGGCGATGTTGCGGACCTGGCCGGTGAGGTTCTCGGCCATCAGGTTGACGTTGTCGGTCAGATCCTTCCACGTGCCGGCGACTCCCGGCACCTGGGCCTGGCCGCCGAGCTTGCCTTCGGTTCCGACCTCCCTCGCGACGCGGGTCACCTCGGAGGCGAAGCCGTTGAGCTGGTCGACCATGACGTTGATCGTGTTCTTCAGCTCGAGGATCTCGCCGCGGACGTCGACGGTGATCTTCTTGGAAAGATCGCCGAGCGCCACCGCGGTGGTCACCTCGGCGATGTTGCGGACCTGGCCGGTGAGGTTGGCGGCAAGCTCGTTGACGTTGTTCGTCAGATCCTTCCAGGTGCCGCCGACGCCCTCCACCTTGGCCTGGCCGCCCAGCTTTCCTTCCGACCCCACCTCGCGCGCCACTCGGGACACCTCGGAGGCGAAGGAGTTGAGCTGGTCGACCATCGTGTTGATGGTGTTCTTGAGCTCGAGGATCTCGCCCTTCACCTCGACCGTGATCTTCTTGGAAAGATCGCCCGAGGCGACGGCGGTGGTCACTTCGGCGATGTTGCGGACCTGGCCGGTCAGGTTGCCGGCCATGGCGTTGACGTTGTCGGTGAGATCGGCCCAGGTGCCGGCGACGCCTTCCACCCGAGCCTGGCCGCCGAGCTTTCCTTCCGAGCCGACCTCGCGGGCGACGCGGGTCACCTCCGACGCGAACGAGTTGAGCTGGTCGACCATGACGTTGATCGTGTTCTTCAGCTCGAGGATCTCGCCCTTCACGTCGACCGTGATCTTCTTGGAAAGGTCGCCGCGGGCCACGGCGGTGGTCACCTCGGCGATGTTGCGGACCTGGCCCGTCAGGTTGGCGGCCATGAGGTTGACGTTGTCGGTGAGATCGGCCCAGGTGCCGGCGACTCCGGGGACCTGCGCCTGGCCGCCGAGCTTGCCCTCGGTTCCGACTTCGCGCGCCACGCGGGTCACCTCGGAGGCGAAGCCGTTGAGCTGGTCGACCATGGTGTTGATCGTGTTCTTGAGCTCGAGGATCTCGCCCTTCACGTCCACCGTGATCTTCTTGGAAAGGTCGCCCGAGGCGACGGCGGTGGTCACCTCGGCGATGTTGCGGACTTGGCCGGTGAGGTTGTCGGCCATCAGGTTGACGTTGTCGGTGAGGTCCTTCCACGTGCCGCCGACGCCCGGCACCTGCGCCTGGCCGCCGAGCTTGCCTTCGGTACCGACCTCCCTCGCCACTCGGGTCACTTCCGAGGCGAAGGCGTTGAGCTGGTCGACCATGACGTTGATCGTGTTCTTCAGCTCGAGAATCTCCCCCTTCACGTCGACCGTGATCTTCTTGGACAAGTCGCCCGAGGCCACGGCGGTGGTCACCTCGGCGATGTTTCGGACCTGGCCGGTGAGGTTCTCGGCCATCAGGTTGACGTTGTCGGTGAGGTCCTTCCAGGTGCCGGCGACGCCTTCCACCCGCGCCTGGCCGCCGAGCTTTCCTTCGGTGCCGACCTCGCGGGCGACGCGCGTCACCTCGGAGGCGAAGGAATTGAGCTGGTCGACCATGACGTTGATCGTGTTCTTCAGCTCGAGGATCTCGCCCTTCACCTCGACCGTGATCTTCTTGGAAAGGTCGCCCGAGGCGACGGCGGTGGTCACCTCGGCGATGTTGCGGACCTGGCCGGTCAGGTTGGTGGCCATGGCGTTGACGTTGTCGGTGAGGTCCTTCCAGGTGCCGGCGACGCCCTTCACGTTCGCCTGGCCGCCGAGCTTGCCCTCGGTGCCGACCTCGCGGGCGACGCGGGTCACCTCGGAGGCGAACGACGCGAGCTGCTCGACCATGGTGTTGACGATCTTGCCGATTCGAAGGAACTCGCCCCTCAGCGGCCGGCCGTCGATCTCGACCGTCATCGATTGCGACAGGTCGCCCTTGGCGACCGCGCCGATGACGCGCGCGACCTCGGCGGTCGGCTGGACCATGTCCTCGATCAGCTCGTTGACCGAGCGGATCGCCGATTCCCAGCCCCCGGTGGCGGCCTTGACCCGGCCGCGCTGGCTGATCTTGCCCTCCTTGCCGACGACCTGGGAAAGCCGCTCGAGCTCGTCCGTCATCTGCTCGTTGAGGGAAACGGTCTCGTTGAACAGCCGCGCGATCTCCCCGTCCTCGCCCGGAAGGTCTTCGGACAGGCGGACGGTGAAGTCGCCCCGGCGGAAGCTGCGCAGGGCGCTGAGGAGCTGGCGGCGATCGATGAAATCGCGTGGGGCCTGTACGTTCACCAATTCACTCCTTCGTGCGTCTTCCCCCCGCCCGAAATTCCAGTGCCAGGCCCCCGCCCGTGGCCTAACCATAGCCGAAGGATGAAAAAATCCACCCCAGAAATTTGCAAAGCGTGCGATTAACCAGTTGGCCGCCTTGTCTTAGGCGCCGGGGCGGATAGAAAGCGGGCCGGGCGGGGACAATGTCTGACGTGCCGTGGCGGCGCGACGAGGATCGACGGCCCGCAATGCCCTCCGACGAGGATGTCTCCAGCTTCATCCGCTCGACCTTCCGGTCGGTCTGGGCACTGGAATTGCTGTGCTTCCTCAGGCAGGAACCGGCGCGCGGCCGCTCTCAGGAGGAGATGGTGGCGGGGCTGAGGGGAAGCGATCTGGTGGTCACGCAAAGCGTCGAATCGCTGACGGCGGCGGGCCTGGTGATCGCCGAGGCGGACGGCTCCGCGCGCTACTGCCCGGCGTCCGGGGACGTCGACGAGCTCGCGGCGCGGGCCGCGGCGCTCTACAAGCGCAGCCCGGACGCGGTTCGCCGGACGATCGTCGCCGCCGCCAATCCGGCCATCACCGCCTTCGCCGACGCCTTCCGGCTCAGGAAGGACTGACGATGTCGACCTGGTTCCCGGCCGCCGTCTATCTGCTCTGCTTCCTGACCAGCGCGGCCTGCGCCTTGCTTCTCGCCCGAAGCTACCGCCGCGCCGGCGCCCGTCTGCTGTTCTGGAGCGCGCTCTGCTTCCTCTTCCTCGCGGCCAACAATCTGCTGGTGATCTTCGACCTGCTCCTGATCCCGGACATGGATTTCCGGCTTGCCCGCTACCTGCTCGCGATCGCCGCTTTGGGCGTGCTCCTGTTCGGCTTCATCTGGGACCTGGAGGAGTAAGTGGGGACTCTGCTCGACTTCCTCTCCGGAGCGATCACGGCGGGCTTCGTCGTCGCCGGCTTCTTCTTCCTGCGCTTCTGGAAGCGGACCCGCGAAAGCCTGTTCCTCGCCTTCGCCGCCGCCTTCTGGCTGCTCGGCCTCGCCCAGGCGCTGCTGACCTTCACCGACATCCCGGTCGAGGAGCGCAGCTGGCTCTTCCTCCTCCGCCTCGCCGCTTTCTCGCTGATCCTCGTCTCCATCTGGAGGAAGAACCGCCGGCCGTGACCGAGCGCGTCTCGCTTGCCCTGGCGCGCCGGATCGCGCTCGCCGCCCAGGGCTTGGGGAGTCCCCGGCCCGAAGCGGTCACGCTCCGCGACCTTGGCCGGACCGTCGCGCGTCTCGGCCTCCACCAGATCGACAGCGTCAACGTGCTGGTGCGGGCCCACTATCTGCCGGCCTTCTCGCGTCTCGGCGCCTACGACCGCGGACTCCTCGACCGCTCCGCCTGGGGGGCGAGGCGCGACCGCCGATTGTTCGAATATTGGGCGCATGAAGCATCGCTTCTGCCGCTTGAGTTGCATCCGCTGCTGCGCTGGCGGATGGCGCGCGCCGAGCGCGGCGAGATCGGCTGGGGAAGCCTCAGGGCCTATGCCGGCGAGCGTCGCTCCGAGGCCGACGCGATCCTCGAGCGGGTCCGCGCCGAAGGGCCGCTCGCCGCCTCGGATTTCGAGGAGGGCAAGGGCAAAGGGGGCTGGTGGGAATGGGGCGACACGAAGCGCGCTTTGGAATGGCTGTTCTGGGCCGGCCTCATCACCACCGCCACCCGCCGTCCCAGCTTCGAGCGGCTCTACGACCTTACCGAGAGGACCATACCCGCCGCGATCCTCGCGCTTCCGACTCCGGCCGAGGCCGATGCCAAGCGGGCGCTGGTGGCTCGGGCGGCGGCGGCGCTCGGGATCGCCACCGAAACCGACCTCAGGGACTATTTCCGGCTCAAGCCCGAGGAGACCCGGACGGCGGTCGCCGAGCTGGTGGAGGAAGGAATGCTCATTCCGGCCGCGGTCGAGGGCTGGGCGCGTCCCGCTTATCTGCACCGCGACGCCCGGCGACCGCGACGGATTTCCGGCCAGGCCCTGCTCGCGCCGTTCGATCCCCTGGTCTGGGAGCGGGGCCGGACCGAGCGCCTGTTCGGCTTCCGCTACCGGATCGAGATCTACACGCCCGCGGAGAAGAGGGTTCACGGCTATTACGTCCTGCCCTTCCTCCTCGACGAGGCGCTGGTCGCCCGGGTCGACCTCAAGGCCGACCGCCAGCGCTCGCGGCTGATGGTGAAGGGGATCACGCTCGAACCGGGAGCGCCGGGGGAGACGGGCGAGAGGTTGGCCGCCGAACTCGAGCCGATGGCGCGGTGGCTGGGATTGGAGTCGGTGGAGACATCGTCCCCCCGGACTTGATCCGG
>Ga0190273_10000241_pt1 | contig 24938 bp, 20 predicted proteins | sample Popmic504IS_FD_134513 | JGI IMG/M metagenome (GOLD analysis project Ga0190273, IMG submission 134513) | Populus adjacent soil microbial communities from riparian zone of Shoshone River, Wyoming, USA - 504 IS | ecosystem: Environmental > Terrestrial > Soil > Riparian zone > Trees stand | place... | reverse complement strand
GACCCGGAGCGATTTCGGCCCGGTCGTCACCACCGAAGCCATCATCGGCCTCGGAAAATTGACGGTCCACAAGCGCGCGTCGAACCGCTTTACGAACCCGTTCTGCCTCGCCGCCCCCGGCGGCGCCAGCCAATGCCCCATTGGAAACCTCCCGTCGAAAAAATCCTCCCCGAGATTTCTGGGGGAGGGGGACCGGGCGAAGCCTGGTGGAGGGGTTCTTCTCAGACTCAGAAGAGCCCCTCCACCGCGCTGCGCGCGGTCCCCCTCCCCCGGAAATCCGGGGGAGGAATTAGCCGCGGCACTTGTGCCCCCTCCCCGGCGTTGCCACCTTGTGTCCTTGAACCGTCCCGTTCCCAAAGAAGCCGTCCTCGTCGTCAACGCCGCCTCCCGCAAGGGGCAGGCGCTGTTCCGCGAGGCTTCGGACAAGCTGCGCGAGGCGGGGGTCGTCCTGACCAGCGCCTTCGCGCTTCGCGACCCGAGCCTGCTCGTCCCGACCGTCAAGGAAGCGGTCCGGAGCGGGGCGCCGATGGTCATCGTCGGCGGCGGCGACGGCTCGCTCTCTTATGCGGTCGACGAGGTGGTCGACAAGGATTGCATCTTCGCTTTGCTTCCGCTGGGCACCGCCAACAGCTTCGCCCGAACGCTCGGGATCCCGCTCGATCTCGACGGTGCGATCGAGGTGATCGCGACCGGCCAGAGGCGGCGGATCGATCTTGGCATGATCGACGGCGATTATTTCGCCAATTGCGCCGCGATGGGCCTGTCGCCGATGATCGGCGAGGGCGTTCCCCACAATCTGAAACGCACTCTCGGCCGGGTCGGCTATCTGATCTGGGCGGTGTGGTGCCTGATCCGCTTCCACGCCTTCAAGCTCACGGTGCGCGGCGAGGGCATCGACGAGACCCTGTGGGCGACCGAGGTGCGGATCGCCAATGGCGGGCATCACGGCGGAGTCGAGCTGATCGAGAGCGCCGAGCTGAACAGCGGGCAGATCGTCGTCCAGGCCGTGGTCGGCCGCAGGGCGTCGAGCCTGATCTGGGACTGGTTCGCCAAATATTTCAAGCTTCCCGCCCGGAACCGCACGACCCGCGAGTTCCACGGCGCCAGGCTCACAATCGAGACTCGGCCGCGCCAGCGAATCTCGATCGACGGGGAGGTGCTTGCGAAAACACCGGTCGTTGCCCAGGTCGCCGAGCGGGCCATCGAGGTGGTGGTTCCGGCGTGACGTCGTCCCAGCGAAGGCTGGGACCCCGGCGGGTGAAGAGTGCCGGCGCCTTGCACTCGCTGGGATCCCAGCCTTCGCTGGGATGACGTGACTCACCCCGTCGGATTGAGCCTTCCGCCCGGCTCGGCCGCGGCGTGCGCCTCCTCGACGCATTCCTCCGGGCCGGGCGGCGGGCCCATCCGCGCCTTCCGCCAGCCGCCGTGGAGGTAGAAGGCGATCGCCATCGCCATGTTGGCGAAGGAGCTGACCGGGAAGCTCAGCCACAAGGCGTCGGCGCCGAGCCAGGGATAGGCGCCGAGCGCGAAGCCCAAGCGGACCGGCACCAGTCCGACGAACAGGATGATCAGCGGCCCGATCACCGCCCCGTTCGCCCTTACCGTCCCGAACAGGACGAGGGTCACTCCGAAGAGGAGGAAGCTCCAGGTGGCGAGGATCTGGATGTGGCGGGCGATCGGAAGCGCCGGGCTGTCGCCGCCGAGGAACAGGGCCAGAGCGGGACGGTCGGCGAGGGCGAGGAGGACGACCAGCCCGGCGGTGATCAGAAGCGCGAAGGTCACGCCCGAGCGGGTGATCGCGCTCACCCGGTCCCAGCGCCCGGCGCCGATATTCTGGGCGATCATCGCGCTCACCGCGGCGCCGAGCGCCATCGCCGGCATCTGCAGATAGGTCCACAGCTGCATCGCCACCCCGAAGGCGGCGGCGGTCGCCACGCCCTCGCGGTTGACCAGCCCGATCAGCGCCAGCGCCGACATGGAGATGACGATCATCTGCAGGCCCATCGGAAGCCCCTTGCGGACGATGATCGCGAGCAGGGCCGGATCGGGCTTCAGGTAGCGCAGCTCGGCCCCCCGCAGCCGCAACGGCAGGTCGCGGGCATAGACATAGGCGAGGAGGGCGAAGAGGCTGACGAAATTGGCGATCGCGGTCGCCGTCGCCGCTCCCGCGATGCCGAGCCGGGGCGCCGGCCCGAGGCCGAGGATGAAGACCGGGTTGAGGCCGCTGTCGAGAAGCACCGCCAGGATCATGAACCAGAGCGGAGTCAGGGAATCGCCGCTGCCCCTCAGCGCCATCATCCACGAGACCATGATCAGCGCCGGAGGCATGGCGATGAAGATCACCCGGAGATAGGCCAGCGCCAGCGGCGCCGCGTCGGCGGGGGTGCCGAGCAGCTCCAGGATGTTCGGCGCGAATAGCCAGCCGACGCCGGCGCCCACCACGGAAGTCAAGGCGAAGAAGCCGGTGCCGGTGCCGATCACCCGGCGGGCGCCGTCGAGATCGCCGCCGCCGAACCTCTGGCCGACGAGGATCGTCGTCGCCATTCCGAAGCCGAAGACGAAGCTCGTCAGAAGGAACATGACGATGTTGGCGTTGGACGTGGCGGCGAGCGCGTCCTCGCCGAGGAAGCGGCCGACCCAGATGGCGTTGATCGAGCCGTTCAGCGATTGGAGGATCGAGGAGCCCAGGGTCGGCAAAGCGAAGGCGAGCAGCGTCGGCCCGATCGCGCCGGAGGTGAGGTCGCGGCGGCTCGGACTGGCGGGAGCCTGGGGTGAATCGGCCATTCTGTCTCCGTCGCCCCAGCGAAGGCTGGGGCCCCGGTGGGTGAAAAACGCCGGCGCCTTTCACCCCCCGGGATGCCAGCCTTCGCTGGCATGACGGGAAGGGTCAACCCAGCCGAGCCAGCGCCGCCCGATACTTCTCCGCGTCGGACGCCTTCTCGGCATGGTCGCTCCGCGCCTTCTCCACCGCCTCCGGCTTCGCCCGCTCGACGAAGCTGGCATTGGCGAGCCGGGCGGCGAGCGAGTCGCGCTCCTTCTCCGCGGCCTCCGCCGCCTTGGCGAGACGGGCCTTTTCGGCGGCGATGTCGATCACGCCTTCGAGCGGAATTGCATAGGTGGCACCGTCGGACACAATATAGGCTGCGGGGCCGTCGAAGCTTCCGCTCGTCAGCGTGACTCGCGCGAGACGCTTCAGGCTTCCCCCGCTTAGAGAAGCCCGCAAGCCCACGTCCGGTCCTAAATCCATGACGTGAAGCGCCAGGTTCGCGCCGGGCGGTATGCTCAACTCGGTCCGAGCCGTTCGAATGCCGCTGACCAGGCCGATCAGCCAATTCACCTGCTCGACGGCCTCCGGGTCGAGCGCCCGAGCGTCCGGCATGGGCCATCTCGCCACGATCAGCGGATAGGGGCGCTCGCCAAGCGCGTTCCACAGCTCCTCGGTCACGAAGGGCATGAACGGGTGAAGCATGACCAGGATCTGGTCGAGCACCCAGCCGGCGACCGCCTTGGTCTCCTCGTCGATCTGGCCCTTGATCAGCTCGAGATACCAGTCGCAGAAGGTCGCCCAGGTGAAGTGATAGACGGCGTTGGCGCTCTCGTCGAAACGGAAGTCGGCCAGCGCGAGATCCAGCGCCTGGATGGTCTTCACCGTCTCGCCGACGATCCATTTGTTCACCGGTAGGGTCGCCTCGGGCGGCTCGATCGTCGCCGAGGCGCCGATGCCGTTGGCCTGGCAGAAGCGCGCGGCGTTCCAGAGCTTGGTGGCGAAGTTGCGATAGCCTTCGACCCTTTTCTCATCGAGCTTGATGTCGCGCCCCTGGCTTTCCATCGCCGCCATCGTGAAACGCAAGGCGTCGGCGCCGTAGCGGTCGATCAGGCCGAGCGGGTCGACGGTGTTGCCCTTCGACTTGGACATCTTCTGGCCCTTGGCATCGCGCACCAGGCCGTGGAGGTAGAGCGTCTTCCAGGGCTTCTCCCCCATGAAGTGGAAGCCCTGCATCGCCATCCGGGCGTCCCAGAAGAAGATGATGTCGAAGCCCGAGATGAGCACGTCGTTGGGGTAATGGCGCTTCAGCTCCTCGGTCTGCGCGGGCCAGCCGAGCGTGGCGAAGGGCCAGAGGGCAGAGGAGAACCAGGTGTCGAGGACGTCTGGGTCGCGCCAGAGGCCGATGTCCCCAGCATTGGTGATTTCCCAAGCATCTTGCTCAGACGCGCCGATGCGCACTTCTAAGCCGACCGGGCTCTCGAATCCCGCCAGGGCGTAGCGAGCACGAGCCATAGTGAGTGCTTGCTCTTCAGTCTCCGCAACGAAGACTTCCGGGGCCGCGCCGCGATTGAACTGCTGCCGGTCACTCGGTTCATCCGTCGTGATACTGGTCTGGTCCTTGCTGACTTTAGGTCCGTACCAGGCCGGAATCTGGTGCCCCCACCAGAGCTGGCGCGAGACGCACCAGGGCTGGATGTTCTCGAGCCAGTTGAACCAGGTCTTCTCCCAGGTCTTGGGAACGACCTTGATGTCGCCGGAGCGCACCGCCTCGATCGCCGGCTTCGCCAGGGTCGCCGCATCTACGTACCATTGATCGGTCAGCCAGGGCTCGATGACGACTCCCGAGCGGTCGCCATAAGGGATCTGGATGGTGCGGTCCTCGACCTTTTCGAGCGCGCCCTCCCCTTCGAGCAACTCGACCACCCGCTTGCGTGCCTCGAACCGGTCGAGGCCGAGCAGTTCCTCGGGAACCAGGCCGTCCTGAGTCTGAACGACCTTCGCATCGGCGCTCAGCATGTTGAGCATGTCGGCGGCCTTGAAGCCCGCCCGCTTGCCGACCTCGAAATCGTTGAAGTCGTGGCCGGGGGTGATCTTGACCGCGCCCGACCCCAACTCGGGATCGGCATGCTCGTCGGCGACGATCGGAACGAGGCGGCCGGTCAACGGCAGCCGGACGCGCTTTCCGACCAGCTTCGCATAGCGCCCATCGGTCGGGTGAACCGCGACCGCCATGTCGGCGAGCATCGTCTCCGGGCGGGTGGTGGCGACGTGGATGAAGCCGCCGCCATCCTCGAGCGGGTATTTGAGGTGCCAGAACTGGCCCTGCACCTCCTTCGTCTCGACCTCGAGGTCGGAGATGGCGGTGCCGAATTTGGGGTCCCAATTGACCAGCCTCTTGTCGCGGTAGAGCAGTCCGTCGCGGTAGAGCTGGACGAAGACCTTGAGCACCGCGGCGGAGAAGCCCGGATCCATGGTGAAGCGCTCGTTCGCCCAGTCGCACGAGGCGCCGAGGCGGCGGAGCTGGCGGGTGATCGATCCGCCCGACTGCGCCTTCCACTCCCAGACATGCTCGATGAAGGCCTCGCGGCCCATGTCGGTGCGCTTGACGCCCTGGCTCTCGAGGTTGCGCTCGACCACCATCTGGGTGGCGATCCCGGCATGGTCCATCCCGACCATCCACAGCGAATCCTTCCCCTGCAGCCGGGCGTGGCGGATGAGGATGTCCTGGAGCGTGTTGTCGAGCGCGTGGCCGATATGGAGCGAGCCGGTGACGTTGGGCGGCGGGATGACGATGGTGAACGGCTCGGCCTCCTTCCGCTCGGGGCGGAACAGGCCCTCCTGCTCCCAGCGCGCATACCAGCGGGATTCGATCTCGGCGGGGTCGAAGGTCTTGGGGAGTTCGGTCATGAGGGCGGCGTTAGCGGAGACATTTCCGTCATGCCAGCGCAGGCTGGCATCCCGGCGGGTGAAAGGCGCCGGCGGTCTTCACCCCCTGGGGCCCCAGCCTTCGCTGGGGCGACGTTAGAGCGACTTCCCGGTGATCCGGGCGATCTCCCGCGTCACCAGCTCCTCGACCATGTCGGGCAGGTTGCGGTCGAGCCAGTCCTTGAGCAAGGGCTTCAGCATCTCGCGCACCGCGGCGCCGAGGGCGGCGTCGTCGGCGGGAATTGCGCTCTCTCCGGCCCGCTCGCGCAGGCTGGCGAGGGCGGCGAGCGACTGGCGGCTGGCGATGGCGGCATCGTCGGAGACGAGGCCCTGCCCCTCCCCGACCGGGTCCTGGAGCTCCAGTACGTCGTCCTCTTCCGGAGGCGCCGGCCTCGGCGCCTCGGCCGGACGCGAGCCGCGGGCGGGACGCGCCGCCGGGCGGCCGTCCTCGGCGATCACCCTTTTGATGGAGGCGAGTATGTCCTCCATCGAGGGTTCCTGGTTAATATCCCCCATATCGAAGGGCTTATCGCTCAATTCGAAGGCGGTGTCACGGGGGTGTTTGGAGGCCCCGCAATAGGTGAAGGCGACGTCCCCGCAACCGTGCGGGTGGAGACCGCCTGCGGCGTCGAATCGTCGTTCCAGTCGGAAGCGCGCTTGCGGGTGCGCCGGTAATGGTCGACCGGGTCGTAGAGCGCGCCGCCGTCGAGGTTGATGTCCTCGGCCTCGGCCTTGCCCATCGCGTTCAGAAGCGCGAAGCCGGCGACATAGGCGTCGCGGCGCGCGGTGACGAGCGCGACCTGGCTGTTCAGAAGCTCCTGCTCGGCGTTGAGGACGTCGAGGACGTTGCGGGTGCCGACCGTCTGCTCGGCCCTCGTCCCTTCCAGCGCCAGGGTGTTGGCGTTGACCGCGATCTGGTTCGATTCGATCGCCTCGACCGCCGCCTGGTAGCTCGAGAAAGCGGCGCGGGTGTTGGCGACGACCAGCCGCTCGGTCTCGACTCCGCGCTCGAGCAGCTGGCTCTGGATCGCCTGCGACTGGCGCACCCGGGCACCGACGAGTCCGCCCTGGTAAATGGGGATCCGGGCCTGGACCCCGACCCTGCTCTGGAAGACCTGGTTCCTCGCTTCCGGGCCGAACTGGTCGGTGGCGGTTCCGAGATAGTTGGTGGCATCGCTTCCGCCGACTCCCGAAACGGTGGGCAGTCGGTCGGCGCGGGCGACCGCGACGTCGCGGCCGGCGGCCCGCGCCTGGGCGGCGATGGAGACGAGGTCGCTGTTGTTGGCGAGAGCGATCTCGACCGCCTCGTCCGGGGTGCTCGGAAGCGGCGGAAGCGGCGGCGGCGGGGTGAGCTCGTCGGGCAGCTCGCCGATGACCCGGCGGTAATTCTCCTCGCTTCCGCTGAGCCGGCCTTCGGCGGTGGCCAGAGCGCTTTGCGCGAGCGCCAGGCGGGCTTCGGACTGGGCGACGTCGGTGCGGGTGAGGTCGCCGACCTCGAAGCGGTCGCGGCTTGCCTGCAGATTGGTCTGGAGGACCCGGACCTGGTTCTGGTTGAGGGTGACGATCGAGCGATCGCGGATCACGTCCATATAGGCGCCGACCGCCTCGGTGAAGATGTCGCCCTCGGTCGCCTTGAGGCTGGCCCGGCCGGCGAGCACCCGGTCGTCGGCGGCCCGGATCGAGTTGCGGACCCGGCCGCCGTTGAACAGAGGATAGCTGACGTCGACGCTGGCGCTGATGTTGCGCCCGCCGCCGCCGCCGATCTGGTAGAGGTCCTGATTGACTCCGGCGGTTCCCGACAGCTGCGGCCGGCCCTGGGCGCGGGCGACCGCCACTCCCTCGTCGAGCGAGCGGAGCTGGGCGCGCTGCGCCATGATCGTGGGATTGCCCCCATAGGTCTTGACCAGCGCCCCGGTCAGAGTCTCCGCGGCTTGCGCCACGGCTCCCGTCATCAGCGCCGCCGCCCCCACGGCGGCCATCCACCCTCCCCGCATCTTCCTCGACTCCACTGTCAAAATCTGAACGCCCGCGGCTTCGCGAATCCCGGCAGGATCGCCGCCGCGGCGTCGGCAAACGCCGCCATTCCAAACCCTTCGCCTGCCCGGCGGCCGATGGCAAGCCGGGTGACTCCGTTTTCGAGCAGGCCCGAGGCAAGGCGGCCGCCGTCGGCGAGCTGGGCCACCAGCGAGTCCGGAACGCACTCGACCGCGCCGTCGATCAGGATGAGATCGTAGGGGCCTTCCTCCGGGCAGCCGTCGGTGAGCGGGCCTTCGACCAGCTTCACTGCGCTCCCGGCGAGGTTGGCGCGGGCCTCGGCGGCGAGCTCGGGATCCTCCTCGAGAGCCACCACGGGTCCGGCGAGCCGGGCCAGCAAGGCGGCGGCGTAGCCGGTCGCCGCGGCGACGACCAGCACCCTTTCGCCCGGCCTCGGAGCGGCCTCGGTCAGGAGACGGCCGAGCGCCATCGGGCTGTTGAAGTCGCGGCCGGGCTTCAGCGGCACGAGCGCGTCGGCATAAGCGAGCGAGGCGCGGGCGGCGGGCACGAAGCGCTCCCGGGGAACCTCGCCCATGGCCGCGAGCACGCGCGGGTCGTTGGTCCCCGTCGTCCTGAGCTGGCTGGCGATCATCGCCCTCCGCATATGGTCGAAATTCTGCTCGGTCATCTCACCTGGGTCTCTTCGCACAACTGTCTTACTGGTGCAATACACCTTCTCGTCACAGCGGCTTTTATCGGTAAGGCCTCGATTGGCCAAGCGGATAGTCCGGGCATGACGGCGGAGCAGCAAGAGGCGTGCCAGCACTTGCGGGCGAGGCCGGACGAGGCGCTCCGGCGGGTCGCCTCGTCCGAATACGGACACCGGCGTCCGCGCGCGGACAGCATCGAAAGATGGTTGACTCGGCGCGCCGCCGTGGAACAAGGGCGCCGAGCGGCCCGATGGCGGAGTGGTTACGCAGAGGACTGCAAATCCTTGCACGGGAGTTCGATTCTCCCTCGGGCCTCCACATTCCCGAAATCCTAAATGGGTTTATCCGCGCTAAGGGCAGGATTTGCGTTGCCAATTCCCCCGCGGCGCAACTAAACAGGCGCCAGACGCGCCTTCAAAAACAGCGTTGCAGATACAAGCAGGGAGTGAACCGAAATGTCCTTTCAAGCCACGATGATCCGGGCGGGGGCCCTCGCCGCCGCGAGCACCTTCGCCATCGCCTTCGCCACTCCGGCCTCGGCCCAGGGCGCGGTCTGCTCGACCTATGCCGCCCCGAATGCGGTTGACCCCGCGATGGGCATACCCTCGGGCGGCGCCACCGCGACCGCCTGCGGCAACCTGGCCACCGCGTCGGGCCTCGGCTCCACGGCCGTCGGCGACCGCGCGGTCGCTTCGGGCAACTTCGCCTCGGCCTTCGGTGACTTCTCGGCCGCGACCGGCATCCAGTCGACCGCCGTCGGCGACGTCGCGAGCGCGCTTTCGACCAACGCCGTCGCCGTCGGCCGCAACGCCAACGTCGTCGCCGCCGCCACCAACGGCACCGCCGTCGGCAGCGAGACCCTCTCGAGCGGAGTCAACTCGACCGCCGTCGGCTGGCGCGGCACCGCGACGGGGACGTCGTCGACCGCCGTGGGCGACCGCTCGACCGCGTCGGGCAACTTCTCGACCGCGCTCGGCGACTTCGCCTCGGCGACCGGTCTCCAGTCCACCGCGGTCGGCGACGTCGCCAGCGCCCTCGCCACCAACTCGAGCGCCTTCGGACGCAACGCCAACGTCGCCGCCGCCGCCACCAACGGCACGGCGCTCGGCGGCGAGACGGTCTCCGGCGGGGTCAACTCCACCGCCGTCGGCTGGCGCGCCACCGCGACCGGTCAGTCGTCGACCGCCCTCGGCGACCGCGCCGTGGCGTCGGGCAACTTCTCGACCGCGCTCGGCGATTTCGCCTCCGCCACCGGCCTCCAGTCGACCGCGGTCGGCGATACCGCCAGCGCGCTCGGCGCGAACTCGACGGCCGTCGGCCGGAACGCCAACGCCACCGCCGTGACGACGGTTGCACTCGGCAACGCCGCCAACGCCACCGACGAGGACGCCGTCGCCATCGGCGATCAGGCCTTGGCCAGCGGTTTCCACTCGACATCCGTCGGCGGCGAATCGCGCTCGACCGGACGCGGCGCCCAGGCCTTTGGCTGGCAGTCCGCGGCGACCGGTGACACGTCCGTTGCCGTCGGCCGCCAGGCTCAGTCGACCGCGACGAACTCCACCGCGCTCGGCGACAACGCCCGGGCGACCTTCGCCGGCTCGACGGCGATCGGTGCCGGCGCGGCGACGACCGCGGCCAACCAGGTGACGTTGGGCGCGGCCGGGACCACCGTCCGGCTCGGCGGCTACACCACGGCGGGCGTGATCGTGAACGACGCCAACGGCATCCTCTCCACCAACACGACCCTGATTCCCCAGGTCGCGACCAACACCGCCAACATCGCCACTCTGCAGACGACTCAGACGGCTCAGGCCGGGCAGATCACGGCGCTCCAGGGGAGCGTCGCCACGATCAACACCAACATCACCAACCTGCAGGCCCTGACCAACGTCAACATCGCCAACATCCGCAAGGCCAATGAAGGCGTCGCGATGGCTCTGGCGATGGAGTCGCCCTACCTTCCCGCCGGCACCAACATCGGCGTCTCCGGCGGCATCGGCTACTTCCGGAACCGCCTCGGCGGAACGGCCTCGATGGCCGCCCGGATCGGAACCAACGCCTCCGTCTCGGCGGGCATCGGCATCGGCTTCGACAGCGGTTCGGTCGGCGCTCGCGCCGGGTTCCAGACTGCGTGGTAAGCCTGCCTGTTCAGGCAACGGCCGGGTCGGGGTGGTTCACCCCGGCCCGGCTTTTTTTGGCGGGCTGCCTGGCGGTCGCGGCTTCGCCGCTGCCGGCCCAGGCGCCGGTCCCCGTGCCGGCCGCGAATCAGGCGGGGGTGCCCGATCCGATCGTGATCAACAAATTGATCTGGTCGTCCATGGCGGCGCTCGACCACGCCAACCGGACGGGCAATTATTCCGTGCTTCGCGACCTTGGCGCACCGAGCTTCCAGGCCAATAATTCGGCGGCGACGCTGGGCGGAATCTTCCAGTCGCTGAGGAACCAGCAGGTCGATCTCGGCTACACGCTGGTGGTGGGCCCGACCCTCCAGTTCCCGCCGGCGATCGTCCAGGGCGGGCTGCTCCGGGTCCGGGGAACCTTCCCGTTGCGCCCCGCACCCATCGCTTTTGACCTTCTTTTTCAGAATATTACCGGAGAATGGAGGATTTTTGGCATCGCCGTGGCGCCAATCGTGCCCGCGAGGCCACAATCGGGCTCGACAAGGCCTTGAAAAATCGCCTAAAGGGACGGCGATCTTACAATTTTCCAGCGTTTCCAAAATTTTCAAATTTGCCAGGGAGATATTCGATGAATCAGACCAAGAATGCGCACGCGGCTCCGAAGCGGGATTGGGTCCGTCCGGGCTTCCAGCGCCTCGAGGCTGGAGCCGCGGAGAGCCAGCGTGGCGCCACGCCCGATGGCGGCGGCGGCAACCAGGGCTCCTAAGCCCTCAGCCAAGGCTGAGCCTAAACCCCCTGCCTCGCGGCGGGGGGTTTTCTTATGACCGCCCTCGCCGGCTTCTGGAGCCTCGACGGCCGCTTCGATCCGCCGTCCCTGTGCCGGCCGATGATCGAGGCTCAGGCGCGCTACGGCGCCCGTCAGTCGGCGGGCCGGCTCGCCGAACTGGCCGTCGCGATCAGGCTCCACCCCCTCCTTCCCGAAGACGAGCATGACGTTCAGCCGCTGATCGGCGGCGGCGGCCGCTTCGCGCTGGTCGCGGACGTGCGCCTGGACAACCGGGCGGAGCTCGCGGCGGCGCTTCGGCTGGATTCGGCGGAAGCTTCGCTTCTGGCCGATTCGGCGTTGCTGCTGCTGGCGCTGGACCGCTGGGGCGAGGCGGCGCTGGAACGGCTGCTCGGCGACTTCGCCTTCGCTTTCTACGACGCGCATGAGCGGCGGCTGCTCCTCGCCCGCGATCCCCTCGGCCAGCGGCCGCTCTTCTGGCACCGCGGCGAGGGTTTCGTCGCTTTCGCATCGATGCCCTGCGGTCTCCACGCCCTCGGCATGATCGCGAGGCGGCCCGACGAAACGAGCCTCATCAATTATCTCGCCGGCTTGCCCCGCACCGGAGCGAACAGCTTCTTCGAGCGAATCGAGCGCGTTGAGCCCGGGCACGTCGTGACCGTGACTCCGGACCGGACGAGTCGGCGGCGCTACTGGCGCCCCCGGCGGCGCGAACTTCGGCTGAAGCGATTCGATGACTATGTGGAGGCCTTCCGATCCGAGCTGGACTCCGCAGTCGCGAGGCGGCTGCGCGGCGCCGGCGACCTCGTCGCGGCGCATTTGAGCGGCGGCTGGGACAGCAACGCAGCCACCGCCACCGCCGCCCGGCTGACCGGCGGGAGGGTGCTCGCCTTCACCCATGTCCCCGGCGCCCCTGTCGGCCCGGCAATGCCCTATGACCGCCTGGGCGACGAGGGCGGGCTCGCCGCCGCGACGGCGCGCCTGCATCCGAACATCGAGCATCTGATGATGCCGAGCTCGGGACGCTCGCCGCTCGCCGATCTCGACCTTTACGCCAGGCTGTTCGAGCGCCCGGTCTTCAACCTGTGCAACCACGTCTGGCTTTCGGAGATTCGCGCCGCGGCGAGCGCCGCCGGAGCCCGGGTCCTGCTGAGCGGGGAGATCGGCAACTGGACGATCAGCGCCGCCCCCAGCACCCTGCTCGCCGACTTCCTGCGCGAAGGGCGCTGGCTGGCCTGGTCCCGTGAGGCCCGCGCCATGCTTCGCGACCGCCGGGCGCGGCTGCGCGGAGTCGCGGCAAATTCCTTCGGCCCCTGGGTGCCGAACGCGCTCTGGAGGCGTTTCGAGCGCTTCTCCTCGGGAATCGGCCCCGCGATCACCGACCCGATCCATCCGCGGCTGCACGAAAGGGTCGCGGCGGAGCGGGAGGCGGGCCCCGCCGGCCGTCCGGACAACCGTTTCGAAAATGCCGCGGCGGCGCTCATGGAGATGGATTGGGGAGAGCATCGCAAGGGCATTCTCGGCGGCTGGGGAATCGACAAGCGCGACCCGACCGCGGATCCGCGGCTGATCGATTTCTGCCTCTCCTTGCCGCTCGACATGTTGATGAAGGACGGCATCCGGCGCCCGCTCGCCCGCGCCGCGCTCGCCGACCGGGTGGCTCCGGCGGTCCTGACGGAAAGCCGGAAGGGCTATCAGTCGGCCGACTGGCACGAGGGGCTCACCCGGGACCGGGCCGGCGCCGCGGCGCTGATCGAGGCCATGGCCGCCGACGAGACGGCGTCGCGCCTGATCGACGTGGAACGGCTGCGCGGACTGGTTCGCGACTGGCCCGATTCGGGGTGGGAAGACCCGCGGATCATGGGGGCGTACCGGATCGGCCTCCTCAAGGGCCTTACCGCCGGGCACTTCATCTTGGCAGCGGGCCGCTGATCCCCCTATGGAGCAACCGGTGCGGAGCGGACTTCCAACAGAGCGGAACGAACGGGCTTGCGGATGCTAGCGTCGGAAGACTCGCGCGGCGCCCGGACCTACCGGCTGTTCGGCCTGAACCTGTGCTCCGAGATCGGCCTGGCCGGCCTTGCGCCCGCGGTCGAGGCCGGCGCCGCGGATGTGGATGTCGTCTTCGGCAAGGTGCCGCCGGGCGAATATCCTCCCGGCTATTCCGCGACGGCCGACGGCACCATGCTCGCCATCGCCAAGGTCGGCCGCTACCTCATCCGCGAGGGGCGCGAGATCGTGATCGAGCCCGCCGAAGGCGCCTCGGAACGCAATGTCCGGGTGTTCCTGCTCGGCTCGGCGATCGGGGCTCTGCTCCACCAGCGAGGGCTCCTGCCGCTCCATGCCAATGCCATCAATCTCGGCCGCCGAGCCGTCGCTTTTTCGGGCCATTCGGGCGCGGGCAAATCTACCATCGCCGCCTGGTTCCACGACCGCGGCTATCCCATCCTCGCCGACGACGTCTGCGTCATCGGCTTCGACGAAGCGGGCCGCGCCCTCGCCTATCCCGGCATTCCGCGGCTCCGGCTGTGGCGCGAGGCGCTGGAGGCGAGCGGCCGCGACGCCGGCGCCTACGATCGCTCGTTCGACGACACGGAAAAATACGACGTTCCGACGGCGAGCGACTCGAAGCTCGAGCCGCTGCCCCTGGCCGCCGTCTATCTCCTCCGCAAGGCCGAAGACGGCGGCGAAGCCGAGATCGAGCGCCTGACCGGAGTGGATGCGGTCGAGACCCTGATGTCGAACACCTATCGCGGCGGCTATCTCAGGACGATCGGCCGGACCGCCGAACATCTTGCCGCCTGCCTGCGGGTCGTGCGCGCCGTGCCCGTGTTCCGGGCGAAGCGCCTCTGGGGGTTCGAGCAATTCGACGAGCAGGCCCGGCAATTGCACGACCACGCGACCGCCCAGCCGCATTCGGGCTGATCGTTCCTTCCTAAATTCCTCCCCCGGATTTCCGGGGGAGGGGGACCGCGCGGAGCGCGGTGGAGGGGTTCTGCGGAGTCGGAAAGGCCCCTCCACCATGCTTCGCATGGTCCCCCTCCCCTGCAAAAGCAGGGGAGGATTTGAATGTCGATACGCCCTAGCGGACGATCCGGCCGCCCTTCATCACGAGCCGGACCCTGCCGAGCGCCGAAAGGTCGAGCGTCGGATCCCCTTCGACCGCGACGAGGTCGGCGAGCAGGCCGCGCTTCACCGCGCCGAGCCGGTCGTCGATCCCGAACAGGCGCGCGTTGACCGAGGTCGCGGCGGCGAGGACTGCAGTGGGAGTCATCCCCCACTGCGCCATCAGAATCATTTCCCGGCGATTGTCGCCATGGGCATAGACTCCGACGTCCCCTCCCATGCAGATCGTCACCCCCGCCGCCAGCGCGGCCGCGAAGGCCTTGCGCTTCTCGACGATCGCGGGGGGCTCGGGCGCCGAGCCGTTCCAGCCGCGATAGCGCGAGATCGAGTCCGTCGCCGCCAGCGTCGGGCAGAGCGCAACGCCGTGCGCCTTCATCAGCCGGAAGATTTCGGGAGTCCCGGAATCGCCATGCTCGATCGTGTCGGCGCCAGCCAGGATCGCCCGCCGCATCCCCTCCGCCGTTCCGGCGTGGACGGCGACCTTGCGCCCGGCCGAATGCGCCGCCTCCACCGCCGTCCGCATCTCGTCGAGGGTGAAGGTAGGGCGGCTCGGCTCGCCCGGGCGCCAGCGATAATCGCCGTAGATCTTCACCCAGTCCGCGCCCGCCCCGATCTGGCGGCGGACGGCGACGACGAGCCCCGGCCCGTCCGCCTCCTCGGCGCCGCGGGCGGCGAAATCGGGTTCGGCATTCTTGGGGCCGTAGGCGCCGGTGGCGACGATCGCCCGGGTCGAGACCAGCATCCTGGGGCCCGGCACGATCCCCTGCTCGATCGCCTGCTTGAGCCCGACATCGGCATAGCCGGCGCCCTCGGTGCCGAGGTCGCGGACGGTGGTGAAGCCGGCCGCCAAGGTCGCTCGGGCATGGTTGACCGCCCGGGCCGTGCGAAGGGCGAGCGGCTCCTTCAGGACCTGGTCGTCCCAGCTCGTCTCGTCATAGGGGTGGAGGAAGAGGTGCGAATGCCCCTCGATCAGGCCCGGCATCAGGGTCGTGCCGGGAAGGTCGATCACCCTCGCGCCCGCCGGCGGGGCCAGGGACGGCCCCGCGGCCTCGATCCGCTCGCCGCGCACCAGCACCGACCAGCCTTCATGCGGGCGCGGATCGACGCCGTCGAAGACCCTGGCGGGGCGGAGCAGGATAGCGGGCTCCTGGGCCGGTGCCGGCCCCGGCAGCAGCAGCGAAAGGAGGAGCAGGATCAAGAAGCGCATGGATAAACGCCCTTACAGAGGCCAGGCGGAGCCCGCCACGACGAAAGGGAAGATCGCATCACGCTCAATTCGGCTGAGTGGGGCCGGATGTCCGGCTGTCGACCGAAGCGGGCATTCGGCCGACGGCGGCTTTGCGCCAGTAGCGGTTGCTCAGGCCGGCGGCTGCGCTGTCCAACAGCGGACATTGCCGACAGACGACCGCACCACCGCTTGCGACCATTGCGGGCATTAGGGCGCGGTTCGCTCTCGGCTGTTGCGGTCATCGACAGTCCATGGTTGAACGACGGCGCGAAGGGCGACACTGCATACGGTCGCCCGCCGGTTGCCGCGACCGTTCTCGCCGCTGCGCCGGGTTCAGTGGACCCCTCGGGAAGGGCGCCAAGGAGGGAAGAACCGTGCCTGAATATCTCGCGCCCGGAGTCTATGTCGAGGAGATCGAACGCGGCCCGAAGCCGATCGAGGGGGTCGCGACCAGTACCGCCGCCTTCCTGGGTGAGACCGAGCGGGGCCCGACCCGCCCGCGCATGGTCACCATTTACGGCGAATATCTTCGCCTGTTCGGGGATGTCTTCGGCCCGGACAAATATCTGCCTTATGCGGTCAAGGCGTTCTTCGATAACGGCGGCCGCCGGGCCTATATCGTGCGCATCGTCGGCGACCTGCCGGTCGGCGATACCGGTATGTCGGAAGCAACGCTCGGCGCCTTCACGGTGCGGGCGAACGGCCCCGGCACGGCCTCCGACCGGATCTGGGCCAGGATCGATCCCGGCACGATGAAAAAGAGCGACGGTACCCCGGTCGGGTTCCGGCTGCGCGTCTTCTACTGGGACCGGCCGGCGCCGCAGATACCTTTCGATCCGGTCGATCCGGCCAATGCGGCGACGTTGCCGAAACCGTATCTGAGCGAGGATTTCGACGACCTCAGCATCGACCCGAATTCGCCGAGCTATTGGGAAAAGCGGGTCAACAACAACAATTCCTCGCTGATCACCCTGGTCGCCCCCGCTGCCGTGACGGCGTTACCGGCGGCGGCTACAGGCCCGTTGACCGGCGGCGGCGACGGCGCGGAACCGCTGACGGCGGTCCATTACGAGGGTGCTCACTCCGAGGCCGACAAGCGCACCGGCCTCGCGGCGCTGATGCTCGATCCCTATCGGGACGTGGCGATCGTCAGCGCCCCCGGCGCGGCTCCGGACATCGCTCAGGCGGTGATCACGCATTGCGAGAACAACCGGTTCCGGTTCGCGGTGATCGATTCGCCGCCGGCCGTGGCGGATCCGAGCAACCTCGACCCGAGAACCTCGCTCGACGACACCAAATATGCCGCTTTCTATTATCCGTGGATCGTCGTCAGCGACCCGCGCAGCGGCAACCGAATCAAGGTTCCGCCGAGCGGATCGGTGTGCGGCATCTATGCGCTGACCGACAACACCCGCGGAGTCTGGAAGGCGCCCGCCAACGAGGCCATCGCCGGCGCGCTCGATCTTGAATATGACGTCACCCAGGGCGCGCAGGAGGCGCTCAACCCGAAAGGGGTGAACGTCATCCGCCGCTTTCCCGGCCGCGGCATCCGGGTCTGGGGCGCGCGAACGCTGTCAAGCGATCCGCTGTGGAAATATGTCAACGTCCGGCGGCTGTTCATCTTCCTCGAGGCGTCGATCTACAACTCGACCCGGTGGGTCGTTTTCGAGCCCAATGACCCGAAGCTGTGGGCGCGGGTCAAGCAGACCGTCACCCTCTTCCTGCGCAGCCAGTGGCGCGAAGGCGCTCTGTTCGGCGAGAAAGAGGAGGAGGCCTTCAGCGTCGCCGTGGGCCGCGAGACGATGACCGAGGACGACATCCTAAACGGCCGGCTCATCGTCGAGATCGGAATCGCGCCCGTCCGTCCGGCCGAGTTCGTCATCTTCCGGATCTACCAGAAGACCTCGGAAGCCAAGGAATAGCGCCGGCAACGAGGAGATCGTGCCGTCTTTTGCTGCGTCGAGCGTCAGCTTTCTCGCTCCGCCGCCGTAAAGCGAACCATCTGCTAACGGCCAGAAGCAGGCGTTCAGGGCCCGATATGCGCTTCCCGCTCGGGCGGACGCTCATGAGGCGGGTCGGTGCCGCCGAAGACGCGGTTGGATCGAAGCAGGATCGCGGTTTCCCGCGGCCGGCCCCGCGCCGGGGAGCAGCGACAAGGCGAAAGGATCAGGAAGCGCATGGATAAACGCCCATACAGACGCTAGGCGGACCCCGCCACGAGGAAAAGGGAGCGCGGTCTTGGCCGGATACGAGCTGATCTCAGGAATCGAGGTGGACCCGCGACTGAGGGCCTTCGTCGAGGAAGAAGCGCTGCCGGGCACCGGCCTCGACCCGGCCGCCTTCTGGTTCGGCTTCTCCGCGCTGCTGCGCGAGCTCACGCCCGAGAACAAGCGCCTGCTGCGCCGCCGCGAGGATTTGCAGGCCCGGATCGACGAGCGCAACGCCGGCCTCGGCGGCATTCCCCCCGAGCCCGCCGAGGAAGAAGAGTTCCTGCGCGACATCGGCTATCTCGTCGATCCGCCGGCGCCGTTCGAGATCGGCACCGAGAATGTCGATCCGGAGATCGCCCGGATCGCCGGGCCGCAGCTGGTCGTTCCGGTGAGCAACGCCCGTTACGCCCTCAACGCCGCCAACGCCCGCTGGGGAAGCCTCTACGACGCCCTCTACGGCACCGACGTCCTCGGCGATCGGCCGCGGGGCGGCGGCTATGACGAGGAGCGCGGCGCCCGGGTCGTCGCCTGGGGCCGGGCCTTCCTGGACGAGATCGCGCCTCTGACCGTTGGAAGCCACGCCGACGTCACCCGCTACGGGATCGAGGACGGGCGCCTCGTCACCGATCGGGGCACGCTTCGCGACCCGTCGCTGCTCGCGGGCTGGCGGGATTCGTCGCCGCTGCTTCGCCATCACAACCTCCATGTCGAGATCGTCGTCGACCCGGAGCATCCGATCGGCCGGACCGACAAGGCCGGAGTCGCCGATCTGCTGCTCGAGAGCGCCGTCACCGCGATCATGGACTGCGAGGATTCGGTCGCCGCCGTCGATGCCGAGGAGAAAGTGGCGGTCTACCGCAACTGGCTCGGGCTGATGAAGGGCACGCTCAGCGCCGGCTTCGACAAAGGCGGACTCAGCGTCGAGCGGCGGCTGGCGAGCGATCGGGTCTACGAGGCACCGGACAAGACCAGGCTCGTCCTCAAGGGCCGGGCCCTGATGTTCGTCCGCAACGTCGGCCACCTGATGGCCAATCCGATGATGCGGATCGACGGCGAGGAGGTTCAGGAGGGCCTCGCCGACGCCGTGTTCACAGCGCTCGCCGCGCTCCATGATCTGGGCGGAGCTAGGGCCAACAGCCCCGCCGGCTCGGTCTATGTCGTCAAGCCCAAGATGCACGGGCCCGAGGAAGCCGCCTTCGCCGGCCGCCTGTTCGACCGCACCGAGGATTTGCTCGGCCTGCCGCGCCACACGATCAAGATCGGCGTGATGGACGAGGAAAGGCGCACCAGCGTCAACCTCGCCGCCGTCATCCGCGCGGTGAAGGACAGAATCGTTTTCATCAACACGGGTTTCCTCGACCGCACCGGGGACGAGATCCACACTTCGATGCGACTGGGACCGATGATCCGCAAGGGCGAGATGAAGTCCTCGACCTGGCTCAAGGCCTATGAGGACAATAATGTCGACGTCGGCCTCGCCTGCGGCTTCGCCGGCCGCGCCCAGATCGGCAAGGGCATGTGGGCGATGCCGGACCTGATGGCCGACATGCTCGCCCAGAAGGTCGCCCATCCCCTGGCCGGGGCGGGCACCGCCTGGGTCCCCTCCCCGACCGCGGCGACGCTCCACGCAATCCATTATCACCGGGTCGACGTGGCGGAGCGCCAGCGCGAGCTGGCCGGCCGGGCGCCCGCGCCCCTGCACGGGCTGCTCCGGGTCCCGGTGGCGGCGGAGCGCCCGTCCCGCGAAGCGATAGAGGAGGAGCTGGACAACAACGTCCAGGGGATATTGGGCTATGTCGTGCGCTGGATCGACCAGGGCGTGGGCTGCTCGAAGGTGCCCGACATCCACGACGTCGGCCTGATGGAAGACCGCGCGACCTGCCGGATCTCGAGCCAGCATGTCGCCAACTGGCTGGCTCACGGCCTGCTCGACCGCGACCAGGTGGAGTCGGCGCTGGAGCGGATGGCGGCCGTCGTCGACCGGCAGAACGAAGGCGATCCCTTCTATCGGCCGATGGCCGCGGACCCGGGCGCAAGCACCGCCTTCCAGGCTGCCCGGGCTTTGGTCTTCCAGGGGGAAGCGCAGCCTTCGGGCTATACCGAGCCCCTGCTCCACGCCTTTCGGCTGAGGCTCAAGGCCGAGGCTTGCGGATAGCGCCGCCCTTGTAGAAGGCGCGGGCGTTGCGGATTCGCGCCGCCTCGCGCTCCGCCATGCCACGGACGAAGCCCGTGGACGGACTTGCCGCCGCCGCATCGTCATAGATGGCGGCGCGCTCGTCGGGGCCGCCCGCGGCATTGGCCTTCGCCCGCCAGGCCGCGAAGCGGATCCTCTCGCTGGGATGGCGCTCGGCGATATGCTCGATGAGGTCGCGGCCGTTGTCGCCGCCGAGATGCCCGGCGAGGGCGATCAGGGGCTCGAGGGTCGAGCGGTTGACGACGGCGTTGATCCGCGAGCTTTCGAGGTCGAAGCCATATTGGTCCAGGAACTCCGTCGCCGGCGACATCGCCATGATGTTGATCGAGACCGAAAGCGAGTCGGCCGGAAGCTGGCTGTGGACGTCGAGGTGGCGCCGGTAGAGCAGGATCGTGCCCTCCTCGAGTCGGGACCGCTCGACGAAGCGCAGCTCCAGCTTCTCCCCGATGAAGCCGGCGGTGCGCTCATAATCATATTCGTAATAGTCGCTCCAATAGCCGGGGCCGGCATAGCCCACGGTCAGGAAGCTGAAATTATGGTCGTGCGGCTGCCCGTAGAAGAAGGCGCCGGCGCCGCTGTTGACGACGACGCTGTCCGACTGGGCGGGCCAGAAATTGGCGCGGAGCAGGAATTTGCGGCTGCCGCGATGGAGGAGGATGACCTGGGCGCTGTAGCGGTTGCGTTCGATCTGGCCGGCGCAGCGCTGCTTGAGCTCCTCGACGACGAGATCGCCCAGGAACGAGCGATTGTTGGCGAGCTTTCGAAGCGCCGGGGCATAGCTGGCCAGGCATTCGTCGTCGCCGAGATCGGAGGGGTCGCTTTCCAGCGCCTCGACCAGGTCGCCGAGCTCGAACCGTTCGTCGGTCCGCACGTCCATCAGCAGGGGCATAAGACGGGCTCCTCCTCGATCTCGCTTTCCTCCGCAAAGAGCTGGGCGAGGGTTTGCGCGGCGACCCGGCGCACCTCGACATGGGGATCGGCGGCGGCCATCTCGCGCAGGTGCGGAAGGGCCGCGCCGGGGTCCAGGGCGAGGAATTCGCGCATCGTCTGCCAGCGGGCGTAGAATAGGTCGCTCCGGAGCATCTCCCGGAACAGTGGCACCGAGTCCCGGCGGTCCATCATGCGCAGCAGGGCGAGCATCATCTGGGTCCGCGAGCTTGCCTCGTCGGTGCTGCTCGCGCCGATGAAGCGCAGGGTCGCCGAATCATATTCCACCGAGAGGGGGCCCGCGCCGAGCGGGGTGTCGGCGCCGACGAAGACGATGTCGCGCTCGGTCTCGTCGACGATGAAGGTGAAGCGCCGGCCGTCGAGGTCGAGCTTCTCGCCGTCCTCGATCCGCCACCGCTCGACGAACCGGCAGCGGCCGCTCGAATCGGCGGTGAAGCCCGACCCGATCCTCGGCGCCTCCCACAGGGATAGGGTGGCGCCGCCGCTTTTGAGGAAATGAAAGATCGTCCGGCGGCCGGTGAAGGTGAGCGAGGCGCCTCCCGTCCGCTCGGCCCGCTTGGCGGCGATGGCGTCGGCGCTCATGACGGCGAGCGTGAGGCTGAGCGCCGGGCGGTCGAACAGCAGCAGACCGCTGTGCACCTCGCTCGACGCGACTCCGAAATGGGGCCTGAAAAAGGGGTCGTCGCGGGCGGCGGCGATGAGCACTCCAAGCACCTCTTCGATGGCGCCCGGGCTCGTCACGAAAGTCTCGGCGAGCGCCAGAACGGCCTCCACCCCCTTTTGCTGAGCCAGGTCGAGCGCGCAGCCCAGGCGCTCCAGACAGGGCAGGCGCCGAAGCCGCCCCGCCACCTCTTCCGTCGTCTCGCCCGTGTCGCGCTGTGCCTTGCGGTCACGCAACCAGTCGGCAAGTTCGTTTCCCGCGATCATGTTCCTATCCTCCTGTCGAATCCGTCGCGGGAGGGGCGATGGAACGCCCCTCCCCGGGACTCAGGTGAAAACGAGGATGATGAGGGCTTGGCAGCCCGCCCCGCCGACCTCCTTCTGTTTGCATGAGCCGTGAATGCCGACGCTGGTCGCGAGCTCGGGCAGGGTGGCGATATCGATCTTCTTCATGGTCGTTTCCCTTCGGTCGGGTTGACGTGACGGAGGGAAGGCGGCCGAAGCCGCCTTGGCGTTCACTGCAGCCGGATGACTGCCCCTCCACGAAGACCAGTCGCGAAGGGGCGCGCATTTCTTTCGCCGCCGGGCAAGTTTCCTGGGGATATTTTGGTGGAATACCAGTGTATTAGCGCGGGATAATCTTACTCGATCCCATCGTCGCGCCGCTTTTCTTCCTCATAATCCAGGCGCAGGCTTTCGAGCCGGCTCAGCTCGGCGCGGAGCCGCCGCCGGGACCGGAACAGGTTCAGCACGATCAGGAAGACGACGGCCAAAGCGATCTGCGCGACCGGCCTGCTCGCCCATTCCCAGATCCCCTGCGGCAGATCCGCGATCCCGTCGCTGCGTTGGCTGCCCTTGAAGACGATGCCCATGGCGATAAGCGGCCCGATCAGCTGGAGGCTGAGCCTGACCCGCCGCAAATTGGCCCTGGCGATGGCGACGCTGCTCTCCAGGAAGGCGGCCGGATCGCTGGTGTTGAGCGTCGCCGTCATCTGGCGAAGCCGGCGCCGGGTCCAGCTCAGCCAGAAAGTCGCCGCCAGCATGATGACGGCCATGACCATGGTCATCGGGTGGGGAGTCGAGAAGACGCTCAGCAGAACCCCGCCCACGAGCACCACGACGAGGCCGAGGTCGGCCAAAGCGAGCAGCCGGCCCCGCCTCCGGGCGCGGCGGGCCAGGGCTTCGAACGCTTCGCGGTCGCCCTCCTCAGGGTCCTGCCACAGGTCGGCCAACTCTTCGAAGCCCGGTTCCCTCATGACTGCCTCCCCATGATCGTCTTGAGAGTGGTTTTCGCCCGCTGGCAGCGGAGCATCACCGCATTGGGCGAGATTCCAAGGATCGTAGCCATCTCACCGTAACTGAATCCTTCCAGGCAAAGCACGATCGCCTCGCGCTGGGGGATCGGCAGCTGGTGGATCGATTCGACCAGGTGCCTTTTCTGGTCGTTGCGGAGCGCCATCTCGTCGGGAAGCGCCGCCGCCGAGGCGAGGTCGGTCGAAAGCTCGACCTGCCTCGGCTCGCGTGCGCGCTTCGAGACATGGGAGATGCAGCGCTTCTGGGCGATCGACGCCGCGAAGGTCTTCACCGAGGCCTCGCCTCGAAAATTGGAAAGCGCGACCCAGATGGCGAGAAGGATGTCCTGGACGAGCTCGTGGCGAAGCGCGGGGCTGGCTTCGTAGGAAAGCGCGATTCGCGAAATCAGCCCCATGCAGGAGGAGCTCACCTGGGCGAAGAGTTGCTCCTTTGAGCCATTCGCGGCCATTGCTACATGCTGTCCTACGGCCGGGGGGCATACCGGCCGCGGTTTTAGTGCAATATCGTGGCGGGAAGATCAATTCGCCCGCTCAGGAAGGAATTCGAAGGCCCATGGAGCGCAGCGCCCAGAACAGCGGCACCATCGAGGTCCGGGACGCCCACAGGTTCGACCCGGCGAAGCTGGAGGCGTGGCTCGAGCGCGAGGTCGAGGGCTATGAGGGTCCGCTCCGGGTCGAGCAGTTCCGCGGCGGCCAGTCCAACCCGACCTACAAATTGATCACCCCCGGCCGGAGCTACGTGCTTCGCCGCAAGCCGCCCGGCAAGCTCCTGCCCGGCGCCCATGCCGTCGACCGCGAATATCGGGTCATCTCCGCTCTGGGCCGCCAAAGCTTCCCGGTCGCGCGCACCTACGGCCTGTGCCTCGACGAGGCGGTGATCGGAACGCCCTTCTACGTGATGGAGATGGTCGAGGGCCGGATCTTCTGGGAAGCCGATTTTCCCGAGGTGCCGGAAGGCGAGCGGCCGGCCTATTTCGACGCGATGAACGAAGCGATCGCCCGGCTGCACCTGATCGATCCCTTGGCAGCCGACCTCGGCGACTATGGCAAGCCCGGCAATTATTTCGAGCGGCAGATCGGCCGCTGGTCGAGACAATATCTCGGCGACGTCGAGGCCGGACGGGTCCCGGCGATGGACCGGCTGGTCGAATGGCTGCCCCGCAACATCCCCCGCGACGACCAGGACGCAAGGATCATCCACGGCGACTTCCGCTGCGACAACATGATCTTCCACCCGACCGAGCCGAGGGTGCTCGCGGTGCTCGACTGGGAGCTTTCGACGCTCGGCCATCCGCTCGCCGATTTTACCTATCATCTGATGGTCTGGCGAATGCCCGCCGGAGTTTCGACCGGTCTCGCCGGGCTCGACCTCGAGGCTCTGAACATCCCGTCGGAAGCCGACTATGTCGAGGCCTATTGCCGCCGCACCGGGCGCGACGGAATCCCCGACATCGACTTCTACATGGCCTTCAACATGTTCCGCCTCGCCGCCATCGTCCACGGCATCAAGGGCCGCCTCGTCCGCGGCACCGCCTCCTCCGGCCATGCGGCGCAGATGGCCGCCAGCCTCGAACCCCTCGCCGACCGCGCCTGGGAGCAGGCGGAGCGGGCGGGCGCCACTTAAATCCTCCCCGAGATTTCTCGGGGAGGGGGACCATGCGAAGCATGGTGGAGGGGCCTTGCCGAGTCAGAAGTACCCCTCCACCGCGCTTCGCGCGGTCCCCCTCCCCTGCAAATGCAGGGGAGGATTTAGGCAAGGACGGAACACGGCGAAAATCGGCGTCCGACACCAAAACATTCTTCTACAATCGAAAGCGGCTCCGCAAACGATCGATAAGGTGCTGATTCCAGGCGATGAATCCGTCAACCCCAAAAAAAGACTCTCCTATTCGTTCTTTTTATGTTCTATAATCGGGATGGACCGGACCGATTCGCGCCTCGCGCCTTCGCCCGAGCCGGCGTCCGATGACGTCGCCTCG
>Ga0190273_10000240_pt1 | contig 25255 bp, 22 predicted proteins | sample Popmic504IS_FD_134513 | JGI IMG/M metagenome (GOLD analysis project Ga0190273, IMG submission 134513) | Populus adjacent soil microbial communities from riparian zone of Shoshone River, Wyoming, USA - 504 IS | ecosystem: Environmental > Terrestrial > Soil > Riparian zone > Trees stand | place... | reverse complement strand
TAGACAGGGAGGGGAGTTGCTCGATGGTTGGGTCCGCCGAGTGAACTCCCCTCCCTGCAAGGGAGGGGCCGGGGGTGGGTAGGCGCGCAGCCCCCTCGATGGGGGCGAAGCGGCCTCGCTGCCTCAGAGTAGCACTTCGCGGGCATCGAGCCCACTCAGCGCTTACCCACCCCCACCCCTCCCTAGACAGGGAGGGGAGTTGCTCGATGGTTGGGTCCGCCGATTGAACTCCCCTCCCTGCAAGGGAGGGGCCGGGGGTGGGTAGCCGTGGAGCCCCCTCGATGGGGGCGAAGCGGCCTTGCTCGCCTAGAATAAGCGCTTCGCGGGCATCGAGCCCGCTCAGCGCTTACCCACCCCCACCCCTCCCTGGACAGGGAGGGGAGTCAAAAGGGGCCCCTCCCTAAGCAGGGAGGGGAGTTTCTGGGAGTGCTTCGTCAGACCGCGCTCAATGCCTGGTCGAAATCGGCGATGAGATCGTCCGGGTCCTCGACGCCGATCGAGATGCGCACGAGGTTGTCGGTGATTCCGAGCGCCTGCTTGCGCTCCTCGGGCACGGAGAGGTGGGTCATCGCCGCCGGCGCGCTGGCCAGGGTTTCGGTGCCGCCGAGGCTGACCGCGAGGTGGGCGATCTTGAGCGAGTCGAGAAATGCGAAGGCCTCCCTCTCGCCGCCCTTGAGGTAGAGCGAGAAGGTCGAGCCGGCGCCGGTGCAGTGGCGGCGGTAGATGTCGGCCTGGCGCGCATCGTCGCCGGCTTCCAGGAAGCCGAGATAGCCGACGCTTTCGACCTTGGGATGGTCCTTCAGGAACGCGCAGACCTGCTCGGCATTGCGGCCGGCTTTCTCCATGCGCAGCTCGAGCGTTTCGAGGGAGCGCAGCAGCATCCACGCCGTATTCGGATCGGTGATCGTGCCGATCGTGTTCCTGAGCATGCGGATGGTGTTGATGTGGCCCTTGGCGCCGGTGATCCCGCCCGCGACGAGATCGGAATGGCCGCCGGCATATTTGGTCAGCGAGTAGACCGAAAGGTCGGCGCCGTGGCGTAGCGGCTGCTGCCAGAGCGGGCCGAGGAAGGTGTTGTCGATGGCGATCGGCGGGCGCGCGCCTTCGTCGAATTGGGCATCGACAACGCGGCGCACCGCTTCGACGTCGACCAGGACGTTAGTGGGGTTGGCCGGGCTCTCCAGATAGACGAGCGGCACCCGGCCCTTGGCCTTGGCGCGGGCCATCACTTCGGAGATTTCGTCCTCGGTCGCGCCGGCGGGGAAATCGAGCCAGGAGACGCCGAAGCGGCCCAATATGCGCCCGATCAGAGTTTCGGTTGCCGCGTAAAGCGGGCCGCTATGCACCACCACGTCGCCCGGCTGGACGAAGGCGAGAAGCAGGGTGGCAATGGCCGACATGCCGGACGAGAAAGTGAGCGCGTCTTCCGCATCTTCCCAAAGGCCGAGGCGATCCTCGAGGATCTCCTGGTTGGGGCCGTTGAAGCGCGAGTAGACGAGGCCCTCGGCGCCGCCCGGACGCTTGCCGGTGACGCCTTCGAAGTGGCGCTTGCCGGCTGCCGCGTTCTCGAACACGAAGGTGGAGGTGAGGAAGATCGGCGCCTTCAAGGAGCCTTCCGACAAAGCCGGGTCGTAGCCGTGGCCCATCATCAAGGTGGAGGGCTTGAGGCGGCGGCCGCCGATCTCAAGCACGCCCGTTTTCGGCCGGCGGCGGGGGGTTGCGCCGGTCAGGTCGGATTCGTCTTCGTTCATCTCATCTATCCTTTCGATACCCTCCACTCCGTTCGTCCCGAGCGAAGTCGAGGGAGAGGTTCGAGCGAAGCCGAGAACCCCAGCGCCTCGGCTGCGCTCGGCGGGGTGTCTCGACTTCGCTCGACACGAACGGATCATGGTTCCGTTCTCGTCCGCGGCCCCCTAGCGCAGAAGCGGCGCGATCATCCAGACAATCCCGACCATCAGCGGCACGCCGAGGAGATCGAGCGCCAGCCCGGCCTTGAGCATGCGCGGGAGCGCGATGTGGCCGGTGGCCCAGGCGATGGCGTTGGGGCCGGTGCCGGACGGCAGCATGAAGCCCCAGCTCGCCGCCCAGGCCGCGGGCAAAGCGAGGAGAATGGGATCGATGCCGGTCGCGGCGATGATGCCGGCGACCACGGGGATGATGCCGCTCGCCGCCGCGACGTTGGAGGCGAATTCGGTGATCAGGATGACGAGTGCGACGAGCGCAACCGCGACTACCAGCGGGTGGACGTTGCGCAGGGGCTGAAGCGCGACTCCGAGCCAGTCCGCGAGGCCTGACGCGCCGATACCTGCCGCCAAGGCAAGCCCGCCGCCGAACAGCATGATCACGCCCCAGGGCGCGCGATTGGCTTCCTCCCAGTTGAGGATGGCGCGGCCGGTGCCGTCGGGAAGGACGAACAGGAGCAAGGCGGCGGCGACGGCGATCGTGCCGTCGGTGAGGCTGTCCTTGGGGAGCAGCGGCGTGATGAAGGGCAAAGCAATCCACGCGGCAACCACCACGGCGATCAGCGGCACGAGGCGCTTCTCGGCGGTGGACCAGGCGCTGGTCTCGCCGATGCCGGCGAGCGCTTCGGCGGGGTCGAAGTCGGTCGGCTGGACGCGCTGGACCTTCATCAGGATCCACCAGCACAAGGGAATGGAGACGGCGACCAGCGGCAGCCCGTAGATTGCCCAGGTGAGAAAATCGATGCGCAGCCCGGTTGAACGCTCGATAATTCCGGCGGCGATGGCGTTGGTGGGGGAGCCGACCAGTGTTCCGAGCCCGCCGATCGAGGCGGCAAAGGCAATGCCCATCGCAAGCGCGCCGGCGAAGCCGTCGGTGTGGCCGGGCTCGACCTTGGCGGCCTTGAGCACCGCGACGGCGATGGGGATCATGATCAGCGTCGTGGCGGTGTTGGACACGATCAGGCTCAAAATCGCGGTTGCGGTCATGAAGGCGAGCAGCATCGCCGCTGGGGAGGAGCCGCCGCGGGTGACGATGGCGAGTGCAAGGCGTCGGTGAAGCCCGGTCCGCTCGATCGCGAGTGCTATGATGGCGCCGCCGAGCACCAGGAACAGGATCGGCGAATAATAAGCCGCCGCCGTGTCGTTGGCGGTCATGATCCCGAACAGCGGGAAAGCAAGGAAGGGGACGAGTGCGGTGGCGGTGAGGGGCAGCGCCTGGGTCATCCACCAGGTTGCCATCAGCACCACCAAAGCGGTGGTCTTCCACGCGGCGAGCGGCATTCCGGCGGGCGCGGGCAGCAGCAGCATGATCGCGAACGCGGCCAGGCCGCCCCACAGTCCGTAACGTCCGGCCATTCTTCCTCCCCTTGTGCAAAGGCTGATGCCAGAGCGGGGGCGGTGCTGCTAGGGGGAGCGGCAGGCCACCATGCAGGAGTATGCCCGTTGCGCAGACGCACCTTCCTCGCCGCCGTCCCCGCCGCCGCGGTGGGGCTCTCGATGGGCCGGGGCGCCGCGGCGCAGGCCGGAGAGCCGGTCAGCCCCGCCTTGCCGGGCACGCAGCTTTATCCCGATGTCGAGGCGGGCGACCGGCCGGTGGGGGCAAGCTTCGCCACTCGTTCGGAAGTGTTCGGTCGCAATGGCGCCGCGGCGTCTTCGCATCCGCTGGGTACCTTGGCGGGAATCGAAATATTGAAGAAGGGCGGCTCGGCGGTCGATGCGGCGATCGCGATCAACGCCGCGCACGGCTTTCTCGAGCCGACCGCCAACGGCATCGGCGGCGATCTCTACGCGATGCTGTGGGATCCGAAGGCGGCGAAGGTGGTGGGCATCGCCGGCTCCGGCCGATCCCCGCGCGGCTTGAGCTTGGAGACGGTGCGCTCCCGGGCGAAGGGCGGCGTGCTCCCTTCCTACGGCGCGGTGACGGTGACGGTGCCCGGGACGGTGGATGCCTGGTGGCAGCTCCACCAGCGCTACGGGCGCCTGAAATGGCGGGAGTTGTTCGAGCCGGCGATTGCCTACGCGGAAGGCGGCGTGCCGCTGTCGCCGGTGGTGGCCTATTACATGAACCGGGGCATGGCGAACTATGCCCGGCCCGGCGCGGGCATCGAGGAGATCGCCAACGCGCAGGCGACCTACGCGTCGGGGGACAAGGCACGCGCCGGCGAGATCTTCCGCAATCCCGACCTTGCCCACACCTACCGTATTATTGCCGCGGGAGGCCGCGACGCGTTCTACGAGGGCGAGATCGCGCGCACGGTCGAGGCGTACTTCAAGCGGATCGGCGGCTGGATGACCCGCGCCGACCTCGCCGCGCACAAGAGCGAGTGGACCGAGCCGCTGATGACCACCTATCGCGGCGTCGGCGTGCACGCGATCGGCGCGAACACGCAGGGCGTGGCGACCTTGCAGATGCTCAACATGATCGAACGCTTCGACATGAAGGGTGCCGGGTTCGAATCGGCGCTCTCCATCCACCTTCAGGCGGAGGCCAAGCGTTTGGCCTATGAAGACCGGGCGCGCTATTATGCCGATCCGGATTTCGCGAACATCCCGAACGACTGGCTGATCTCGAAGGAGTATGCGGCGGAGCGGGCGAAGCTGATCCGGCCCGACCGGATCAACCCGGACGTGCGCCCCGGCCAGGCGCCGTCGCGCGGCGACACGACCTATCTCACCGTTGCCGACAAGTATGGGATGATGGTGAGCCTGATCCAGTCGAACTTCCGGGGCATGGGGTCGGGGCTGGTGGCGGACGGGCTCGGCTTCATGTTCCACGAACGGGGCCAGCTCTTCTCGCTGCAGGACGGACACCCCAACCTTTATGCGCCGGGCAAGCGGCCGTTCCAGACGATCATTCCGGGCTTCGCGACTCGGGACGGCAAGCCGTGGCTGTCGTTCGGCGTAATGGGCGGCGACATGCAGCCGCAGGGGCAGACCCAGATCATCGTCAACCGCACGGACTACGGCCTCGACGCGCAGGCCGCCGGCGACGCGCCGCGCTGGCACCATGAAGGCTCGTCCGAGCAGATGGGCGAGGACGACAAAAGCATCGGCGGCACCGGCATGCTTCGGCTGGAAACCGGGGTGCCGGACCGCACCAAGCTGGCGCTGGCCAACATGGGCTGGCGGATCGGCGCTTCGGACGGAGGCTTCGGGCGCTACTCGTGCGTGGAGCGGCGGGAGAGCGGAGGGCAGCGGGTGTACGGGGCAGCTTCCGATGTCCGCGCCGACGGGATTGGACTGGCTTACTAAAAGCCCTCTCCCCTCTGGGGAGAGGGTTGGGAGAGGGGGAGTCGGGGGGCGGGCGGCGGCTTAGGTCACTGCCCCTCTCCCCAACCCCTCTCCCCGGAGGGGCGAGGGGCTAGAAGGAGATCAGGCTGATCTGCCGCCCGTAGCTGGGTTCAGCGCGGTGCGTTGCCCGGCGGTAGCTGTAGAAGGTGCCGAGCTGGCTGTAGGTGTCCTGGCCGAGCGCCTCGACGCGGGCGAGGCCGGCCTCGGCGAGGCGGGAAAGGACGAAGCCTTCGAGGTCGAAGCGGTGGTGGCCCTCGCGGGACGCGCCGAAGAAGCGTTCGTTCTCCGGATCGGCCTGGACGAAGCGCGACAGGAAGGCGTCGTCCACCTCATAGCTCTTGCGGGCGATGCACGGGCCGACGGCGGCGGCAATGCGATCACGCACCGCGCCCCGCCGCTCCATCTCGGCCACAGTCGCCTCGATCACGCCGGAGAAGGCGCCCTTCCAGCCGGCATGGGCTGCACCGATCACGCCTGCTTCGCGGTCGGCGAACAGCACGGGCGCGCAGTCGGCGGTGAGGATGCCGAGGAGCAGGCCGGGACGGTCGGTGACCATCGCGTCCGCATGGGGGCGGGCGTCGTCGGGAAAGGGCTCGGTGACGTAGAGCGCGTCAGGGCTGTGGGTCTGGTGGAGGGTGACCAGGCGGGTGCCGGGCGCCACCGCCTCCACGGCGCGGCGGCGATTCTCGCGGACGGCCTCGGGATCGTCTTCCGCGCCCCAGCCGACGTTGAGCCCTTCGACCACCCCCTGGCTCACGCCGCCACGCCGGCCGAGGAAGCCATGGGGGAGATCCGCGAGCGCGCCCGCGCGGAACGGTTCGATGGTCATTCTTGGTCTTTCAGCGATAGGCGCAGCACCTGGTCCTCGTCGGCATGGTTGCCGACCATGAACGCGTAGGGCCCCAGGTAGGTGAAGTCGTAGCGCTCGTAGAAGCGGCGGGCGCGGTGGTTGTCGATGAAGACGGAGAGATACATCGCCTCGGCGCCGCGGGCGCGCGCCTCGGCCAGACCCCAGTCCATCAACTCGGCGGCGGCGCCGCGGCCTTGCCAAGGGCCGAGCAGGTAGAATTGCCGGATCTCGATGGCCGGGCCGGGCGCAACGTGGGGCAGGGTGGTGGGGCCGAGTTTGAGGAAGCCGGCGGCGCGGCCGTCCTCCTCGGCGAGGCGAAAGGCGAAGCGGGGATCGGATAGCTCCCCGCGCCAGCCCGCCTCACTCAAGCCGCCGAGAAAGGCGGCGAGGTCTTCCGGGGCGTACAGGTGCCCGAACGTGTCGGTGAAGCTTTCGCGAAAGACGGCGTCGATGGCGTGCCAGTCCTCGGGCGCAGGGCTGCGGTAGGTGATCATGCGAGGCCCTCTGGAACAGGCCAATCGGGCGCGGCAAGGGCCAGAACGCGAAAAAGGCGGCCCATCTCGCCGGGCGCGACGAGGTGGTCTCGGGCGACGCGGAACTCTTCGGCGCGGGCCGGGGCGGTTTGGGACAAAGCGGCAAGTCGGGCGTCGATGCCGAGGCTGGTCAGGAATTTGCCCTGCGAAACGGGGCCGAGCACCTGCACCCCGCTTTCCCGCGCTGCTCCGGCAAGCGCCTCGAAATCGACGTGGACGGTGAGGTCCGATTCGCCCGGTTCGATCCAGGGATCGGCATAAGCATGGGTTCGCACCGCCTGCAGAGTCTCGCCCGCCGAGGTGCGATCGTGGCCGTAGTCGACGATCAGCGCCATGCCGCCTTGTGCCGCCAGCCGCTCGGCGAGCAGGCGCAGGTAGGCGAGGGAGGCGGGCGAGGTCTCGATCACACTGCCCTCCGGCGCCGCGCGCAGGTGGGGGGGAATTGCCGCCTCGGGTACGGCGGGGCCGGCACCCGGCACGAAGCGGCTGCCGTCATGCCCGACCAGGCGCTGGTGCCAGCCGCGCGCGGTGCGGATCAGTTGCCGGGCGGGAAGGGCGTCGAAGAACTCGTTGGCGACGACCAGCAGTGGGCGGTCGACTGGCAGTGTGGAGAGATCGTGGTGCCATTGCGCCTCCGGCACGCGCTCGGCCTGGGCGCTGCGGAGGACCGGGCTGGTCTCCACCAGGTGCAGATCGGGCGAGAGACCCGCCGCCCGCATCGCCCGCAACGCATCGGCGGCAAGGGTCCCGCGCCCTGGGCCGAGCTCGACATAGGCGGCCTCAGGCTTGCCGGCGCGCGCCCAGACATCGGCAAGGCAAAGACCGATCAGCTCCCCGAACATCTGGCTGATTTCGGGCGCAGTGGTGAAATCCCCCGCCGCGCCGAGCGGGTCGCGCGTCGCATAATAATGCGCGTTAGCCTCCGCCATATAGTGGCTGACGCAGATCGGACCCGAATGGGCGATCATGCGCTGGAGGCGTTGGCTTAGAGAGTCGGGCATTCAACCCCAATTCCGTTCGTCTCGAGCGAAGTCGAGAGACGCACACGAGGAGCCTCCGTTTCTCGACTTCGCTCGAAACGAGCGGGTCCGGGGGCGCCTCGATAAATCCCGCTTCTTCAGCACCCCTACGCAACGCTCTCCGCGCCCGCGATCGGCTCCACGCGCTGGCGGCGGCCCTTGGCGGTGGCGATCAGGAACAGGCCGGCGAGGATCATCGGCAGGGTCAGCGTCTGGCCCATGGTAAGGCCCCAGGAGAGGTTTTCGAGGCCCGCATCCGGCTGGCGGAAGAACTCCACGGTGAAACGGCACAGCCCATAGCCGAGCACGAACACGCCGGTCAGCAGCCCCGGCTTGTAGCGGGCATCGGTGCGCCAGAACAGCAAGGCGAGCACCGCGAAGAGGAGGATTCCCTCGAGTCCCGCCTCATAGAGTTGGCTCGGGTGGCGCGGAATCGGGCCGCCGCTTGGGAAGATCACCGCCCAGGAGACGTCCGTCGGCCGTCCCCAAAGTTCGCCGTTGACGAAATTGGCGAGGCGGCCGAGGAACAGGCCGATCGGCACCACGCACGACACATAATCGTGGACTCGCAGCACGCTGAGTTTGTTCTTCCAGGCGAGGTAGAACATGGCGACGCTGGTGCCCGCCGCGCCGCCGTGGAACGACATGCCGCCATCCCAAAGCTGAACGATCTCGCCCGGATTGGCGAAGTAGAATTCGGGCCGGTAGAACAGGACGTAGCCGATCCGCCCGCCGAGGATCACGCCCAAGGTGCCGTAAAACACCATGTCGTCGGCATGCCGCCGCCCCATGGGCGCGCCCGGCCGGTCCAGCATCTTCAGGCAATACCACCAGCCCCCCAGAATGCCGGCCAGATAGGCGAGGGAATACCAGCGCAGCTGGAAGAAACCGAGGTCGAGCGCGACGGGATCGAGACCCATCCGCTCATAGCTGAAAGGCTGGGCGGCGGCTGCCGACGCGATATTCAGAAACGAATCTATCAAAGGCTTCCCCCTCCGGCTGCTTTCCCTATTAAGAGGCGAGAGCCGAAACGGAAAGGGAGAGACGATGCCGAGCCTGCTGGATCGAAAGTTCGATGCGGTGCTGGCGGCTGTCACGGCGCCGGGGAGCGGCCGGGTCCAGATCGGCGAGGATGGAGAAGGCCGCAAGATCGTCACCAACTTCCCGCCGACCTTGCCGGGCATGTTCGACATCTTCTGCGCGCTTCATGCCGAAACGATCGGCATCGTCGCGGACGGCGAGCGGCTGACCTTTGCCGAAATCAACCAGGCCGCGACCGGCGCCGCCAACGCTCTCGTCGGCGGCTGGGGAATCAAGAAGGGCGACCGGGTGGCGATCGCGATGCGCAACTGCCCGGCCTGGATCGTCAGCTATATCGCGATTCTCAAGGCGGGCGGGATCGCCACTCTGGTCAACGGCTGGTGGCAGGCCGACGAGCTGCGCCACGGCATAAAGCTGACCGATCCGGTTCTGGTGCTGTGCGACGCGCCGCGCGCCAGGCGGATGGAAGCGACCGGCCTCGGCGTCGAATCCGTGACCCTGCCGATCGAGCGGCCGATCGCCGAAGCGATGGCGCCCGTGCTTGCGCGCGGCGGCGAGGATGCCGCGCTCCCCGAGGTAACGCCCGAAGACGACGCCACCATCCTCTTCACCTCGGGCTCGACGGGCTTGTCCAAGGGCGCCGTTTCGTCCCACCGGGCGGTGACCACCGGCGTCTACACCTACGCGATCAACCTCCTCACCTTGCTCGGCATCATGGAAAGCGAAAACCGCTCGCCGGAGAACCCGCCGCGCACCCTGGTCAACGTGCCGCTGTTCCACGTCACCGGCGAAGTGCCGGTGCTCTTGAACAGCTTCATCATCGGCCGCGGCATGGTGTTGATGTCGAAATGGGATGCCGGCGAGGCGCTGCGGCTGATCGAGTCCGAGCGGGTGACTTACTTCGTCGGCGTGCCGACCATGAGCCTGGAGCTGATGCAGCATCCCGACCGCGACAAATACGATCTGTCGTCCCTGACCGACATCGCCGCCGGCGGCGCGGCCCGCCCGGTGGCGCACGTCAAGCGGCTTCAGGACAGCTTCAAGACCGCCCAGCCGGCGCTTGGTTACGGCCTTACCGAAACCAACGCGGTGGGCTGCGGCAATTTTTGGCAGAATTATGCCGACAAGCCCGCCTCCACCGGCCGGCCGCACCGGCCGATGGTGGAGGTCGCGATCCTCGGCGAAGGCGACCGTCATCTGCCTCAGGGCGAAACCGGCGAGATCGCGATCCGGTCGGCGGCGAACATCCGCGGCTATTGGAACGACCCTGCCTCGACGGAGGCGGGCTTCACCGGAGACGGTTATTTGAAGACCGGCGATGTCGGCTATTTCGACGAAGAGGATTACCTGTTCATCGTCGATCGCAAGAAGGACATCATCATCCGCGGTGGCGAGAATATCAGCTGCCAGGAAGTGGAAGCGGCGATCTATTCCCACCCGTCCGTGTCCGAATGTTCGGTGTTCGGCGTTCCCGACGAACGGCTCGGCGAAGTGCCGGCGGCGGCGATCTATTGCGAGGACGACCGTGTGCTGGACGCGCCGGAGCTGCTCGCTTTCCTCGGCGACAAGATCGCGCAGTACAAGCTGCCCGTCTACATCTGGGTCCACCATGAACCGCTGCCTAAGCTCGGCACCGGCAAGATCGAGAAGAAGCTGCTCCGCGAGCGTTATTCCGAAGAGCTGGCGCGCTGACCCGGGGCAGCCAGCGGCGGCCGAGGCGGCCTTGATCGGCGGCGGCAAATCCGAAAAGGGATGCGGCGATGGCTTCCGCTGACCGCTCACCTCCTCGCACCCCCGGCCTGTCGCGCCGCTCGCTGCTGATCGGCGGCGGCGCGGGTGCTGGCCTGCTGGTCGCCTGGACGCTGTGGCCGCGAAGCTACGCGCCAAACCTGCGCGCTTCGCCCGGCGAGCAGATTTACAATGCCTTCCTGAAGATCGGCACGGATGGGCGGGTGATCGTCGCGGTGCCCCAGGCGGAGCTCGGCCAGGGCGTTTGGACGAGCCTGCCGCAGATTCTGGCGGACGAACTCGGCGCCGCCTGGGAAACGGTGGCGGTGGAGCCGGCGCCTTTGTCGCCGCTTTACGCCAACACCCTGCTTGCCGAAGCGGCTGTCGCGGGCGCGTCGCCGGGCTGGCTCGAGGGCGGCGCCAACTGGGCGGCGCGCGAATATGCGACCCGCAACGCGCTCACCGCCACCGCCGGCTCGACCTCGATCCGCGGCTTCGAAGCGCGGATGCGCGAGGCCGGCGCGGGCGCGCGGGCGCTGCTGATGAAGGCGGCCGCGCGGCGCTGGAACGTGGGGTGGGAGGCGCTCGACACCGCGGGCGGCTTCGTCGTCAACGGCGCCGAGAAGCTGCGCTTCGCCGAGCTTGCCGAAGCGGCGGCGGCGGAGGACCTGCCCGAGCATCTGCCGATCCGGGGCGGAGTCGACAATCGGCTGGCCGGGCAATCGGTGCCGCGCATCGATCTGCCCGCCAAGGTGGACGGCTCGGCGCGCTTTGCGGGCGACGTGCGCCTGCCGGACATGCTGTTCGCCTCCGTCCGCTCGGCCCCGTCGCCCGGTGCACGGCTGGCTAAGGTCGATCAGGCGGCGGCGCGGCGGGTGCCGGGACTCGCCGGGCTGTTCGATTCGGAGCGCTGGGTGGCGGCGCTGGCAAGCAACTGGTGGACGGCGGAGCGGGGGGTGCAGGCGCTCAACCCGAGTTGGGCGCTCGGCGGGGACGCGCCGTCGGATGAGGGCGAAACGGACGCGCTGGTTGCGGCCCTGGTTGCGGATGATGGCGATCGGATATTCAGCCTTGGCGACGTGGCCGCGGTCTATGCCGCGGGTCCGGTGGTGCGCGCCACCTACAGCGCCGCACCGATGGCCAATGCGCCGCTCGAGACGCTGACTGCAACCGCGCGCTTCATCGGCGACGAGCTTGAAGTGTGGGCGCCAAGCCAGGTGCCAGGCATCGCCCGCGACGCGGCGGCGCGGGTGTCCGGGCTCGCCGCGGGGCGGGTGACTTTCTATCCGATGCTGGTGGGCGGCGGCTATGGGCGAAAGGCCGAGGTCGCCGCGATCGAGCAAGCGGTGGTGCTTGCCGCCAAGATGCGGCGTCCGGTGCAGGTCGTCTGGTCCAGGCAGGAGGAGACGATCGGCGACACGCTGCGCCCGGCGGCGCGCGGCGAGCTGACCGCGCGGATGGCGGACGGTGGCGTTCTGCTCGGCTGGCAGGCGCGCATCGCCGCGGCCAACGCTTCGGAGCAGATCGAAGAACGGCTCGGCTCCGGCGCGCGGATCCTGCGCGGCCCTGCCGATCCGGCGGCGGGCGCGGTTCCGCCCTACACCATCCCCGCGGTCGCCGTGGATTACCTGGCCGCCGAGACCAACGCCCGCACCGGCCTGTCGCGCTCCGGCGCGCATGGGTACACGGCGTTTTTCACGGAGAGCTTCGTCGACGAACTCGCCCGGATCGCTAATATCGAGCCGCTCTCGTTCCGGATGCAGATGCTCGGCGAGAACCCGCGCTTTGCCCGCTGCCTGTCCACCGCCGCCACCTTGGGGGGCTGGGACGGCGGGCAGAGCGGCAGTTCGATGGGCCTTGCCGGGCACAGCGCCTTCGGCTCCCACATCGCGACGATGGTCGAGATCGAGGTCGAGGCGGACCAGCGCATCCGCGTGCTCCGCGCCGTCTGCGCGGTTGATTGCGGGCGTGCCATCAACCCCAACATCGTGCGCCAGCAGGTGGAAGGCGGCCTGCTGTTCGGCATCGCCGCCGCAACGGGGAACGCGACCCGCTTCGAAGGCGGCGTGGTGGCGCAGCGCGGTTTCGGCCATCTCGATTTCCCCACCCTCGCCCGCTCGCCCGAGGTGACGGTGGAGCTTCTCGAAAGCGAGGAGCCGCCCGGCGGAGTCACCGAGCTTGGCGTGCCGACCGCGGCGCCGGCCATCGCCAACGCACTCCACGCCCTTACCGGCCGGCGCCTGCGCACGCTGCCGCTCGCCATTGGAAACCCCGCATGATCCCCCCCGCCGATCACCCGCCGATCCCGGCGCCCAAAGTCGGCGTGCTGCTGATCAACCTCGGCACGCCCAATTCGCCCGAGCCCGGATCGGTGAAGCTCTACCTCAAGGAATTCCTGTCCGATCCGCGCGTGGTGGAGATCCCGCAGCTCGTCTGGCAGCCGATCCTGCGCGGCATCATCCTCACCACCCGGACGAAGAAATCCGCCCACGCCTACAGCCAGGTGTGGACGGACGAAGGCTCGCCGCTCGCCGCGATCACCGCGCGCCAGGCGCGGGCGCTGCAGGGCGCATGGGGCGAAAGCGTGATCGTCGATCATGCCATGCGCTACGGCAAGCCGGCCATCCGGGAGAAGATCGAGGCGCTGAAGGGGCAGGGCTGCGAGCGCATCCTGATCGCGCCGCTCTACCCGCAATATTGCGCAGCAACGACTGCAACAGCCAACGACGAAGCCTTCCTCCACCTGCGGCGGATGCGGTGGCAGCCGGCGGTGCGGACGCTGCCGCCTTATTACGAGGACCCGGCCTATATCGCGGCATTGAAGGCGGGGCTGGAGGAGGGGCTTGCGGCGCTGGACTTCACTCCGGACGCGGTGCTTGCCAGCTTCCACGGCATGCCGCAGCGCACGCTTGAGCTCGGCGACCCGTATCACTGCCATTGCCGCAAGACGGCGCGGCTGCTCTCGGAAGCGATGGGGCGCGAACTGCTGGTCACCTTCCAGTCGCGCTTCGGGCGGGCCAAGTGGCTGGAGCCCGCCACCGACATCACGCTGGCCGCGCTGCCCGGGCAGGGCAAAACCAAAGTGGCGATCTTCGCACCGGGCTTCTCCGCCGACTGCCTCGAAACGCTGGAGGAGCTTTCCATCCGCGGCCGCGAAACCTTCGTGGCAGCGGGCGGCACCGATTTCGCCTATTTGCCCTGCCTCAACGACAGCCCGGCCGGCCTCCAAATGCTGCGCAGCATAATCGCACGCGAACTTGAAGGATGGGTGGGCGTTGCCTAAGCGCCAAGACACAAAACAACAGGAGAGATGAACCATGGCACGCGTTGCAGTCGTTACCGGCGGGACCCGCGGAATAGGCGAAGCGATCAGCGTCGCGCTGCGCGACCAGGGCGTGACCGTCGCAGCGGTCTATGCCGGCAACGAGCAGAAAGCGGCGGGATTCAGCGAGCGCACCGGCATCAAGGCGTATCGCTGGGATGTCTCCGATTTCGACGCCTGCGCCGAAGGCTGCGCCCGCGTCGAGGCCGAGCTCGGCCCGATCGACGTGCTGGTCAACAATGCCGGCATCACCCGCGACGGCACCATGAAGCGGATGACGCGCCAGTCGTGGGACGAGGTGATCGACGTCAATCTGGGCGGCTGCTTCAACATGGCCAAGGCGGTTTTCGAAGGCATGCAGAGCCGCAAGTTCGGCCGAATCGTCAACATCGGCTCGATCAACGGCCAGGCCGGCCAATATGGCCAGGTGAACTATGCCGCGGCCAAATCGGGCATCCACGGCTTCACCAAGGCGCTCGCCCAGGAAGGCGCCCGCGGCGGGGTAACGGTAAACGCGATCGCGCCGGGCTATATCGACACGGAAATGGTCGCCGCGGTGCCGGAGGACGTGCTTGCCAAGATCGTCGCGAAGATCCCGGTTGGACGCTTGGGCAAGGCCGAGGAGATCGCCCGCGGCGTCGTGTTCCTGTGCGGGGAGGATGCCGGTTTCGTCACCGGATCGACGCTAAGCATCAACGGCGGGCAGCACATGTATTGAGGCAAGTCACGTGGCGGGGCCTGTGAAACGATCGATGATGATCGCGGGCCACGCCACGTCGATCAGCCTCGAGCCTGTGTTCTGGGACGCCCTGCGCGACGCGGCGGAGGAAGAAGCCGTGCCCCTCAACGCGCTCGTCGCGCGCATCGATGCGGCGCGGGTGGAGGAGGCGGCGGCGCCCAACCTGGGCAGCGCAATTCGGGTGTGGCTGTTCGAACGGGAGCGGGGGCATGCACCCCCTCTCCCTTGAGGGAGTTCGGGGTCGGTTGTGCCCCCGGCACAACCTGAACATCACGGGGTGATGTGCACCCCGAACTGGTTGCGAAGCCTTAGTGAGCCTCTTCGGCGAACTTAGGCGTAGCTGGGAGAGGGTGTCAGCGCATGAGCTTACTCACCAACGGTGTCACCCTCTCCAACTTCGCCTAAGCTCAGCTTCGCTTCGCTAAGGCTTCGTACCCTCTCCCTCTAAGGGAGAGGGATGTATTCCCGTCTACCGTCCCAGCAGCACCCTTGCCTGCGTAGCAATCTGGGCCAGCATCGGCGAAGTCGTGATCGGGGCGTTTTTGGCGCGGTCGACGACTCGGCGGAACTGCTCGATGCGCGGGCCTTGCGATGCCACCCATTGCTCCACCGCTTCGGCCGGCTCGGCGCCGCGCTTCCTTGCCAGGAAGTCGAGGCGGAGCTGCTCGAAGTCGCGGGCGAGGCCGGCGGTGAGCAGGCGCTCCCACTGGTCCTTGGCCTGGAAGCGGTTGGCGACCGTCTGTGCCCAGTCGAGGCCGAGCGCTTCGCCGAGCCTTGTGTAGGCGTTGGTCAGCGCGATCTCGTCAACGCCGAGTTTGCGGCCCAGCGCCGCGACGCCGACGCCGCCGTTCAGCTCGTAAAGCCGCACCAGCCGCTCCGCGATGTGCGCGGGCGCGCCGAGCTCGATCAGCCGCTGGCGGCGGGTCGCGGCCTCGTTCGCAATCTCCTGGCGGAGGAGCTGGCCGACCGCGACATCCAGCTTGGTGAGACCCGGCTGGAGGTTTTCGACGATCTCGGCGAGCTTGGCGCTGGCCGGGGTGTTGCGAAGGATGTCGGCGATGTGGAGCTGCAGCGCGCTCGAGGCTTCGTCGAATAGCTCCAGGCGAAGCTGCTCCGGCACGTCCACCGTGTCGAGTTCTTCCCAGAAGCTGCCCATGTCGAACAAGCGCTCGGCGGCAACGAACGCCGCGGCGACCTGGCCGAACGACGCGCCTTCTTCCTCCGACAGCGTGAAGGCGGCGGTGAGGCCCAGCCGGTTGACGAAGCGGTTGGCGATCTTGGTCGCGATGATTTCGCGGCGCAGGCGGTGCTCCAGGATCGCCTGCTCGTGCTTGACCTGCATGGTCTTCGGGAACGCCGCGAGCAGTTCGGGCGTCAGCGTCGGATCCTCGGTGATCTTGCCGGTCTCCAGCGCCGCCTGCAGCGCCATCTTGGAGGTCGAGAGCAGCACGGCGAGTTCGGGCCTGGTCAGGCCGCGGCTCTCCTGCGCGCGCCGCATCAGCTCCTCGTTGGTCTCGATGCCCTCGACGGCGCGGTTGAGGCGGCCGCTTTCCTCGAGGATTTCGATGGCGCGGATCAGCGGCGGCAGATCGGCCGCGCCACCTCGCTCGGCAATGGAAAGGGCGAGGCTCTGGAGGCGGTTGTCCTCCAGCACGATCGCCGCAACCTCGTCGGTCATCTCGACCAGCAGGGCATTACGCTCCTCGAACTCGAGGCGGCCTTCGATCATTTCCCGGTTCAGCGGGATCTTGATGTTGACCTCATTGTCCGAGCAATCGACGCCGGCGGAATTGTCGATGAAGTCGGTGTTGATCCGCCCACCGCCTTGCGCGAACTCGATCCGCCCGGCCTGGGTGATGGCGAGGTTGGCGCCCTCGCCGATCGCCTTGGCGCGCACTTCGCTGCCGGTGATCCGGATCGCGTCGTTGGCGGGGTCGCCGACCTCGGCATTGCTCTCGCTCTTGGAGCGGATGTAGGTGCCGATGCCGCCGAACCAGACGAGGTCGACCTGCGCTTTCAGGATCGCGGTGATCAGGTCCGCCGGCGCGATCTCCTCGACTTCGAGGCCGAACAAGGCGCGGACTTCCGGGGTCAGCGGGATGGTCTTCTGGCTGCGGGGGAAAATGCCGCCGCCGGCCGAGATCAGGCGCTTGTCGTAATCGTCCCACGAAGAGCGCGGCAGCTCGAACAGGCGCGCGCGCTCCTGCCAGCTCTTTGCCGGATCGGGATCGGGATCGAGGAAGATGTGGCGGTGGTCGAAGGCGGCGACCAGCTTGATCGCCTTGGACAAGAGCATGCCGTTGCCGAACACGTCGCCCGACATGTCGCCGACGCCGGTCACCCGGATCGGCTGGGTCTGCACGTCGACGCCCATTTCGGCGAAGTGGCGCTGCACGCACACCCAGGCGCCCTTGGCGGTGATCGCCATCGCCTTGTGATCGTAGCCCTGGCTTCCGCCCGACGCGAAGGCGTCGCCCAGCCAGAAGCCGCGTTCCAGCGCAAGCGCGTTGGCGACGTCGGAGAAGGTCGCCGTGCCCTTGTCGGCGGCGACCACGAAATAAGGATCGTCGCGGTCGAGCACGCGCACCTTCTGCGGGTGGACGACCTTGCCTTCGACGATGTTGTCGGTGACCGACAGAAGCGAGCGGATAAAGATGCGGTAGCTTTCCGTGCCTTCCGCGATCCAGGCGTCGCGGTCCGACACGTGGGGGAGCTGCTTGGGATAGAAGCCGCCCTTGGCGCCGGTCGGCACGATGACGGCGTTCTTGACCAACTGCGCCTTCATCAGGCCGAGGATCTCGGTGCGGAAATCGTCGCGCCGGTCGGACCAGCGAAGGCCGCCGCGGGCGATCGGCCCGCCGCGCAGGTGGATGCCCTCGACGCGCGGGGAATAGACCCAGATTTCGCGCCACGGCACCGGCTTGGGCAGACTGGGAACGCCGGCGCTGTCGAACTTGAAGGCAAGCGCTTCGTCCGCGGCGGGGGCGAAGGCGTTGGTGCGCAAGGTCGCCTTGATGACCGCCAGGAACAGGCGAAGGATTCGGTCCTCGTCGATCGCGGCGACCTGGGCGAGGCTGTCGCGGATGGCGCTTTCGGCGGCGGCCGTGGCGGCCTCGCGATTGCCCGCGCCGGCCGGGTCGTGGAGCGCGTCGAACAGCGCGATCAGGCCCTGGGTCACCGCGGGTGCGCGGCGAAGCGCGTCGACGGCGGTGGTCAGGCTGTAGGAAATGCCGGTCTGACGCAGGTAGCGGAACCAGGCGCGGAACAGCACCACGTCGCGGCGGCCGAGGCCCGCGGCGACGAGGAGCTGGTTGAAGGGATCGTTCTCGGCCTTGCCTTCGAGCACGTCGGCGATTGCGCGCTCAACGAGTTCGGCCCGATCGAGCACCGGCGCGGCGTCGCCCGAGCGGGTCTCCAGCACGAAATCGTGGATGTAGCCGAGCTTGCCGTCGTCGAGCGCGGTCGGCACTTCCTCGAGCACCCGGAAGCCGAAATTCTCGAACACCGGCACTGCGTCGGACAGCGGGATGAGATCGCCGAGGCGGTAGGTCTTGAGGTGCAGCCGGTTGGGGGCTTCCTCGCCGCCCGCGTAAAGGCGCGCGCCGCGCTGCGCCATGCCCTGCAGAGCGCAGATGCGGAGCACGTCCTCCGCCGCTTCCTCGGGCGAGGTGCCGAGCCGGTAGCCTTCGGGGAAATCGGGGAAATAGGAGATTGCGAGGCGGGTGGCGCGCTGCGCGCCGACGAGGTTGCCGAGCGCTTCCTCGACCGCGGGCTCCCAGCCGCGCACCATTTCGTGAAGGCGGCGGTTCAATTCGGCGACGTTAGGCGTCTCCGTCTCCGGGCCGACGTAAAGGGTATAGCGGATGAGGGCGAGATCGCCGTCGCCAAGCTCCACCGACCAGTTGGAAATCCGGCCGGAGGATTCGGTCTCGATCATCGATCCGATCGCCAGGCGTCGGCGGGTGGTGAGCTCGTCGCGCGGCAGCCAGACAAAGGCGAACATATTGCCCTTGAGCACCGAGCGGACGAGGATGATGGTCGGCCGCGGCCGGTCGGCGAGCGACATGGCGGTGGTGACGAGCTCGCGCACGCAGTCCATCGACAGCCCGACGAGCAGGTCATGGGGAAGGGCGTTGACCGCGTGGCGAAGCGCCTTGCCGCTGTGGCCGGATTGATCGAAGCCGAACTCCTCCTCGAGCTGCTTGAGGCGGGCGCTGAGCAGCGGCACCTTTTCCACCGGCGAACTCAGCGCCTCGCTGGTCCACAGGCCGGCATGGACTCCGATGCCGGTGATCTTGCCGCCGTCGCGCACCGGCACCACGACCAGGTCCATCGGCACGCGGCGGTGAACGGAGGCGCGGCGCTCGGCCTTGGCGAGAAGGGGAATGGAACCGCCGGATTCGAAGTGGCGGATCGCGCCCATCGATCCGCCCGGGTCGGTCGGGTCCCCGGGCAGCCGGAACAGGCCGAGCGCGTCGCCGGCGCTGCCGTCGGGCTTCTCGACTTCGTAGCCGAGCAGGGTCATCGCGCCGCCGGCGAACCAGCGCAGCAGCGCCGCGCCTTCGGGATCGGCGGTTTCGTCCGCGTCCTTGCGCATCTGCGCCTGCATCGCCCGCCAGTCGGTCACCGCGGCACGCACATCGGCGAGGACCCGGCGGATTTCCGTCACGACATCCTTGCGGCCGCGCGCATCCTCGCGGTCGACTTCGAGATACATCATCGATTCGCGCGGTTCGGAGTCCTCGCAGAGCTGGCCGAGCGCGGTCAGCATGTCCTTTTCGTCGCGAGTCACGCAGAGCACCGGGTGGAGCAGGCGATGGACGGTGAGACCGCGCGCCGCCAACGTGTTCGCCACGCTATCGACCAGGAACGGCATGTTGTCGTTGACGATGGCGATGCGCATCCGACGCTGGCCCAGCGCGCCGCCGAGCGTCTCGACCCGGACGAGGGGCTCGCCCTTCGGCCTGCTGAGCGCGCAGGCGGCGACGAATTCGGCGGCCTCGCGGCGCCGCTCCGGCCCGAAATCCGCGACCTCGCCGGGCAACGCGCCGGTGACGAGGGCGTCGGCAAGTGTTTCAAGAATCCGCACGTCTGCGGTGCTTGCCGCGACGGTGCTGTCCGGGTTCATATCTTGGCTCCGATGGGCCGGCGCCGGCAGCGCCGCGGGGATGCGCCGCCCTATGCTCCCCCTCGCCGCGAGGGGCAACCCCGTGTCGGGAGGGGGGGGCGGCCTAGCGCCAGCCCAATGAGCGGCGCTTGCGCATGATCAGGGTCGGCCACTCGCCATGATCGACCCGCCCCGCGAGCATCATGCCGTGGCGGCGATAGGCGGTTGCGACACCCTCCGCCTGATGGTCGAGTAAACCGGCCAGGATCAGCCGCCCGCCCGCGGCGATCGCCTTCGAGACCGAAGGCGCCATGGCGATCAGCGGCGGTGCGAGGATGTTGGCAATAACCAGATCGAAAGGCGCGCGGGCCTGGAGGCGAGGGTTGGCCATTCCTTCGGCGACGGCGAGTTCGAGCTGACCGCCCATTCGGCCGAGCTTGACGCCGTTGATTGCTGCATTCTCCTCGGTGACCTCGATCGACACCGGATCGATGTCGGAGGCGGCGGCGCGGGCGTTGGGCCAGATCCGCATCGCCGCGAATGCGAGCAGGCCGGTGCCGGTGCCGAGATCCAGTATTTCCGAAAAGGAAATGCCCTGGTCCTTGAGGCGGGACAGAGCGACCAGGCAGCCGCTGGTGGTTTCATGCTGGCCGGTGCCGAAGGCGCGCCCGGCGTCGATCTCCAGCGCGATCGCGTCGGCCGGCACTTCGTTCCGGTGCGCCGGGGTGTGCACAAAGAAGCGGCCGGCGCGGATCGGCTCCAGGCCCGCCTGGCTCAACGTCACCCAGTCGCGCTCCTCGACGGGCTCGACAACCGGTTCCACCGCCCCCGCGCTTGGAACCAGCGTCTTGAGCAGCGCCACCATTTCTCCGCTCGGCTCGCCGCTGAAATAGGCGTCCATCCGCCATTCGTCGGGTCGCGCCGGGTCCGGCTCGCTGGTCATCAGCACGGGCGGGAAATCAAGGTCCGCAAAGGCGGGAACGTCGTCGGGAAGCGCTTCGGCTTCGGCCTTGGTACAGGGAAGCGTGACTTTCCAGCTCTGCGCTTCAGCGGACATAGGAGGCGCCGTTGACGTCGATCACCGCGCCCGTCGACGACGCCGGCGCGTCGGTCGCAAGCCAGCGCACGGTTTCTGCGACTTCGTCGGCGGTGGCGACTCGGCCCAGGGGGATGTCGGCGGTGATCTGCTGGCCGCCGCGGCTGGCGAGATAGTCCTCGACCATGTCCGACGCGGTGAAGCCGGGGCAGACGGCGAAGGCGAGGATATGGTCGGCCGCATAGCCGCGCGCGATCGACTTGGTCATGGCGACCATTCCGGCCTTGGACGCGGCATAATGCCAATGCTGCGGCGAATCGCCGCGATAGGCTGCGCGGCTGGCGATGTTGACGATCCGGCCGCCTCCCCCGCCATTGTCACGGAAGTGGGTGACGGCGAGGCGGCACAGCTCGGCCGATGCGGTGAGGTTGACGCGCATGGTGCGCTCCCAGCCCTGCACCCATTCGGCGTGCGGCATGTGGATCGGCGCGGCTTCGAAGACGCCGGCATTGTTGACCAGCACGTCGATGCGCCCGCCGAGCCGTTCCAGCGCCTCGGCCCACAAGGCTTCCGCCGCGCCGGGCTGATCGAGGTCGGCGGCGATCGCGCCGTCGCCGCCGCGCGAGCTGTGGCCGACCACATTGTGGCCCTGGAGGGAGGCAAATATGGCCTTGCCGATGCCCCGGCTGGTGCCGGTGATGAGGATGTTGCGGGTCTGGGTCATGGCCGCGTGCGTAGACCGGCGCGGCGCGACTTAGAAGGCCCTCGGCCTCGCTTTGCCGCGCGGCGAAAACGCTTCGCAAAGCCCGGCGCGCGGAATAGTCTTGGGCGCATGGGGGAAAGCGAATCCTTGTTCGAGGATGTGCCGCAGGTCGGTTCGGCCGACCGGCTGACGCTCGACCTCGAAGGCTGGGAAGGTCCGCTCGACCTGCTCCTCACCCTCGCGCGCTCGCAAAAAGTGGATCTGCGCGAGATTTCGATCCTTGCTTTGGTTGAGCAATATCTCGCCTTCATTGCCGACGCGAAGAAGCTCAGGCTGGAGATCGCCGCCGATTACCTGGTGATGGCGGCCTGGCTGGCGTACCTAAAATCCTGCCTGCTCCTGCCCAAGGATCCCGAGCAGGACCCGAGCCCCGAAGAGTTGGCGATGCGGCTCCAGCTTCGCCTGCAGCGCCTTGCCGCGATGCGGGAGGCGGGCGTGCGGCTGATCAACCGCGACCGGCTCGGCCGCGACGTCTTCGTTCGCGGTGCGCCGGAAGGGCTTCGGGTGATCCGCCATTCGCTCTGGCACGCCGATCTCTACGATCTGATTTCCGCCTACGGCTCGGTTCGTGCGCGCACCGAGCCTGCGGTTCACATGGTGCACCGCCGGCCGGTGATGACGCTCGAGGAGGCACTGACCCGGGTCGAGCGGATGCTTGGCCACCGGGTGCAGTGGACCCGGATCGAGGCATTCCTCCCCGCGACGCAGGACCCGGAATACCGCAAGTCGGCGCTTGCCTCGAGCTTCGTCGCGGCGCTGGAGCTTGCCCGGCGAGGGCGGCTGGAGCTCGACCAGGATGCGGCCTTCGCGCCGCTGTTTCTGCGCTCGGCATGAACGAGCTGTCCGACGATCTGCGCGCCGTCGAAGCGGTGCTGTTCGCTGCCGCCGAACCGATGGCCGAGGACGAGATCCGCGAGCATGTCGGCGAAGGCGTCGATGTGAAGGCCGCGCTTGCCGAACTGGCAAGCCACTATGCCGGGCGCGGCATCAATCTCGTCGAGCGCGGCCGCAAGTGGCACTTCCAGACCGCCGGCGACATGGCCCACCTCCTCCGCCGCGAGCGGGACGAAAGCCGCAAGCTCTCCCGCGCCGCCGTCGAAACGCTGGCGATCATCGCCTACCACGAGCCGGTCAGCCGCGCCGAGATCGAGGCGATCCGCGGCGTCCAGATTTCCAAGGGCACGCTGGACGTGCTGATGGAGGCGGGCTGGGTCCGCCCCGCCGGCCGACGCGAAGTGCCCGGGCGGCCGCTCACTTACGCCACCACCACCGCCTTTCTCGCCCATTTCGGGCTGGAAAGCCGGCGCGATCTGCCCGGCATCGACGATTTAAAGGCCGCGGGGCTGCTTGATCCGATCGATGCGGCGCTGGAACAGCTCGTGCTGGAAACCGGACCGGAGGGCGACTAAGGCTGGAGGCGCACCATATTGCTTCGCTGCCGGGCGGCGGGGCGCGTGCCGCCATTGCGGGAAACCGGCGCTGCCCCTAGGTAGGCAGCCAAGCCTTTATCGGAGAATATGGATCATGGGTGGTTTCAGCATCTGGCATTGGCTGATCGTGGGGATCATCATCCTTCTCTTGTTCGGCAAGGGCCGCTTTTCCGACATGATGGGTGACGTCGCCAAGGGCCTCAAAAGCTTCAAAAAGGGTATGACCGAGGACGAAGAGGCCGCGGCCAGGCCCGCCCCCCTCGCCGAGCCCCGCCGCCTGCGCGACGACACGGCGCTCGACGGCGCAGCGGAGCCCAGGGTGGAACGCACGGTGGAGCGGACGGTCGAGATCGACAAAACCGACGCGCGGCGCGAGCCCTGATCCTGTAGCCGCCGCCTGAGCGCGCGCCATGTTCGACATCGGCTATTCCGAACTGCTGATCATCGCGGTGGTCGCGTTGATCGTCATCGGCCCCAAGGACCTTCCGCGCGTGATGCGCATCGTCGGCCAATGGGTCGGCCGCGCCCGCGGCATGGCGCGCCACTTCCGCTCCGGCATCGACACCATGATGCGCGAATCTGAGCTGGCGGAGATGGAAAAGAAGTGGCGCGACGATAATGAGCGGATCATGCGCGAGCATTCCGGCGCGGTCGGCGCCTGGGATTCGGCCGCGGGCATGCCCGCGCCGGACAGCGTGCCGTCGCTGCCGCCAGGAGCAGGCGGACCGGGCGAAGAAATAGGCGAGCGGGATCCCTGGGTTTCGGCAGCGTCGCCGCAGCCGCCTTCGTTGGAGAAGCCGTCGGCTGCGTTGCCTGAAGCGCCTTTCCCCGAAACGCCGCCCGCCGATGCGCCTCCCGCACGCGCGCCCGGGGAGCCGCTGCCGTGAGTGACCTGGACGAAAGCCGCGCGCCCTTGATGGAGCATCTGATCGAGCTGCGGCGGCGGCTGATCTGGTCGTTCCTGGCGCTGGGCGCCTGCTTCGCGGTCTGCTTCTACTTCGCCGACCGCATCTTCGCCTTCCTCGCCCAGCCGCTGGTTCGGGCGTTCGGCGAGGGACAGGGCACGTTGATCTACACCAAGCTCTACGAAGCCTTTTTCGTGCAGATCCGGGTCGCCTTGTTCGCCGCCTTTTTCATGGCGTTCCCGATCATCGCCAACCAGATCTGGATGTTCGTCGCGCCCGGCCTTTATTCCAGGGAGAAGAGGGCGTTTCTGCCCTTCCTGATCGCCACGCCGGTGCTGTTCACCGCCGGCGGGGCGCTGGCTTATTACGTGGTGATGCCGACCGCATTCCGGTTCCTTCTTTCCTATGAAGGGAATCTCGGCGGCATCAAGCAGGAAGCGCTGCCGGCGGTTGGCGAATATCTCTCGACGGTGATGCAATTCATCTTCGCGTTCGGGATCGCGTTCCTGCTGCCGATCCTGCTGCTGCTTCTGGAGCGCGCCGGGATCGTCACGCGCCAGCAGCTGACCAAGGGGCGGCGCTACGCCATCCTGGGCGCCTTTGTGATCGCGGCGGTGGCGACGCCGCCCGACGCCCTGTCCCAGTTCATGCTCGCGATCCCCCTGATCCTTTTGTACGAAGTGTCGCTGGTCGCGATCTGGTTCACCGAGCGCAAGCGCGCCAAGGAAGCCGTCGAACCCGAGACGCCACCCGCCGACCCGGCGTAGCACGTAAAAAAAGGGCTGCCGGTGAAGGCAGCCCCGTTCTTGAGACTTTGGATCAGGCCGATCAGGTGGCCTTGTCGCCGGCCTCGCCGACCGACTCGATGTCCTCGCCGGCACCCTTGACGGTGTTGCAGGCGCTGAGCGCGAGCGTGGCGGTGATTGCGAAAAGAGCTACGAACTTGCGAACCATGTTCAGTCTCCTGTGCGGCCCCGGCGCGCTGTGCGCCTTTGGGACGGGCGGGGAAAAGCGAGCGGGCGGCGGCTTTGGTTCCGAAACGATCGCCAAATGCCGCCGCCGCCGCCCCAGGCTTAGATCGCCTTGTCGCCGGCCTCGCCGACCGACTCAACGTCTTTGCCGACGCCCTTCACGGTGTTGCAGGCGCTGAGCGCGAGGGTTGCGGTGATGGCGAAAAGGGCAACAAGCTTACGGACCATGATCATTCTCCAACAAATGCGCGACGCTCGCGTTCGGCGCGCCAGGTGGAGGGTCAATCGTCCGGGAGGCAAACTGGTTCCGGCGCGGAAACGGCCGCGCGATGGGCCGTTGAACGGCAGCGGCGGAAGCGCCCCAGCCGCTGCCGCGGCCGCAAAACAAAAGGCGCCGCTGCGGCGGGCGCAAAAGAAAAGGCGCCGTGTGGCGCCTTGCAGGTTTCGGGAAGGTATTCGAGCCCGGAGCCGCCATCGGGGGGGGGGGGGGGGGGGGGGGGGGGGCGGGCCGCGGGGCGCCCCGGGGTGGGCGGGCGCGGGGCCAGGGCCCGGGGGGGCG
>Ga0190273_10000239_pt1 | contig 25293 bp, 22 predicted proteins | sample Popmic504IS_FD_134513 | JGI IMG/M metagenome (GOLD analysis project Ga0190273, IMG submission 134513) | Populus adjacent soil microbial communities from riparian zone of Shoshone River, Wyoming, USA - 504 IS | ecosystem: Environmental > Terrestrial > Soil > Riparian zone > Trees stand | place... | reverse complement strand
GTGGCCTGGGCCGCCTTCTTCAACTTCATCGCTTTCCTGTTCTTCGGCCTGCACGTCGCCAACACCATCGGCAAGGGGCTGGTCGATCCGTCGATCGTCAACGACGCGGTGATCTTCGGCGCGCTGATGGGGGCGATCAGCTGGAACATAGTCACTTGGCTGGCGGGCATCCCCTCATCGAGCTCGCACGCCCTGATCGGCGGGCTGATCGGCGCGGCGCTGACCGCCGGCGGCTGGGATGGAGTGACCTGGGGCGGCTTTACCAAGACGGCCGTGGCCATCGTCGGCTCGCCGGTCACCGGCTTCATTCTGGCGATGCTGCTGGTGCTGATCGTCTCGTGGCTGTTCGTACGGTCCTCGCCGCAGCTGGGAGACAAGGTGTTCCGCCGCCTGCAGTTCGTTTCGGCCTCGCTCTACTCGCTGGGCCACGGCGGCAACGATGCGCAGAAGACCATGGGAATCATCATGGCCCTTCTGATCTCGCGGAACATGATGAGCGCCGAGGCGGACGTGCCGCTGTGGGTGGTGCTGAGCTGTCAGGCGGCGATGGGCCTGGGCACCCTCATGGGCGGCTGGCGGATCGTCCACACCATGGGCTCGAAGATCACCCGCCTGTCGCCGATGCAGGGCTTCTGCGCAGAGACGGGCGGCGCCATCACTCTCTTCGCGGCCACCCACTTCGGCATCCCGGTCTCCACCACCCACACCATCACCGGCGCCATCGTCGGGGTAGGAGCCTCGCGCCGGGCGTCCGCCGTGCGCTGGAACATCGCCCAGCGGATCGTGGTCGCCTGGATCATCACCATCCCCGCGGCGGCCACCATCGCCGCAGTCTGCTACTGGCTGGCCGCGCCGATCCTGCGCTGAGATGGGCAAGGGCGCGGTCCAGTACGGAGCGTTGCCCTGGCGGATGGACGGCGGGAGCTTGCGCGTCCTGCTGATCACCACCCGCACCACGCGCCGCTGGATCATCCCCAAGGGCTGGCCCATGGAGGGCAAGCAGCCGCACGAAGCGGCCGCCCAGGAGGCTTGGGAAGAGGCCGGGGTGCGTGGGGACATCGGCGCGAACCCGATCGGCGCCTTCCACTACGCCAAGCTCAAGAGCAGCGGAAAGGTGAAGCGCCTGCGCGTTGACGTCTTCCCGCTGTCCGTCACCGAGGAACTCGCCGACTGGCCCGAAGCGCAGGAGCGGGAGCGGCGGTGGTTCTCCGTCGAGGACGCGGCCGACATCGCCGGCGAGCCCGAACTCGCCGAACTCCTGCGGAACTTCCGCCTGTAAGCTCCCAGCAGCCGTCATCGTCGGACTTGTTCCGACCACCCATGCGTGGTGAGCCGCCGAGGAAGTCGCCGACGTTCGGCTCACCCTTGTTCTTCCGTGTTCATGGTTCGTCGGAACAAGTCCGACGATGACGGGTGAAGAGGGATAGCCGCCCCGCGTCCTTGGCAAGCGGCCCCCGCACCGCTACATCCCGGGCCACCTCCCCGTCACATCCCGAAGAGAGACCCGCGCCCCCATGGCCGCACAATACATTTTCCAGATGCAGGGCCTGACCAAGTCGTTTCCGGGCGGCAAGAAGGTCTTTGAGAACATCTGGCTAAGCTTCTACCCGGACGCCAAGATCGGCGTCGTCGGCGTCAACGGCTCGGGCAAGTCGACCCTGCTCAAGATCATGGCCGGGCTCGACAAGGAGTTCTCCGGCGAGGCCAAGGCGGCCGACGGCGTCAAGCGCGGCTACCTCGAGCAGGAGCCGCACCTCGATGACAGCAAGACCGTCTGGGAAAACGTCATCGCCTGGTGCGAGGAGAAGAAGCTCGTCGACCGCTTCAACGCCGTCGCCGCCGAGATGGGCGAGAACTACACCGACGAACTGATGGAGGAGATGACCGACCTCCAGGAGAAGATCGACGCCGGCGACCTGTGGGACATCGACAGCCGCATCGAGATGGCCATGGACGCCCTGCGCTGCCCGCCCAACGACTCAGGCGTGACCAAGCTGTCGGGCGGTGAGAAGCGTCGCGTGGCGCTGGCCCGGCTGCTGCTGTCAAAGCCCGACATGCTGCTGCTCGACGAGCCGACCAACCACCTCGACGCCGAGTCCGTGGCCTGGTTGCAGCACCACCTCGAAGCGTTTCCGGGCTGCGTCATTCTCGTGACCCACGACCGCTACTTCCTCGACCAGGTCACCAAGTGGACGCTGGAGCTAGACCGCGGCAAGGGCTTCCCGCACGAGGGCAATTACTCCTCGTGGCTTGAGGCCAAGACTAAGCGGGTGATCCAGGAGCAGTCGGAATCCGAGGCTCGCCAGCGCGCCATGACCCGCGAGCTGGAATGGGTGCGCTCCGGCGCCAAGGCCCGGCAGGCCAAGTCCAAGGCCCGTCTGGCCGCCTACGACGAGATGGTCCGCGCGCAGGAGAACGCCCGTCAGGCCCAGACCTTCGCCGCCATCCAGATCCCCCCCGGCCCGCGGCTCGGCAACCTGGTGCTGGAGGTCGAGGGGCTGGAGAAGGACTACGGCGACAAGGTCCTGTTCAAGGGCCTGACCTTCAAGCTGCCGCCCAACGGCATCGTCGGGGTCATCGGCCCCAACGGCGCCGGCAAGTCGACACTGTTCAAGCTGATCACCGGCCAGGAACAGCCCGACGCCGGCAAGGTGCGCGTCGGCGAGACCGTCAAGCTGGCCTACGTCGACCAGACCCGCGACGACCTCGATCCCAAAGCCACCGTCTGGGAGTCGATCAGCGGCGGCACGGAGGTGATGATGGTCGGCAAGCGCGAGCTTTCCAGCCGCGCCTACGTCGGCAGCTTCAACTTCAAGGGCGGCGACCAGCAGAAAAAGGTCGGGCTGCTGTCGGGCGGTGAACGCAATCGCGTCCACCTGGCCAAGACGCTCGCCACCGGCGGCAACGTGATCCTGCTCGACGAACCGACCAACGACCTCGACATCGAGACGCTGCAGAACCTGGAAGAGGCGCTGGAGGAGTTCGCCGGCTGCGCCGTGGTTATCAGCCACGACCGCTGGTTCCTCGACCGCCTCTGCACCCACATCCTCGCCTTCGAAGGCGACAGCCACGTCGAGTGGTTCGAAGGCAACTTCGAAGCCTACGAGGAAGACAAGAAGCGGCGGCTGGGCACTGACGCCCTCATCCCCCACCGCATCAAGTTCCAGAAGTTCGGGCGGTAGTGAGCAAACCCACCGTCCTGCTCTCGCATGAGATGCTGGCGCCACTTCAAGACGCGTTGGCGACCTATGAGGTGCTGCGCCGATGGGAGGAGCCCAGTTTCGGTGAGGTGCGGGCGATCGTCCACGCCGGCGAATTCAAGCTGGAGCCTGAGTTCCTGTCACAGATGCCGGCTCTCGGCCTGATCGCCTGTGTCAGCGTCGGTTATGACGGCGTGCCGGTCAGCTGGTGTCGCGAGCACGGCGTCGCGGTCACCCACTCCGTTGGGCTGAACGCAGAGGATGTGGCGGACCATGCGGTGGGCTCGCTCATCGGCGTGTGGCGGGGGATCGTCGAGGGCGACCGGCGCCTGCGGGCAGGGCGGTGGACGCATGCGGACCGGATGCGGCCTCGGCCTTCGTTGCGCGGTAAGAAGGCCGGGATCGTTGGGCTCGGGCATATCGGCGAGGCGGTGGCGCGGCGGCTTGAGGCGTTCGGGATGGTGGTCGACTGGTGGGGTCCGAACCCGAAGGAAGCGGCCTGGCCGCGCGCCGCCAGCATGATCGAGCTGGCGCGGGACTGCGACGCGCTGGTGGTGTGCTGCAAGGCCGACGCGTCCAACCGCCACCTGATCTCAGGTGAGGTAATGGAGGCGCTGGGGTCGCGCGGCTGCCTGGTCAACGTGGCGCGCGGGTCGGTGGTCGATGAGGAGGCGCTGATTGCCGCGCTCAGGGATGGGCGGCTGGGGATGGCGGCGCTGGATGTGTTTGAGATCGAGCCGACGCCGGCCGAGCGCTGGGCGGACGTGCCGAACACCGTGATGACGCCGCACATGGCCGGCGGCACGCTGGAAAGCATTCCCCTGATGGTCGGCCAGACTGTCGAGAACTTGCGCCGGTTCTTTGCCGGCGAGCCGCTGGCCAGCCCCGTCAAGGACGGGTCAGCGGGTTAGGGGCGGACTGGTCGAGAGCCCGCCCCCTCAGGCCCACTAGGCGGCGGGATCCGCCGCCGGAGCCGGAGCCGTTTCCGCGGGAGCCGCGGCATCGGCGGCGGGCGCGGGAGCCGCCGCATCGGCCGGAGCAGCGGCGTCAGCCGCGGGCGCGGCGTCGGCGGCCGGAGCAGCTTCAGCGGCAGGCGTGGCTTCCACGGCGGCGGCGTCAGCGGCGGCGGCAGCCGGGGCGGCGGTGTCTTCAGCGAAAGCCGGCGCGGCGATCAGAAGGGCAGCCGAGGCGCCCAGCAGGATGGATTTCAAGGTCATGGTCCGTTTCACTCCTATGCCCCCCGGTGCGACGGGCTGCCGCAGCATTGCGGGGATTCAGGCAAAAACAAGACCCGAATGGTGAAGCTTGTGGATAACGTGAAAACCATTGACATAAAGACATAAGGATATCTTTATATCATCCATGACGTTGAGTTCCGGTCAGACTGTGGAGATCCTGCGCGCGGCGGGTGAGCCGACGCGTCTGCGCATCCTTTCCCTGCTGGCCGCCGAGGAACTGAGTGTCCTCGAACTGTGCCGTATTCTGGACCAGAGCCAGCCTCGTGTCTCCCGTCACCTCAAGCTGCTGGCGGAGGCCGGCCTCGTCGAGCGGTTCCCCGACGGCGCCTGGGTCTTCTACCGGCCGGCCGCCGGCCTTGGCCATGAACTGGTCCAGCAGGCGCTTGCGCTGGTCGATCCTGCCGATCCCATCGCCCGACGCGACGCCGAGCGGCTGACCGCCGTCGAGGCCGAGCGCACCACGGACGCCGCCGCCTACTTCGCCCGCAACGCTGCCCGCTGGGACGAGATCCGCTCCTTCCACGTCGCCGAGGACAAGGTCGAGGCCGCCATCATCGCCGCCGCCGGCGGGGGAGGCGTCGGCCGGCTGGTCGACCTGGGGGCCGGCACCGGGCGCATGCTGACCCTGCTGGGAGGCAAGGCCCAAAGCTGCCTTGGCCTGGACCTCTCCCAGCAGATGCTGAACATCGCCCGTACCCACATCGGCGAGGCCGGCCTGAAGGCCGAGCTGCGCCACGGCGACATCTTCGCCACGCGCCTGCCCGACGCCTGCGCCGACCTCGTCACGGTCCATCAGGTGCTGCACTACCTCTCCGATCCCGCCGCCGCCGTGGCCGAGGCCGCGCGGCTGGTGGCGCCGGGCGGCAAGCTGCTGATCGTCGATTTCGCGCCGCACGGGCTCGAAGTTCTGCGCGAGCAGCATCAGCACCGCCGTCTCGGCTTCTCCGACGAAGAGATCGTCCGCTGGCTGACCGCCGCCGGGCTACAGGCCCAGGTGCGTGACGCCCTGCCGCCAGTCGGCGGAGAGGGCCTGACGGTGAAGATCTGGACTGGCGAGCGGACGCCCACATTGAAAAGGAGCGCGGCATGAACGCCCCTGTTTCCGCCCCAAAATCGGCCATGGGCCCCATCGCGCGCGCCGGTGAGCGCGAGCGCCGGCGCCTGAACGTCTCCTTCGAGTTCTCGCCGCCCAAGACGCCCGAGGCCGAAGAGAACCTGTGGCACTGCATCCGCCGGCTGGAGCCGCTGGACCCGACCTTCGTGTCGGTGACCTATGGCGCCGGTGGCTCGACCCGCGAGCGCACCCACCGCACCGTCAAGCGCATGCTCGACGAGACGAGCCTGAAGCCCGCCGCCCACCTGACCTGCGTCGGCGCCACGCGCGCCGAGGTCGACGAGGTGATCCGCGATTACTGGGAAGCCGGCATCCACCACATCGTCGCCCTGCGCGGCGATCCTCCGGGTAGCCTTGGCGGGGTCTATGAACCGCCGGCCGACGGCTATGCCAACGCCACCGAGCTGACCGCCGCCATCGCCAGGATCGCGCCGTTCGAAATCTCGGTCGGCCTCTATCCGCAGACCCACCCGGAAAGCCCCGGCGCCGACCACGACATCGATGTGCTGAAGGCCAAGGTGGACGCCGGCGCGACGCGGGCCATCACCCAGTTCTTCTTCGATATCGACGAGTTCCTGCGCTTCATGGACAAGGTCCGCAAGGCGGGCGTCACCATCCCGATCTCGCCGGGGATCATGCCGGTCAGCAACTACAAGGGGCTGGTGAAGATGGCCGGGCCCTGCGGCATCCCGGTGCCCGGCTGGCTGGCCAACCTGTTCGACGGCCTCGACGACGACCCGGAGACCCGCCGGCTGATCGCCTGCTCGGTGGCCGCCGAGATGTGCGCGCGGCTGGAGGAGGAGGGCTTCACCGACTTCCACTTCTACACCCTCAACCGCGCCGACCTCGTCTATGCCATCTGCCGCGTGCTCGGCGTGCGCGAACCCGTGGAGGAGCCGGCATGACCCGCGCTGATCGTATCGAAGCCCTGAAGGCCGCCGCGAAGGAGCGCATCCTCGTGCTCGACGGCTCGTGGGGCGTGATGATCCAGCGCAAGGGCCTGTCGGAGGAGGACTTCCGGGGCGAGCGCTTTGCCGGCCACAACGGCCAGATGAAGGGCAACAACGACATCCTGTGCCTGACGCGGCCTGACGTCATCGGCGAGCTGCACGACGCCTATTTCGCGGCCGGCGCCGACATCTCGGAAACGAACACCTTTAGCGCCACGACCATCGCGCAGGACGACTACCGGCTGGACGCGCAGTCGGTGCGCGACATCAACCTCGAGGGCGCGCGGGTCGCCCGCGAGAGCGCCGACCGCTGGACGGCGAAGGAGCCGCACAAGCCGCGCTTCGTGGCCGGCTCCATCGGACCGCTCAACAAGATGCTGTCGATGTCTTCGGACGTGAACGACCCCGGCGCGCGGACGGTGACCTTCGACGAGGTTTACACCGCCTATCGCCATCAGGTGGAGGCGCTGCACGAGGGCGGCGTCGACCTGTTCCTGATCGAAACCATCACCGACACCCTCAACTGCAAGGCCGCGATCAAGGCGATCCTCGACCTGCAGGACGAGGGCGCCGAGCCGCTGCCGATCTGGATTTCGGGCACCATCACCGACCGGTCGGGCCGCACGCTGTCCGGCCAGACGGTGGAGGCGTTCTGGAACTCGGTGCGGCACGCCAAGCCGTTCGCCATTGGCCTCAACTGTGCGCTGGGCGCCGACCTGATGCGCCCGCACATCGCCGAGCTGGCGCGCATCGCCGACACCCTGGTCGCCGCCTATCCCAACGCCGGCCTGCCCAACGCCATGGGCCAGTATGACGAGCAACCGGATGAGACCGCCTGCATGCTGCACGAGTGGGCCGAGAGCGGCATCGTCAACATCCTCGGCGGCTGCTGCGGCACCACGCCCGAGCACATCAAGCACGTCGCCGACAGCGTCGCGGGTCTCAGCCCTCGCGCCATCCCTGAGCGCCCGACGGCCATGCGGCTGGCCGGCCTGGAAGCCTTCGAGCTGGCATGATGAACATCCTCAAAATTTTTTCCAAAAAGGCCTCAGCCGATTTCGATTACCGGAGCTGGATCCAAGCGGCTGAGTTGGAACTCGCGGTCAAACAAGCTGCGCTAGAGACCGAAGTCGGGCTAGGAACGTGGGCTCGATGGAATACGGACCTAGCGCGAGGCCAGCTGACGTTTTCCGATGAGGAACGTGAGAGGGTAACTGCGGACGTGCAGATCGTTGGCACAGTCGGCCGCGCTGATTGGCGGTGGGCATGGGCAAACCAGCATCTCCCCGCGGCCTACGTCCGAGACAGCTACGCCGCCAAGACGTTCGGCGAGACACACAGGATTCAGGAACTCGCTTCGGAAAGCGTAGCCGGAGACGATCTAGAAGCCCTCGGCTGGCGTTTTACGGCTGCTGCGGCGCGCATTGTGGATGCAGCTGGAGCATACAAAGCGCCAACCGCCTCAGGCGCAGTATTTCTCCTGATAAAGTCTATCGAGCTGGCATGAGCAGCCTCAGTAATGTGGAGGTCGAGCAGCTGCGCGACATCCGTTCGCGGCTGAACCGGGTGCCCAAGGGGCAGCTGGGCGACAAGTCCGTGGGGCCGCTCAGCCGGGGGTTCTTCGACGTCTGCTCGCGGACGCTCGGCGACAGCGCCGAGACCGCCGGGCTGCGCCGCGAAGTGGCCGAACTTCAGGCGCTGAAGGCCGCCGATCCCAAGGCCTACCGCAAGGCGTTCGACGCCGGCGTGTTGCAGGCTATAGCCACCCGCCGCCTGGTGCTGAGCGGGCGCGAACGATCCAGTGAGGAAGTTCTTTGAGACCCGTCTTCGTCAACATCGGTGAGCGCACCAACGTCACCGGCTCGGCCAAATTCAAGAAGCTGGTGGTCGAGGGCGACTACGCCGCCGCCCTGTCGGTGGCTCGCCAGCAGGTCGAGGCGGGCGCGCAGGTCATCGACATCAACATGGACAAGGGCCTGCTGGATTCGAAGCAGGCGATGGTCACCTTCCTGAACCTGATCGCCGCCGAGCCGGACATCGCCCGCGTGCCGATCATGATCGACTCATCCAAGTGGGAGGTGATCGAGGCGGGCCTGAAGTGCGTGCAGGGCAAGGCCATCGTCAACTCGATCAGCATGAAGGCCGGCGAGGCCGAGTTCATCGAGCAGGCGACCAAATGCCTGCGCTATGGCGCGGCCGTGGTGGTCATGGCCTTCGACGAGCAGGGCCAGGCCGACACCGCCAGCCGCAAGGTCGAGATCTGCGAGCGCGCCTACCGCATCCTCGTCGATCAGGTGGGTTTCCCTCCGGAAGACATCATCTTCGACCCCAACATCTTCGCGGTGGCGACGGGGATCGAGGAGCACGATAACTACGCCGTCGACTTCATCGAGGCGACGCGGCGGATCAAGCAGCTCTTGCCCTACGCGCGGGTGTCGGGGGGCGTGTCGAACGTCTCGTTCAGCTTCCGCGGCAACGAGCCGGTGCGGCGGGCGATCCACTCGGTCTTCCTCTACCACGCGATCAACGCCGGCATGGACATGGGCATCGTCAACGCCGGCGACCTGCCGGTCTATGACGACATCGACCCGGAGCTGCGCGAGGCGGTCGAGGACGTCATCCTCAACCGGAAGCCCAAGTCTGGCGGCTCGCAGACTGAGCGGCTGGTTGACCTCGCGCCCAAGTATAAGGGCGACAAGGGCGTCGACCGCGTCGTTGACCTCAAGTGGCGCGAGGGCTCCGTCGGCGACCGGCTGGCCCATGCGCTCGTCAACGGCATCACCGAATTCATCGAGGCCGACACCGAAGAGGCGCGCCTCGCGGCCGAGCGGCCGCTGCACGTCATCGAAGGCCCGCTGATGGACGGCATGAACGTCGTCGGCGACCTCTTCGGCTCAGGGAAAATGTTCCTGCCGCAGGTGGTCAAGTCGGCCCGCGTGATGAAGCAGGCCGTCAACTACCTGCTGCCCTTCATGGAGGCCGAGAAGGAAGGCAAGCCGCGCGAGATGGCCGGCAAGATCCTGATGGCCACGGTCAAGGGCGACGTCCACGACATCGGCAAGAACATCGTCGGCGTGGTGCTGCAATGTAACAACTACGAGGTCATCGACCTGGGCGTCATGGTCCCGGCCGACCGCATCCTCGACGAGGCGGTGGCGCACGGCGTCGACATCGTCGGTCTGTCGGGCCTGATCACGCCGTCCCTGGACGAGATGGTGTTCGTGGCGTCGGAGATGGAGCGGCGCGGCTTCGACATCCCGCTGCTGATCGGCGGCGCCACCACCAGCCGCACCCACACGGCGGTGAAAATCGAGCCGGCCTACCGGCGCGGGTCAACGACCTATGTGCTTGACGCCAGCCGGGCGGTGGGCGTCGTCTCCGGCCTGCTGTCTCCGGGCGAGAAGGACCGCATCCAGGCCGAGACGCGCGCCGACTACATCAAGATCCGCGAGCAGTTCGCCCGCGGGCAGGAGCAGAAGGCGCGGACCTCGATCGCCCAGGCGCGGGCCAACAGGTTCAAGATCGACTGGGCGGGGTATCGGGCGCCCAAGCCGACCTTCACCGGCACGCGGACGTTTGCGCCCTACGACCTCGCCGACCTCGTCGAGCACATCGACTGGACCCCCTTCTTCTCCAGCTGGGAACTGGTGGGGCGCTTCCCGATGATCCTGGAGGACGAGGTGGTGGGGCAGGCCGCCACCGACCTCTACCGCGACGCCCGCGAGATGCTGGACCGCATGGTGGCCGAGAACTGGGTCGAGGCGCGCGGCGTCGTCGGCCTGTGGCCGGCCAACGCAGACGGCGACGACATCGTGGTCTGGACCGACGAGAGCCGCACCACCGAACTCGGCCGCTACCACACCCTGCGCCAGCAGATGGCCAAGGGTTCGGGCAAGGCCAACTCGGCGCTGGCGGACTTCGTCGCGCCCATCGGCACGCCCGACTGGATCGGCGGATTTGCGGTCACCGCCGGCCACGGCGAACTGGCCATGTCCAAGGCCTTCAAGGACAAGGGCGACGACTATTCGGCCATCCTGGCGACCTCGCTGGCCGACCGGCTGGCCGAGGCCTTCGCCGAGGCGCTGCACCGTCGCGTGCGGACCGAGCTGTGGGGCTATGCGCCGGACGAGCCGTTCGACATCGATGCGCTGATCACTGAAAGGTACCAGGGCATCCGCCCCGCTCCGGGCTATCCGGCCCAACCAGACCACACGGAAAAGGCGAAGCTTTTCAACCTCCTTGACGCCACTTCTGCCACGGGTATCGAACTCACCGAGAGCTTCGCAATGAACCCGCCGGCGTCGGTATCGGGGCTCTATTTCAGCCACCCGGAGGCCCACTACTTCGGCGTCGGCAAGATCGACCGCGACCAGGTGGAGGACTACGCCCGGCGTAAGGGGTGGGACGTAGTGGTGGCGGAGCGCTGGCTATCCCCGATCCTCAACTACGATCCGCTGACAAGGCGAGACGCGGCGGCCTGATCTCCCGCCCCCACCAAAACACCGTCATCCTCGGGCTTGTCCCGAGGACCCATGAACACCGCGCTCTAGCCATTGCCTCACCACGCATGGGTCGTGGGAATAAGTCAGACGATGACGGGGAGGGTGAGGCCGAAGGTTACGGAGAAACCGGTGTGTCGTCGTTCTCTACCGGAGCCGCCGGAGGAGTGTCCTCGTCGTCGGTAACGGGAGGTTCGCTGGCTACGATGGCGTCGGAGATGGCGTCCTCGGCAGGCGGTGCCGGGGTTTCGGCGACCGGAGCGGTCTCAGGCTCGGGTGCAGGCTCTGCCGCTTCCGGCGCCGGCTCCGCCTGGTTGTAGCTCAGCGCCTGGCCCATCAGGGCGGCCTTCTGCTCCAGCCCCGTCGCGGTGGTGGTGCAGCGTTCCGGCAATTCCCAGCTCATCCACTCGCGGGCGAGGAACTTTGGGTCAGCCATCTGGGCGCCGGACCACACCGACTCGCCCTTGCGGATGGCGGCCAGGCCCTGCTGCTGAATGGGCTTGATCGAGGCCTTCTCGGCCGCCGTCATGGCCTCGCGGAACAGGGCCAGCTGCTTCTTGCCGTCCTCCTGCTGGCGGTCGTAGCTGGTGAGGTCGGCCTTGCCGGCGCCGGGGATGCGCTCGAACTGCTTTTCGATGCGGGTGACCTCGGGCATGGCGACGTCGTGCAGGCCCATGTGGGCGCCGAGCGCGCCGTAGCACCAGGCGACCAGCTCGTATTCGCTGGCCGGCTCTCCGGGAGAGGCGGGGCGATCGGGCGTGGCGGCGGGGGCCTGCTGCGTCGTGACCGCCGTGTCAGGATCGGCCGCGAACAGGGCGAAGGCGAGGAGGAGGGCTGGCGCCATAGCTGGTAAGTCCTTGAAATGTCAGTGGTCCGCCGGGCCGAAACCTCCGCCCCCCGCGGTCTCGATCTCGATGATGTCGCCCGGCCGAACCTGCACCGAGAAGCAGCCGGAAAGCTCCTTTACCGCGCCGTCAGCGGTAATCCAACGTTGTGTCCCGACTTGGGCGGGCCCGCCACCGGCGACACCTTGTGGCGCGTGTTCGCGGCGGGTGGAGAGCAAGGCGGCTTCCATCGAACTGAGGAAGCGGATGCGCCGGATCGCGCCATCGCCGCCCCTGTGCGCGCCCCCGCCGCCGGAGCCGTGGCGAACCGCGAAGGCCTCCACGCGAACGGGGAAGCGCCGCTCCAGGATCTCCGGATCGGTCAGGCGCGAGTTGGTCATGTGGGTGTGGATGGCGTCAGTCCCGGGCGCGGCGGCCGTGGCGCCGGCGCCACCGCAGATGGTCTCGTAGTACTGGTTCTGCTCGTCGCCGAAGGTGAAGTTGTTCATCGACCCCTGCGCGTTGGCCATCACGCCGAGCGCCGCATAGAGGGCGTCGACGATGTGCTGGCTGGTCTCGACGTTGCCGGCGACGACGGCTGCGGGAGGTTCGGGGTCGAGCATTGATCCGTGGCGCGTGATGATCTTCAGCGGCTTCAGGCACCCCGCGTTGAGCGGAATGTCGTCGTCGACCAGCGTGCGGAAGACGTAGAGTGCGGCGGCGTCAACAATCGCCGCTGGTGCGTTGAAATTGCTTGGCAATTGACCGGCGGACGCGCTGAAATCGAGCGTGGCCTCACGCGCCTGGCGGTCGACCTTGATGGTGACGACGATCTCGCCGCCGCCGTCCATCGGCACACACGCCTCACCGTCGGAGAGGTTGCCGATGGCGCGTTTGACGGCGGCCTCGGCGTTTTCCTGCACGAAGGTCATGTAGCGGGCGACAGTCTCGCCGCCGTAAGCCTCGATCATCGCCGACACGGCCACGGCGCCCGCCTGGCAGGCGGCAATCTGAGCCTTGAGGTCGGCGATGTTGCGGTCCGGCGCGCGGGCCGGCCAGCGGCCGGCGGTCAGCGCGGCGCGGGTCTCCGCTTCGAGGAACCGCCCGCCCTGCATGATCGGCACGGCGTCGAGCATGACGCCTTCCTCGTCGATGGTGGTCGAGAACGGCGGCATCGAGCCGGGCTGCACGCCGCCGACGTCGGCGTGGTGGCCCCGCGCGGCGACATAGAAGGCGGGCTCGGCGGCGTCCATGAACACCGGCATGACGACGGTGATGTCGGGCAGGTGGGTGCCGCCGAAATAGGGGTTGTTGAGTGCGAACGCCTCGCCGGGTTTGAGCCGCGGGTGGCGAGCCTTCACCGCCCTGACGCTCGCCCCCATGGACCCGAGGTGCACCGGCATGTGCGGCGCGTTCGCCACCAGCCCGCCGTCGGCGTCGAACAGCGCGCACGAGAAGTCGAGCCGCTCCTTGATGTTCACCGAATGAGCCGTGCGTTCGAGCGCGGCGCCCATCGCCTCGGCCACGCCCATAAAGCGGCGGTTGAAGAGTTCGAGGGTGACCGGGTCGGGCTTGTCGGCGGCGATCGTCTGGGTGGTGAGCGCGGTGGTACGGGTCAGGCGGATGAGGCCGTCTTGATAGCGGCTCGCTTGCCAGCCGTTAGCCACGGCGATCTGGGTGTCTCCGCGCACGATGAGGGTTGGGCCGTCACAGGTCGTGAGCTGGTCGGCGCTGACTACTCCCCCTCCCCCTTGCGGGGAGGGGGTGGGGGGTGGGGGTGAAACACCACGGCTCGCCGAGCTGACACCCCCATCCCCTGCCCCTTCCCCGCAAGGGGGAAGGGGTTCTTCCACCTCCACCTCGACGCTGGCGATGAGGATGGGGCGGTCGGGCTCCACGAACCCGAACAGCCGCTGGTGTGCGGCTTCGAATGCCGCCTTCGCATCCTCAAGCGGCACGGGAAGGGCCGCGTCCGCGCCGTCGTAGCGGAGGAGGAGACGGGCTTCGGGCTCACCGGGTTCGGCGCCTCGAGCGGCGAGAGCTTCGCGAGCCTCGGCCGTCAAGCGATGGGCGAGTGCACGGGCGGCGGGGACCCTCGTGGCGAGCGGCTGCTCCAGTCCGGCCTGCATCAACGCTCTCACTCGCGCCTGTCCAATCCCCCAGGCGGAGAGCAGCGATGCATACCTCGGGCTCAGCACCTCGGTGCAGCCCAGCGCGTCGGCGACTTGGCAGGCGATCTGGCCTGCCGCCCCGCCGAACGCGACCAGCGTATGACCTCGCGGGTCGAAGCCGCGCTCGGTGGAGATGCGGCGCACGGCCTGGGCGGTCTGCTCGACGGCGACAGCGATGAAGCCCTCGGCGGCGGCTTCGATGCTCTCGGCGTCCATCGCTTGCGCCAGTTCGGCGATGACGCGGCGGGCGGCTTCGACATCTAGAGGGGCGTCGCCCTTCTCGCCGAACACCGACGGGAAGTAGGCCGGATCGAGCCTGCCGAGCACGAGGTTGGCGTCCGTCACGGTGGCGGGACCGCCTCTTCCGTAGGCGGCGGGGCCGGGATTGGCCCCGGCGCTGGCTGGGCCGACCCGCGCTCGCGAGCCGTCGAAGGAGAGGATCGAGCCGCCGCCGGCCGCCACCGTCTCCACATCCAGCATCGGGCTACGCACGCGGGCGCCGGCCACCCTCGCCGTATCCCGCCGCTCCAGCGTGCCTGCGTAACGGCAGACGTCCGTAGAGGTGCCGCCCATGTCGAAGCCGAGCGCGGCCTTGGCGCCGGCGGCCTCTGCGGTCCTCGCGACGCCGACCACGCCACCGGCCGGGCCTGAGACCACGGCGTCCTTACCCCGGAACGCTTCGGCGCGGACCAGACCTCCGGCGGAGGTCATGAACCACAGCGGAGCGCCGTTCACCGCCTCTGCGACCTGCCGCACGTAGGCCCGCAGCACCGGCGTCAGGTAGGCGTCGGCGATGGCGGTTTCGGCCCTCGGCACGAACCGGGGCAGGGGAGAGGCTTCGTGGCTGAGGGTGACGTAGTCGAACCCTGCCGCCGCCGCGATCTCGTCCGCCGCCAGTTCATGCGCGGGGTTGAGGTCAGAATGCAGGAAGGCGATGGCGACCGACGTGAAGCCCTCCGCCTTCGCCGCCGTCAGCTTCTCCGCCAGCGCGTCACAGTCCAGCGGCATCACAACCGCGCCATCCGCCGCCAGCCGCTCACGCGCTTCAACAACCCCGGCGTATAGCGGCGCGGGCCGGACGATCTCCAGCGCGAACAGGTCAGGCCGCGATTGGTCGCCGATCAGCACGCTGTCGGCGAAGCCCTCGGTGGTGACGAACAGCGTCCTGGCGCCCTTGCGCTCCAGTAAGGCATTGGTGGCGACGGTAGTGCCCATCTTGATCGCCGCCACGCGTTCGGCCGGGAACACATCGCCGTCCGCCACGCCCAGCAGCCGCCGCATCGCCTCGACCGCCGCGTCCTCGTACGACGGCGATGACGACAGCAGCTTCAGGGTGTGCTCGCCGCCGGCGCCGTCCACCCCGATCACGTCGGTGAAGGTGCCGCCCCGGTCTATCCAGAACGTCCAGCAACCCTGGCGATCCTGAACGGTTGTCATGCGCCCGTCACAAGCATAGGCTTATCTACATTCCCCATGAGTTTCTGGCGCAACATAGCAAGCCTCGCCGCGCGGCGTGTCGACGCGGCCGAGTGCACCGAGTGTCCTCCGGGCCTGCCCGGCGAGGACCCCGCCTTCACGACCGCTGTCACCGCGCTCGGCGCCAAGCTGTCGAAAGCCGACGGCCGCGCGGGCACGGGCGAGTTCGCCACCTTCGCGGAGGTCTTCCAGCCCGACCAGGGTTCGCAGCGCAACATCCACCGTCTCTACGACCTTGCCAGCCAGACCACACGCGGCTTTGAAAGCTACGCCCGGCGGCTGGCCAAGCGCTATGGGTCCTGCCCGCAGCTGCTGGAAGACGTGCTCGACGGCCTGTTCCACATCGCCGCCTCCGACGGTGCGGTGACGGGCGACGAGCTGTCCTACCTGGAGCGCGTCGCCGAACTGCTCGGCCTGTCGCCGCTGACCTTCCGGCGGCTGAAGGCGACGCACCTCGGCCACGGCGAGAACGACCCCTACCTGGTGCTCGGCGTGCCGCACGATGCGCCCGATGAAACCGTGCGCGCGGCCTGGAAGCAGGCTCTCTCCGTCGCCCACCCCGACCGCGCCCGCGCGCGGGGCCTGCCGGCCGAATTCGTCGAGGTCGCCGAGGCCAAAGCCGCCGCCATAAATTCGGCCTTCGACGCCGTTATGCGTGAGCGCAAGGCGCTGGCCATGGCCGGCGCCGCCTGAGCGTACTAAGGCCGCGCAACTCAAGTTTCTTTCCGGGTGTTCAGTTGACGTTCAGTACGTTGAGGCGATTATCTGAGTGAAGCCCGCCTCGTGCGGGGGCTGAGGATACGATGGACAAGCTGGCGGCCTCGGGGGATTTCGGTTCGGCGCGCAAGGGACTTGCGTGGCTGGGCGGCCTCGTCGCGACGGCCGCGGCGCTGACCATCGGCGCCATCCTCGCCGTGTTCGCCGCCGCCACCGTCGTCGTCATCGCCCTGATGACCAGCGCGCTGCTGGCGCTGTCGGGCCTGGCCCTTCGCGCCCGCCGCAGGGTCCATGCGCCCGCCGGGACCGACCTCATCGAAGCGCGCCACGTCGGCGGCCACTCCTGGGTCGCCTACGGCTGGAACGAGCGGCGCTAGAGCCGCTTCCCCAAAGTCACACTTGCTCCCGGCGCGGCGGCGTCGCACAGTCGTTCAAACAGATGTTTGGAGGACGCGATGATCGGTGTGGTGGCCACGCTCAAGGTGCAGGACGGCAAGGGCGCCGATCTCGAAAAGGTCTTCGCTGACCTCTCCAGCCAGGTGAAGGCCAATGAGGCCGGCTGCCTCGTCTATCAGCTGACCAAATCCCGCACCGAGCCCAACACCTACAAGGTACTGGAGCTGTACGCGTCCGAAGAGGCCCTGAAGCACCACGGCTCGACTGAATACTTCCGCGCCGCCGGGCCGGGTATCGGCGCGACGCTCGCCGGGCGGCCGGAGATCGAATACCTCGACGCGGTGGAGTAGGCCCGATGGACCTCGCCTTCTCGCCCGAGGATATGAAGTTCCAGGCCGAAGTCCGCGCCTGGATCGCCGAGGCTTACGACGAGGATCTGCGCAAGCAGCACTCCCAGTCCAAGAACGGCTATCTCGACAAGAAGGGCCAGGTCCGCTGGCAGAAGAAGCTGGCCGAGCGCGGCTGGGCGGCGCCCGACTGGCCAGTGGAATACGGCGGGCCGGGCTTCACCGCCTCGCAGCGCTACATCTTCAACATGGAAATGAGCCTGGCCGGCGTGCCCACCTTCTCGCCGATGGGCATCAAGATGGTCGCCCCGGTCATCATGAAGTTCGGCAGCGAGGAGCAGAAGAAGCAGCACCTGCCGCCGATCCTTAGCTCCGACATCTGGTGGTGCCAGGGCTACTCGGAGCCGGGGTCGGGCTCCGACCTCGCCTCGCTGCAGATGAAGGCCGAGCGCGACGGCGACGACTACGTCCTGAACGGCTCGAAGATCTGGACCACGCACGCCCAGTGGGCCGACTGGATGTTCTGCCTCGTGCGCACCTCCACCGACGGCAAGCCGCAGGAGGGCATCTCCTTCCTGCTGCTGCCGATGGATTTGCCGGGCATCACCATCCGCCCGCTGCCGACGCTGGATGGCCCCGTCGAGGGCGAGCAGGAGATCAACCAGGTCTTCTTCGAGAACGTCCGCGTGCCGGTCACGGGCCGCATCGGCGAAGAGGGCAAGGGCTGGACCTACGCCAAGTACCTGCTCGAGTTCGAGCGCGGCAACGCCTACGCGCCCGGCCTGATGAACATGCTGCGCAAGGTCCGCAGGATCGCCGCCGCCGAGATGGCGGACGACGGCGGCGCGCTGATCGACGACCCCGACTTCCGCAAGAAGCTGGCCGAGGTGGAGATCCGCGTCGAGGCGCTGAACGCCACCGAACTGCGCATCTTCTCGGCCATGGGTTCGGGCCAGCCGGTCGGGCCGGCGTCCTCGATGCTGAAGCTGACCGGCTCGGAGACCCAGCAGGCGATCACCGAGCTGACGCTGGAGGCGGTCGGCAATTACGCCCTGCCGTTCGTTGCCGACACCTGGACCCAGACCAACGAGGGCCGCGCCGGGCCTGACTACGCCGCGCCCGCTGCGCCGGCCTACTTCAACTACCGCAAGGCCTCGATCTACGCCGGCTCCAACGAGATCCAGCACAACATCATGGCCAAGCTGGTGCTGGGGCTCTAGCCGGCGATCAAGGCTGCGCGCTCTTCGGCGCTCAGCACCCGCCATCGGCCCTCCGGCAAGTCACCCAGCAGCACCGGACCCACCCGGATGCGGAATAGGTCCACCACCTCAAGGTCGACCTGCTCGCACATGCGCCTGATCTGGCGGTTGCGGCCTTCCTTCAGGATGAATCGCAGCAGGCCGGGCTCCTCCTCGCCGACCTTGGCGGGCTTGAGCTGCCGCCGGTCGAGCTGCATGCCATGGCGCAGGGTCTTGATCTTGCGCTCGGTGACCGTGCCCTCGACGCGGACCAGGTATTCCTTCTCCAGCTCCGAGTCCGGGCCGATCACCGCCTTGGCCACCACGCCGTCCTCCGACAGGATCAGCAGCCCGCGCGAGTCCATGTCCAGCCGCCCGACCGGCGCCAGCCGGTTCTCCAGCGTCGGGATCAGCGGGGCCTCGCCCACCAGCCCTTCGGCGGTCAGCAGGCGCACGGCGGGCGTCTGGGCGGGCTCGGGCTGGGATGACACCACGCCGACCGGCTTGTGGACCATCACCGTCAAAGCCGCACCCAATTGCGCCTCGGCCTTGTCCGCGAGCACCAGCGTCTGACCCGGCTCGATCTTGCGGCCGACGTCGGGCACCGTCTGCCCGTCGATCGACACCAGCCCGGCGGCGATCAGCGCCTCGGCCTCGCGGCGAGAGCAGACGCCGCTCTGCGCCAGCCAGCGGTTGACCCGCTGCGGCTCGGCTTCGTCGTAGCGGCGGGTCCAGGCCATGACCGCTGTCTAGGGCCTCGCCCCGATGCGCGCTAGGCGTTGAAGTTCAGCTTCAGGCCCGGCCGCGGCCAGCGCACCTTGTAGAGCTTGCCGGTGCCCGAGGCGGTGACCCAGGCATCCCGCATGTCCGCGCCGCCGAAGCAGATGTTGGTGCACAGCAGGTCCGGGAACGGGAAGTGTTCGGTCGAACCGTCAGTGTCGAAGGCGGTGATGCCGCCGTTGATGATGGTCGCCACGCAAACCTTGCCGCCCGCCTCCACCGCCAGGCTGTCGAGCAGCTGGTAGCCCGGCAGGTTGCAGACCACGCGCCCCGGCTGGAACGGCGGCGGCTCGGCCAGTTCGCCGGGCGCGCTGATATCGAACGCCCACAGCCGCCCCAGCGAGGTGTCGGCCATGTAGACCACGCCCTCGTCCGGCGAGAGGCCGACGCCGTTGGGCGAGACGAAATGCTCCCGCAGTCGGGTGATCCTCGAACCGTCCGCCAGCGCATAGTGGAGCGCCCCGAACTTGCGGCCCTCCGGCGTCGAGCAGCCGTGGTCGGTGAACCAGAAGCCGCCCTGTTTGTCGAACACCAGGTCGTTGGGCCCCACCAGCCGCTTGCCGTCGCACTCGCTGTAGAGGGTGGTCAGCTCGCCGGTCGCCAGGTCGAACCGCTGGATCATGCCGCCTTCGTGGCTCGGCGGCGTAGGGCCCGGGATCAGCAGGCCCTCCTGCTCGATCCACTGGAAAGAGCCGCCGTTGTTGGTGATGTAGATGGCGCCGTCCGGCCCGACGGCGGCGCCGTTTGGCCCGCCGCCTGTCTCGACCACCGTCTCCTTGCGCCCGTCCGGCCAGACACGGGTCAGGCGCTGGGCGGCGATCTCAGTCAGGATCACCGAGCCGTCGTTCATGGCGATCGGACCTTCGGGAAACCGGAAGCCCTCGGCGACGAGTTCGAGATCCATGACGTCCTCCTGTTATCGTTGGAGGAGACGATAAACAGCTGTTTGAACGGGCGCTAGCGGCGTTCCAGCACCCGCAGCACAAAGGGTTGATCGTCGTCCGGGCCGGCGGGATGCTCCTCGCGCCGCACCTCGGTCCAGGCGGCCTCGTCGAAGGCGGGAAAGGTGACGTCGCCCTCCACATCGGCCAGCACCTCCGTGAGGTAGAGCCGCCTGGCCTTGGGCAGCGCCGCCTCGAACAGCGCCGCGCCGCCGATGATGCAGACCTCATCGATGCCGTCATCCTCGGCCTGCTCTCGCGCGATCTGCACGGCCTCGGCGAAGTTCTCGCAGGTCAGCCCGCCCTGCACCTCGAACGAGGCGTCGCGCGTCAGGATGATGTTCATCCGCCCCGGCAGCGGCCTGCGCGGCAGCGACTCCCACGTCTTCCGCCCCATGATCACCGGCTTGCCGAGCGTGTTAGCCTTGAACCACGCCATGTCGCTCCTCAGCCGCCAAGGCAGCGTCCCGCCCCGGCCAATGACGCCGTTACGGGCGCGGGCGACAACGAGGGCGAGGGGGATGGTCATGAACCGCTTGTGACACGGGCCCTAGCCGCCCTCAATGCCGATATGACTTGCAATCGATGGTTGAACGTGCGCTCCATTAACTATGATCTCGGGGAGGAGAGCATGAGACAAGTTATAGGTATCGGGACGATCGCCTGCGCCGTGGCCTTGAGCGCCTGCGCAAACCTGAACGAAGGCGCCAGCGACCTACGTTACGCCGAGCAGAACATGAGTGACGGGAATGCTGCAAAGACGAGTTGGGCGGTTCATAGAAAACCAATGGATAGCAGCGTCCGGGTGGAGCCCGACGATGTCGTCTCAATTCAGCTGGACGTCGGCTATATCAAGCAATTCCACGAACGCGCGATTACGCCACGGGGCTTGATTGAAGATCCGAAGAGGGAGCGGGGCGAGATCGCAGTCCTGGTGAGCGCCCGGCCGGTCACGACGGCGAACGATGCGGCTGCCGATCCGCAGAAGAACCCCTGGGTCGATTTCAGCGGCCACCGCGTGATCTTCTATTCCAACGATGTCCACGCGGACCAACGGCTAAACGGCCGCAACCTGGCAGTCTTCGGACCCGCCCCGGTTCCAAGCGGGCGGCTGGCGCTGGACTTCGTTATCATGGAACTCGACGGCACCAGCCCGCAGATGGAACAGCTTATGAAAAAGCTGGCAGAACTGGGCTCGGCCAGCATCGCCCCTGCCAATCCACAACTTGCGACCCTTACACAGTTGGGGACGACCTTGCTGGCGTCAACGCATGACGATCGTGAACTGCGCTACACAGTCAACTTCGATTTGCGGGCGAACGACTGGGATCCCAACACGCTTCCCTTGGCCACGGGGCGCTATGTCCTGGTGCGGTCCGAGGACCGCAAAACGGACTTCAATTGGAAGGGGGTCTGCATGGATTGGGATACCGGCAAGCTTCACAATACAAGTAAGCTTCCTGATAAGCCTACTGCGAAAACGGAGGCGAAGCAGACTACACCGAAGCAGGCCGAAACAACGCAGGCTGAACCGAAGCAGACTGAGCTGAAGTGTTCAGAGTATGACGCATTTCGCGACGAAACCTATCTGAGCTTCACGGTCACGACTGGCCTTTCGCCCGCTGCAAACGAGGCGGGTGTCACGCTGGCGGAGTTGCAAGCCGCCATCGACCGCGAGCAGGATTCCACCGTGGGTGTGCTGACGAAGACCGCGTCGGAGCTAATCGTCGCAAACTACAGTAGGCAGGCAGCCGGCAACGCCCGCAGTTCATGGCAAAGCGTGTTGCGGGCGGCTCAGGCGTACGCTGCGGCCGTCCGTCCGGCCTGCGCCCCCGCCAATCCAAATAGCCCTGAAGCTCTCAGCGCGCGGCAGCAATTGTGGCAGGCCGCTCTGAGCTTCCACGATTACCTGGCGCCGCGGGCAAATTGGGCGGCTGCCGGTCCGGCGAAGCTTCCCGAAGAGCCCGTCGCCGCCAATGCGACGGACAAGCCCGTAACTGCGACCCCGACGGACAACCGAATAGCTGCCGAAGCGATGGAGGCGGACGCTTATCGTGATGTGGCGGACCGTGTGCTGAACTACCTGCGCCCCGACATCGACGCCGTTGCCGCTTCGCGCGATCCGGCAAAGTTTTCGGTAGCGCCAAGTGTGTTCGTCAGCGGGAAGGACTTCGCCAAGGCGGTCACGGCCCGAGCCCTGACGCATGCCGACGAGCTCTGCCCCGCAACGGCCACAGCGGCTACACCGCCACCGGTGCTTTGATGTGCGGGTGGGCCTGATAATTCTCGAGGGCGAAGTCTTCGTACTCGTATGAGAACAGATTCGCCTTCGGAGAAATGCGCAGGGTCGGGAAGGGCAGGGGGTCGCGGGTCAGCTGCAGCTTCGCCTGCTCGATGTGGTTAAGGTAGAGGTGGGCGTCGCCGAAGGTGTGGACGAACTCGCCGGGCTCCAGCCCCACCACCTGCGCCACCATCATCGTCAGTAGGGCGTATGAGGCGATGTTAAACGGCACCCCTAAGAAGACGTCGGCGCTGCGCTGGTAGAGCTGGCAGCTGAGCTTGCCGCCCCCTTTCTCGTCTGGGGCGACGAAGAACTGGAACAGGCAGTGGCAGGGCGGCAGGGCCATGTCGTCGACGTCGGCCGGGTTCCAGGCCGAGACGATGTGGCGGCGGCTGTTGGGGTTTGCCTTCAGGCCTTCGATCAGTTTCGCGATCTGATCGATGACCCGCCCGTCCGGCGCGGCCCACGAGCGCCACTGCTTGCCGTAGACGGGGCCGAGGTCGCCGTTCTCATCGGCCCACTCATCCCAGATCGTACAGCCGCGCTCCTGCAGCCAGCGCACGTTGGTGTCGCCGCGCAAAAACCACAGCAGCTCCACCGCGATCGATTTCAGCGGCAGCTTCTTGGTGGTCAGTAGCGGGAAGCCTTGGGCGAGGTCGAACCGCATTTGCCGCCCGAACACGCCGAGCGTCCCTGTCCCCGTTCGATCGCCGCGCTCCACCCCGTTCTCCAGGATGTCGGCGAGCAAGGCGAGGTACTGCCGCTCAGGATGATCGGCGGCGTGCACGGCGGTGATGGGCGCGTGGGCGTTCATGGCGGCTCGAACCTACCACGGAAGGCTCGCCCGATTCGGCCCAATCGAACGCGCGGCGGGGCGGCCATCCACAGAAAACCTCCGTCTCACTTGCCACCGGCGCGATTTGGCCGAACATTGCCGCCGGTGGAACCATGGGGGTAGAGATGCGTGTACTTGCATTGATGATCGCGTTGGCAGTGGCGGCTCCGGCGCTGGCGAGTGAAACACCGCCGGCGGCCAAGGACGCCGACAAGGACAAGATGATCTGCAAGTGGGAGCCGCGGACCGGGTCGAACCTCCTCAAGAAGGTCTGCCTGACGAAAGGGCAGCGCGAGCAGCTCGCCGCCGAGGCGAGATTGCAGCTGCGCGACTCGCTTGGAAACAACGGAACCGCGCCGATCGAGAAGCCGATCTTCTCCGGCGGCCAGTAGCCGTCTCAGCCTGACAGAATCATTCAACGCCGGTTCATGCGGCGCGGCTCATAGCTGCGTCCAAGATGCTTAATGGGCCCGTCGCGCCCTACCGGAGTTGGTGAAGATGAAGAGAGTGATGACAGCGGCTCTGGTCCTGACGCTACTTAGCGGTACTTCCGCTTTGGCGCAGGACGGCCACCGCAACAGCCGCACTGATGCGCGTGAACGCCAGGCTGACCGCCGCGACGAACGTCAGGAGCGCAAGCAGGACAACGCCGAGGGCCGCGGCGCCCAGCGCGCCGAAGCCCCGCCCCGGAGCGAACGCGCCGAAGAGGTGCTGGCCCAGGTCCGCGCCCGCAACGCCGCTCGCGCCGAAGTCCGCGAGGATCGCCGCGAGGTTCGCGAGGACCGCCGTGAAGATCGCCGCGAGGTCGTTCGCGTGGCTCCGCGTGTCGAGCAGCGGGTGATCGTCCGCGACGTCGACCGCCGTGTGAGCGCCGACCGCGAACGCCGCGAACGCATTGAGCGCGCCCAGCGCCAGGAGCGCCGCGCCACGAACGTCTATCGGCCCGGCGACGGCTATCGCCTGCGCGACCGTGACCGGAACCGCAGCTGGTACGACTCCAGCCGCTATCGCCACACCTACTACTCGCAGCACCGCTATCGTGCCCCCGCCTACCGCTATCCGACCGGCTTCTACGTGCGCACCTGGTCGTTCGGCGACGTCATGCCGACGAGCTTCTACGGCCAGAGCTACTATCTGAACTGGTGGTCCTACGGCCTGCCGCGGCCGCCGATCGGGACCGAGTGGGTCCGCATGCGTGACGACGCCGTGCTGGTCGATGTCTGGAGCGGCCGGGTGCTGGCCGTCTACTACGACCTCTTCTGGTAAGTAACAGTCAGGCCAGATGAGAGCCCCGGCGGAGACGCCGGGGCTTTTCTTTTGAGTTCCATCTCCTTGACGGGGCGGCAAAAAAACGCTGGATAGCGCGGCCTTTGCTGCACCTGCGTTGCGCGCGTGCGGCCGATCCGACAGTCCTGGAGAATAATCATGCGCGTCTATTACGACCGCGACGCCGACCTCGCCCGCATCCTGGACAAGAAGATCGCCATCGTAGGCTATGGCTCGCAAGGCCACGCCCACGCGCTGAACCTGCGCGACAGCGGCCTGAAGAACGTGGCCGTGGCGCTTCGTCCCGGCTCGGCGTCCGCGAAGAAAGCCGAGGTCGAGGGCCTGAAGGTGATGACGGTGGCCGAGGCCGCCGCCTGGGCCAACGCGCTGATGATCCTCGCGCCCGACGAGCACCAGCGGGCCATCTATGCCGACGAGATCGCCCCGAACCTGCGCGATGGCGCTGCCCTGCTGTTCGCCCACGGCCTCAACGTCCACTTCGGCCTGATCGAGCCGAAAAGCACCGTCGACGTGCTGATGGTCGCCCCCAAGGGTCCCGGCCACACCGTGCGCGGCGAGTACCTGAAAGGCGGCGGCGTGCCCTGCCTGATCGCCATCCACCAGGACGCCACCGGCGGCGCCATGGACCTCGGCCTTGCCTACGCCAGCGCCATCGGCGGCGGGCGGTCGGGCATCATCGAGACGAACTTCCGCGAGGAATGCGAGACCGACCTGTTCGGGGAGCAGGCCGTGCTGTGCGGCGGCCTGGTCGAGCTAATTCGCGCCGGGTTCGAAACGCTGGTCGAGGCCGGCTACGCGCCCGAGATGGCCTACTTCGAGTGCCTGCACGAGGTGAAGCTGATCGTCGACCTCATCTATGAGGGCGGCATCGCCAACATGAACTACTCGATCTCCAACACCGCCGAGTACGGCGAGTACGTCACCGGCCCGCGCATCGTCACCGCCGAGACCAAAGCCGAGATGAAGCGGGTGCTGGAGGACATCCAGTCCGGCCGCTTC
>Ga0190273_10000238_pt1 | contig 25549 bp, 25 predicted proteins | sample Popmic504IS_FD_134513 | JGI IMG/M metagenome (GOLD analysis project Ga0190273, IMG submission 134513) | Populus adjacent soil microbial communities from riparian zone of Shoshone River, Wyoming, USA - 504 IS | ecosystem: Environmental > Terrestrial > Soil > Riparian zone > Trees stand | place... | reverse complement strand
CTCCATGATCTTCGACTTGCGCTTGTCCCAAAGCGACAGGTCCCTGAGCACCTTCTCGATATGCGCCGGGCTCGGCGGCTTGCCGAACAGGCCGCGGCTGAAGCTGACCGTCGAGAGCACGCTTTCGAACGCGTCGGTGTGGAGCTCCTGCGGGACCAGGCCGATCTTCGTGCGGGCGGCGCGATAATCGCGAACGATGTCGTGACCGTCGACCTCGACCTCGCCCGCCGTGGCGGTGACGATTCCGCAGACGATGCTGATCAGGGTTGTCTTGCCGGCGCCGTTGGGACCGAGCAAAGCGAAGATCTCGCCTTTGGCGATGTCGAGGCTGACGTTCTTCAGCGCCTCATGCCCGCCGGCATAGAGCTTCGACAGGTTCCGGACCGAGACGACGGCGGCGCTCATTGGACCGGCGGCACCGGCGGCTCTTCCTTGCCCTTCTCCAGCTGCATGCCGTGCTTCATCAGCATCGGCACGTTGGCGATCGCGAACAGGAAAGTGGCGGGGAGGAAGCCCCACAGTTTGAAGCCGATCCAGAAGCTGGTGTCGGTGTTGCGCCACACCGCCTCGTTGACCGCGGCCATGACGAGGAAGAAGATCGCCCAGTTGCGGGTGAGAAGCTGCCAGCCCCGCTCCGAGAGCCCCGGATAGGCGGCGCCGAGCACCATCTTGAGGAGGTTGCGGCGGGTGGCGAGGCCGAAGAGGAGAAGGCTCGCGATGAAGACGTAATAGACCGTCGGCTTCATCTTGATGAAGACGTCGTTGTGGAGCCAGATCGTGATCCCGCCCAGGATCACCACCATGATCCCCGAGAACCAGAGCAAGGGCGAGATGTGGTGGTAGCGCAGGTAGGAGACCATCATCGCCACGATCATCGCGGCCATGAAGGCCCCGGTCGCATAGAAGATCTTGAGCACGTCCGGCACCGGCGCAAGGAAGTTCACCAGGAAGAAGACGAGCAGGGGCCCGAGGTCGATCAGAAGCCGGCCCGCGACCGAAGGTTCTCTTTTTTCAGCCGTCACGCTCACTCTCTTCCCAGTCCGGCGATCGCGCGCGCCGTCTCGCGCGCGTCGAACGGCCGCAGATCGTCCAAGCCCTCGCCGATCCCGATCGCGTGGATCGGAAGCCCGAAGCGCTCCGCCGCGGCGACCAGTACGCCGCCGCGCGCGGTGCCGTCGAGCTTGGTCATGACGAGGCCGGTGACTCCGGCCACTTCCCTGAACACCTCGATCTGGCTCAGGGCGTTCTGCCCGGTCGTCGCGTCGAGCACCAGCACGACGTTGTGCGGGGCCTCCGGGTTCAATCGGCCGAGCACCCGCCGGATCTTGGCGAGCTCGTCCATCAGCACCTTCTTGTTCTGGAGCCGGCCGGCGGTATCGACGATCAATGTGTCGATGCCCTCCGCCGTGCCCTTCTTGACCCCGTCGAAGACGATCGCCGAGCTGTCGCCGCCCTCGGGCCCGGAAATGACCGGCACTCCGATCCGCTCGGCCCAGATCTTGAGCTGCTCGATCGCCGCGGCGCGGAAGGTGTCGCCGGCGGCGAACAGGACTCCGTAATCCTGCTCGAGCAGGAGATGGCCGAGCTTGGCGATGGTGGTGGTCTTGCCCGAGCCGTTGACTCCGACGACCAGGATCACCTGGGGCCTGGGGAAGGCGTCGATCTGAAGCGGCACCGCCACCGGAGCGAGGATCTTCTCCACTTCCTCCGCCATGATCTCGCGCACCGCATATTCGGAAAGGCCGCGCTCGAACCGCTCGCCGGCGAGGCGCGAGCGGATCTTCGCCGCGGTCGCCGGGCCGAGATCGGAGGCGATCAGCGCCTCCTCGATCTCGTCGAGGGTCGCCTCGTCGAGCGCCGCCTTGGTGAACAGCCCGGTGAGATTGTCGCCGAGCCGCTCCGAAGTCTTCCTGAACCCGGACTGCAGCCGGTCGAGCCAAGTCGCCTCGCTCATCCGGGAATCCCGACGAGGGTGTCGCCTTCGACGGCGGTAATGCGGACCTCGACAATTTTGCCGTCGCCCCAGCGAAGGCTGGGGCCCCGGCGGGTGAAAGGCTCCGGTATATTGAACTCGCTGGGGTCCCAGCCTTCGCTGGGACGACGGAGGTGGACCGGCGCGAAATTCTCGGCGTGGCCGCGGCCGTCCTTCTCCACCAGCACCCGCTGCCGGGTCCCGACCAGCCCCTCGATCCACGCCGCCCGGCGCCGCGCGCAAGCGGCCCTCAGCGCCCGCGCCCGTTCCTTCACCGCGGCCGGCGCCACCGCCGGCATCCGCGCCGCCGGAGTCCCGCGCTTGGGCGAGAAGGGGAAGACATGCCCCATGACGATGTCGCATTCGTCGACCAGCCGGAGGCTGTTCGAGTGCATCGCGTCCGTCTCGGTCGGAAAGCCGGCGATGAGGTCGGCGCCGATCGCCAGCTCCGGCCGCTTCGACTTCAGCCGGGCCACGGTCGCCACCGCCTGCGCCCGGCTGTGCCGCCGCTTCATCCGTTTCAGGACCAGGTCGTCGCCGGCCTGGAAGCTCATATGGAGGTGGGGCATGAAGCGCGGCTCGCCGGCGATGATCTCCTCCAGCCTTTCGTCGATCTCGATACAGTCGAGCGAGGAGAGCCGGAGCCGAGGCAGATCCGGAACGTGCCGGAGGATCCGCTCGACGAGCAGTCCGAGGCTGGGCGCTCCGGGCAGGTCCGGCCCGTAGCTGGTGACGTCGACCCCGGTCAGGACGATTTCGCGGAAGCCCTCGCCGGCCAGAGCCTTCACCCGCTCCACCACCAGCCCCGCCGGAACGCTGCGGCTGTTCCCGCGGCCGTAGGGGATGATGCAGAAGGTGCAGCGGTGGTCGCACCCGTTCTGCACCTCGACGAACGCCCGGGCCCGCTCGGCGAAGCCGGCGAGCAGATGGGGGGCGGTGTCTCGGACGGCGAAGATATCGGAGACATTCACCGTCGCCCCAGCGAAGGCTGTGGCCCCGGTGGGATGAGCCGCCGCGTTCTTCACCCCCCGGGGTTCCAGCCTTCGCTGGAACGACGAGAATTCGAACTTCTCCGCATTGCCGACCACCCGGTCGACCTCGGGCATCGCCGCGAACGTCTCCGGCTCGACCTGCGCGGCGCAGCCGGTCACCACCACCCGGGCCCCGGGCCGGGCCCTTTTGGCCCGGCGGATGGCCTGCCGGGTCTGCCGGACCGCCTCGTTCGTCACCGCGCAGCTGTTGACGATGACGAGATCGTCCTCGCCCCCCGCGAGACGCCGCATTGCCTCGCTCTCGGCGGCGTTGAGGCGGCAGCCCAGGGTGATCACCTCCGCCCCGCTCACAGGACCACCTCGCCCTCGAAGACCCGGGCCGCGGGCCCGCTCATCGCGATCGTGCTCCCCGGCGCCCAGGCGATGCTCAGGGTCCCGCCGGGCAGCCTGATCCTGACCGGGCTCGCGACGAGCCTGCGGCTGATCGCCGCGACGGCGGTCGCGCAGGCGCCGGTGCCGCAGGCCAGGGTCAGCCCCGAGCCCCGCTCCCAGACTCGAAGCCGGATGGCGCCGTCCTCGACCGAGGCGATGTCGACGTTGATCCGCTCCGGGAAGAGCGGGTCGTTCTCGATCAGCGGGCCGAGCCGCTCGAGATCTACGGAATCGGCATCGTCGACGAAGAAGACGACATGCGGGTTGCCGACATTGACGGCGAACGGCTCGCTCAGGTCCTCCCACCCGACCGGCAGGGCCGCGGTATCCATCGGGTAAGCGAGCGGAATCTCGTCCCAGCCGAAGCGGGGGTCGCCCATATCTACCGTCGCCGAGGCGCCGTTGGCGGTAGCCGCGAGAAGCCCGCCGGCCGTCTCGATCCACCCCGCGCCGCCGAGCAGCAGGGCGACGCAGCGGGCGGCATTGCCGCAGGACTGGACCTCCCCCCCGTCCGAGTTCCAGATCCGCATCCGCACATCGGCCTGGTCGGACGGCTCGAGCACGATCAGCTGGTCGCAGCCGATTCCGGTCCGCCGGTCGGCGAGCGCCCGGACACGGTCCGGGCTCATCTCCAACGGCGTCTCGCGCGCGTCGAAAATGGCGAAGTCGTTGCCGAGGCCGTGCATCTTCAGGAAGCGTCTTTTCATCGCCGCTGCCAATTAGGGAGCGCAGGGGAGCAAGTCCACCTCGGGGCATTCTCACCTTCAATCCTCCCCGCGATTTCGCGGGGAGGGGGACCGCGCGAAGCGCGGTGGAGGGGCTCTTCGACGTTCCGGAAAAGAACCCCTCCACCATGCTTCGCATGGTCCCCCTCCCCGGCAAATGCCGGGGAGGATTGAGGCAGCCTACCCCTCCTCGAGCGGCCCCTCCGTCTCCACCCTCACCCAGGGGCAGCGGCGCTCGCCATACCAGGAATAAGCCGGCTCGCCGAAGCCGGGGTCGCCGAAATTGCCGGCCGGGATGGTCACCATTCCGGGCCGGGCTTCGATCCGGTACCAGGCGGTCGAGCCGCATTCGGGGCAGAAATGGTAAGTGATCCAGCGATTGCCCTCCTCGGCGATCCGGGTCCAGCTTCGCGATTCGCCCTCCGTCTCGACCTGCTCCTCGAGCCAGGTCGAGTTCCAGGAGAAGGCGCCTCCGGTGCGCGCCTTGCAGGCGAGGCAGTGGCAGACCGAGATCCGCGCCGGCTCGCCCCTCGCCCTCGCCTTGAGCGCGCCGCAGCGGCAGCTCGCCGTGCTCGTCTCCATCTCCCTCTCCTCAAGCGTCTCGAAAGCGGCTATCATAGCGGCTCGAAAGGAGACGTCATGCGCCTTGCACTCGTCGCTCTTGCTTTGACGCTTCCCGCCGCCTCCTCGGCCGAGGCGCCGGGATCCCAGGCCGCGCCGGCCTCCCGGGCGCTTGCCTCGCCGAGCAGCGCCTCCCTCCCGTCGCGGATCTGCGCCAACGACTTGAGGCCCCGCACCGCCCGCTCGCCGGATTCCGCGAAGCTGAGGCGCCTTGGCGAGCTTCCGCCCGGCGACCTTACCCTGACCGTGGTCAACCAGGTCGGCGACTGCATCGAGCCGGTCGTCGTTCGGCAGGGCTACGGCGGTCTGGACTCCAGGCCGGGCCGCTGAGCGCGCGCGGGCGCCGCTGAGCGGCGAGCCGATGCTCCGAGTTCTCGTCCTCACCAGCCGCTTTCCCGACGCCCTGCGTCCCAATCTGGGCAATTTCGTCGAGCGCCAGACCCTTGAGCTGGCCTCGCGCCCTGGGGTCGAGGTGGAAGTGGTCGCGCCGATCGGACGCGCGCCCTTTCCGCTCTCCCTGGCCGCGTCGCGGACCCTGGACGAGCTGCCCACACAGGAGGCCTGGAAGGGCATCGTCGTCCACCGTCTCCGCTTCCCCCAGATCCGCTACTGGCCGTCGCTGCGCCCGCACGCGCTGGCGAGTCGGCTGTTGCCTTTGGCGAGGGCGCTTCGCGAGCGCTTCGCCTTCGACGTCATCTCGGCGGAATTCTCCTGGCCGGACGGGCCCGCGGCGATCGCCGTGGGTCGGGCGCTCGGAGTACCGGTCGCGATCAAGGCTCGGGGCATGGAGTTCGAGCGTTGCGCGGGGAGGCGTTCGACCCGGCGCCAGCTCCTCGCTTCCGGATTGGCGGCGCAGGGGCTGCTGGCGGTGAGCGGGAGCGTGAAGCAGAAGATGGCGGCGATCGGCCTTCCGGAAGAGCGCATCGCGGTCCATTATTCGGGGGTGGATTCCGGGCTCTTCCGGCCCGGCGACCGCGCCGCCGCCAAGGCCCGGCTTGGAGTATCGGGCCCTCTGCTTCTGGCGGTCGGCAACCTCATTCCGGAAAAGGGCCACCGGCTCGCGGTCGAGGCGCTCGCCAGGCTCGACGGAGCGACCCTGATCGTCGTCGGCAACGGCCCGGAGCGCGCCGCCTTGCTCGCCAGGGCGCGGAAGCTGGGCGTGGCGGAGCGGCTGCGGCTGCCCGGCTCGCTGCCGCACGCCCTCCTGCCCGCCTTCTTCACCGCCGCCGACGTGACGATCCATCCGTCATTCGTCGAAGGCTTCGGCAATGTGCGCCTCGAATCGCTCGCCTGCGGCACTCCGCTCGTCACCACCGCGGTCGGCGAGGCCGCTCTGATCGTCGACCGCCCCGCGGCCGGCCGGATCGTCGGGGCCAGTCCTCAGGCCATCGCGGAGGCGGTGAGAAGCCTGCTCGCCGATCCGCCGCCCGCGGAGTCGGTCCGGGCGTGCGTCCGCGATTTCAGCTGGGCGCGCCAATCCGCGGATCTGGAGCGGCACCTGGCGGCGGCCGCCGGCCGGGACGGCTAGGAGAAGATCCCGCTGCCGTCCGGGGCCCCGCCGCCCCCGAATTCCGCCGAGCCGCCAACGAGGCGGCGAACCGCGGGTTTCACCCACGATCTCAACGGCATCCCCATTTCATGCTTCGGCATTGGATTTCCCTTCGATCGTAACGGCCGCGTTTCTATCCTACCCAGGCCGCGCCGTCACCTTCTTCCTGATCAACCCCGCTTCAGCCGAACCAGCGCCTCGTCCAGCGCGGAGAGGAAGCGCGACCGGTCGGCCTTGGCGAAAGGCGGCGGGCCGCCGCCGGGGCCGTCCATGCCGGCGCGAAGGTCGGCCATGATCGCCCGGGTCGCCACCGCCGCCCCGATCGAAGCGGAAGTGAAGGGCTTGCCGTTGCTCCCGATCACCGCGGCACCCGCCTTCAGGCACCGGTCGGCGAGCAATATGTCGCCGGTGACCACCACCGTGCGAGGCCCGGCCCGCTCCGCGATCCAGTCGTCGGCGGCGTCGAAGCCGGCGCCGACGACGACCCGCTCGATGAGGGCATGCGCCGGCACCCGCAGATGGGCGTTGCTGACGATCTTCACCGCCGCATCGTGGCGGAAGGCGACCTTGTAGATCTCCTCCTTCACCGGGCAGGCGTCGGCATCGACGAGGATCAGCAGCGGCTCGCTCATCGGGCCGTCCTCACTCCCCGACGCGCTCGTAGCGGAGCCTTCCGCCCCAGCGATGCATGACCAGCGCCGAGCCCGCTTTCTCGACCTTCACGCCGTCGAAATCGACGATTCCGAGATCGTTGGGAACGAGGGTGAAGGCGAGCGCATTGCCCCGGGCGAGGTCGATCGGGAAGCGCGGCGAGGCGAGGGCGTGCATCGGCACCGCGAGCTCGATCCAGCGCGGGATCCGCTTCTCGTCCGCCGGCAGGCTCCAGCCGTCCTCCTGGGTATAAGCCTCGACGGGAGCGCCCTCGTCGAAGCCGATGCGCAGATCCACGCCGGCAATCCCGCCGCCGCCGGGCGAGCTCACCTTGACGCTCAACGCCGCCTTCTTCGACCGTCCGGGAGCGCCCCGGCTGAATACCGGCGGCACCGGCTTCGGCTCGGTGACGAGGGTGACGATACCGTCGGCAACCGCCCACCGCCCCTCGGCCTGCTCGTCGAGAGCTCCCGCGATCAGGAAATATTGGAAATGCCCGTCCGGCTGCAGCCGCAGGCCGGAGGCCACGTCCTGCTCGCCGGTCAGGCGGTAGTCGCCGGCTGGGCCGGGCGCCGCGACGCCCGCGGGGGAGCCGAGCAGGAGAACCAGCGCGAAGAGAAAAGGCTTCACGAATAAGGCTCTTCGATCAGCCGCTGCGAGATCCACCAGATGTTGCCGGACGGATCGGCGACTCCGCCCTGCCGGTCGCCATAGGGCATGTCTCCCACCTCCATCACCGGCTGTCCGCCCGCTGCCAGGGCCTGGGCCATGGCGGCGTCGGCGTCTTCGACATAGAGGTAGAAGCTCGCCCGCGACGGCGCGAATCGCTCGCCGGCCTCGCTGACCATGACCGTGGAATTGCCGATGGCGACCTGGCAGTTGGCGATCGCTCCGTCAGGGCGGGCCGTCCGCAGGGTCTCGCGCCCACCCAGGCCCTCTACCAGGAATGCCACTAGGATCTCGGCTCGATCGGCGAAGATGTAGGGGCTGACGCTGTTGAAGCCCGGCGGGATGTACATGGCGCTCCTCCTGGATGGGCCGGCCGTGCTTATCCCCCAATTCGGATCGGCGGCGCAATAAAGACCGACGCTCGGCCGGTCAGTCCTTGTCGGGCGGCGCGGCGTCGGCCCGGTCGAAGAAGATCGTTACCCGCACCCCCTCGCCGGGGGTGGAGCGGACGTCGAGCCGGGCCTTGGCGTTCTGGCGCAGCGACTGCGCGATCATCGCTCCAAGCTTGCCAGGCTTCGGCCACGCCTCGTCGGCGGCGAGGCCGACGCCGTCGTCCGCGACGACGACTCGGCAGCCTCCGGCCTCCACCAGGCTGTGGAGGGTGATGGTGCCGCCGTCGCGGCCGACGAACGCGTGCTTGAGCGCATTGGTCAGGAGCTCGTTGACCACCAGGCCCGTCGGCATGGCCACGTTGACCGAGACCGGCCAGGTGTCGACCTTGAGGTCGAGCCTGATTCCTTCGGGTGCATGGGCGCGCATCACCGCCGAGGCGATCTCGCTCAGATAGACTCCCAGGTCGATGGTCTCCGCGTCGATATCGTCGGAGAGGGAGCGATAGAGAAGCGCCAGCGCCTCGATCCGCCCGGCCAGGCGGTCGAAGCGCGAGCCGGTGGAATCGTCGGGCAGGTTGCGCGCCTCGAGCCGGATCAGGGCGGTGATCATCTGCAGGTTGTTCTTCACCCGGTGCTGAAGCTCGCGCAGCAACGTGTCCTTCTCTTCGATCAGCCGCTCGAGCTCCTCGCGATGAGCCTCGCTCCGCGCCCCGGCCTCGGCCAGGGCGACCAGGCGGAAGCGGGGGGTGCCGTCATCGTTCTCGATGAGGTTGGACCAGGCGTCGACCGTCCTCGCGCCGCCGACGCACTCGATCTGGAACACGCCGACATATTCCTCTTCGCCGGCAACAGCGTCGCCGAGGCGGCGCGCATCTCCCTCGGCATGGCCCGTCCCGGGCAGGGAGTCCCAGCCGCGCCCGACGATCTCGGCCGAGGCCATTCCGCTCAGCCGCTCGAACTCGAGATTGGCGTAGATCACGCATTCGGGCTTGCGAAGCTCCGAAACCGCGATTGCCACCGGCACATGATCGAGAAACTGCTTGAACCGCTCGCTCTCGAGCGCATTCGCCAGATCGGGAGTATCGAGCAGGTTCTCGACCTGCTTGGGCTCGTCCGCAACGGCGCTCGTCTCTTCCATGAAGGCTCGACTCTCGGCCGCGGGGAGCGGGTCCATCTGCAATAGCCGTATTCCTCCCGGCAATCTACGCCGCCCCTCCTATCGTTTCCGCGAGTCTCGTGTAGGATGGCGGCCCTGCGGCAAGAGGGAGAGCGGCCATGGCCAAGATCCTGTGCGTCCTCTACGACGACCCCGAGGACGGCCAACCGGCCGGCGGCGTGCGCGACGACCTTCCGGCGATCGAGCGTTATCCCGACGGCCAGACCCTGCCGACGCCGGGCGCGGTCGATTTCCGGCCCGGCGAGCTGCTCGGAAGCGTCACCGGCGCGCTCGGCCTTCGCCGCTGGCTGGAGGGGGAGGGGCACGAGCTCGTGGTGACGTCCGACAAGGATGGAGACGGCTCCGAGTTCGAGCGCGAGCTGGCCGATGCCGACGTCGTCATCTCGCAGCCCTTCTGGCCAGCCTACCTGACCCGCGAGAGGATCGAGAAAGCGGCCAGGCTCAAGCTGGCCATCACGGCCGGCATCGGCTCCGACCATGTCGACCTCCAGGCGGCGATCGAGCGCGGGATCACGGTCGCGGAGGTCACCTATTGCAACTCGATCAGCGTCGCCGAGCATGTCGTGATGTCGATCCTCGCTCTGGTCCGCAACTACATCCCCTCGCACGACGTCGCGCGCGGCGGCGGCTGGAACATCGCCGACTGCGTCACCCGCTCGTTCGACGTCGAAGGCATGCATGTCGGGACGGTCGCGGCGGGACGGATCGGAACGGCGGTGCTCCGGCGCCTGAAGCCGTTCGACATGCACCTCCATTATTACGACCGCCACCGCCTGCCGCCGGAGGTCGAAGCGGAATTGGGGGTCACCTGGCACGAGAGCGTCGAGGAGATGGTGGCGGCCTGCGACGTGGTGACGATCAACTGCCCGCTCCACCCGGAAACCGAGAATCTGTTCGACGAGGCGATGATCGCCCGGATGAAGCGGGGCGCCTATCTGGTCAACACCGCCCGCGGCAAGATCGTCGACCGCGACGCCGTCGCCCGGGCGCTCGAGGAGGGGCGGCTGGCGGGCTATGCCGGCGACGTCTGGTTCCCCCAGCCGGCGCCGCGCGACCATCCCTGGCGGACGATGCCCCATAACGGCATGACCCCGCACATCTCGGGGAGCTCGCTCTCCGCCCAGGCGCGCTACGCCGCCGGCACCCGCGAGATCCTCGAATGCTTCTTCGAGGACCGGCCGATCCGAGACGAATATCTGATCGTCCAGGGCGGCCGGCTGGCCGGGGTCGGAGCGCATAGCTACAGCGAAGGCGACGCCACCGGCGGCTCGGAGGAAGCGGCGCGGTTCAAGGGGTGACCCCGGCCGCGGTTCCTCCGTTTTTCCACGCGCTGGAAGGCGTGTCCGCCCGGACCTTGAGGCGCCGCGGCTACGAAGGCCCGCTGCGGGCTGAGAAGAGAGGAAATATCGGGATTCCCGTTTACTCCTCTTAAAAGAACCGCATGATAGCCCCGGGGTCAAAGTAATACTTCCGGGGGGATCAAGATGCCATATTACGCGGCCGAGGGGCCTCAGTTTCGAGTCAACAAAAGCCGCGTCGGAAACCAGATCATCTCGTCCGCGACCGCGCTGGAAGATGGCGGGTTCGTCCTCGTCTGGGCATCGACGGTCGGCACCGCTTATTCGCTCAAGGCCCAGCGTTACGATTCGAGCGGCGCTCCGGTGGGCCAGGAATTCACGGTCGCCACGCTGGGCACCACCTATCTGGGCCTCGCCTCGGGATCGGCGGGGCTGCACGACGGCGGGTTCGTCATCGCCTTCGAGAATTCGGATCCCACTCGCGACGGCAGCGGCTCCGCGATCCAGGTGCAACGCTATGATTCGGCCGGTCAGGCCGCGGGCTCCGCCTTTGTCGTCAACAACGAGACCGCCGGCAATCAATCGGGCGCCGCCGTCACCACCCTCGCCGACGGCCGCTTCGTGGTCAGCTGGACGACGGCCCAGCCGGCGGCGGGCGGAACGCTGACCGAAGTGAAGGCGCGGGTGTTCGATGCCGCCGGCGCTCCGGTGGGCTCGGAATTCCTCGTCAACACGACGACGGCCGGGGCCCAGGCCTCCTCCGCCCTGACCGCGACGGCGTCGGGCGGTTTCATGGTGATCTGGCTGTCGGGCACCTCCACCGCGACCATGCTCAACGGCCAGATCTTCGACTCCAGCGGCAACAAGGTCGGCGGCGAGCTGGCGATTGCCGGGGCGGGGGCAGGCTATCCGACCGACGCGAGCGTCATCGCCCTGGCCGACGGGCGCTTCGTCGTCGCATGGCGCAATTTCCCCGACACCGGAGTCTTCGACCAGGCCATCAAAGGCCAGATGCTCGATTCCTCCGGGGCCAAGATCGGCGGCGAATTCCTGATCAGCGACACCGCCCGCGGTCAGTTCTTCTTTCCGCAGCTCGCGGCCCTGCCCGACGGCGGCTTCGTCGCCAAGTGGGACTCCTCGAGCACGACCTGGGGAGGGGACGAGCTAAGGGGCCGGCGCTACGATTCCACAGGTGCGCCCGGCGCCAGCTTCCTCATCGACACCGCCACCGACCAGTCCAATGCCTTGTCGCGGATGTTCGTCACCGCCGGCGGCGACATCGTCACCGCCTGGGGCAGCGCGCACGACATGTACGGCGACACTGACGTGAACGCCCGGATCTTCGCCCTCAACAAGGCGCCGGCCATCCAGTCCGACGGCGGCGGAGCCTCCGCGGCCTTCACCGTGGCCGAGGGCCAGCTGGTCGTGACCCACGTCGTCGCCACCGACCGTATCGGGCCCAGCCCGGTCAGCTACGCCATAACCGGCGGCGCCGACTCCGCCCTGTTCGCGATCGATTCGACCGGCCACCTGACCTTCGCCGCCGCGCCCGATGCAGAATCCCCGGCCGACGCCGACCAGGACAATGTCTACGAAGTCGTCGTCACGGCCAGCGACGGCGAGCTGACCGACAGCCAGGCCCTCTCGGTAACGGTCGCCGCGACCGGCCGGGGCCTGCTCGTCACTTCGAGCGCCTCCGTCGCGGCCGCCGAGAATGCGCTGGCCGTGACTCGAGTGACCGCGACCGACGCGGCCGCGAGCTTCGCGATTACGGGGGGCGCCGACTCGGCCCTCTTCACGATCGATCCGACGACCGGCCTGCTGAGCTTCGCCGCCGCCCCGAATTTCGAGGGTCCGGCGGATTCGGGATCGAACAATGTCTACGACGTCGAGGTGACCGCGACCGCCGCGGGCCAGGCGGCGGTCCAGGCGCTCGCCATCACCGTCCGTAACGTCAACGAGGGCGCCGCTTTCTCAACGGCGGCGGCGATCGCCGTCCTCGAGAACAGCGCGTCGGTCACCATCGCGGCTTCCGACACGGAGGGCGATCCGCTCAGCTACAGCATCTCGGGCGGCGCCGATTCCGACAAATTCTTCCTGAATGCGAGCACCGGGGTGCTGAGCTTTCGTACCACTCCCGACTTCGAGGCTCCCGGCGACGCCGGCGTGAACAACGTATATGACGTCATCGTCCGGATCAGCGACGGCGACCTCGCCACCACCCGGGCCTTCGCCATCACCGTCGGCAATATTGCCGAAGGGCCAACCATCACCTCGAACGGCGCCGGCGCCACCGCCTCCTTCTCGCTCGCCGAGAACCAGCTCCTGGCGACCACGGTGGTCGCGGGGGACAATCCCGCCGGCACCACCATCGCCTATTCGATCTCCGGCGGCTCGGATGCCTCCAGGTTCACCATCAATTCCACGACCGGCGTCCTGACATTCATCACCGCTCCAAATTACGAGGCTCCGAACGATTTCGGCGCGAACCGGATCTACGACGTCGTTGTCAAGGCGGCGGCCGGCGCCGCCATCGACACCCAGGCGCTGGTCATCACCATCACCAACGTCAACGAGCCTTTCTCGATCACCGCCTTCGGCGGCGGCGACGTCGGTGCTCAGTCGGTGCCCGAGAACAGCTTCGGAAGCTTCGCCATCACGACCGACGAGCAGGATTCCGGCAACCTCACCTTCACCATCATCGGCGGGGAGGATGCGGCGCGCTTCAAGCTCAACTCGTCCATCGGCAACACCGGCTCGATCGCCTTCCTGACCGCGCAGAATTTCGAAGCGCCCACCGACGCCAATGGCGACAACGTCTATTACGTCATCGTCCAGGCCAGCGACGGCACCTACAGCGACGTCCAGACCATCGCCTTCACCGTCACCAACGTCCAGGAAGCGGTCAGGATCACGTCGCCCAACAACGGCGCCAGCTCGGCCTTCGTCTCGATGGCCGAGAACTCGACTCTGGCGACCACGGTGACCGCCGTCGATCCCGACAACGGCGCCGTCAGCTTCAGCATCACGGGCGGCGCCGACGCCGCGAAGTTCACGATCAACGCGACCACCGGGGCGCTGAACTTCGTCGCCGCGCCGAATTTCGAGGTGCGCGCCGACAGCGGCGCCGACAACGTCTACAACGTCATCGTCGCCGCCAGCGACGGCGTGACCAGCGCGACCCAGTCGATCGCGGTCACCGTCACCAACGTCATCGAACCCTTCGCCATCACTTCCCACGGCGGCGGCGACACGGCCGCGCTGTCGCTGGCGGAGAACGGCACCAGCTTCACCGTCACCCACAGCGAAGGCGGCACCCTCACCTACAGCATCGTCGGCGGCGCCGACGCGGCGCGCTTCAAGATCGGCACGGTCGTCGCCGGCAGCGGCACGATCAGCTTCGTCACCGCGCCCAATTTCGAGGCCCCCACCGACAGCAACGGCGACAACGTCTACCAGCTGATCGTCCAGGTCGCCGGCGGCGGCTACAGCGACACTCAGACCCTCTCCGTCACCGTCACCAACGTCGACGAGGCGCCGGTGATCACCTCCTTCTTCGGCGGGACGAGCGCGGTCACCTCGGTCAACGAGAACGTCACCGCCGTCACCACCGTCGTCGCGGCGGATCCGGAGAATGCCGCGATCGGCTACAGCATCTCGGGCGGCGCCGATGCCGCGAAGTTCACCATCAACGCGACCACCGGAGCGCTCGCCTTCGTCGCCGCGCCCAATTTCGAAGCCAAGACCGACGTCGGCCTCAACAACGTCTACGACGTCATCGTCCGCGCCAGCGACGGCTTCCTGACCGACACCCAGGCGATCGCGGTGACGGTCCTCAACGTCAACGAGGCGCCGCTGATCGCGTCGAACGGCGGCGGCGACACCGCCTCCGTCACGATCGTCGAGAATACGGGCGCCGTCACGACCGTGGCTTCGACCGATCCCGAGAACAATGCCCGCACTTATTCGATCGCCGGCGGCGCCGACGCCGCCAAATTCACGATCAATTCCTCGACCGGCGCGCTGAGCTTCCTCGTCCCGCCCGATTTCGACAGCCCCGGCGATGTGGGCGGCGACAATGTCTATGACGTCATCGTCCGGGCGAGCGACGGCTCGCTCGCCGACACCCAGGCGATCGCCGTCACCGTGACCAATGTCGACGAGGCGCCGGTCATCACGTCGAACGGCGGCGGCGCCACCGCCAGCCTCTCCGTCGGCGAGAATGGACTCGCCGTCACCACGGTGGCCTCGACCGATCCGGAGAATGCCGCCCGGACCTACTCCATCACCGGCGGCGCCGATGCCGCCCGCTTCGCCATCGATCCGGCGAGCGGCGCTCTGAGCTTCGTCGCGGCGCCCAATTTCGAAAGCCCGAGCGACGCCGGCGGCAACAATGTCTACGACGTCATCGTCCGGGCCAGCGACGGCTCGCTCGCCGACACCCAGGCGATCGCGGTAACGGTGACCAACGTCAACGAAGCTCCGATCATCACCTCCGGCGGTGGCGGCGATAATTTCGCCGTTACCCTGAACGAGAACGTGACGGCGGTGACGACGGTGGCGTCCAGCGATCCCGACAACAATCCGCGCGCCTACTCGATCGTCGGCGGAGCGGATTCCGCCAGGTTCGCGATCAACGCCGCGACCGGCGTTCTGAGCTTCGTCGCGGCCCCGGATTTCGACACTCCGGGCGATGCCGGCGCCGACAATGTCTACGAGGTCATCGTTCGGGCGAGCGACGGAACGCTCAGCGACACCCAGGCGATCTCGGTGACCGTGACGGGAGTGGATGAGGCTCCGGTCATCACCTCCAATGGCGGCGGAGCCTCGGCTTGGGTGGGCGCGGTCGAAGGCCAGAATGCGGTCACTACCGTCGCCGCCGCCGACCCCGAAGGCGCCGCGCTAACATATTCGATCGCGGGCGGCGCTGACGCCGCCGCCTTCGCGATCGATCCGGTGACGGGAGCCTTGAGCTTCCTCGATGCGCCCGATTTCGAGGTGCCCGGCGATTTCGACGGCGACAATTTCTACGAGGTCGTCGTCGCGGCCAGCGACGGCATCCTGACCGACAGCCAGGCGCTGGTCGTCGACCTTGGCAATCTCAACGAAGCCGTGACCATCGTCTCGGACGGCGGCGGAGCCTTCGCCGCCTTCGAGCTTATGGAAGACAGCCTCGCCGTGACCCAGGTCCAGGCGAGCGACGTCGACGGCGACCTTCTGACCTACGAGATCGCCGGCGGCGCCGATGCGGCCCTGTTCACGATCGACCCCGAGACCGGAGCCCTGAGCTTCCTCGCCGCGCCCGATTTCGAGGCTCCGGCCGACGCCGACCTCAACAATGTCTATGACGTCACCGTCCTCGCCGGCGACGGCAGCCTCTTCGACCTGCAGGACATATCGGTGACCGTCACCGACATGTGGGAAGGGGAGGGAATGGCAGCCCCGGTCTTCGAGCCCGCTTCTTTCAAGACCTTGCCGATCCTCACGGATTACGGATTCTAGGCCCGCCCTTGCCATATCTTCCCCTCGCGGCTATGCGCCCCCACATCCCTTAAGGGATAAGAACAGCGCCTCTGGGGGCGCGCGCTGGCCGGCGAGTTTCGCCCGCCGGCGTTTTTCGCGTTTCGCGCCTGAGGCCGGTGGAAGGAAGAGCATGTTCGACAGTCTGAGCGACCGCCTCGGCGCCGTCTTCGATAGGCTGCGCGGCCGCGGAGCGCTGACCGAGGCCGACGTTCGGGGCGCGATGCGCGAGGTCCGGATCGCCCTGCTCGAGGCGGACGTGGCTCTGCCGGTGGTGCGCGAGTTCGTCGACAAGGCAACGGAGCAGGCGGTCGGCCAGCATGTGCTTCGCTCGGTCACTCCGGGCCAGCAGGTCGTCAAGATCGTCCACGACGCTCTCGTCGAGATGCTCGGCGCCGAGGCCTCGGAGCTCGAGATCGACGTCACACCGCCCGCCGTCGTGATGATGGTCGGCCTGCAGGGCTCGGGCAAGACCACAAGCACCGCCAAGATCGCCCGCCGACTCCGCGAGAAGGCCGGCAAGAAGGTGATGATGGCGTCATTGGACGTCGCCCGCCCGGCCGCCCAGGAGCAGCTCCGGGTGCTCGGCGAGAAGGCCGAGGTCGCCACCCTTCCGATTGTCGCCGGCCAGCAGCCGGTCGACATCGCCCGCCGCGCCCTCCAGGCCGCACGCCTCCAGGGTTATGACGTCCTCCTCCTCGACACCGCCGGCCGGCTCCACGTCGACCAGGCGCTGATGGATGAGATGAAGGCGGTCGCCGACGTCTCCTCGCCGGCCGAGATCCTGCTCGTCGTCGACGCTTTGACCGGGCAGGACGCGGTCAACGTCGCCTCCAGCTTCTCGGCCCAGGTGCCGCTGACCGGGATCGTCCTCACCCGCCTCGACGGCGACGCCCGGGGCGGCGCCGCTCTGTCGATGCGCGCCGTCACCGGCAAGCCGATCAAGTTCGCCGGAGTCGGCGAGGCGATCGACGCGCTCGAGGCCTTCCACCCGGAACGCGTCGCCGGCCGCATCCTCGGCATGGGCGACGTCGTCAGCCTGGTCGAGCGAGCGCAGGAGACGATCCAGGTCGAAGAAGCCGAGGCGATGGCCCGGAAGATGGCCAAGGGCCAGTTCGACCTCGACGACCTTCGCGCCCAGCTCGGCCAGATGCAGCGCATGGGCGGGCTGACCGGCCTCGCCGGAATGCTCCCCGGAATGAAGAAGGTCGCCGGAGCGATGGAGGCGAGCGGGGTCGACAACAAGGTGCTCGTCCATTTGGACGCGATCATCTCCTCGATGACCCCCAAGGAGCGCAAGCGGCCCGAGCTCCTCAACGCCAAGCGCAAGATCCGGGTCGCCAAGGGCTCGGGGCGGACGGTGCAGGAGGTCAACAAGCTCCTCAAGATGCACCAGGACATGTCCGGGATGATGAAGAAGCTGCGTAAGATGGGGGGGCTCGGCAAATTGGGCGCCCTGTTCGGCGGCGGCGGCCTTGGCGGGATGGGCGGAATGGGCGGCCTTCCGGGCGGCGGAGGGGGCGGGATGCCCGGTCTTCCCGGCCCCGGCGCGGCGCCGATGAACCTCCCGCCCGGCTTCGAAAAGTTCATGAAGAAATAATCTCAAGCTACACAGAAGGAACGAGAAAATGGCAGTTTCAATCCGGCTTTCCCGGGGCGGCGCGAAGAAGCGCCCTTATTACAAGATCGTCGTCGCCGACGCCCGCACCGCCCGCGACGGCAAGTTCATCGAGCGGATCGGAAGCTATAATCCACTGCTCCCGAAGGACAGCCCGGATCGGGTGAAGCTCGACGCCGACCGCGCCCGCCACTGGCTCTCGGTCGGAGCCCAGCCGAGCGACCGCGTCGCCCGCTTCCTCGATGCCGCCGGAGTCCGCGAGCGCGCGGCCCGCAACAACCCGAACAAGGGCGTCCCCGGCGACAAGGCCAAGGAGCGCGCCGAGGAGCGCGCCACCCGCGAGGCCGAAGCCGCCGCCGCCCCGGCCGAGGAAGAGACCGCCGCCGTCGAAGAGGCCCCGGCCGCCGACGAGGTCGTCGCCGAGGAAGCCGCCGCCGAGGCGCCCGCCGTTGAAGAGGCCCCCGCGGCCGCTGAAGAGGCTCCGGCTGCAGAAGAGGCCCCGGCCACTGAAGAGGCTCCGGCCGCTGAAGAGGCCCCGGCTGCTGAAGAGGCTCCTGCCGCCGAGGAAGCTCCTGCTGCTGAAGAGGCTCCTGCAGCTGAGGAAGCTCCGGTAGCCGAGGAGGCTCCGGCCTCCGAGGAAGCTCCGGCCGCCGAAGCCGAGGCCACTCCCGCCGACGAAGCGACCAACGAGGGCGTTTCGACCAGCGAGCCGGCCGAAGGCTCCGACGAAGCCGCTCCCGCCGAGGGCGCCGAAAAGGCCGAATAGCCTTGGCGGACGATCAGGTCGCCCTCGCCGCAATTGCCGGAGCGCACGGCATAAGCGGCGAGGTGCGCCTGAAGCTGTTCGCGCAGGGCCCGAACAGCCTCAAGCACCACAAGCAGGTGAGGGCAGGGGACCGGCTCCTCACCCTCGTCTCCCTGAAGGGCGACCGCACCCCGATCGCCCGCTTCGCCGAGATCGCCGACCGCACCGCCGCCGAAGCGCTGCGCGGAGCGCTCGTGACCGTCCCCCGCTCGGCGCTGCCGCCGCTCGAGGAGGGCGAATATTATCACGCCGACCTGATCGGCCTGCCCTGCGAGAGTTCGGACGGCGAGCCGCTCGGCCGGGTCGTCGCGGTCGAGGATTTCGGGGCGGGGGACATTCTGGAGATCGAAAAGCCCGACGGCCGCCGGACGATGGTGCCCTTCCGCGACGGGGTCGCCGATCTCATGGAGGGGCGCATCGTCGCCGATCCGGAATTCCTTGCTTAGCGGGGAGCAATTCCTAGCCGCTCTTCGCCGCGATCGATCCGCTCAGCTTCTCGCGCCGTATCTGCCGCTCCAGGGCGAGATCGTTGCGCATGGTGACCGCAGCGACCCCGCCTTCGCCCATGGCGTGACTGATCTGGTCGAGCCCCAGCACGATGTCCCCGGCCGCGTAGAGGCCGGGCACGCTGGTCCGCTGGTGGCTGTCGACGACGATGTTGCCGTCCTTGAGCTTCGCCCCGACCTGCTCGGCGAGCTCGTTGTGCATGTCGGAGCCGAGCGCCGGATAGACGCTGTCGAACGTGTAATGGCCGTCGGCGGTGTCGACGACGATGCAGTCGTCATGCGCCGCGATCGCCGAGCAGGGGCCGTCGAGCGTTCGGATTCCATATTCCTTCAGCCGGGCCTGGTCCTCGGCGCCGAGGTCGTGCGAGGCGTGGGGCGCGATGAGCGTAATGTCCTCGGTGAAGCCGCGCAGGAACACGGCCTCCGCGACGCCGTGGGAATCGTCGCCGATCACGCCCACTTTCTTGTCGGTGACCTCGTAGCCGTCGCAGATCGGGCAATAGCGGATGAGGCCCCGGGCAAGCGCCTCGTCGTGAAGCTCCTCGTCCATCGGCGGCCGCCGGTTGGTCACTCCGGTGGCGATCAGCACCTTGCGCGCCACCACCGATCCCTCGCCCCATTCGGCCTTGAAGCCGCCCTCGACCACGTCGAGGCGGCCGACTCGGCTGGTGACGATGGAGGTGCCGTATTTCTGCGCCTGCGCCTTCATCCGCTCGATCAGCTCCTTGCCGGAGATTCCGTCCGGATAGCCGGCATGGTTGTGGGTGCACGGAATCCACCCCGCCCGGCTCTTGCCCGCGTCGACCAGCTTCGCGGAGAGGTGGAAGCGGGTGAGATAGATGGCGGCGGTCAGCCCGGCGGGGCCGCCGCCGACGATCAGGCAGTCGAAGGTGGGTTCGGTCATGGTCGCGCAAGCGCTCAGCGGAGAAGGCGGTTCCGCTTGCGGCGCAATGCTGAAATGTATATACTAGAAGTATATACGGAAATCGCATGAAGAAAACCAAAACCTTCAAGTCCGGCAATTCGGTTGCCGTGAGGCTGCCCAAATCACTTGGGGTGGAGCCGGGCGTGGAGATGACGGTGCGCGAGGAGCGTGGCCGCTACATCGTGGAGCCCGCGGAGCAGGAGCCGAAGAAGATCGACCTGACCGGCATATATGGTTCGTGCGCCGGCTTGAAGCCGCTGACCGACGAGGAGCGGGAGATCGACTCCGATCTCGATTGGGATGGAAAGCTGCTTGACCGTGAGTAGCGCTCGCTTTCTCCTCGATTCCAACATCTGCATCTATATTCTCAAGGGCCTCTCGGAACGGGCGCGCCGGAGAGTCGAGGATCATAGACCGGGCGAGGTTGTCACGAGCGCTGTCGCTTATGCCGAGGTTATGAACGGCTTAAGGGACGCCAAACCAAAGGCGCTCGCCGATGCGGCAGCGTTTTTCGAAATCGTCCCGGTTCAACCGTTCGACGCTGGGGCTGCGGAAAAATACCGGACGCTGGTTTTTGAGCGTCATCGCTTCGATCATCTCATCGCCGCCCACGCGCTTTCACTCGAGCTCGTGATGGTCACTCGCAACGTCCGGCATTTTCGAAACGTGCCGGAGCTCCGGGTCGAAGATTGGACGTCCCGATGACGTGGGTCGCGAATGTTCTCACGCTCTATCCCGACGTGTTCCCGGGCCCTCTGGGCACCAGCCTGGCCGGTCGGGCGCTGCAGGAGACGATTTGGTCGCTGAAGGCCATCCAGATCCGCGATTTCGCCACCGACAAGCACCGTTCCGTGGACGACACCCCCGCCGGCGGCGGGGCGGGTATGGTGATGCGCGCGGACGTCCTCGGCGCGGCCGTCGACCATGTCCTGGCGCAATCTCCCCAAGCTCCCCTCCTCGCCATGACCCCCCGAGGCAAGCCCCTCTCCCAGGCCTTCGTCCGCGAGCTCGCCGCCGGCCCCGGGGTCTCGATCCTGTGCGGCCGTTTCGAGGGGATCGACGAGCGCCTGTTCGAGGCCCGCCCCATCGTTCCCGTCTCCGTCGGCGACTATGTCCTCTCCGGCGGCGAGATCGGCGCTCTCGTCCTCCTCGACGCTTGCGTTCGGCTGCTCCCCGGGGTAATGGGCGCGGCCTCCAGCGGAGAGGAAGAGAGCTTCGAGAACGGGCTACTCGAATATCCGCATTATACCCGACCTGTCGAATGGGAAGGGCGCAGGATCCCTGAAGTGCTGCGATCGGGGGATCATGCGAGGATCGCCGCTTGGCGCCAAGCCCAAGCGGCGGCCGATACACGGTCAAGGCGGCCGGACCTGGTCGAGCGTCATCGGGACGCGCGAAGGCCACCGCCCTCTGGCGCGCAGCGCGAAGAAGAGAGCGAAGAGACATGAACCTCATCCAGCAGCTCGAGGCCGAGGCCATCGAGCAGGCCGTCAAGGGCCGTCCCATCCCCGAATTCCGCCCCGGCGACACCGTCCGGGTCGGCGTGCGAGTCGTCGAAGGCGAGCGCACCCGGGTCCAGAATTTCGAAGGCGTCTGCATCGCCCGCGCCAACCGGGGCCTCGGCTCCTCGTTCACCGTGCGCAAGATCAGCTTCGGCGAGGGCGTCGAGCGCGTCTTCCCGCTTTATTCGCCGAACATCGAGACGATCGAGGTCGTCCGCCGCGGCGCCGTCCGCCGCGCCAAGCTTTATTATCTGCGCGGCCGCACCGGCAAGGCCGCCCGCATCGCCGAACGCCGCGACACCCGCCCGGACAAGGCCGCCGCCGCCGCCAAGGCCGCGGCTCCGGAGACCGAGCCCGCCGAGGGCTGAGCCCCTCGCGAAATCGCGCTTGAAAGGGGCGGGGAGAGCAGGCGCTCTCTCCGCCCTTTCCGTTCCCCGGCGAAGGCCGGGGCCCAGTTTCGCAGACTATGCCTTTCGACGGCTGGACCCCGGCCTTCGCCGGGGAGCAGCGGCCCCGTCAGAGCCGCACCTTGCCAATCGCCACGGTCGTATCGGGCACATATTGAGGCTGGGCCGTGCCGGGCCGCGACCGCGCCGCCGCCGCCCCCTCCGCTGGAAGCCCGCTTCGGGTACCGACGATCGTGGCCTCGACCGGCGCCGTCCCCTCGATCAGCAGGGCCACCACGAGCCCGTCGCAGCTGCGCCCGTGACAGCGCCAGACCGGCGCCTCGTTCGGACCGCCTTTCCCGAAGCGCCGCAGCGAGCCGCCGGCCTTCACCGCCAGGAAACGGGCGCCCTTCGGGCCGACGAGCCGAACCACCTCGGCGCCCCGCGGCCGAAGCCGGAACGAGACCAGGCGGTTGCCGCCGACGGCACGCCCGGTGAGCCCGTCCAGCAGCGGCGGGGGGATGGCGGGCCCGCGGGCATCGGCCGCCCAGCGCGTGTAGCTCGACCAGGGCACTTCGACCCGGCGCTCCATCTCGCCCAGCGCCGGAGGCAGCGGCCCGCGGTCGTGATAAGCCATCCATCGCGCTTTCCCGCGGGCCTCGTCCCAGACATATTCGAGGCTGAGCCGCTGCTTGCGCTCGACCGAATAGGCCGGCGCCAGCGCCGCCGGCAGCCACGCCAGCATGGCTGCCGCCGCCAGGACGGCCGTCATCCGCCCCCGCCCAAGCTGAAGCAGCGCGGGTTTCGCTTCGATCAGGAAGGGAAAGAGGATCAGCACCGACACCGGCGCGAACACCCAGCCGGCGTCGAAATCGAGCAGCACCTGGCTGAGATGGAGGAGAGGCAGCCAGTGGATCGCGAGGGCCAGTAGGGCCAGGGCGGTGGCCGGCCTCTCCACACGCGGCCACAGCAGCCCGACACCCGCGAGCAGCGGCGGCAGCAGGAAGTAGATCGCCGCACCCGGGGCGAGGGTGCAAAGGATCGCTCCGAGCAGAAGGAAGACCAGCCAGAAGGCCAGCCGAAGCCGGTCGCGGGCCACCGGGCGGGCGAGCCACAGCAGGGCCACCGCCGCCGAAGCCATCGCCGTCGAATCGATCGCCAGCGAGATCCATTCGGGATGGGCCCGCCAATATTCGCCCGGCCGGAGCCAGCCGATCAGCCAATGGAGCAGGAAGGCGGTCAGGGCCGCGTCGGCCTCGCCAGGGCCAAGGCGGCCGCGCCGGCGCCCACGCCGCCGCGCCTCGACCAGGCGAGCGCCCCGAAGCCGAGCACCAGCGCCCCGAGCAGCGCCAGGCCGAGCCGGAGGGGCAGGGTGACGAGCCCGACGCCCAGGACATCGCCGTAGAGAAGCTCCCCCTCCGCCGGAGCGCCGCCGTCGCCGGCCAGATCCTCGGTCACCTGAATCACCTGCTCGCCCATGTGCCGAAGGCTGCGCGGATCGAGATTGGCGACGATGTCGTCGGGGCTGTGGTAGCGGGTTTCGTTGCCGATGATGGCGAAGTTCAGAATCGTCCACGGCCGCTCCTTGAGGACGGCGACATCGGTCTGGTTGGGGATCAGGCGCGCGAAATCGGTGGTCAGAGAATTGGCCGCCGGCCTCGGGACGGAGCGCTCGTAATGGCGGATCGCCCGCCCGTTGGGCCGGCTCGTCTCGAACATGATCGCCGGCCCGGTCGTGCCGCGCGATTCCAGGTTCACCAGGCTTTCGACCCGCGGCGCCAGCGGATCCCGGTCGAGAAAGGCGCGGGCGCCGATCAGTCCGGTCTCCTCGCCCTCGTCGAACAGCAGGGTCACCGGCCGCTTCAGCGGTTGCGCCCTGAGCAGGGAGGCGGCCTCGAGCATGGCGGCGACTCCGATCCCGTCGTCGGCCGCGCCCGGTCCGGTGGGGGTCGAATCGTAATGCGAGACGAGCAGGACATGCCGCCCCTGCGCCGGGCCGAGGGTCGCGACGACGTTGCGGACCCGGGCGCAGGAAACGGTCTGGCTGCGATCGGCGCCATTGCAGGTGAAGCTGTCCGAGACTCGCGGAGCCAGCCCAAGCGCCCCAAGCTCGGCGAGGAGCCGCTCGCGCACTCCGTCGTCGGCGGCGCTGTCGACCGGACGCGGGCGCTGGTCGCCCAGCACCCGCTGCAGCCGCTCCGTCGCCCGCGCGGTATTGAAGTCGGCCGGCCCGATCGTTCCGATCGTCGGTTCGGGGATCGGCACCAGGGCGCCTTTCATCCCCATCGCCGCGAGCAGCGCCAGCAGCAGCGCCGCGACTATCCCCGCTCGTCTCATCTTGTCCCCCGTCGCCGCATCGCCATATCGCTTGTCCCGCGCCGCTGCGCTAGCGCAGCGCGTCGCTTCTGCTGGAGTTTCGTCATGGGTTATCGGGTGGTCGTCGTCGGAGCGACCGGCAATGTCGGGCGCGAGATGCTGAACATCCTCGCCGAGCGCGAATTTCCGCTCGACGAGATCGCCGCCGTCGCCTCGCCGCGCTCGACCGGGGACATCATCGACTTCGGCGACAGCGGCACCGAGCTCAAGGTCCGCAACATCGAGCATTTCGACTTCGCCGGCTGGGACATGGCGCTGTTCGCGGCGGGCTCGGCCGTGTCGCGCGAATATGCCCCAAAGGCGGCGGCGGCGGGCTGCACCGTGATCGACAACAGCTCGCTCTACCGGATGGACCCCGACGTGCCCCTGATCGTGCCTGAGGTGAACCCCCAGGCCATCGACGGCTATCGCCGCAAGAACATCATCGCCAACCCCAATTGCTCGACCGCGCAGATGGTGGTGGCCCTGAAGCCGCTCCACGACGCCGCCGGAATCCGCCGGGTCGTCGTCTCGACCTACCAGTCGGTCTCCGGTGCGGGGAAGAAAGGGATGGACGAGCTGTTCGAGCAGAGCCGCAACATCTTCGTCGGCGACACCAACGAGGCGGCCGTCTTCACCAAGCAGATCGCCTTCAACGTCATCCCCCATATCGACGAATTCCTCGACGACGGCTCGACCAAGGAGGAATGGAAGATGGTCGTCGAGACCAAGAAGATTCTCGATCCGAAGATCAAGGTGACGGCGACCTGCGTCCGGGTGCCCGTCTTCGTCGGCCACAGCGAGTCGATCAACATCGAGTTCGAGCGCGAGATTTCCGCCGAGGAGGCGCAGAGGATCCTGCGCGAGGCTCCCGGAGTGATGCTCGTCGACAAGCGGGAGGACGGCGGCTACGTGACTCCCGTCGAAGCGGTGGGCGAATATGCCACCTACATCAGCCGGGTCCGCGAGGATTCGACCGTGGAGAACGGCCTCAATTTGTGGTGCGTCTCCGACAATTTGCGCAAGGGCGCCGCCCTCAACGCCGTCCAGATCGCCGAGCTGCTCGGCCGCAAGCACCTCCAGAAGGCCGCCTGACCGCGGAGGAGGGGTAATCGGCGAGGCTTTGGCATCCCGTGCCAGCCCACTTCGGCCGCAGGCCAATCATTTTTCAACGCAGCGACGCAACGACATCGTGCCGCCTCTGAGGCCATACGGCCCTTCCGACGGGAGAACAAATGCCGAGATCGAGACCGCCAAGGCGTCGTTGCGTCGTTGCGTTGAAAATTGAAGGTCGCGGCGCCTCCGGCTTCGCGACGGAGGAAGACCCCATCCAACATACTTGTTCTTGACTTGTTCTCATTTCTGGCCTAAATAGGAACCCTGCCCGAGTCGGCTCGCGCAACCGGCGGAGGCGGGAAATGCTGCTTAGCCTTGGCGACGCAGCACGGCCGGCG
>Ga0190273_10000237_pt1 | contig 25740 bp, 22 predicted proteins | sample Popmic504IS_FD_134513 | JGI IMG/M metagenome (GOLD analysis project Ga0190273, IMG submission 134513) | Populus adjacent soil microbial communities from riparian zone of Shoshone River, Wyoming, USA - 504 IS | ecosystem: Environmental > Terrestrial > Soil > Riparian zone > Trees stand | place... | reverse complement strand
GGCGCCTACAAGTACCCGCGCGAGCTCAACTGGGTGATCGGCGTGGTGCTGCTGATCCTGACGATGACGATGGCCTTCACCGGCTACCTGCTGCCGTTCGACCAGCGCTCCTTCTGGGCCTCGATCGTCGGCATCAACATCAACGGCACGGGGCCGGTCATGGGCCCCTACCTGAGCGACTTCCTCCGCGCCGGCCCTGAGCTCGGCGCGACCACGCTTGCCCGCTTCTACGCGATCCACATGCTCCTCGTGCCGGGAGCGATCATCGCCCTGATCGGCGCCCACATGTACCTGGTCGTGAAGCTGGGGACGACGGCGCCGCCGTGGGTCAAAGCCGAGCGCCCGAAAGGCGCCTCGCCGCTGGCCCAGCTCGACGCCGGCGCCAACGGCAACGGCCGCGTCAACGGCAACCGCGTCGACGGCTCGCCCGTCTCCGGCGAGGGCAACGGGGGATCGCACTCGTGAAGCCGCAGGACAAGCAGAAGTACCTCGAGGAATACGAGCTGCTGAAGAAGAAGGGGAAGCCGTTCTTCCCCTACGCGGTGATGAAGGACTCGGTGATGGCCTGCATCGTCGTCGCCGTGATCATCCTGATGGCCGTCGTCCTCGGTGCCGAGCAGGGCCCCAAGGCGGACCCGACCTCGACCACCTACGTGCCCCGTCCCGAGTGGTACTTCTTCTTCCTCTTCGAGCTCCTGCGCGTGATCAAGCCGCCGGAGCTGGTCCCGCTCGCGACGATCGGCATCCCGACCATCTGCATGGTCCTGCTGCTCCTGCTGCCGTTCTACGACCGCAACCCGGAGCGCCGACCCGAGCGCCGGCCGCTGGCGACCACGGCGGGGATCCTGACGATCATCGCGATGGGCTACCTCACCTACCTGGGCGCCGTCGGCGGTGCCCCGACCGAGGTCGAGATGGAGGTCTCCTCCAAATACGAAGCCGGCAAAGAGATCACCGCCTCCGCCGGCTGCCTCGCCTGCCACAAACTCGGCGAGAACGGCAACCATGGCCCGGGTCCTGACCTGACCCACATCGCTTCGCGGATCCCGCGGGCTGCGATCATCCGCTCGGTGGAAATCGGACCGGGCATCATGCCCTCCTTCCGCGACCTGCCGCCGAAGAAAATCGAACAGCTCGCAGATTTCCTCTCATCCCTCGATTAGCCAGGCGGTAGGGACGGGGCAGGCGCCCTGAATCCCATGGACACGATCAACGACAACCGCCAATCGCCGGACTTCGCTGGCCAGGTCAACCGCATGTTCGACCGGGTCGCGGGGCGCTACGACGCGCTCAACTCGCTGATGACCGCGGGCCTCCATCACCGCTGGCGCGAGCGGGCGGCGCAGCAGACGGGGCTCGGCCCCGGCGACTCCGCGCTCGACGTCTGCTGCGGAACCGGCGACCTCGCGCTCGAGCTGGCACGGCTCGTCACGCCCGACGGCCGGGTCGTCGGCTGCGACTTCTCCGAGCCGATGCTGGACCTGGCCCGTGAGAAGGCGGTCGAGCGCGGGGCCGAGGGCGTCCGCTTCGAGTGGGCCGACGCGCTCGAGCTGCCCTACGACGGCGAGCGCTTCGACGCCGTCACCGTCGGCTTCGGCGTCCGCAACCTCGCCGACCTCGACCGCGGGCTGCGCGAGATGGCGCGCGTCCTGAAGCCCGGTGGCCGCGCCGTGATCCTCGAGATCACCCAGCCGACGCGGCCGCCGCTCTCGCTCTTCTACTCGCTCTGGTTCGATCGCATCGTGCCGCTGCTCGGCACCTTCTCCAGCAACCCGGAGGCATACTCCTACCTGCCCGAGTCGGTCCGCAGCTTCCCCAGTCCCCGCGGTCTTGCCGAGAAGATGGATGACGCCGGCTTCACCGGCATCCGCTACACCGTGCTCGCCGGCGGGATCATCGCGATCCACTCCGGCATCCGCCGGTGACCAGACCCTCCTCGGTCCCACCGCCGGTGACGGCGGTCCTCGACGCCTCCAGTCGCTGGCTGCCGGCGCGACTGGCAGAGGTCGAGCAGCTGCTGCGCGAGGCGATCGCCGAGCACGGGGAGCCGCTCGGCGAGGACGCCGCGGCGACGCTGGAGGCGGGAGGCAAGCGCCTGCGGCCGATGCTCGTCCTCCTCTGTGCGGGGCCAGAGCGAAGCGGCCGAGCCGTGCGCGCAGCGGCGGCGATCGAGCTGATCCACATGGCCACCCTCGTCCACGACGACGTCCTCGACGCGGCGCCGCTGCGCCGCGGCCTGCCCACGGTCGCCGCCACCTCTGGCCGAGAGCGCGCGATCGCCACCGGAGACCTCCTCTTCTCCCGCGCCTTCGCCCTTCTCTCCACCGCCGGCGACGCCCGCTCGGTGGCGCTGCTGGCCGACGCCTCCGTCGCCTTGGCCCGGGGCGAGCTGGCGCAGCGGCGTGACGCCTTCGACCTCGCAATCGGCGAAGAGCGCTACCTCGAGCGCTGCCGCCTGAAGACCGCCCGGCTCTTCGAGTGCGCCTGCCTGCTCGGTTGCGACGAGGAGGGGCTGCGCGAGTTCGGGGCCGGTGTCGGCCTCGCCTTCCAGCTGCTCGACGACGTCCTCGACGTCAGCGGCCCGCCGGAGCGGACCGGCAAGGCCCGCGGCACCGATCTCCTGGACGGGACCGTGACGCTGCCGCTGATCGAGGCCGCCAAGAGCGACCCCACCCTCCGCGAGGTGGACCTGCCGGGCCTCGACGCCGCGGGCGCGGAGGCCCTCTGCGACCGCATCGCCGCCACCGGCGCCCTGGAGCGGGTGCGAGCGCGAGCCCTGCAGCTGGTTGCGGGCGCGAAGGAGTCGCTGGAGCGAGCGCCGTTTGAGCCCGAACAGCGGCAGCTGCTGGCGCTCGTCGCCGACGGGGTCGTCCAGCGCTACAGCTGAAGAGCCTCGCCCCGGCGCCTCGAGACTGATCCGACGGGGGACCCACCCCGTTACCATGGGCAAGATGCCAGGAAACATCGGACTGCCCGAGATCGCGATCGTCCTCATCATCGCCCTGCTGGTCTTCGGCCCCAAACGCCTGCCGGAGCTCGGCCGCAGCCTCGGCCGTGGTATCCGCGAGTTCAAAGGCTCGATCGGCGGCGAGCATGACCACGAGCGGGACGAGGACGACGAGAAGCCGCAGCTCGAGCACGAGTCGGCAAAGGTCCACGGCGATCCCGCCGACGCGGAGATCGTCCGCAACAAGTCCAGCTGAGGACCAGCGAGGATGGCGCCTCGCGTCAAGGCGGTCGCGCACGAGGATCGCCTCACCCTGGTCGAGCACCTCGACGAGCTGCGCACGCGGCTGATCGTCTGCATCGTCGCCTTCGGCGCCGCCCTGGCGTTGTGCTTCTGGCAGAACCACCTATTGCTGGAGATCGCCCAAGGGCCGCTGCCGAGCGACCACGACCAACTGATCACCTTCGGCGTCACCGAGCCCTTCACGACGACGCTGACCGTCTCCGCCTACGGGGCGATCGTCCTCGCCCTGCCGGTCGTCCTCTGGCAGCTCTACGCCTACATCCTCCCCGCCTTCAGCGCCGCGGAGAAGCGGGTGGTCCTGCCAATCCTGCTGCTCTTCCCGGTGCTCTTCCTGGCCGGGATCGCCTTCGCCTACTTCGTCGTCATGCCGGCGGCGCTGCGCTTTCTCCTCGACTTCAACGACGGGCAGTTCAACATCCAGCTGCGGGCCCGCGAGTACTACGGCTTCTTCTCGATGACCGAGATCGCCTGCGGGCTGATCTTCCAGATGCCGCTGGCGATCATCGCCGTCACCCGGCTCGGAATCGTGCGCGTCGAGCAGCTCAGCCAGAACCGGCGCTACGCCTACCTCGTGATCGCGATCCTCGCCGCGGCGCTGCCCGGGGTGGACCCGATCACGATGCTCATTGAGATGGTTCCGCTGCTTGTTCTGTACGAGTTGAGTATCGTCCTCGCACGGGTGGTGGGAACGCCGCGGCAAAGCAGTGGGATGGCCGCGCCCTCTCCCCAAGAGTAGAAACGAGAGTGGAGAGATGGCTTCAGACGGCAAAGATCACAGGATGGTGTTCGACATCCGCGGGCGGCGACGGAACGTCGTCAAAGTCGTCTACGCGACCCTGGCCGTCCTGATGGGCCTCAGCCTCTTCCTCGTGGTCGGCGGCTTCAACCTCGGCGAACTCTTCAGCAACTCCAACGGGGGCTCCGGCGACGCGGCGAAGACCTTCGAAGAACAGGCGGAAAAGCTCGAAGCGAAGCTGCGCAAAGACCCGGAGGACCCCAACCTGCTGCTGGCGTTGACGCGGGCGCGGGCCACCGCCGGCAACACCCTCCTCTCGGTCGAAGCTACGCAAGAGGATTACACCCAGGGCTTGCAGCAGTACCAGCTGGCGAGCGCGAACTGGTCCGAATACCTGGAGGCGACGGAGGAACCGAACGCCGGGATCGCCCAGCTGATGGCGCCGACGCTGTTCGCCCTGGCCGAAGGCTCGCGCACCTATCCGGAAGCGCAGACGAACCTCGAAGCGGCCACCGACGCACAGAGGATCGTCGCCGAACAGCGACCGAACCTGAACTCGCTCAGCACCCTCGCCATCTACGCGCTCTTCACCGGCGACGCCGCTGCCGCAAAGAAAGCCGAAGCCGAAGCTCACGCGCTAACGAAGGAAAAATTCGAACGCGAAGAACTCGACAAACAGCTTGAAGAAGTGAAGAAAAACGCCGCCTTCTTCCAGAATGAACGGAAGAAAGCCGAAAAGGCGGCCAAAGCCGGAGGGGGCAATGCCGAAAGCCTCGAGACCCCGGCCAACCCCTTCAGCGGCGGCGCCTCCCTGGGCGAATAGCCGCCCCGCCCGGCGACCCTTCACCCGGGCGGACGACATTCCTATACTTGCCCGTCCCCGGGCCGTTAGCTCAGTTGGTAGAGCAGGAGACTCTTAATCTCAAGGTCGTAGGTTCGAGCCCTACACGGCCCACTCTTTTCGCCTACTCGTCGTGGCAGAACTTTTCGACGAGGCCGGAGATCACGGTCCCGTCGGCGAAGCTGAAGAAGCCGTGGGTGCGGAGGACGTTGTCACTGCAGCGGGCCGATACGTAGCTGCGCGAGCGGCCGGCGGCGCGGTAGCGGCGGCCGATCTTGACGTCGATGTGGGTGAGGGAGCCGAGGCCTCCCGCCAGGGGGGGAAGATCGAGGCGGACGCGGTAGCGGTAGCCACCGGCAAGTCGTTCGATCGGAACCAGGATCGCGTAGGTCTCGCCCAGGCGGGCGTGGAGGACGACGCTGGGCCCGGTGGCGAGGCGAGGGCCGTTGAAGACGGTCAACTGCGAGCTCACCGGAACCGCGCCGCCGTCGGTCGAGACCAGGACCCCGAGGTGGCCGGTGCCGACGGTCGCGCCCCGACAGGTGCTTCGGGCCTCTGCGGTGCTCGCTCGGGCGATCGTCTCCGGGGCACAGCTCGGCAGGCCCGCCACTTCAAGCCGGCCGTCGCGGTCGAAGTCGATTAGCGCCTGCTGCAGAGGCGGGGGCTTGCCGCCGCCTTTGGCGTTGATGTCGATGTGCCCTTGGAAGTTGATCGGGGCGAAGCCGCGCCGCGGCAGCGTCTGCGGCTGAAAGCCGCCGTCGGCGCGCAGGACCAGCCCGTTCACTTCCACCAGCGCCCCGTCGCCTGCCGCGGAAGGCGCGGCGAAGACCGCGATCGTCAGCGCCAGCAGCCCCGCCCGGATCAGCGAGGAAAGTGACATGGCGAGGTCAAGGTGACGGGGAAGAAGTCGCCGTTGGTGAAGCGGGCGCTCCCCTGGACCTGGAGCCGGCCACCGTTGCAGTGAGCGTTGACATAGCCCACGGTCTTGCCCCCGCGCTTGCGCGTCGCCCCTACCGTCGCTTCAGCGAGGAGCGGCGCGCCGAAGCCGGCGGCGACTTCCGGCATCTCGACTTCGGCGCGGAACCCGTAGCGGCCGCTGCTGACCCGTTCGATCGCGATCGGGACCAGCAACGTTTTCGGCGCCGGCACCTGCTCGTAGGCGTGGGCGATCAACGTCGGCTTGCCGTCTGCCGGGGGAGCGTTGAAAAGGGAAACCGGGGAGCTGATCGTGAACGGGGGCTTGCCCGGCATCGTCACCAGCGCCTTGGCCTTCCCTTCACCGACGAGGGCACCGGCGCAGCGCTTGCGGGCGGTGGCGGGCGTCGTCCCTTCGAGCTTGGCCGGCGCGCAGGTGGGCAGGCCCTTGGTGTCGACGGTCCCGTTCTTGTCGAGTAGGAAGAGCAGCGTTTTCAGCGTCGGCGGCGTGGAGCCGTCACGGGTGCCGACCCGGGTGACGGTCTCGATGCTGATCGGGGCGTTGCCTCGTCTCGGCAGCTCGCGCGGCTGCATCGTCACCGTGGCGCTGACCCATACGGAGCCGACTTCGGCGGTGATCGCATAGGCGGTCGCGCAGGCGCTGAAGACCAGCAGGGTGGCGCCGGCGGCGACTTGGCGAAAGCGTGCTCTCAAAGCTAGATCCCCTTGCAGGGTTTGAACAACGAACCCTGCAAGAAGGTGCCGTCTTTGAAGCGGAACTGGCCTTTTGCCTGCAGGCGACCGTCCGGACAGCCGGCGTTGGCGTAGCTCAGCGTCTTCCCCTTGTACTGCCATTCGCGGCCGACGCTGAGACGGGCATAGAGGGGGATACCTGATCCGCCGGCGATCTTCGGGATTTTGGCCACGGTCTTGAAGCCGTAGCGGCCGTCGTTCACCTTTTGGATCTCGATCGGGACGACGAAGGTGGTCGGCCCGGGGACGGTCAGGTGGGCATGGGCGAGCACGACGGGGTTGCCGTGTTTGGGCTTGGCGTTGAAGAGGGTGATCGGCGAGGAGGCCGGGATCGGCGCCTGTTCGGGGAAGATGACGACGGCCTTGCCGACGCCCTTGCCGACGATCGCCCCCGGGCAGAGCTTGCGCGCTTGCGGCGTCGTCGTCGCCGCCAGTTTGCCGGGGGTGCAAGTGGGAAGCCCGCGGGTCTCGACCTTGCCGTTCTTGTCGAACCAGATCGTGACCGTCTCCAGCACCGGCGGCGGCGAGCCGTCTTCGGTGCCGATCTTGCCGAAGCCGTGCAGCTTGATCGGCGCAAAGCCCTTCTTCGGCAGCGAGGTTGGAGTGAATCCACCGTCGGTGGTGATCACCAGGTTCGACGCGTGCAGCACGATCGCCGCCGCGCTGCCGGCCCCGATTAACAGCACCACCGCAGCAAGCACATGCACCCTTAACAGAGTCTTCCGCACAAGATCCTCCCTCCCGTAGGCCTCTACCGCCAAACTACCAGCCGTGGGAAGGAGGATCGGCAGGGGCCGCAAGGGCTCCCCCAGGAAAGGACCAAGGCACGACCAGCCCTGGTTGCTTCGCTACCCCCGTACCGTGCTCGCAGTAGCCGCCGTGCTCCTACTGGGCCTGGGCGCGATCGGGACCGGGGTGGAGGAGCGCCTCGATCCATCCACGATCGACGTTCCTGGAACGGAATCCTTCCGCAGCAACGAGCTCCTGCGCCGGCATTTCGGTGACACGGCTCCCTTCGCGATCCTGCTGCAGGGGCCGCCGAAGGCGCTCGACCGGCAGGGGCCGCGGCTGATCCGCGCCCTGCGCGAGGACCCGCGCGTCACCACCCTCTCGCCCTGGGACACCGGCGCGGTCAAGCGCCTGCGGCCGGTGCCGACCCGGGCGTTGATCCTCGCCGACTTCCACGTCAGCGTCAGGACCGCGGTCAACGAGACCGTGCCGCACCTCGAGCGGATGCTGGAAGAAGAGATCCGCCCCCCCGTCCGCTCGACCCAGACCAGCTACGCAAGCCTCTCGCGGGCCCTTCAGGAGGAAAACCTGGAGGCGAGCGAGCGGGGCGAGATGCTCGCCTTCCCGATCCTGCTGGTCATCCTCCTGCTCGTCTTCCGCTCGCCGATCGCCGCGGCGATCCCGCTCGCCTTCGGCGCGCTCACGGTTCTCGCCTCGCGCGGGATCCTCTACTTCTTCACCTCCTGGTTCGAGATCGACGCCTTCGCGCTGACGGTCTGTTCGATGATGGGCTTGGCGCTCGGCGTCGACTACGCGCTGCTGATGGTGTCGCGGTTTCGCGAGGAGCTGGCGTCGGGGGCGGACCCGATCGACGCGGCGCGGACTACCCGCCGCCACGCCGGCCGCACTGTGGTGTTCGCCGGCAGCACCCTGCTGCTCTCGATGATCGTCTCGCTATTCATCCTCCCCGGCTCGTTGCTGGCCTCGCTGGCCGGGACCGTCTGCATGGTGGTCATCCTCAGCATCGCCGTCGCCACCATCGCCGGACCGGCGATCCTCACCCTGCTGGGCCCGAAGGTCGACCTCTGGCGAATCGGCGGCAAGCCCAGAGACGGCCGCTCGCGGCTGATGGTGATGGTGAGCGGGGCGCTGCGGAAGCCGGCGCTGGCGGCACTGCTGATCGGAGCGCTCCTGCTCGTTCTCTCGTCCCCGGCGATCGGGCTGAAGACGGGGCCGCCGAGCACGGAGCAGCTACCCCGGGACTCTGCTGCCCGGCAGGACAACGAAAGAGTCGACAGCGCCATCGGCCCCGGGTTCGAAGCTCCGTTCCAGGTTGTAGCCATCTCGGAGAACGGACCGATCACCAGCGCCAAGAACCTCGCCGCGATCGAGGAATTCCAGCGCAGGGTGGCGCAGATGCCGGGGGTGAGGACGGTGATCGGGCCGAGCGAAGCGACGAAACGGGTGACGCCCCTGCAGTCGCTGGGCAACGCCGTACTCACCTCCAAAGGCAACTACGGTCCGGTCAAACGGCTGGGCAGGCTCGGCCGCAGCCTCGCCGTCGCCGCCGGCGGGGTCGGGCAGCTGCGCGAAGGGATCGCCGAAGCGAGCAACGGAGCCGGGCTGCTGGCGCTGGGCGCCGGTCGGGCCGGCAAAGGCGCGCAGCTGATCGCCAACGGTCTCGGCCGGGCGACGAACGGCAGCGAGCGGGCGATCAAGGCGCTCGATCGGTTCGCGAAGGGGACCGAACGGCTTGCCACGGCGCTGGGGACCGCTGAACTGGGGGCGCTGCAGATCAAGCTCGGCCTGCGCGACGGAATCATCCCCGGCTTGCGCGCCAACGCCCTGAGACGATCGCGAATCGTCGAGAAGTCGTTGAGCGAAGACGCGAACGAAAAGCTGCCCGATTTGATCGCGCCGGCGAAAGACGCGGAGGAGAGGCTGAAGGAGGCGTGGGCGCAGCTGCAGGGGATGACCGTCGGCAAAGAAGACCCCAACTACGCGGCGGCGCTAGAGGCGGTGCGGCGGGCGCAGGCCGCTGTCACCGGGACCGATCCGGTGACGGGGACGCCTTACGACCCGGACCCGGCCACTCCCGAGGTGGAGCCGTACACGGGCCTGCCGGCGGAGTTGACCGCGCTGCAGGAGCGCCTGCTCGAGGACCACGACCAAGCCGAGCACATCACCGACTGGCTGGCCTCGAGCATCAACGAACTGAACCGGATCGAGAACGGGTCGGCGAAGCTGAACGAAGGCCTGGGGCGCCTGCGCCGTGGCACCGAGCGGCTCGCCGGTGGGGCGAAACGGCTGGCGGGCGCGGCGGAAGACCTCGGCAACGGGCTCTCGCGCCTGCGCGGCGGCGCCGAAGCGCTGGTCGGCGGCATCGACCGCCTCGACGACGGTGCCGAAGCGCTGGCCGAGGGCTTGCTCGGTGGCGTCGAGGAAAGCGCGCCGCTGGAAACGGGCCTGGAAGAAGCCAGCGTGCAGGTCCTGGCCGGCCGCTCGCGCATCCGCCGCCAGGTCACCCAGGTCGCCGAGTCGACTCCGGGCCTCTTCAACTCCGGCTACTTCGTCCTCTCCGCCCTCGACGGCACGCCGCCGAAGACGCGAGAAGCAATCAGCGAAACGATCGATCTCGACAGCGGCGGGCAGGCGGCGTCGGTGCTCGTGTTCTCCGACTACAGCCTCAACACGCCCGGCTCGATCGATCTCAACGAGAAGCTCAACGATGACGCCGCCAGGCTCGGCGCCGAGGCCGACCTGACGACGGGCGTGGCCGGCGGCGCCGCGCAGCTGAACGATTACAGCCGCGTCACCCGGGAGCGGATCCCCTGGGTGGTGCTGGCGATCACCGTCGCCACCTTCCTCGTGCTGATGGTCGTTCTACGAGCGGTGCTGCTGGCGGCGATCGCGGTGCTGCTGAACCTGCTCACGGTGGCGGTCGCCTTCGGCGTCCTCACGGTCTTGTTTGGTATCCCCGACGACTGGCCGCTCGGCGGCCACAACTATGTCGACGCGGTCGGGGCGACGATGATCTTCGGCCTCGTCTTTGGCCTCTCGATCGACTACGCCGTCTTCCTGCTCAGCCGCATGCGCGAGCACTACGACACCCATGGGGACAACGCCGCCGCCGTCAACTTCGGCCTCGAGCGCACCGCGGGGGTGATCACCGGCGCGGCGGCGATCATGATGGCGGTGTTCATCGCCTTCGCCGGGGCGCCGATCGCCACGGTCAGCCAGCTCGGAGTCGGTCTCACCGTCGCCGTCCTGCTCGACGCGACGGTGGTGCGGATCGTCCTCCTCCCGGCCTTGATGCTGCTGCTGGGCGATCGCATCTGGTGGCTGCCGAAGCCGCTGGCCCGGGCGCTGCCCAAATTCAGCGTTTAAAAACTCGCACGCCTTCCCCTGGGAACATCTATGGTCTTCCCAAGGAGAAGGATGAAGCAATGGATCGTTCCGCCTCTGCTGGGAGCAAGCACCCTCTGCGTGCAGGGGGTACCGCACTAACGCTGCTGTCGACCGCGCTCAATCTCGAAGTCCTCCGCTGCCTGGAGGAGGGGCCGCAGCCGCTGCAGGACCTGATGCGAACGCTCGGCTTTCCGCCTCCCAGCACGACCCGCCTTTACCTCCGGGCGCTGAGCGAGATCAATGCGATCGAGCGCAGGTCGAGGAACGAGTTCCCGACCTCGGTCGACTACGAGATCACCCCCGCCGGCCGGGCCCTGCTGGAGACCTCGAAGCTGCTCCAGGCCTGGCTTTCCACATCGCCCGGGGGGGAGATCGAGCTCGGCGGCATGGCCGCCAAGAGCGCGATCAAGGCGTTGGTCGAGGGCTGGACCAGCCACCTGGTCAGGGCGTTGGCAGCCCGCCCCCTGGCTCTGACCGAGCTGAACAGCCTGATCCCGCGGATCAGCTACCCCTCGCTCGAGCGCCGCCTGACCGCGATGCGCAACGCGGGCCTGGTGCGTGCCCATCGGGGCGAAGGGCGCTCGACTCCCTATGAGGTGACGGAGTGGCTGCGCCGCTCCGTGGCCCCTCTCGCCTCGGCGATGGCCTGGGAGCGGACCTACGCCGCCGACCACGCCACGCCGATCGGGCGCCTCGACGTCGAGGCCGCCTTCCTGCTCGTGATTCCGCTCATGGAGCTGCCGAGCGACGTCTCGGGAAGGTGTCGGCTGGCAGTGGAGATCCACGACGGTTCCTCGCCGGTCTTCGCGGGGGTTCTCCTCTGTATCGAGAAAGGGAGGGTGGCTCCATGCCGACCGGGCGTGGATGGCAAAGCCGAGGCATGGATTACCGGGAAACCCCTGGAGTGGCTGCGGCGCATGAGCGGTGACCCCGGGGGGCAGCTCGAGGTCGGCGGTACCAGCTCGATCGCTCACCTGGCGATCGAGGCACTCGGTCATACCCCTTAACCGCACTAATACTCGCCTGCAGGAGGACATATTGCATGTACTTGCGCGCGCGACATCTTGTGTAACTGACAATTGCAGGGTTTTTGTAGCTTCTGACCCTTCTGGAACAGCTAAATCCCTTATGGGAACGCAAAAGTTCTTTGCTTCTTGTCACTCCAGGGCCAAGAATGACCAAATAAGGCCTGCGCACTTTTGCGTCGGTATCCCGATTTACAGCAGGTGCCGAACTGATTCCAGACTGCCAACAGACATGCGGGGCTCCACTCGCGTCGAGGGCCAGATGATGCGTGCCGGGGGAGAGGCCCTGTCGCTGCTGGCAGCGCCGCTGAACGTCCACATCCTCCAGACATTGGAGGAGGAACCGAAAGCGCTGCTCGATCTGCGGCGGGCGGTGGGCTCTCCGCCCCAGAGCACGATGCGCCTCTACTCGCGCAACCTGACCGAGCGCGGCGTCATCGATCGCCGCCGCAGGGCGGAGTTCCCCGGCTCCGCCGAATACGAGATCACTGCCGCCGGCCGCGACCTTCTGGGAGTCGCCAGGGTCCTCGAGGAATGGCTGCAGGCGTCGCCCGACGGGCCGATCCAGCTCGGCACCCCCTCCTCGAAGAGCGCCACCAAAGCGTTGGTGGAGGGATGGTCCACCAACGTCATCAGGGCGATCGCCGCCCGCCCCCTTTCCCTGACCGAGTTGAACCGCCTGATTCCGAAGGTCAGCTACCCCTCGCTCGAGCGACGCCTGGGAGCGCTGCGGCTGGCATCCCTGGTGGAGGCCCACCAGGGCGATGGCCGCGGTACGCCATACGTGGCGACGGAGTGGTTGCGCCGGGCGATCGTGCCGCTCGCGTCAGCGGCCGCCTGGGAGCGACGCTACCGCTCCGAGTCGCAGGCCCAGCCGATCGGCCGCCTCGACGTCGAGGCGGCGTTCCTGCTCGCAGTCCCCCTGATGGAGGTACCGGCGGACTTCGAGGGCAAGGCCCGGCTCTCGGTTGAGATCCAGGGCGGCAGCTCCCCCGTCTTCGCCGGCGTGCTCGTCTGCTGGGAAGACGGAAGGGTGATCTCCTGCTCGTCCCGCCTCGAGGGAGAAGCCGAAGCCTGGGTCTCGGGGTCTCCGGTGGCCTGGCTCAACCGTCTCAGCGCCGTCAGCGGGAGGAGCCTCGAGATCGGCGGCGACATCGCCCTTGCCGAGCAGATCCTCAGCGGCCTCGGCGCCCTGGCGACCGTATCCGTCTGAAAGCCGCTCCTCACGCACCAATAAAGGGGTGCGTCACCTTGGACGCGCGTAACGATGGCGCACATGTTTTGCAGGGAAAAAACAGACACAGGCAAGTTCTTCTATCGCTTTTGTCGGGCATATGATGCCCTCGCTTGTAAACGGCCAATTTCCCTGCTCAGATGAAGAGGAATATTGCAGCCGAGAACACGGCTTCATTATTTCTCCTTGAAGAGGGCGTCCCGACGGGGCGCCCTCTTCTTTGTGCCCTCCCGAGTGGTCGATCGAGGCCTGAGGGGCGCCACGGTAGGTCGTTGATTTCGAGTTAAGTCCCTGCTCGTTCGGGACTTGGCGGGGACCCCCTCGGATACGATCTTGCAGCCGTTCTACCGGGTCGGAGGGGCCGGGGGGAACTTGAAAGCAAGCGACAATCCGTGGCTGCCAAACCTGTGAGCGAGGAAACCAGCCCGGCGGCCAGCCGGGGGACCACCCCAGCCCGGCTTGCGGTGATCGCCGTTCTGGCCGTCGCGGTGATCGTGCTGGCGGTCATCTTCTTCGGCGGCAACGGTGGCCACAAGTACACCTTCGTCTTCCAGAACGCGGGCCAGCTGGTTCCCGACAACCAGGTCCTGATCGGCGGCTCGCCGGCCGGAACGGTGAAGAGCCTCGGCCTCACCGACGACAACCTCGCCGAGGTCCACGTGGAGGTGGATCAGGAGTTGCACGAAGGGACGACCGCGGTGATCCGCGCCACCTCGCTCTCCGGCGTCGCCAACCACTACATCTCGATCCACCCGGGCCCGAACAGCAACGAGGCACTCGACAACGGCGCCGAGCTCGGCCTTGCCTCGACCACCACGCCCGTCGACATCGACCAGTTCTTCAACACCTTCCCGCCGCGGGTGCGCGAAGGCCTGGCCAACTTCATCAAGGGCAACGCCTCGATCTACTCCGGCCAGGGAAAGAACGCCAACGACGCCTACAAATACTTCGGCGTGGCGCTGAACCGGGCCTCGGCCTTCGCCCGCGAACTCAACGCCGACCAGGCCCTGCTTTCGCGCTTCATCGTCAGCTCCTCGCGGCTGACCACCGCCGTCGCCGGCCGCGGCGAGCAGCTCTCGAGCGCGATCTCAAATGCCAACACCGCCTTCGACGCGATCGCCGGGCAAAACCAGGCCTTCGACGTCACCCTGCGGGAACTGCCGCCGGTGATGCGGCAGACGAACACCACCTTCGTCAACCTGCGGGCGGCGCTCGATGACCTCGAACCGCTGGTCGAAACGGCAAAGCCGGCGACGAAGGACCTGGCACCGTTCCTGGCCGAACTGCGGCCGGTCTTCCAGAAACTGATCCCGTTCACGCGGAACCTGCGGCTGGTGACCAACCGGCCGGGGCCGGGCAACGACGCCGCCGACCTGCTGGCGACGCTGCCGCCGGTGCAGGACCTGACCTCCAACGCTTTCCCCCACTCCGAAGCGGCGATCCGCGCCTTCCAGCCGAACTTGAACTTCATCCGGGCCTACACGCCTGATTTCTTCAACGGGATCAGCAAGTTCGGGCAGGTCGCCGGCTACTACGACGGGAACGGTCACTACGTGCGGGCGGCGACGGCGGCGCAGAACCTCTTCCGTTACAACGCGGGCACCGGCCAGCTGGAACCGATAACCAAAGCCCAGCAGTACGAACCCTTCGGCTCTTCCCCCCGCGTCCATCGCCGCTGCCCCGGCGGCGCCACCCAGCCCGCGCCCGACGGCTCCAACCCCTGGGTCGGCGGCGAGAGCGTCGACCCCTCCGAATGCAACCCTGGCGACGTGCCGCCCGGACCATGATCAAGCGTTTGATCATGGCGGCAGCGGTGGTGGCGGCGATCGTCCTCGTCGTCATGCTCGTCTCCGGCGATGATTCCTCAGACGGCTACCGCGTCCGCGCGGTCTTCGACAACGGCGGCTTCATGGTCAAGGGCGAGCAGGTGCGGGTCGCCGGCGCCAACGTCGGCGAAATCGAGTCGGTCGACGTCTCGATGCCGGGCGAGGCGGTCGCCTACAAGGCGGGCAAGCCGGTGGAGGTACCGGGCAAGGCGATCATCGTCATGAACATCACCGATGCGGGCTTCCAGGACTTCCGCCGCGACGCCACCTGCGTGATCCGGCCGCAGTCGCTGATCGGCGAGAAGTTCGTCGACTGCCGGCCGACCCTGCCGCGGGCGCCGGGGACCGAGCCGCCGCCGCCGTTGAAGCAGGTTCCCGAGGGCGAGCCGGGGGAAGGGCAGTACCTGCTGCCGCTGGGCAGCAACGGCACCAGCGTCGACCCCGACCTGATCAACGACATCCAGACGCTCCCCTACGCGCAGCGCTTCCGGCTGATCTTCAACGAACTCGGGGCGGGCCTCGCCGGACGCGGCGAGGATCTCGAGGTTCTCGTCAAACGAGCGAACCCGGTCCTGCGCGACGTCGACCGTCTCTTTGGTGTTCTCTCAGCCCAGCGCCAGCAGCTGGCCCAGCTCGCCGCCGACTCAGAGGAGATCCTCGGCCCGCTCTCGCGTGAGCGCGCCCACTTCGCCGGCTTCCTCAGCAATGCCGGCGCGGCGGCCGAGGCTAGCTCCGAACGCGGCGCCGAACTCGAAGAGGCGCTGCAGAAATTCCCCACCTTCCTGCGCGAGTTCCGCCAGACCATGGTCAACCTCAAGTCCTTCTCCGACGCGGGGGCGCCGCTGTTCGAAGACTTCGGCACGGCGGCGCCGGCGCTGACGGATGCCACGCGGACGCTGACGCCCTTTTCGGAATCCCTCACCGTCGCCCTGAAGAGCCTCGGCGACGCCGGCGAAGCGTCCGGGCCGATCTTCGCCGAAGCCGATCCGGTCATCCGCAAGGCGCGGGACCTGGCGAAATCCGGAGTGGTCCCGACCGGTGACCTCGCCGACCTGTTCGTGGACCTGGAAAAGTCTGGTGGCTGGGACGGCCTTACCGAACTGATCTACAACTCGGGGGCTTCCCTCAACGGGTTTGACAAATACGGGCACTTCGGACGGACGCGGGTAACGCTGTCTACCTGCCTGGAATACGCCGCGAGTCCGGCTGGGACGGAAGGCGGGGGCTGCGCCGCCCGGTTCCATGGCCCTGGCGTCAGTCAAGACGCGAGTACCAGCGCTGCCGACCTCTACGAGCTTCTTCAGAGGAACCTCGAAGAAAGGACCGGCGGGACTGCTGCCGCCTCTGAAGCGCCAATCGGCATCGGCCAGGCAGATAGTGAAAGCTCGGAAGCCGCGGAAGCTGAAGCCGGCGTCGCCGAAGCCTCGACTACCGGCAGCGGCACCGAACCGCTCCTCGACTACCTCCTGGGACCATGAGGAACCGCAGCGGAATCAGCGGCGTCGCCAGCAGCCCGGTCATCGTCGGGGCGGTCACGGTCCTGGTCGTGATCGTCGCCGTCTTCCTCGCCTACAACGCCAACAACGGCCTGCCGTTCGTCTCCACCTACAACCTCAAGGCTCGGGTCCCGAACGCGGACGCGCTGGTCAAAGGCAACGAGGTACGGATCGGCGGCGTCCGGGTCGGCATCGTCAAGAAGGTCGTGCCGGTGCAGCTCGAGAACGGCGAGGTTGCGGCCGAACTCTCGCTCAGCCTCGACAAGAACGCCGAACCGCTGCCGGTCGATTCGACGATCACCGTGCGCCCGAAGTCGGCCCTCGGTCTCAAGTTCCTCCAGGTGACCCCGGGAGACTCGGAGCGGGGCTTCGAGGCCGGCGAAACCATCCCGGTCACCTCCGCCGAACCGGAACCGGTCGACATCGATGAGTTCTTCGACATGTTCGACAAACCCACCCGGCGGGCGATCCGCCAGAACCTGGCCGGGTTCGGCAACGCCCTCGCCGGCCGCGGGCCGCAGCTGAACGAAGCAATCGGCGCCCTGCGCCGGTTCGCCGTCACCAGCCAGCCGGTGCTGCGCACGATCGTCGAACCGAGCACCGACTTCGGCGGCTTCTGGCGCGCGCTCGAGGACCTCTCGGCGACGGTGGCGCCGGTGGCTGAGACGCAGGCGAGTCTCTTCGTCGCCCTCGACCGCACCTTCGCCGCCTTTGCCCGCGTCTCCCGCCCCTACATCCAGGAAACGATCAGCAAGAGCCCGCCGACGCTCGACGAGGTCAACGCCGACCTGCCGGCGATCAACCCCTTCCTCCGCGACACCGGACGCTTCTTCACGGCCCTGCGGCCGGGGGTCCAGGCGCTGGCCAAAACCTCGCCAATCATCGCCGAATCACTTCACACCGGGATCCCGGTCCTGAACGCGTCACCGGTCCTCAACGCGCAGCTGCAGCCGACGGCGCAAGCGCTGGTCGACTTCCAGGAAGCACCCGGTGTCTTCAACGGCCTCGAACTGCTCACCGACACCAACCGGGTGCTGAAGCCCTCGCTCTCTTTCATAGTGCCGAGCCAGACCGTCTGCAATTACTGGACCCTCACCTTCAAGGAGATTGCCAATGCGGCCAGCCAGGGCAATGGGAGCGGCAACTGGCTCGCGGTGATCCCATTCGTCCCGCCCGAAGGTCCGAACAGCGAGAGCACGTTCGCCAGCGCGCCGGCGAACGATCCCAATGATCGGGAAAATCATCTCCACTTCAACCCGTACCCCAAAACGGCTGCGCCCGGTGATGATGAGGTTTGCGAAGCCGGCAATGAGAAATACGTGCCGGGCAAAACCGTCATCGGCCATTCTCCCGAACTCTGGGGCACCACTACCCGCGGGCAGGTGGAGAAGTGAGCCGGCTACCGGAGCGTGACAGGCGGGCGATCGCCGCCAAGGGCGGCCGCTTCAGCTGGCGGCCCAGCAACGTCACGATCGCGATCATCTTCATCCTCATCTTCACGATTGGGCCCTACCTGGCCTTCACCAAACACGTGCCGTTCACGGGCTATGGGTACGAGCTGAAGGCGACCTTCTCCAACTCGGCGAACATCGCCCTCAACTCGCCGGTGCGGATCGCCGGCGTCAACGTCGGCAAAGTGATCTCGTCCGAGCGCGACGGGGACAACACGACCATCTCCTTCACCGTCGAAGAGCCCGGGCGGCCGATCCACGACGACGCCTTCGCGGCGATCCGTCCTCGCATCTTCCTCGAGGGCAACTTCTTCGTCGAACTGGACCCCGGCAGCCCCAGCGCGGCGGAGATGGACAGCGGCGAGACGATCCCGGTCAGCCACACCTCGACCGCGGTCCAGCTCGACGAAATCTTCAGCGCCCTGCAGTCGCCAGTTCGCGCCGACCTCAGCCGCCTGCTCGAGGGCTACGGCACCGCGCTCACCCATAAGCCAACCGCGGCGGAAGACGAGACTCAGCTGCCCGAGGTGAAAGGAAAAACCGGCGCCGAAGCCCTTAACGGCGCCTTCCGCTACGGCGGCGACGCCGGCCGCTACAGCGCCCAGGTCACCGATGCCCTGCTGGGAGAGGAAAAAGAAGACCTGTCGAAGCTGGTCTCCAGCGCCGGCCGCTTCTTCGGCGCCTTCGCCAGCCGCCAGCGAGACCTGCAGGGCCTGATCGAGAACTTCGACATCTTCACCGGCGCCCTCGCCAACCAGTCGACCAACCTCTCGACGACGATCCGCCTGCTGGCGCCGACGCTGCGGATCACCCGCGCCTCGATGGTCAGCCTCAACCGCACCCTGCCGCCGCTGCGTACCTATGCGATCGAGCTCGAGCCCGCGGTGGAAGAGCTGCCGGGCCTGATCAGCGCCTCGAAACCGTTCCTTGCCCAGGTGCGGCCACTGCTGTCTGCCAGGGAGGCTGGAGGTGCAGTGAAGCTGCTGCGCGAATCGACGCCCGCGCTTGCCGGCGCCGCGCTCGTCAGCAAGCGGAACACGGTCCCGCAGCTCAACCAACTCAGCGTCTGTACGACGAAAGTGATGGTGCCCACCGGCAATCAGGTGATCGAAGATCGCTTCAGCACCGGCGGCCCCAACTACCGGGAGTTCCTCTACAACCTCGTCAACTTCGCGGGGATGGCACAGAACTTCGACGGCAACGGCCCCTACGCACGCGCACAGGTGGGCGGCGGCCCGGTGCTCGTCGGTGAACCGAACCCGAAAGGCAACCCCGCCACGGTCAGCGATCAAATCAACTACGCCCACACGATCGAAGATCCGCTCGGCACTCAGCCTCAGCTCGGTGGTAGGCCGCCTCTCAAGCCGAAGGTGCGCTGCTACACGAACCCTGTGCCGGAAGTGAACAGCGCCCTGGGCCAGGTCGGGCCGCCTTCTCCCTCGGCGGCGGGGGTGAACCCATGAGCGAGCCGAACGGCAAAGTCAGCCGCTTCACCCACTTCCGCGCCTGGCTCAGCCGCCAGGTCCGCGGCCGCAACAAGGACACGATCGCGATCGTCGTGCTGGCGATCGCCGGTATCGCGATGATGCTCGGGATCTTCACCCAGCAGAAAGCGTCGCTGCCGGCCTGGCTGCCGGTGGTGGGCGAAGAGTTCGACCACATCAGCGCCGAGTTCTCGACCGCCCAGGCGGTGACGCCGGGCCAGGGCCAGGCTGTCGACATCGCCGGCATCCAGATCGGCAAGGTCACCTCGGTCGACCTCGAGAACGGCCATGCCGTCGTCGGCATGGACATCGAGCCCGAATACATGAAGCTGATCCACCCCGACGCCAGCTTCCTGCTGCGGCCGAAAACCAACCTCAACGACATGATCGTCGAGATCGAACCCGGCACCGAGAAGGGGCATGTGGAGGACGGCGCCCACTTCACCCTTGCCCAGACCGAACCGAACACGAACCTCGACGCCTTCCTGGCGACGCTCGACGCCGACACCCGCCAGTACATCCAGCTCCTCGTCGCCGGCGGCGCGCAGGGGATCGGCGGCCGCGGCAAGCAGCTCTCGAACGCGCTGCGCCGGTTCCAGCCCTTCGTCCACTACACCGCGAAGCTCAACAAAGCGGTCGCCGCTCGCCACGTGGAGCTCTCGCGCGTGATCCACAACTTCAACCTGTTGACGACCGAACTCGCCCGCAACGACGCCGCGGTCGAGCGCTTCGTCACCTCCTCGCGGGCGGCGCTCGGCAACTTCGCCAACCAGCAGGCGTCGATCCAGGAGGCATTCGAGGAATTCCCCGCCTCCCTACAGGCGGCCAAAGCGGGCCTCGCCAGCTCCAACCGCTTCTCGCAGGTCGCCTACCCGACCTTGATCAAGCTGATCCCCCAGGCGCAGGCATTGGCCCCGGCGCTGCGCTCGACCGAGCGCCTGTTCAGCCAGACCACCGCGCCGATCCGCGATCAGATCCGCCCCTTCAGTCGGGAAATCCGGCCGATCCTCACCCACGGCGCTGAAGCCGCAAAGCCGTTTGAAAAGACCGTCCGTAACTTCGGCAACTCGCTCGGCGGCTTCAACTCGTTCCTCAACGAGCTCTCCTACAAGCCGAAAGGATCAAAGCAGAGCTACCTCTTCTACCTGCCCTGGCTCAACCACAACTTCAACGCGGCCTTCAACCTTGAAGATGCAGGCGGGCCGATCCTGCGCGGGCTGCTCCTCATCTCTTGTACCGGCGCCGACCTTGGCTACGGCTTTGTGAAGCAAAAAACGCTTGTAGGGAAGCCGTTCCTACAGACCCTGACCGAACTCACCGGCGTGCCGCGAGCAGAGGAAATCCCCGTCTCCTTCCCAACCGAAACCGGCACCTGCAAGTACACCCCCAAATGAGCAAGCGCGCCCCCAGCACTACGCAGCTCCTGATCATCACCGGCTTCGCGCTGTCCTGCTTCGGGATCTTGCTTTTTCTCTGGGTCACCTTTGGCGGCTCCACCCCGTTCCGCGCTAAGACCTACGAGCTGAAGGTGCCGTTCAACGAGGCGACGCAGCTGGCCGAACAGTCCGACGTGCGGATCTCCGGGGTCAACGTCGGCAAAGTCCAAAACATTGCCCTGGCGCCGAATGGCAGGCAGGCCCTGGCCACCGTCGCGATCGACGATCAGTATGCGCCGCTGCCGGAGTCGACGCGGGCGATCCTGCGGACCAAAACCCTGCTCGGGGAGACCTACATCGAACTGACGCCCGGGTCGCGGGAGGGCGCGGAGCTCGCCGACGGCGGCACCCTGCCCGAGGCCAACGTGGCCGAATCGGTCCAACTCGACGAGATCTTCCGCACCTTCGACCCGGAAACGCGGGCGGCGTTCCAGGGCTGGATGCAGGAAGCCGCGATTGCGATCAACGGCCAGGGCCAGAGCCTCTCTTACGCGATCGGCGGCCTTGAACCGACCTTCGCCGAGTTCGACAAACTCTTCCGGGTCCTCGACTCGCAACGGCTGGCGGTCAGCCAGCTCTTCCGCAACGGCGCCACGACCTTCCGCGCCCTGCGCGGTCGCGAAGGCCAGCTGGGGGACCTGATCCAGAGCTCGAATGCCGTCTTCCAGACCGCGGCGCGGCGCGATCAGGACATCGAAGCCCTCTTCCGCGCCTTCCCCACGTTCCTCGACGAGTCGCGGTTGACCGTGAGCCGCCTGAAAGGGTTCGCGCTCGAGGCCGACCCGCTGATGCGCCAGCTGGTGCCGGCGGCCGAACAGCTCTCGCCGACGTTGATCTCGCTCTCCAAGCTCGCTCCGGAATCGAAAGCCTTCTTCGAAGGCCTCGGCCCGGTGATCAAACGCGCCCCGGCCGGCTTCGCGGCGCTGCGCCAGATCTTCGCCGACGAATTCCCGCCGCTGCTGCGGGCCCTCGACCCGTTCATCCGCAACCTCAACCCGATCTTGGTCGGCCTCGATCTCTACAAATCCGAGCTGACCGCATTCTTCGGGAACCTCGCCGCGACCTTCAGTGGCGAATTGCCCTTGGATCAGGGCGCGCCGGCATCGGCGGCACGACCCAGTTATCTGCGGGTAATCGGTCCCATGAACCCGGAAACGCTGACGACCTTTCCGCGGCGCCTGACGATCAACCGTAATAGCGCCTACAGCCCCCCGAAGTGGGCTGAAGAGCTCGTCGTCGGTCTTCCCAGCTTCGACACCCGCCAGTGCACCACCGGCATAGTTGCCACCCTTGATCCAGAAGCGGGCAAAAGCGAAGCGTTCAAAGAACGTGCGGTGAAAACGGAAACGAAATCGGTCGAGGAGAACGCCGAAGAACTCTTCAAACGCGTCCGTGAATACGCCTTCGGTGGCAAGAACAGCACGTCCGAACTCACCCCGCCTCCCTGTAAGCAGCAGGCGCCGATCGATCCGATCTACAGCAGCGGCCCGGCGACGCAGTACCAGCACGCTTTCGAACAGCCGCAGCCGTAAGCAGGCGCGCCGGTACGATCCTCTCGTGGAGAAGGACGCGAGGGCGAGGACTGGGAACTGGACTCCCGACGGGGCTCCGGAGCGAGCTGCTCAACGCCGGGATTTCCGGGAGCTAACCCCAGCCCAGCGGGTCGAACAGGTCTTCGAGCTCTCCCGATTCATGTCTCAGATAGCTGAGTCCGGCCGCCGCCGCCGCAGTGCCTGAGCTCGATATCAAGGCGATCCTCCGGGAGCTAGTGGAGGCCGCGATCTCCCTCTCAAGATCGTCAGCTATGAGGATTTGGTGCGCCTGAAGGAGCTCGCCGGTCGGCCTGAAGATCTCGCGGACCTGCAGCACCTACGAGAGGCCCGCGAAGCCTAGGCAGCTCTCTACGCCCGTTCGTAGCGGACCAGCGAGATCCCGTCGCCGAAGGTCCTGGCCTCGGCCAGCTGCAGTCGCCGCTTCGTCTCGCCTTCCGGGAAGAGGCGCTTGCCCTCGCCGAGGAGGACGGGGAAGACCATCAGGCGCAGCTCGTCGACGAGGTCATTCTCGATTAGGGACTTGACGAGGGTGGCGCTGCCGGCGACCAGGATGACGCCGTCGACCTCTTCCTTGAGGGCGGCGACGGAGTCGGCAGGGTCACCGCTGAGGACCGTCGTGTTCTGCCACTCGGGCTGCTCGAGGGTGGAGGAGACGACGTACTTCGGCATCCCGTTCATCTTCTTGGCGAAGCCGGCCTCGTCTTCCATCGAGGGCCAGGCGGCGGCGAAGCCTTCGTAGGTGACGCGACCGAGCAGCTGCGCCTCGGCCTCTTCCAGCTCCTCGAGCTTGAACCTGTCTCCCTCCGCGCCCCGCTCGACCTCGAAGGTCCAGCCGCCGTGGCGGTAGTCCTCACCCCCGCCCGGCGCCTCGATGACGCCATCCAGGGAAATGAACTCGGTTACGACGATCCTGCCCATGGTCTTCCTCCTTCGTTGACGGACGCGGCCTCTCCGCGTCCTTCTACCTCAACGACGAATGAGGGGGGAGAGATCGACACGGCTGCGCCTTGACGCTGCATGGCGCGTCCGAAAAGAAGGAAAGGTCGCATGCTCTCGGTTCGCGACCCCGAATGGGAGCCGTTGCTCAACTTCGCTCCCGACCACGTCATCGACTTTATGTGGATGTACGCGGTCCATCTGACCGACGGGACGCGCCTTCAGGCCTACAAGCACTACTGGACGCGGGACTACCTGCACCTCGACAACGAAGGCAGGGCCTTCATCTACGTGGGAAAAGATCGCTACGAGGAGGTCAACCCGCCCTGGCTGCTTTCACGGATCCTCAACGAAGAGCTCGATCCGTGGTTGTCGCGATATAGTGTCAGACAAAATGTTTGGCCAGCAGAACCTCAAATCACCTGGGCTCGGAGCGCAACGCGGCACCGGATATCGCGGGAGCGATCTGCCTTCGTCATCGAGCACTGCGGGATGCAGAGGGTCGACCGCCACCGCAACCCGGCCGATACCGGCGTCGATCAGCATGTGCTGTTCCTCGGCGATGATCTGGAGGGAGTGGCACTCGAGGTCATCGCGGCTGAACGTGATGAGGAGGAATTCCTCGTGATCCATGCGATGAACCTCAGACAACGGCTTCTGGGGCTCTATGAGGAGGCGAAAAGATGGCGAAGGTGAGAAAGACGGATGCCGTGGACGATGACGGGCCATGGGTGACCCAATCGGGCACGGTGATCACTCAGGAGGATGCTGAGCGACTTGCCGACAAATTCGAAAGCGAGGACTTCGATCCATCGCAATGGGAGCGCCGCTACGTCGGCCGTCCGTCGCTCGGTGTCGCCGGAGAGTCTCCGCGGGTCAGCTTCCGCGCCTCCCCCGAGCTCTACAAAGCCGCTTGGAAACGCGCCGACAAGGAAGAACGCTCGCTGAGCAGCCTCGCCCGCGAGGCGCTCGAGCGATACCTCGATTCGTAGCGCGGGAGCGGGATCGGCGGTACCGTTTCCGTTCATGGAGAGGGACGCTGCGATCGAGGCTGTGTTCATGCCGGTGCAGCCGGCCAGCACCTTCGAGGAGACGGTCGAGCGGTTGGGGAGCGCGATCCGGTTGGGGCTGCTGGCGCCGGGGGCGCAGTTGCCGCCGGAGCGGGAGCTGGCGACGCGGCTGCGGATCTCCCGCTCGACCCTGCGGCAGGCGCTGACGGCGCTGGTGCAGAGCGGGCACCTGGTCTCGCAGCGGGGACGCAGCGGCGGCACCTTCGTCGCCGAGCAGCCGCCGCTGAGCGAAGGGGCGGAGGAGCCCCTCGACCACGGGGCATGGGAGGTGCTCGATTACCGGGTGGCGATCGAGTCGGGGGTGGCGCTTCTCGCCGCCGAGCGCGGCGAGGCTGCCCACTTCGACCGCCTCGAGGAGTTGGTCGCGAAGATGGACGACGAGCTAGAGGACTTTGAGGAGTACCGGCGCACCGACATCCGCTTCCACATCGTCATCGCCGAGGCCGCCCACTCGCCGCGGCTGCTGAGCGCGATGACCGACGTGCAGGCCCAGATGACCGACCTGATCGCGCTGATCGCCCACCCGCCCGAGGTCCTCGCGATCTCCAACGAGCAGCACGCCCGCCTGGTCAAGGCCTTCCGCAAAGGGGACGGGGGGCGAGCGGTGCGCTGCATGCGCGAGCACACCGAGGGGACCGAGCACATCCTCGCTGGCCTCCTGCCGGCGCCGCTGCGGCTTGCTGAAAAAGCGACCTAGGCGGGTAGAAGAAGCCGCACAAGCGATCTGCTCCGGCCCATTGACAGCGGTCAGGGGCAGGATCTAGGCTCGCTTCGGGTTATAGGTCGGTTGGACAGACCTTTTGGGAAAAGGCTGGACATACGAAGGGAGAGGGTTGATGGAGGGCAACGTTTCCACCCCGAGCCGCGACGAACAGAGGCTCGCGGAACTCGGCTACAAGCAATCGCTGAACCGGGCTTGGAGCGGGTTCTCCAACTTCGCGATCTCGTTCACGATCATCTCCATCCTCGCTGGCTGCTTCACCACCTACGGCCAGGCTTGGAACAACGGCGGGCCGATCGCGATCTCGATCGGCTGGCCGCTGATCTCGATCCCGATCCTGATCATCGGCTTCTGCATGGCCGAGCTGGTCTCGGCCTATCCCACGGCGGGCGGGATCTACTGGTGGTCTGGTCGCCTCGGCGGGCCGATCTGGGCCTGGTTCACCGGCTGGTTCAACCTGATCGGGCTGGTCGCCGTCCTCGCCTCGGTCGACTACGCCTGCGCGACCTTCCTCAACGTCGTCCTCGGTCTCTACGAAGTCAACTTGCTCGGCGTCAACTTCGGCGACGAAGCCCACATCCTCGGCGAGGTCTTCCTCCTCTTCGCGCTGATCCTGACGGTCCACACGATCGTCAACGTGAGGCGAACGCACATGCTCTCGTTGGTCAACAGCATCTCGGTCTGGTGGCACGTGCTCGGCGTCGCCGCGATCGTCATCGTCCTGATCGTCGTCCCCGACGGGCATCAGAGCTTCAGCTTCGTCTTCGGCCACCGGATCAACAACAGCGGCTTCAGCGACGGCATGTACTGGTTCTACGTCCTGCCGCTCGGCTTCCTGCTGACCCAGTACACGATCACCGGCTTCGACGCCTCCGC
>Ga0190273_10000236_pt1 | contig 25748 bp, 20 predicted proteins | sample Popmic504IS_FD_134513 | JGI IMG/M metagenome (GOLD analysis project Ga0190273, IMG submission 134513) | Populus adjacent soil microbial communities from riparian zone of Shoshone River, Wyoming, USA - 504 IS | ecosystem: Environmental > Terrestrial > Soil > Riparian zone > Trees stand | place... | reverse complement strand
GGAATGGCCGTCAACTCCGAAGTAAAATCACGAAGCTCGCGCCGCTTGCGATGATATGAGACGGCAGTGCGGTGCGTCTCGTCTCTAATCATCTGTATAAAGCGCAGGGCGGGCGAGTGCGAATCCAGAAAGACCGGCTCGTGCTCGCGACCCTTGACCAGCAGGTGAGAAATCTCGTTGTGACGACGCGGCGGTTTGACCACGCCGATCATCGGAATGGCTTCCAGATCAAGCTCGCGCATGGCGGCTGCCGCCGCGCCAAGCTGGCCCTTGCCGCCGTCGATCATGACCAGATCGGGCAGAGGTTTTTTCTCGTCTAGCTGTCGGCGATAACGGCGCAGCACTGCTTCGTGCATCGAGGCGAAATCGTTTGCGCCCTCCACAGAGCGAATACGAAAGCGTCGATACTCCGCGCGATTCATCTTTCCGTTTTCGCACACGACCATCCCTGCGACATTTTCCGCGCCCTGTATGTTCGAGATGTCGAAGGATTCTATACGCGCGGGAAAGCGCGGCAACTCTAAACTCTCCTGCAACTCTTCTAGGACACGCTCCATATCGGGTTTCAACACGCGGAAGCGCTGCTCAAAGGCTAGCTTGGCATTCTTTTCGACGAGATTGATAAGGTCGCGCTTTTCGCCGCGCTGCGGGTCTAAGATTCTTACGCGACGTGTGCGCCGCTCGCTCAGTGCCTTTTCCAGTAGCTCTCGATCCTCGAAATCGACAGGCACATAAATCTCTCGCGGCACATAATCCGTAGAGTAATACTGCGTCAGCACATCGCTTAAAAAAGCTGACGGATCGAAGCCCTCTTCCGCGAGGTCTTCCCAGAAAAACTCTCTGCGACCGACGATCTTGCCCTCGCGCATCGTGAACAGTTGAAGGGCCAGGCGCGCGCCCTCCTGATAGTAGCCGAAGATGTCTACGTCACGATCGGGCGAGGTAGCCATCTTTTGCTGCTCGGCCAGCGCCATCACGGTCTTGCGCATATCGCGATACTTGGCCGCCATCTCGAAACGCATCTCTTCGGATGCCTGCATCATGCGCGCTTCGAGCGTGTCCGCCAACTCATGATTTTTTCCTTCGAGCATCAGGCGCACGTCGCGCACGGCTTCAGTGTATTCCGTGGGCGTACACAATCCCTTGACGCATGGGCCAAGACAGCGCTTGATGTGATACTCAAGACACGGGCGCGGCAACTTGCCGTCGATCTCTATATCGCAGGTGCGCAGTTGAAAGGTGCGATTGATTACGTCAATCGTGCGACGCGCCAAGGACGCGGGCAGGAATGGGCCGAAGTAGAGCGCGCCGTCGCGCTGTATGCGTCGCGTAATCATCACGCGCGGGAACGGCTCGTTGATGGTCAGCTTCAAGTGCGGGTACTGCTTATCGTCCTTGAGCAGAATGTTGTAGCGCGGCTTGTGCTGCTTGATGAGGTTGGATTCCAGCACAAGCGCCTCGACCTCGTTATCGGTGACGATAAACTCCAGATCATGTATGCGGCGCACCAACTCTCTGGTCTTCCGATCATGCCCGCGCCCTGACTGAAAATACGAGCGCACACGATTGCGCAGATTCTTCGCCTTGCCGATATAGATGATCTTCCCGGCGTCGTCCTTATGCAGGTAGACGCCGGGCGAGACGGGCAGGTTCTGTAATTTCTCTTCTAACGTCACGCTTTGGGAGTCCGATGGTTTCAGTGATTCGGGCACGATTATTTGTTCGTCTATGATAACTTATCGCCGACAGAGAGGAAAACTGAGCTTGCATTTCCCTTTCAAATTATCCGCTGAAAAAGAGTTCGACGCGACTGGCTTTGGCCTCAACGCCGTAGATCATCTGGTCGTCGTCCCCTCCTACCCGTCCTTCGATACCAAGACGCGGCTCAGAGAGCACGTGCAGGCCGCAGGCGGGCAGACGGCGACGGCGATGGTCTGCTTGCAGCGTTTGGGGATGCAGACGGCCTACGCGGGCCGCTTCGGCTCGGACAGCGAAGGAGAGTTCGGATTAGCCACAGTCAGAGACGAGGGCGTTGACACAAGGTTTGCGGAAGTTGTAGAGGGAGCGCACACGCAGATCGCTTTTATCATCATCGACGCTCGAAACGGCGAGCGCACTGTGATCTGGGATCGCGATGAACGTCTGGCCTACAGTGAAAGCGAAGCGCCCGTCGAGCTGGCTGCGCGCGGGCGTGTGCTTCACCTGGACGCGCACGATCCGCTGGCCTGCGCGCAGATGGCGCGTGCAGCGAGCGCGGCGGGCACACTGGTTTCACTAGACGTTGATAATATCTATGAGGGATTGCCGAAACTCCTGCCGCTCGTAGATATTCTGATCTCCTCAAAAGAGTTTCCGCACAGGCTGACGGGCATCGCGGATCATAGAGCATCGCTTATTGAGTTGAAGGCGCGTTATGGCTGCACGATTACAGGGATGACGCTCGGCACGGGCGGCGCTCTTCTTTTTTATGACGGATTGTTTCTGGAATCTCCGGCGATGGAAGTGCCCGGCGGCTGCCGTGATACGACGGGCGCGGGTGATGCCTTTCACGCGGGCTTCCTCTACGGGCTGCTGCGTGGTGAAGAGATTGAAAGCGCTTTGAAATTCGCCAACGCCACGGCCTCGCTCAAATGCCGCGCGCTCGGAGCACGCACATCTCTGCCGGATGAAGAGGAACTCTGCAAATTCATCAAAGACGGCGTGCCGATCTCAATTTAGCCGACGCGTTGTTTCTCCGTCCGTCTGCGAAGCCGTCACTTGACTAGATCGACGAGATAACCCGTGACGACGATCTGCACCGTCTGGTCAGGATCCAGCCCGGCGTTTGTCCACGCCGACACACCATTGCCCGCGTCGATTTCGTACCCGCTGCATAGATGAGTCTCCTTGGATTCGTCGGGCTTGAAATCTATCTGTTGAAGAATATTGGCTTTAAAGGGCTGGTCCGGTTTTTTGGTGCTGAGAATTGCCTTGGCCAGATTGACTGTCAAATTCTGTTTGACGTAGCGCGTGTTATAAAACATATCCGTCATGATAAAGGTCTTGCCGGGCGGCACGGCTCTGAAAGATTCCGACGACGTATAAAAGATAAAAGCTTCGCCGGTCGGCCTCTTTGAAGTCGTGGCATAGCCGTGACCGCGCACAAGAATTTTATCGCGCGCAGTCTCAGATTGCTCTTGAGCTTCGGAGAGCGCCACCACTGACAACTCCTGCCACACGACTCCGGCGACAAGACCTGTGACGACCGACAGAATTAGAATCAGCAGATGATCTCTTTTACGCATTTGATTCTCCTTCGACTGCACCCAAACAGATAATGAATCGGGTGAAGGCTTAGCTCTGCAAACGCTCGCCAAAAAGCTTGAGCACGCGTTGCCAGGCGTCCGTGGCCGCTTCAGGGTTGTAGACTTCCGGGCGCGTGTCGTTGAAGAAAGCGTGATCGGCGTCGTAGCTGACCACCTCTACGGGCAGATCATATTTGCGCGCAGCTTCTTTGAGCCCTTCGACTTTTTCCGGCGTGATCCAGTTGTCGCGCGCGCCCGCGATAAAGAGCGTAGGGACTTTCAGGCGTGAGAGACTCGCTTCGTCCGGGATGTCGCCGTAGAAGGGAGCCGCCGCGCCCAGCGCATCCACTTCGCACGCGGCCCTGAGCGCAAACGTCCCGCCCATGCAGTAGCCGGTGATCCCAATCTTCTTCACACCGTAACGTTCGGTCGTCTCTTCTAAAGCATGATTGATCGTATTGAGGCCGTCGTCCATTGGCAGCGCATGCATCAGCTTCTGCGCTTCGTCCACGTTGCTCGCGGTCTTGCCCCGAAAAAGATCGGGCGCGACGCACAGAAAGCCCTCGGCGGCGTAGCGGCCCGCGAGGTCGCGCACGTGATCGTTGATGCCCCACCATTCGTGTATGAGGATCACGGCAGACGTGGCGGTTGCGCCGGCGCTCGCCGCATCAGGCTGTGCCACAAAGGCTGTGGTCGCACCGTTTTGTGTCTCGAAATTGATGGTTTCCGTGTTCATGGCGGGCCGTTCGTCCTCCTCTTTGAAGAGCTCAAAACCTTGATTCGTCTTTTCCGTTGAAGCGTGCGGAATTATATGGCAAACGCCTCGCACTTCCCAATCGTTTCGCGGGAGAGCATCTCTAGCGCTTGTGCCCCCGGCTGCCGCTCGCCCTGTGCGTTGGCGCGCGAAGAGTGATATAACGGCTGCCGCTCTTGCAGGAACTTTCATTTCATTAGGCATCGACAAGAGGCCACAGGTTTTGCTTTGAGAAAAGTGATTATGAAAATCATCGCGGCGATTTTACTGAGCACCACAGTGCTCCTCTGCCTCTTGCCCGGCGCGGACACAGGTGCGACCGCAGACGCTCTCTTTCAGACAGCGGACGTGGTCTTTAAGAACGGTAACATCTACACGGTCAACGAGCGCCAGCCCCACGCAGAAGCCATCGCGGTCAAAGGCCACCGCATCGTTTTCGTCGGCTCTAACACGGACGTAAAAAGATACGAAGGGAAGAACACGCGCATACATGATCTAAGTGGTGCGACGGTCTTGCCGGGACTCACAGACGCGCACAATCATCTGATCGGCGTCGGTCAGCGAGAGATGACGCTCAACCTGGAAGGCACTGCGAGCCTCGAAGAACTGCTCGCCAAAGTCAAAGCTCGCGTCGAGCGAGCACGCCCAGGCGAATGGATTACGGGCCGAGGCTGGATCGAAACGCACTGGAAGCCGCCGCAGTTCCCGACCCGCCAGGAACTTGATCGAGTCGCGCCCGCTAACCCTGTCTTTCTTCGCCGCGCGGACGGGCACGGAGCGGTCGCCAACAGCGCCGCTTTCAAGATCGCTCGCGTTGATCGCAACACACAGAATCCGTTCGGCGGCGAAATCTCTAAAGATAAGCAGACGGGCGAGCCCACGGGTATGCTTCTGGATAACGCGCAGGCGCTCGTCACTAAACATATTCCGGCGACGACAGAGGCTGAAGCCGAACAGGCAATCCTGCTCGGAGTCAAACGCACTATTGAGCTTGGCTGGTGCGAGATTCAGGACGCAGGCGGCAGTTACGAGGATGTCGCTCTTTATCGAAAGCTCTACAACGAGGGCAAGATACGGCTTCGCATTTACAAAGCGGTTTCCGGGCCAGGCAGTGAATCACGTCGCTTGCTCACGGAAGGAGCGCAGGTCGGCGCTTTCGATCAACGCTTTACACTGCGCACGATCAAAGTCCATTTCGACGGCGCGCTCGGCTCAAGAGGCGCTGCGCTGCTTGAACCCTACACGGATGCTCCGGACACCAAAGGTTTCCTCACGGTCAAAGAAGAAGAGCTGCTGCCGATGCTTATAGAAGCTCTGCGGCGCGGCATACAGGTCGAGACGCACGCCATAGGCGACCGCGCCAATCGCGTCATTCTCGATCTCTACGAAAAGGCTTTCAGCGCCGTGCCCATCAGTGACAGAAAGATAAAAGAGCCGCGCTGGCGCGTAGAGCACGCGCAGATTTTGAACCCGGCGGATATTCCACGCTTCGCCAAGCTCGGCATCATCCCTTCCATGCAGCCCTCGCACGCCATCGGCGATCTATTTTTTGCGCCGAGCCGTCTGGGCATCCCAAGGCTTGAAGGCGCATACGCCTGGCAGAGCCTCTTGAAGTCGGGCGCGATCATCGCGGGCGGCTCTGACGCGCCCGTGGAGCGCGGAGAGCCGATGATAGAATTTTATGCGGCGGTCGCGCGCCGCGATCAGAAGGGTTTTACCGGAGAGGGCTGGCATCCCGAACAGGCGCTCGCGCGCGAACAGGCGCTCAAACTCTTTACCATCTGGGCCGCCCACGCAGCGTTCGAGGAAGAACGGAAGGGTACTATCGAGCCCGGAAAACTCGCGGATATGACGGTGCTCTCTGCCGATATTATGAAGATTCCGGAATTGGAGATTCTCAAGACGCGCTGTTTGATGACGGTCATCGGGGGCGAGATCGTTTACCAGAGCGCACAACAGTAAGGATGGTTTCAAGCAGGTAAGGCGCGGCTTTAGTCTAGCATCACAACCTCGCCGTCGACGACGCGCGCTAAGTATTCGCCGTCGCGCATGGCCCAGGCGATCTTGTGGCCCTGTTGGGCCAACTGGGCCCACTCGCTGCGCTTTTGCGGATTCTGTTCGATGAGTAATGCGCCGTCACCCAGATTGACATAACGCAGACCGGAGCGCGCGAAGCGACGTACGCCCCGACCTCCACCGAACAGCTTTTCGAACGCGACGAGGATACGGCCCGCGCTCAACTCGTCTGTCTCTACGGCCTTCGAGGATTTCTTAGTAGTTACCACTTTCTCTTTTGTGTTCTTCATGCTCGCGGGCCTTCTTCGAGCAGCCGCGCGACCAGGTTGAGCAAATCCTGCTTGCGGAAAGGCTTTGGAAGATAATCGTCGAAGCCCCTTTCCATGGCGCTCTCGCGTGCAGCCGTAGCCGAGGCCGAGACTGCGACCAAAGGGATCGAGCGCGTTCGCTCGTCGGCGCGCAGCGCGCTCAACACGCCCCAGCCGTCCAGCTCCGGCATCGCCAGATCGACCAGCACCAGACTGGGCGGATCATGCCGCGCCATCGAGACGCACTCGCGACCGTCGCGCGCCTCGCGAATCGTGTAACCGCCGGTCGCGAGCATCAAGCGCAGCAGTTCACGATTATCTTCGTAATCGTCGGCAATAAGAATACAGGCAGGCATAACTCAATTTTAGATTTTAGATTTTGGATTTTAGATTAAACGATGCATCACCTTGAATTTTGGAAGCAAATATTACAAGCTCCAAAAGCCCGCCAATCCACAATCCAAAATCTAAAATCCAAAATGGATATAGCTTAGCAACCCGAGAAGTGTCAAACTTTAAAGTGCCATTACTTAAAGAGTTTCTTGACACCATTCGACATGCCCGTCCATAATCCGAGAAGGAACGTTCCTTCAGCGCACAGAATGTGCGCCGCTTTCACCCTGGGGCGTTACGTGCGGAATTTAAGAGATTCACCCGCCATTCAGATTTGTACAAATGAAATGTCGGAAACGGAGGAAGACAAAAGGTGGTCAGTGAGGAACTGGAAAAGAGCCTGCGCGCAGAGCTTAACGGCTACATCAACTCGCGTCTGAGCAGCATACAGGAAGAGGTCGCGCGCCTTCAAAGCCAGGTAAACGAAGCGTTTACGCGCGTGCTTGAGCGTTCGTCGAGCGAGGGCGAGCAGGATGCTTCGATGGCCGTCTCAATCGCCGAGCACATGCGCGCCGCACACGAGCGAGGCATCGAAGAGGCCGCGGCGGAGAGTTCGCGCACGAAGTCTTCGAGCGACATGGCGATTCTCAAAGCCGCCGTCGAAGAGATCGACGACCAGCGCACGCAGGCCAGTATCCTGGACGCGCTCGTCAATCGCGCCGCCTCGTTTGCCCCACGCATAGCCTTTTTCGTCATCAAAAACGATCAGGCCACGGGCTGGCGCGCGCGCGGTTTCGAGGGCACGATCGGCGACGATGCGATTCGTCAGATCAGTATGCCTGCTTCGTCCGATACGCTCTTGAGCGATGTCGCTCGCTCGCGCACGACCTGGAGCGGCTCGCCCGGCGCGAACGCAGAGGATCATGTTCTGCTGAGCAAGCTCGGCACAGAGCCTCCGCAACGCATGGTCGCCATTCCGCTCGTCGTCCGGGACAAGACTGTCGCAGTCCTCTACGCGGATTCGGCTGCGCTCGAAGCAGACGCCATCAACTTGGAAGCTCTTGAAACTCTTGTGCGCGTCGCGGACATGGCCGTCGAGTTGCTCTCGCTCTCGCGCAACTCTCAGCGCCCGCCGCGCACGCAGGGCACAGCCGCAGCACCCGCGCAACAGCAACCGCTTGAAGCCGCACAGCCGACCGCCGTGGAAACTGAGGAAGCGCCGGAGGAAGAAGAGGCCGCTGCGCCCGAGCAATCCTCTTCAGTTGAGCAGCATGAAGAAGAGCCTGCACCGACGCCCATGTTTGTGCCGGAGATTTCAGAGCACCCCTTTGCTGCTGTCGCGGAAGAAACGGAAGCTCCGCACGAGGCCATTGAAGCCGAAGCTGCACCTGCCGTCGAAGAAGCAACCACGGTGGTAGAGGACGAGACGCCGACCATCGAAGCCGCAGCACCTGCGCTTGAAGAAAAAGGTGTCGCGCCCTTTATCCAGCAGTCACAGTCATGGGAAGACGTGGCCGCTCAAACGGAGACGCCTCCTCCAACACCTGTTGTGCCTGCGGCGCAGCCCTCCACTTCTTCTTCCTCCGCGCAGGCGGATCAATACGCGGCACGCCTAGGCTCGTCGCGTCGCTACGGCAGCGCGGACGCGGAGCTACCCATCGAAGTGAGCGACGATGAGCGCCGCCTTCATAACGACGCGCGCCGCTTCGCACGCCTGCTCGTCTCGGAGATCAAGCTCTATAACGAGCAGAAGGTCAAAGAGGGGCGCACGCAGGGTAATATCTACGAACGATTGCGCGAGGACATAGACCGCTCGCGACAGATGTACGACAAGCGCGTCGCGCCGCCCGTAGCCGCGCGTTACGACTATTTTCATCAGGAGCTGGTCAACACGCTCGCCGAAGGCGACGCGGCAAAGCTGGGCGACGCCTATCCGGGCGCAGCCGTCTCGGCCTGAAATGTTAGTGGTAAGTAAAAAGTGACGAGTGACGAGTAAGAGCAATTTCTTATCTTGTTACTCGTCACTGCTTTTGTAGCAACCGCATTTTGCGCGCGCGGCATCCAAGCCGCATCTGTGACTTTAATTATTGAGCAACGGTTTTTATATTCGAGCTAAGAAAAGGCAGGGTATTTCGTGAGCTTCAATTTTCGCCAGCATCGCATCACCTTTATCATCATCGGACTGGTCGTCCTGATCGGCGCATCGCTCGCTCCTTTTTTGAGTGCGAGTTGCAGCACGCGCCAGCAGAATACACCCGCCGAGCAGAAAGCGATTGAGACGTTGCGCTCTATGACGCGCGGCGGCGTGCTTCCCTCGGAAGACGCGGTCGCACGCATCGAGTCGGAATTCCCCGATACGAAAGCGGCTGCGCTGGCGCGTCTGGTTCGCGCGCGAATCAAGCTCAAGGCCAACGATTTTACGGGAGCAGCCGCGCTTCTGGATACGAATGTTATTCGCCAGCGTTCGGCGCTCGGCGATTATGCGCTATTGATGCGCGCGGGCGCACTAGAGAGCGCAGGTCGTCGCGTCGAAGCGCGCGCCGCCTATGAACAACTCTCGCGCGATTATCCGCAGAGCATGCGCGCGCGTCAGGCCACACTGCGCGATGCCGAAATGATGATGCAGGACGGGCAGGCTGCGGGCGTGCCGCTGATCTTGAAGGACTTGAGCGAAAAGAGGGACGCGGCGGCGCTACTACTTTCCGCCAAAGCATCCGAGCAGGCGTCAGACCCCACACGCGCTCTGGCCGCGTATCGTCGCATCTTTTTCTACGCACCCGCATCGCAGGAGAGCGCTGAGGCCGCGACGGCGATCACGCGCTTAGGGTCTACGACTTCGCCCGCGACCGCCGAAGAGGCCACGACGCGCGCCGACAAGCTTTATGAAGCGAAGCGTTATGCGGATGCTTTCAACGCTTACACGGACGGCTTCGCGCGGTTTGCGAATACGGCCACTGCTCAGGCGCAACTGCGTCGCGGTATCGCCGCCGTTTATGCCAAGCGCACGGCTGATGCCGTCACTTCATTTAACACCCTGCCTACTTCCGCGGGCGAACTGCGCGCAGAGGCGCTCTATTATCTGGCACAGGCTTACGCGGGGGCGCGGCAGTGGGATCAAGTACGTGCGACGCTCGAAGAGATGCGCCGCGCATTTCCGCAGAGCCCCTGGACGCCGCGCGCTTTTGTCAATGTCGGCAAGATCGCCGAAGACGCCAAAAACACTGCGGACGCCAACTACTTTTTCCGCACGGCGGTCGGTGCTTATCCGGGTGCGGCGGAAGTCGCACAGGCCCAGTTCGAGCTCGCATGGGCCGCGCATGATGCGAAGAACTACAATGAGTCGTCGCGCCTGTTGACAGAACACCTGGCGCTTTATGCGGACAAGAATACGGACAATCGCGGGCGCGCAGCTTACTGGGCCGCGCGCGACAGCGAGCGCAGCGGTAAATTGGCTGAAGCTCGCGCCATCTACGAGGGATTGCAGGCGCGCTATAGCGCCAACTGGTATGGCTATCTGGCGAAGCAGCGGCTCGACAACATGGAGCGCAACCGCGTCGGGGCCAATGGGAATTTCGCTCCGGACTCTATGATCGGACGTGCGATCGCCAACCTGCAAACGGTCACTGTGGCCGAAGAGACCGTCAGCCCGGAAAGGGACGAACACGTCACGAAGGCCGATCAGCTTAACAATATCGGCGCGGATGATTGGGCGATTGAAGAACTGAAAGTTGCTTCCGAATCTGCACCGGCCAGCCCGCGCGTCAATCTTGCGCTGGCTCGGATTCTTCGCGCGCGTGAAGACAACGTGGGCGCGCTCAATATTCTGAAGAAGAGCTATCCTGACTATGCGCAGATGGAGCCGGAAGAGTTGACGCGCGAGGAGTGGGATGTCTTTTATCCTCTGGCCTACTGGGACATCATCACTCAGGAGGCGCGCGCTCGAAACTTAGACCCGCATCAGGTCGCGGGTCTTATTCGACAGGAATCCGTCTTTAACCCGCGCGCACGATCTTCTGCGCGGGCTTACGGACTGATGCAGCTTTTAGTGCCGACCGGAGCTGCCGTTGCCAGAAAGTACGGAATTGATCGCACCGTCACAGCCGAATCGCTTTACGAGCCACGTCTGAACATACAGCTCGGCACGGGTTACATGCGCGACCAATTGGACAAGTACGGGCGTATAGAGTATGTCGCCGCGGCCTACAACGCTGGGCCTGGCCGTGTCGTCCAGTGGCGCGCCTCACTGCCGCTTGAGATGGACGAATGGGCCGAAGCGATTCCCTTCAAAGAGACGCGCGGTTATGTGCAGGGCGTGGTGCGCAACACGCTTCAATACGAGCGTCTCTACGATGACAAAGGACAGTTTCGCCCAGAAGTCGGCGCGCGCGCCGGACAGCACGCCGCAGACTCAAGTGTCCGTGTACGTCGCATGACCGGCAACGAGGATGATGAATAAGCATCAGATCATGAGCTATTCGGATCGCGGATGAAAGCTCAGCATCTGTCAATCAAGGGATTTATGGGGAACACCGCTTTGCAGAAGAGATCTAATTGCTTCAATCGCGCTCTTATTCTTTCGGCGCTGATAGCGCACTCTATTTTAATGTCCGGCGCACAGGACGCCTCTGCCCAGCGAAAGAGGACTGCGGTCGCCACTAATGCTTCTGCTGTGGCGAAGGCAATCCGTGTTCAGACTGAGCCTGAGGCAGCAATCTGGATAGACGAAGTTCGTCGGGGCACGACGGATGCTTCGGGTCGACTCAGTATTGAAAACGTCACGGCGGGTCGTCACACCTTGCGCGTGCGCGCCTCTGGATTTAAAGAGAAGGTGCTGCCTTTACTCGCGGCGCAGCGCGGCGAGATAAAAGTCGCGCTGGTGAAGACGACCGACAGGGCAGAGATTCTCTTTCAACAGGCCGAAGGTGCGCGCGAGCGTGCTAAAGACGATGAGGCACGCACGGCTGCGGCTGAACTTTACAGGGGCGCGCTAAAGGTTCGTCCACTCTACGCGGCGGCTCGCGTCGGACTGGCGCGCGTCCTGCTCGATCTGAACCAGTACACGGACGCGCTGGATCAGATCGCACTGGCGCGTCGCGCGCGCCCCGTCTATCCTGAAGCAAGCGCGGTCGAAGGACGCATCCAGCGTGCGGCGGCCTTTATAGATGAAGCAATAACATCATTTCGCCGCTCGATCCGCGAGGCGCGCGGCTTTCAGCCCGAAGCTCACACGGGCCTCGCGCTTATCTTTGAAGAGCGAGGGATGAACGAAGAGGCGGCCACAGAGTTTCGCGCCGCCATCGATCAATTGTCGGACACTGAGCCCGTGCTCTACCAACTGCTCGGCGCGGTCTATGAAAAGATGGAGAAGTATAAAGAGGCCGTCGAAGCCTACGAGAAGTATTTGCAGCTTGCGCCGGAAGGAAGCCTCGCACCCGCTGTGCGTTCGATCATAGATCAACTGCGTCGTCAGGCTGCGGAACAGGAAACGCCCGCCAACTAATCCCCTGCTAGCAAACAGACGAAAGCCACACGCAATCGAGATTGTCCTGCGTGTGGCTTTTTCTTTGACGCGACTTCAGCACGTCCCGTATATCAGTTGCTCTTGTCCTGCGCGATCAGCGATTGGCTTCCGGTGCGCCCGCGGTATTTCGTGTAGCCGTCGAAGAGCGCTTCGTAGATCAGTCGTCCGACGATCTCCGCGCCCTCTGCGGTCGGGTGCGTGAGGTCGCTTCTAACTAAGCGCTTGGGCATCGCGGCCCATTTCGCCATCGTCCCGTCGCCGCCCATCGCCGCGTAGGTGTTGAAGAAAGCGCAATTGGTTTCCAACGCGACGCGTCTTTGAAGCTCGACGATCATCGGGATCGAAGGCTTGGTGATGATCTTTCCGCCGGGAGCCATCTGTCCGCGATCCATCGGCGAGACGATCATGATACTGATACCGGGAAGTGCCTCGCGCACGCGACGCACGACCTCGCGCAGGTCTTTATCGTAACGCTCCAACTGCTCCGGCGTGGCGTACTGGCTTTCGTTTGTCCCGTAATTGATGACTACCAGATTGGGTTTGCGATGCTGCAACTGCTCCATCCAGTGCGCCTGATTCATGGTCGAGACCAGTAGGCCGGCATACGCGCCGTTGACGCCCAGACTGTCATAGACCACGCCCGGCCCGTCGTTCTCCAACACCGCGCCGAAGAGACGCACCTCGCCGCCCACAGTCTTTATATCGAAACTGTTCGCGCCCGCCTGCCTTGCTTTCACCTCGAAGAAGCCAGAGCGCACAACATCATTTCGGGTCGAGACGATCTGCGCGTCGCTATCGTTGACATCGACGCTGAACTGGCCGCCGCCCGGCTGCTGCAAATAGTAAACGTCCATGCGCGAGAAGTTCTTGCCCGTCTCGCCCTGGCTCGCCGGGCCAAAGCGCGTGTACTTGCCCGGCCCGCTGGCTCGAAACGTCACGCCGCCCAAGCCTAATGCGCCGTCGTTGATCTTCGGATTCATCAGCGCATCACTGTTCCATCCGCCGCTTGGTGTGAAACTGATCGCATCATGCCCGTACCAGGCCCAGGGACGGTCGACCAGAATAAAGCCGTGACCGGCATCGCCGAAGCGCGTCTGCATCAGGCGACGCACAGTGCTGGTGATGCCGTCGTTGGTGATAGGCGAATCTCCGTAATGCGTGACGCGCGTGATCGCGCCGGGCGCACGCGCATCCGTGCGCGCAAGCGAAGAGTAAAAAGAGTCGAGCGCGTTCGCAGGGTCTTCAACCGGATGATCCGCGCCGACGATGACTGGAGCGCTTGAGCCAGTGGAAGCGAAAGTCTGATCGGCGCTCGCCTGCGAGCCGCCAGGTATATCGCCGCCCGTCTGAGGCGCTTCGCTTCCCTTAAAGGAAACAAGCTCGCGCGGGTGTGGAAGCATCTCGCGAAATCTTTCGAGGCGCGGCACGAAGACAGGCAGCGAGGCGAAGATGAAGACGAGCAGAATGGTCTGCGCGGGCTTCGTTAAAAGGATGTGGCGCGCTCGCTTCGGTTCATCGACCGAAGCGGCGTCAACAGCCTTGTCTAGCGCGGCCTCGTCAACGCTTTTGAAGACGGCTGCTTGAGCCTCGCTTTTGACGGCGGCGATAGATGGGCCGTCACTTTCTCTGTTATTTAATCCAAGGCGCAACATGATGAGGTCAGGGCTTTCTCTCTTAAGCTAAAAGTTGCCGTAGATGAATTGCACTTCGACGCTCGACAGATAATAGAGGCCGACGGCGACAGACAGGATCAAAGCGGCCTGCACGGGCGCGGGCAGCCACAGGAAGCCGCCGCGCAATCTGTCCAATGCACCCGCCGGAAACCAGTGCGATAAATATCCCGCACAGAGGACTGCGACGACGGGCCATGCTAGATTCGCGGTCTCGAACTTCATTGCGCCGAGCCTTGCGATGACATCCCAGGCCTGTTGCAAACTGGCCGCGCGGAAAAAGACCCACGTCAGACAGACGAAGTGGAACGTGGCGACAATACAGATGGCTTTGATCCACCATTCCTGTCGCGGGCGTCGCTTCTGTTGTCGTCGACGGTTCTCCCACCAGCGATTCACAGCCAGCCCGAGCCCGTGCATCCCGCCCCAGATGACGAACGTCCATGCCGCGCCGTGCCACAAGCCTCCGATTAACATCGTCAGCACGACGTTGCGATAGAGATTAAAGGGGCGCTTTCTCAGGCCGCCGATTGAGAAGTAAACGTAATCCGTCAGCCAGTTCGAGAGCGTGATGTGCCAGCGCTTCCAGAAATCCGGCAAGCTCTGCGCGCGATACGGCGAATTGAAATTGATCGGGAGTTTGAACCCAAGCAGCAGCGCCGAGCCGATTGCGATGTCGCTGTAGCCTGAGAAATCACAATAGATTTGCAGCGCGTAGCCGTAGATTCCAAAGAGCGTCTCTACGGAAGAATAAAGCTGCGGCTGATCGAAGACGCGTCCCACCAGATTATTCGCCAGATAATCCGCGATGGCTATCTTTTTGACCAGACCGAGCATGATAAGAAAGATCGCGTGCCCTGCTTCTTCGCTCGTCAGACTGGGGCGCTCGCGAAATTGCGGCAGGAGTTCTTTGGCGCGAACTACGGGGCCTGCGACGATGGTCGGGAAAAACGAGACGAAGGCCAGGTAATCAAAGTAACGGTCGGTCGGCTTTTGTGTCTTGCGGTAAACGTCTATCACGTAGCTCAAAGAGCGGAACGTGAAGAACGACAACCCTAGCGGCCAGATGACGTGAAGCAGCAGGGGCGAAGCGTGCCAGCCGAAGCGGTTGAGAAGATCAGTCAGCGAGCCGGAAAAGAAGTTGAAATACTTAAAAGTAAAGAGCGCGCCGATGTCCACCAGGATGCTCGCGCAAAGGAGCAAGCGGCGCTTGCGCGTGCCCTCGCTCGCGTCAATAAAACGCGCCGTTAGAAAATCGACCGTCGAGATGAGAAACAGGAGCGCCAGAAATCGCGGATCCCAGAGCGCGTAGAAATAGTAGCTCGCACCCAACAGCAGCAGCACAGGCACACGACGGCGCGGCGTCGCCACCAGCCAGTAGACGAAGAACACCACGGCGAGAAAGATCATGTACTTGCCGCTCGTAAAAAACATCCACGTACTCCCTCAAAAAACCTGACGACTATCCCTACACTAGAATTCGCGCCCTTGACTGAAGGCCGGAAGACTCTACCGCGCTTTTGATGCCGCGCGAGTGGGCCAACAGCAGCAGTAGCAGCGGCGAGCGGATGAGGCGTTCTCCAGTCCGAAAACTTCAGGACTCAAAAGTACTTGTTATGCGGTGACCTATGGCGGCGCGTTCTATCTTCGAGTGGTTGCTGGAAGTGAAACCGTGGAACGGCTTGGGCCAACACTTCTATTTTCGAGGCCGCCTTTGAGAAGCGCGCCGCCTTTGGCTCTTATTCCGAGGAGCGACGCAATTAGTTTAAGTTTGACGCGCTCGAAAGCTTTTGGGCCTATTGCGGGTCTAGTTTCGAGCACGGGTCGCGAATACTTTAAAGCCTGCGCAGAATGCGCCGCCCCGAAGGTGTTCGCGGGAAAAATCTTCAATCGTCTTGAGTCAAGTAACGCCGAACTTTTAGAGAATCCTGTATGGTGCGGTGCGCCCGTAACCCGTAAGGGTCTGAAAAGGCCCGACTGCATTCGGCATCAGCGCGACTATACAAAAGCCTTGGGTGCGCCGTCAACTGCCTAAGACGAGACGAGTTAAACTCTTTTGCGAAAGTGGACAAAAAGAGAAGACCGAAGGGCTCAGGATTGCCGTTTAGGATTTAGTCGCCGCGCTTTTGCACGGCGGTGCGGCGCTGGCGCGTGGGCCACTGCTTGTAAGCCTCTATCAGATCGTTGTAGAACATGTCGCCCATCCTGATATAGCCATCTTTCGTCAGATGCACGCGGTCGCCCTGGCCCAGTCCCTGCGCCGCCCAGCTATCCATAGAGCCAGCGCCTCCCATCGCCGCGTACGAACTCCAGAAGGCCGCGCCGACCTCAAGCGCGGCACGGCGCTGCGCCTCGATCATGGCGGGCATCTTGCTGACGGCCAATTGATTGTCGGCGCGATCCGGTGGGCCATAAACAAGTATGGAAGCCTGCGGCGCGGCTCGACGAAAGCGGCGCAGGATACTGGCGAACATGCGCTGGTAGGACTCTATGCTCCAATCCGTGTCGGTCACTTCGTTTGTCCCGTAAGCGACGATGATGAGATCAGGCTTGCGCTGGACGATATTGTCGACGAACGCCGTATCGTTCCAGCTTAAAAGACGCGTCGCACGCGCGCCGTTTATCCCTAAGACATCATAGGTCACGCCCGGCGCGATATGCTCCGTGACGATACCGAGCAGACGTACCTTGCCCGCTGGCCCAAGCGTTCGTACCTCTATGCGCTGGATGCGGTCGGCGGGCGAATCAAAAGTGAAGTAGTCCGGCGAGGGCGCGTCCGATTGTAAAGAGAGAGGCTGTTCCAGCACGCTTGTGCCGTTGACGGTAATATCCATACGACCGCCGCCGGGCTGGCGCAGATAGTAGATCTCAAAATGATTGCAGGCCGTCTCGACCCATGCGCGCTCGTCCGCTTTATCCGTGCTGAGACTGAAACCGGCCAGCCCGTAGATGCCGTCGGTCGCGCCGCCTTTGCCGACGCCGTCGATCCACCAGCCGGAGGTTGCGCCGGACAGAACGCCGCGCCGTGGCGTGCTGAAGGGATTGCGCGCTGACATATAACCTGCTCCGCCGTCGCCGAAGTCGCGCTGAAGGCTACGGCGAATCTGCGCGGTCAGAATATCGGCTGCCGTATGCGAATCGCCATAATGCATGACGCGCACGGGCTCTATGCGGCGACGCGATTTGATGGCGGCCAGCGCGCCGAAGAAAGAATCCAGAGCGCGCACGTTCTGCATGCCACGGGCGGGCTGCGCCGAAGCAGCAGTCTGCGCGTTCGTAGTGGCAGGCCACAGCACTGTGCTGGCCACAAAGACCAGAGAGAGCGTCAGGGCCTCGACTTTTCGGATTACGCCGTCGATCATTCCGTTCTTTCTCAGACTCGTCTCAAACCTTACGCGGCGCGCATGAATCATCAAAGTGAGCGCGCCGCCCTGCACATTATACTCTAACTGCGGCGGCAATCTATCGCCTTCGTCCGATGTAGCTGACGCTGCCGGAGTTGTTCGGTGCCGTAAAGCCCAGGTCGCCGCTGAACGACCAGCAGACGGCGTTGACCGTTCGGTCGAAGCCAAGGGGTGCGCCGCCTCCGCCGCTCTCAGGCGTATAATCGCAATTCTCTCCGCCGTCTTTGGAATAAGTGACCGTCACTTTGAGGCCCGTCGTGGCGAGATCGTTGACGACGCTGCCGAGTTTGAAATCCGTTCGATCCTGAATAGGGTCGATGATATTTAGACTGCGCGAGGGTGCATTGCCCCGGTTGGTGAAAAATGTCTTGTAAGTAATCTCCGCTCCGATGGGCTCGACCGTCTCGGGCGCGAGTTCTTTGTCGCCGATGCTCATAATTTTTTCGAGCAGCACATCCGAGCGCGGAGGCTGAACCTGATATGCAGGCCGCGCTTGCCCTCCGCTTGTGTTTGAAGACCCTGTGTTAGCATTTTGCTGGGCCGAAGCAGTCGTTCCCACGTTAGACTGATTGCCATTTGAGACTTTTTTGGCGCGGCGGATAATGGTTTTGGAGATAACGCGATTGGAATTTTTCTGCGCCGCGAGCGTGGCGGAAGCGACCAGTCCGGCGATACAACCCAGCACGATCAACCCGAAGGCGAGCATTATGGCCCAGCCTTTGTGCCGGACGTTTCGTTCCCTTTTTTCCATCAGCCACCTCCAATGGGCCAAACGCTTACAGAGTGCGGGAGAGGCCAAAGAGTTATCCTAACGATTGGCTTGTATTCCAAATTCCCGGTCAAGTCAACAGCGGCCTGGGCGTAATGATCGAAGACTCGCTTAAAGCTGCCGCTCGGCTCTTCAAAGAGATGCGCGCGCGGGCAAGCGCGGTTGCCATCATTGCTGCCTCTATGAGAGCATCCGTGCCGAGGTTTTCCAAAAGCGACATCCGTCACACCAGGATTTTTATGAGAGTCCGATCATGACATCACCCAGACAGCAGCGGCCCAATTACGTCTCGCGTAAAGCGAGTCTCTTTACGGAATCCGTGATCCGCGAGATGACGCGCGAGGCCATGAAATACGGAGCCGTCAATCTCTCGCAAGGGTTTCCGGATTTCGCAGCGCCGGACGACATCAAGCGCGTCGCCATGCAGGCCATCGCCGACGACATCAATCAATACGCGATCACCTGGGGAGCGCGCGATTTTCGTCAGGCGATTGCGAGCAAGACCCTTTGGTATCTGGGCCTTGAGGTGGATCCGGAAACTGAGCTCACAGTCACTTGCGGCTCGACCGAAGGCATGATCGCGGCGATGATGGCGTGTGTCGATCCAGGCGAAGAGGTCATTCTCTTCGAGCCGTTTTACGAGAATTACGCGCCCGATGCGATTTTGTCTGACGCCAGGCCGCGCTACGTATCTTTGCGCGCGCCCGACTGGACGTTTGACCGTGAAGAGTTGCGCGCGGCCTTTAATGAACGGACGAAAGCGATCATCGTCTGTAACCCGAACAATCCGACGGGCAAAGTTTTTACGCGCGACGAGCTGGAGTTCATCGCCGCGCTCTGTCGTGAGTACGACGCGCTCTGCTTTACGGATGAAATCTACGAGCACATCATCTACCCGCGAGATGCTGTAGAGGATACGGATGCTACTGCTGCGCCGCAGCACATCTCTATGGCGCAACTGGAAGGGATGCGGGAGAGGACTGTGGTCGTCAATTCTATGTCGAAGACCTATTCGGTCACGGGGTGGCGTGTCGGCTACGTGTTAGCGCCGCCGGAGATTACGAATGCGATTCGCAAGGTACATGATTTCTTAACGGTCGGCGCTGCCGCTCCGCTGCAAGCGGCGGGCGCGTATGCGCTGTCTCTGCCGCCGGAATACTACGCAAAGCTTCAGTCGGAATACCTGGCGCGCCGCGACCTGCTCTTGCCCGTCCTGGAAGAAGCTGGCTTTCGCACGTTTCGCCCAGACGGCGCATACTACATCATGACGGACATCAGCGCGTTTGGTTTCCCTTCGGACGTTGAATTCACACGCCACCTGATACGCGACATTGGCGTCGCCTGCGTTCCCGGCTCAAGCTTCTACAGCCACCCTGAGCTTGGCGCACAACAGGTGCGATTCTGTTTTTGCAAAAAAGACTCGACACTGATCGCCGCGGCAGAACGACTTAAAAAACTAGGGATGAGGGCGGAGGGATGAGGGATGAATGAAGAATGATTCAAGTTGAGTAATTTCTTATTCATCCCTCCGCCCTCATCCCTGCTCTTTGTCGAGCAGTTTCGTGGTGTTCTCTGTGACGCTGGGCGGATGGATGATTTCGGCGGTCTCCGGGCGACGACGCCAATCCGTGGCGGGTGTGCCGTGTGACGGTGGAAGCGCTTGATTACGCATGGGCGCATTTAATTGCGCGGGCATTGAAAAGTCAGAGGCGAAGCGCTGGGCCGGCCCTGTGTGCTCGAACATGAGCGCGTAGACGATGCGCAGAAGTCCACCGACGACGCAGACGACCGCCGAGAGAGGAACGAGCGGGATCAGCTTGTCCCAATCCAGAAGAATGATGGCGAAGATTATCAGCGGCACGATCAGCAGTGCGCTCAACATCAACATCGCGCCCTGCCGTATACCCTTTTGTCGCGGCGACATCCTCAGGCCCTGACTTTCCGGTTCGCGCGCAGAGAGCGTTCCGCCCTGGGCCAACACCTCTGCGATGACGCCGAGCGGAAATCCGCAGCGCGAGCAGAAGCGCAACGCTTCGGAAGCCTGTTGCTGGCCGCAATGTGGACAATACATAGAAGATTTCTCCTCTCGCCCGACGAGTCTCGTCGAACTGCGCGCTCTCTTTGATCTTCGGACAGAGTATATCCTGAAATCGTGACGCGCCAAGCTGCGTCGTCGAACTCAAACAGGAAGAGCGCTGCCGTTTGAGCCCAACGTCGCGCCTGAGTGTGTCATAATCCGTGGCAATACGAAATAGTCTGGAAGGGACTGAAGGGTCATGTGGGATACGAAACGTCAAATCATCTGGCTGGCGGTTGGACTTTTCGTCGGCACGTTCTTCGTCTACTCCGCAGCCTTTGACGAAGACAGAAGGTTCGACCGCGATCTCTTCATCTTGATGGAGATGCTGCTCCTCATCATCATGACGGTCATGTTCTATATCTATTCGCGTAAGAAGAAGTAATCAGTAATCAGTTTTCAGTAATCAGCAAAGACGAAATACTTTTACTGAAAACTAAAAACTGAAAACTGATTACTGATTACTTTTTTCTCACTGAATCGGCGGCTGGTTGGTTTTGAAGCGGACGCTGATGCCGGAATCGGCGACGACGAGCAGGCGGCGCGGCTCGCCGTAGGCAGCACCCGTCGGCACATACGAGATCACATAGCGGTTCTTACGAAGCTCGTCGCAGATCGCCTGCGCCGCTTCGCGCGGCTGGTTGAGCGTAAAGACGCGCCCGCCCGTGCCTTCCGCCAGTTTCTCTATGACGCGCGTCGGCTTGGGCTGATCTCGCCTGAGTGCCCCTCCCGTACGGTCAGGAATCTGCAAAGCATAGACTGTGATGTTCTGTTTTTGCAGTTGCGCCAGAATGTCATCGAACTTCGTGTGACTTACTCGATCTAGCCCGTCGCCTATGACGACGATGACGAGCTTTTGTGTCTTGTTAAGAAAGGCCGAGAGCCCCTGCTCTGCCGCCGCCTTCAAGGCATCGAACAGATGCGGCTCACCTTTTTTGCGAAAACTTTTGAGCGAGGCTTCGATCTTCTTCGCATCGTCCGTCCAATCCGAAACGATCTCCGCCTGCTCGTCGTAGCCGACGATCAGCAGTTGGTCGCCGTCATAGATTTCATAGGCGAACTCGCGCGCCGCCGTCTCTAATTTTTCTATGTCGGCGCGCAGCGTCAGAGAGTTATCAACAAGAAGCACTATGCGCGCGGGCGAAGCGTCCGGCGCAAAGTTTTTTATAGGCTGCTCGACGCCGTTCTCATAAACGGCAATATCCTGTGCAGTGATCGGCAGTTCAGGATTCTCTTCTCTGGAGGCGACGATGTTAAGCGCGATGCCGCGCGCGTCCGTCAGGTTCGGACGCCGACCGGCCTGGCCCACAGCCAGGCTGATAAAGACAAGCAACAGTAAAAAGGTGGCGGTCGAGATGGTCAGTGGCGCGCGCATCCGTTTATCCTTAGAGAAGATGGATTATCTTTTTAATCACCGCTTGTATTGTTTGACGAGGTGGTCTTGGTGGCAGTCTTCTTGCTGTCTGTTTTAACACTCTTATCAACGCTGCTCGCTGCTGCTCCGGCGTCGGTGGCAGCGCTCTTTTTATCTTCGCTTTTTTTCTCTTCCTTGCTGTCAGGCTTTTTCCCGGCGTAATCGGTCACGTACCAGCCTGAGCCGACGAACTGAAAGCCCGTCGCGGACCATTGCTTTTCCAGACGCCCGCCGCACGTGCGACATTTACTGAGCGGTTTGTCCGTCATCTTCTGCATAACTTCTATATGCGCTTTGCATTTTTGACATTCGTACTCATAAATCGGCATAAAATTTTCTTCTCTCTCAGTCAGTCTTTCAACAATTAAACTCTTGGACAAATTATATGAAGGACTTTAATCGCCTGCAACTGTGACAAACATGAGATGCAGGATTACGAAAAGCGTTTGCGCCGCGCGACTGTGACGTTGAAAAAAATTTCCAAATCGCAAGATTTTTGTAGCCAAACGATACGCTGAATGACCATTCAGTGCTCAATATCACCGCTCATATTGAACGACTGCCGACCTTAACCGTGCAACGCAAGAGCTTACGCTCGGTCGAATTAAATACATACAAAAAAAGGACTTATTTGATTACTTTTGATGCGCTGGAAGCAACCGCCGCAACACAATCACCATCTTAGTCTACGGTTTCGATGGTCTGCTCTTTGTAGCTCATCTTCGCCATGCGTAGCCCCCATAACCTGCGTCGCTGGATATGCAGATTAGATGGCTTTGAAGTCAAAGTCATCGCTCACATGGAGAGAAAAGAATGACACTGACCCCTTTCGTTCCCCGTTTGCGCTCTTTCAAATTTGCACCCTTTGCCATAATCGCTCTTTTCCTTTTTACTAATATTACAGGCCTCGTTTTTAATATAGCCTTTGCGCCAGCCGTGCAGGCAGGTGTTGTCAGCGACACAGCAGTCAACAACCTGAGCGTCGACGAAAACTTTATTCCGGCGGACGTGCCCTCTTCAGGCGACCACGATCTGGATTTGATTATCCTTCGTGCCGGTAAAGAGTATGGTGTCGACCCGCGATTGCTGCACGCGGTGATCTGGCAGGAATCGAAATACAAGGTTCAGGCCCGCTCGCACGCAGGAGCGCAGGGTTTGATGCAGATGATTCCGGCGACCGCGCGTCGCTTCGGCTGCAAGGATGTTAACGACCCCGCGTCGAACGTGCAGGCTGGAACACGTTACCTGCGTTTTCTCTTAAAGAGGTTCAACGGCAACGTCTCTCTGGCGCTGGCCGGATACAACGCTGGCGAAGGCTCTGTCGATAAGTACGACGGCGTTCCTCCCTACAACGAGACGCAGAATTACGTGCGTATCATCACGGGGCGCTACGGCAAGATGTATCATCCGCTGCTCGCGCCGCAAGATGCGATCAACGAATTTCGTCTTACGCAGCAGGTCGCGCAGTTACAAACAGTAGCCGTGCAGTAATAATAGTTAGAGCCGACCCTACAAGAACCCTCCACACAATAAAGAGCAGTAAGGCGCGCGCCCTGAGTTTGTCATTCGACTCAGGGCGCGCTTCCTTTTCCACTCTCTCGCCCAAAGATAAGAACAGCTATTTAATCTGCGAACACGGCAGCGAATCATGCTGTGTTGTCTGGTGCTCGTATACTTAGGAGCGTTGCAGTTCTCTGTACGGTTCGCTATCATCGCTCATATCAAAACGGTCAACGCCGAATATGTCCACTACTACGACGCAATCACTCTCGCTCGAACGCAAGATCAAGATGCACGAAGCGCGCGAAGCGATCATCGAACGGCTCGCGCTCGATCTGCCTTCGACTATTGATCTGGACAGATTCCTTCGCGCCGTAGTCTCCGAACTGGGGCGTATGATGAATGCGGATCGCTGCGATGTGATTCAACTGGCGAGTGATTCCGAGCTGCGTATCAGCCACGAATGGCGCGCCTCAGATGATGTGCCGTCATCTGAGGGTATGGCTATCCCGCTCGATCTGCGGCAACTGGCCGAGCACGTCGATCTCACCAAGCCGATTCGTCTTGACGATACTTCAGCACCGGGCCTGGATCAGAAGGTGCGTTTTCTAGCGGCTTCCCTTGGGACACGCTCGCTGCTGGTTGTGCCCGTGCGTCTGGGCGATGATTTGTTGGGTCTGGTCGGGCTGCACAATACGCGCGCGCCGCGCACATGGCTCGACGACGAGGTCTCTTTTCTTCAATCAATCGCGCGGCAGATCGCCGTCGGTTATCAATATACGCGGCTCTATACGGACAAGCAGCGCGAAGCTGAAACGACGCGCGCGCTGCTTGAGATCGCCAATGCATTGAATGCGCGCTCGGACTTTGGCGAGGTCACTTCGCTTGTGCTGGAGCGGGCCATCGCGCTGGTCAACGCCGATTACGGCGCGCTCGGAGTGATAGACCCGACGGGCAATCGCATTACTCTGGCTGCTTTCAAGGCTGCGCCGCACGCCGCGACGGACACCGTGCGCGGCCTGATAGACGTACACGGGCAGGCCTTGGACTTGACGGAATATCCTGCCGTCATTGAAGTGCTGGCCGAAGGCAAGACGATGCGCGTGCTCGACACACAATTGCCGCTCCCGCTTCGCCTGATCTTCAACGCGACGCTCGGCGGGCGTGCCGCTCTTGTCGCGCCCGTGCGTATCGGCGGGCAGACCTTCGGACTGCTCGGCCTGGTATGGAGCGCTGCGCGCGAGGGCTTCGAGGATCATGAAGTCGCGCTCGTAGAGGGCATCGCGGATCAGATCGGGACGGCTCTTGAACGAGATCAACTCTCTGCGGAAGTGATGCGGCTGCGCAGCGCCCTGCACGAGCGACACGCGGAGAATCGCATCATCGGACAGGCTCCCGCGATACGCCGCGCTATAGAGTTGGCTTTAAACGTCGCCGACACACAGACGACCGTTCTTATACAGGGCGAGTCCGGCACAGGCAAAGAGCTGCTCGCCAATCTTATTCATTACAACTCCGGGCGCGAAGACCAGTCTTATATCAAGCTTAACTGCGGCGCGATTCCAGAGACGCTCCTTGAATCGGAGTTGTTCGGTCACGAGAAGGGCGCGTTTACAGACGCGCGCTCGCGTCGACGCGGTCGCTTTGAAGAGGCAGACGGCGGCACACTCTTCCTGGACGAGATCGGCGAGATGAGTTTGTCCGCGCAAGTCCGGCTGCTTCGCGTGCTTCAGGACGGAGAGTTTACGCGCGTCGGCGGCAACGAAGTGTTAAAGACGGACGTGCGCGTCATAGCCGCCTCGAACGTCGATCTTGAGCGCGCCGTCGAGCAGGGCACATTCCGCCGCGACCTTTTTTATCGTCTCTCTGTTTTTCCCATAACGCTCTCGCCGCTGCGCGAGCGCCCCGAAGACATTCATCCGCTCGTTATACATTTCCTTGAGCACTACAAACAGAAGACCGGACGCTTTATCTCCGGCATCTCAAAGGAAGCGTTGCAAGCGCTGATGAGCTACGACTGGCCGGGCAATGTCCGCGAGCTTGAGAACTCAATCGAGCGCGCCGTCATCATCGCCTCTGGTCGTCAGATAGAACTGGACGATCTTCCGGAAGCCGTCAGCAAGCGTGCCATAGACGAACGCACGAACCTGCGCCATGAACGCATAGAGGCCGCCAGCCAGGGCCGCGCCATCACGCTTGAGATCGACGTGCCTTCTTCAATAGATGAGATCGAGCGGCGCGCCATCGAAGCCACGCTCGATTACACCGCAGGCGACAAAACGCGCGCCGCCCGCGCGCTCGGCATCGGACGCAAAACCCTCTACCGCAAACTCCAGCAATACGACGGCCCACGCGCTCAAGCGTCAGACGACACAGAGCAAGAATAACTGTCGCGTGGTCTCAACAATCCAGCGGTCTAGTATCCCGATTCGCAGTATTATGCCGCAGCGCGCGGCACAATATAAGTTAGGCGCTACATATCTTCAAAGGCAAAAGTATGTTGATGGATTGGAATAAGATAATAGAATCAACAATCGGCCCTCTCTTAGGAACACTTATAGGCGGTGGCCTTACAATATTTAGTCTTTATTTTAAGGAGCGATTTGATAGGAAGAAAGCGGTTCAAGCATGGTTCGAAGAGCAGTATATAAAAGAAGGTCTAGATCCATTGCTGCATTACATTGAACTTGCAAAAGTT
>Ga0190273_10000235_pt1 | contig 25782 bp, 19 predicted proteins | sample Popmic504IS_FD_134513 | JGI IMG/M metagenome (GOLD analysis project Ga0190273, IMG submission 134513) | Populus adjacent soil microbial communities from riparian zone of Shoshone River, Wyoming, USA - 504 IS | ecosystem: Environmental > Terrestrial > Soil > Riparian zone > Trees stand | place... | reverse complement strand
GGCGGATCAGCTTCTCGGTGTCCTTCGCCACTGGTCGGCAGGATAGTCTGCGCGCAGCAGATGGACGTCCTCCGAAACCTCTTCGGCAACGTAACCGCGGGCATTATCCGGCTTTTGGTGACCCTCGGAATCCTCGCCGGGGTCTATTTCTTCGTCGTCAGACCCGCTCTGGACACGACCGAGAAGATCAGCCACGAAGTCAACGTCAACGTCCGCAAGGGGTTCGAGCAGACGAACCTCACCGACATCAACAAGACGATCGACGACGTCAACCGCCGGGTCCAACGCGAAGTCAGGAAGTCATTCCGCCAGTCCCCGAACCACGGCGCCGCGAAGAAGCTGGTCCGCTGCATCCAGCGGGCCAACCAGGACGTCCACAAGATCCAGCGCTGCAGCGAGAAGTACTGACGGTCAGAAGAGCGCGATGCCCGCAAGGGTCGCGGTGCTGCCGATCAGGGCAATGACGACTGCGATGGCGCTCCGGAAAAGCGTCAACTGCATGCGGTCAAATCGGTCGTTCAACTGGGCGAACCCGTTATCCATCCGCATCTCCAGGCGGTTGAAGCGCTCGTCGACCTGCTTGAAGCGTTCGTCGACCTGCCGAAAGCGTTCGTCGACCTTCGAAAAACCCTCGTCGACCTTCTTCTCGAGGGCATCGAGGCGATGTTCGGTTACGGCTTCTCGCGGCACCATCGTTGCCATGAGCCTAGCGTAACTCTTTAGCTGCAACAAGATACGCGCAGAAACGAAGGATTGCCACGCGACTTCGTGTCGTTTCTGGAACTTCAGGCGGCGCGCTGGGCGAAGAAGGCGCTGCCGGAGAGGGCGCGGTCGAAGCCGGACCAGGCCTCGCCGGCGGGGAGCTGGCGCTCGAGGCGGTCGAAGCTGCCGAGGCGGCCGCCGAGGTTGTCGATCATGTGGACGAGGACGGCCTCGCGAGTCGCGGGGACCACTGGGGAGCCGTGCTCGAGCGAGCCGTGGTGGCTGAGGATGATGTGGAGGACGCACTGGGCGAGGTGCGGGTCGAAGCCCGGCAGGTCCTCGATCGCCCGGCGCACGGTGTAGTAGCCGAGCGGGATCTCGCCCTGGAGGCGGCCGGCGTCGGTGAGGTCGATCGCCAGCGGGTCGTCGTTGTAGGCGATGCACTTGCCGATGTCATGCAGGAGCCCACCGGTAACGGCGACGTCGCGGTCGATCCCGGGGAAGAAGTTGGCCGCGGCGGAGACCGCCTGCGCGACCGAGAGCGTGTGCTCGAGCAAGCCGTGCCGGTAGGCCTGGTGGTAGGTCTTCGCCGCCGGCGCGTCGCGGAAGCGCTTCCAGGTCTCCGAGCCCTCGCCGAAGAAGATGTCCAGGAGCTCGCGTAGCTGCGGGTTCTGCACCGTCGCCAGCAGTTCGCGCAGTTCGCCCTCGAGCTGCTCGACGGAGACGTCCGACTCCGCCGCCAGGTCCTCGGCCGTGTACTCGTGCGGCTCGGCCTCGCGGATCGAGCTGACCTTGATCTTCGCCCCCCAGCGCTCGCTGATTTCGAAGACGCCGCTGACGAAGACGGGTGAGCCGCCGCAGCAGAGGGCGTAGTGGGTCTCGGCCTCCTCCCAGCAAACCGCCTCGGCGGTGCCGGTGGCGTCGCCGACCGAGAGGCGCAGCCAAGGGTCGCCGTTGCGCTTGCGCCGCAACTCACGCTCCCGCACCGCGTAAACGCCGCCGACCCGCTGGCCGTCCTCGAGCTCCCCGAGGGGGATGCGCGGCGCCGCCTCGGTCGAAGGTTCGGCAGGGACCGGGTTGGGCTGGGCGAACGCCTCGATCTGCGTCTGCTCGCTCATCGTTTCCCCAAGGTAGAGACGGCGGCGGACGCGGCGTAGGCTCTCCTCGTGAGGTCGGCAACGCGAGAAACCGCAGCGGCAGTGGCGGCTCTCTTGGCCTACCTGACGACGGTCCTGCCGAGGGCGCGAAGGGAGCTGCGGCGCTGGCGCAAGCTGGCCGAAGCGATCCCGGATCCAGCCCAGCGCTGCCGGGCTCTCTCGGCGCTGGAGGAGAAGCGGAGCAACGTCGAAGCGGTGGCGGTCTTCGCCACCCTCGCGCCGCTGCGACAGCGGCGGGCGGTACTGCGGGCGATCGTGCCGCTGCAGGTGGCGATCGACTACCGCGACACGCTCGAAGAGGCGGGCGAGACCGGAGACGCGCCACGACACGCTTACCTCACGGCCCTGGAGACCGGCTGGGTCAGGGAGATCGAAGGTCTCGCCGGCTGCGGCGCCGTTGCCCCGGTGCTCCGCGCGGCGGTCGATCGTTGCGGCGAGGGGCAGCGCCGAACGCACGCTGCTGCCACGGGCGACAGCAGCGACCTGCAGCGCTGGGCGGAGAGCTTCGAGGCGCCTGAGGAGTACCGCTGGTGGGAGCTCGCCGCCGGCGCCAGCTCCTCCGTCGCCGCTCACGCTTTGATCGCCGCGGCGGCCGATCCGGCGACGAGCGCCGCGAGCGCGGCGCAGATAGACGCCGCCTACAGCCCGCCGATCGGCGCCCTTACGGTTTTCCTCGACGACCTGGTCGACCGCGAGGAGGACCGCGCCAAGGGTGAGCACAACTACCTCGGCTATTACGGGAGCCCGGAGGGGGGTGCCGACCGGCTCGCCCTGATCGCGGGCCGCGCTGGGGCTCTGGTTTCCGACCTGCCGCGGGCCGGTCGGCATCGAGCGATCCTCGCCGGAGTCGCCGCGTTCTACCTCAGCGCCCCCGCCGCCGGCACCCCGTACGCGCATCCGATCCGCATCAGGCTGCTGGACGCATTTGGTCTCGGCGTGCGGCCCCTCGCCGCCTTCATGGGCCTCCGCCGACTCGGCGAACGCAAACGGCCCGAGCGAGCGGGGAGCACGCCCGGGCCGTGAGTTTGCGTTCAGGCCCATGCCGCTCAGGGTGGGCGGGATGAGCCCGGGTGACTGGCGCCAGTGCCGCCGCCGGACAGGGTGGCCGGCAGACGGAACCTAATAAGAACATATACGGACCGGCTCGTCAAGAAAGCGAGTGCTCTACTTAGCCACCTGGTTGGCCCATCTCTGCGCCTCGGCGAAGCCCAGATAAGGAAGCAGGGTGAGCAGCACCAGCTCGGGCCGGAGCTCTTCGAGGCGGTCCAGGCGACCGATCCGCAGGTGGTCGCCGACAAGGCCGACCATGCCTGCCACCAGGGCCTCGTCGGTGGTCCCGGGGAGCCTCCTGTCGATTGGCGCTTTTAGTTGTAGAAACCCAGCCAGGCGGCCGATCACGGCTTCATACCGTCGCAGGGTGTCCGATCCGGTGGGGGCGCCGACGGCGAGGGCGTCGGCGAGCTCAGGGTGAGCGATCGCGTAGTCGACGCCGGCGTAGATCCCGGCCGCGATCGAAGCCGGCCACTCGTCCTCGCCGCCACAGCCGTCGAGAATCGCCGTTTCCAGGTTCGCGAGCGCGAGCGGGAACGCCATCGAATTGGAACACTAACAGACCAGTCGGGGAAGATATGGGTCAGCGGCCCCAGCAGCTGCGGGCGATCCCCTTGCTGATCTGGCGACCGTCAGCAAGCGTGAAGGTGGCTTTCGCGAACGAGAAGGGGGCAAAGGGAACCCGTTTGGGCACCGGGCAGCTGGCACTGATGTAGCTGAGCCGGCGACCGTGATAGGCGTAGCGGCGGTGGAAGTTCATTTCGAACCGGGCGAAGCGAGGCCAGGGTCCGAGGTTGGGCGGCAGATGGGCCGTCAAGACGGTCCCGAACTTGCCGGGGCGCAAGTGGATCAGGAACGGCAGTACGACGACGGTAGGCGGCCGCACGGCGATGCCGTGGACGATCACCGCCCGGCTGCCGTGGACCCTGCCGTTGAAAGCGAGCAGCCGGGCGCGGACCGGGAAGGCGGGCTGGTTCGGAATCTTCACCTGCGCCACCATCCGGCCGCTGCCGATCAGCGCCGGGCGGCAAGCCTCGAGCGCCTTGGCGGTGGTGGTGTCGCGGATCTGGCGCGGCGGACAGGTCGGCAGGCCCCGGCTGCTGATCAGCCCCTGCCCGGGGATCCCGAGTTCGACCCGCGTCACCCGCGGCAGGGTGGTGTCGTCGGTGGTCCGCAGGCCGGCCTTCAGCTGCACCGAGACCGGTGCCGGTCGATCCCTCGGCAGCGCCCGTGGCGCGAACCCCCCGTCGAGGGTGACGATCAGGTTGCCGCGTTGTGCCCGCTCACCGTGGGCAGTCGCCGCCGTCAGGCTCGCTAGAACCGCCAGGGCGACGAGCAGCCGTTTCATCCGTATCTGGAGAATTCGAAGCTGCACCAGTGAAAGCCGAAGGCGAGGACGACGTTGTTGGCCTGGGTTCCGGCGTGGATGAAGCGCTGGATCAACCGCAGGGCCTTGGTCGGGTGATCGTGGCGCAGCTGCGCGGTGATCTGGACGAGGTAGGCCTCCTGGCGCTTCAGGTAGGTGAACCACTTGCTCAGCCGCTCGCCGTCGGCGACGGGGCGGGGCTGGGCTGAGATCTCCTTCACGTCGCCCCCGAAGATCGCCGTCGCCCGAGCGAACTTCTTCGCCGCGGCATCGAACCTTTCAGCGCGGATGTCCCCGCGCGCGCCCTTCATCGCCCGCTGGGTGGCGAGCGCGTCGGGCTGGCAGATCGTCTCCAGGCCGGCGACGTATTCGTCGCGGGTCGGCGCTTCCGCCGCAGGGGCAGTCGCGGCGGCAATCGACAGGGCGACCGCCAACATCAGCGTGATCGTGATCGTTCTAGACACTGCTCGGCCTCGTTTCCGGCTCTGGCATCAACAGGTTACGGCGGGGAAGGATGCGGTCCAGCAGTTTCGGCACATGCCAGACGCGATCGCCGAGCAGCAGCATCAGCGCCGGCAGCAGCACGATCCGCACCGCGGTCGCGTCGAGCAGGATCGCCACGGTCAGGCCCACCCCCATCTGACTGACGGTCGCGATCGGGGCGGTGGCGAAGGAGACGAAGACGGCGGCCATGATCGCGGCGGCGCCGGTGATCACCCCGGCGGTGCGCTCGAGCCCGAAGGCGATCGCCGCCCGGTTGTCGCCGTCGACCTCATATCGCTCGCGCATCCGCGCGATCAGGAAGACCGCGTAGTCGATCGAGAGGCCGAAGGTGACGCCGAAGATCGCCCCGGCGCCGACGGTGTCGATGTAGGGGTGGCCACCGAGCGGGTAGCCCGCGGGGATCTTGCAGACCAGCGCCATCACCCCGATCGCCGCTGCCACCGAGGCGAGGTTGAGGCAGACGGTCAGCAGCGCCAGCAAGGGCGCCCGCAGGACCACGGTCAGGGCCAGCAGCGTGAAGAGGATGAAGGCGCCGATCACCAGCGGCAGCCGAGCTTCGGTCGCTTCGCCGTAGGTGTTGAGGGTCGCGGCGCCGCCGGTAACCCCGGCCTCGAGGCCGCTCGCCGCTTCCAGCCGGCGCGCCTCGCCCTCCAGCCGCTCGCCGACCTCGCGCGAGCCCTCGGTGTTGAAGGCGTAGTCGGAGACGACGACCATCCGCGCCGCCTGCCCACCGCCGTCGACGCTGATCGCCTCGCCGGCTTCGGCGCGGCGCTGGGCGGGCGCCCCGTCAAGCGCGGAGAGGACGAAGTAGCCGGAGTCGAAGAGGGCCGGTGACTGCCGGCGCAGTTCCTCGGCGCCGAGCGCGAGCGGCGTCGCGACCGCGCTGACCCGGCGGCCGGCGCTCGCCAGCTTCGTCTGCAGCGGATAGGCGCGGTGGAAGCCTTCCGAGAGGCCGCTCTGCAGCGCCCCGGCCCCGCCTTCCAGTTCGGTCAGCCCGCCGGCCAGGCGTTCGGCCCCGTCGCCGAGGCGGTTGAGCCCGCTGCTGAGGCCGCCGGTGGCGTCGGCAAGCCTCCCCACCCCGTCTTCCAGGCGCCTGCCGCCGGGGACGAGCCGGTTCATGCCGCCGTTGACATCGCGAGCGAGGTCGCGCAGCCGCCGCACTTCGTTGCGGTTGGCGGCGACGGTGCGGGCGAGGACCCGGGCCTGGTTGGCGAGCGGCCGCAGGGAGGGGTCCTCAGCCGCCGCCCCTTCGAGCTCGCGGGCGAGCTTGCGCGAGCGGGCCTGCTCGCCGCCTCGCAGCCGCGGCGCCAGCGAGCGCAGACCGAGGGCGAGGCCGAGGGTCCCGACCGCGACCTCGCGCTGGCCCTTGGCAAGGCGCCTGCTGCCGTCCTCCAGGCGGGCGATGGCCCCGGTCGCTTCTTCGCCCCGGCCAGCAGCGCGCTTCAGCTCCGAGGCGATCAGCCCGGCGCCGGCCGCGGCCCGTTCGGAGCCGGCGGCGAGGAGGCCGCTGCCGGCTGCCCCTTCGGCGATCCCGGCGCGCAGCTCGCTGACGGCGCCGGCGGCGCGGCGCAGGCCGGGACCGAGCTTCTCGAGCTGCTCGGGCCCTTCGGTCCCCGCCGAGGAGAGCTTGCTGCCGAGCGAGCTCAGCGGGGCGGCGCGGCGGGCGATCGGCCCGGGGCCGATCACGGTCCGCACCCCCGGCTGCGCCGCGATCCGCCGCTGCCAGCGGGCGAGCTGGGCGAGGTGCTGCCGGTCGGTGATCGCGCCGCGCTCGGTGGCGGCGACGAGGACGAAGGGGGCCTCCCAACCAGGCCCGACGGCGCTGTCGATCGCCTCCGCACTCTGCCGCGCCTGGTTCGAAGACGGCAGCTCGTCGATGCCGGGAGCGCCGGTGGTGAAGGCGAGGACCGGCAGGGTGAGGAGGACGAGGGGCACGGCGACGAGGCAGGCGGCCAACGCCGGCCTGCGCAGCGCCGCCGCCGCCGCGGCCGCGACCCTGGAGGCCCCCGACGCCCTCCGGACCGGCCCGATCCGGCCGGCGTTGATCCGCGTACCGAGCAGCCCCAGCAGGGCGGGGACGGCGAGGTTCGATACGGCAACGCTGATCACCGTCACCACCGCGGTCGCGGTCGCCAGCGAGAGCAGCAGCGAGCCCGGCTGCAGGAAGGCGGAGAAGACGAGGGCGACGATCAGGGTGGCGCCGGCGAAGAGCGTCGTCCGCCCGGCGCTGGCCCGCGTCGCCGCGGCCGCCCGCCACGGATCCGGATCGCGCTCGAGCTCCTCGCGGAAGCGGGAGACGATCAGCAGCGAGTAGTCGACCCCGAGCGCGAGCCCCATCATCGTGCAGACGACGAGGGCGAGGGCGTCGATCGTCATCGCTCCGGAGAGCAGCGCGAGGGCGCCGCGACCGGCGACCACCGTCAGAGCGCCGAAGGCAAGTGGAATCGCCGCCGCGACGACCGAGCGGAAGACGAACAGCAGCACCAGGATCAGCAGCGGCGCCGCCAGCAGCTCAGACCGCTCGGTCGAGCTCAGCGATTCTTCCTGCAGGGCGCGGGAGACGGAGGCGAACCCGGACTGGGTGGCGACGACGGGCTCGCGCACCTGGGCGCCCACGGTCGCTTCCAGGGCCGGGACCGTATCCCGCATCGCCACCGCAAGCGGTACGTGGAAGTCGACTAAAACGAGGGCTTTGTCGTGGTCGGGCCGCAGCGCCGCGAGCGCCCCTCGGTCCCAGGGCGAGAGCACGGTCGCGGCGCGCTCCCGCCGTAAGGCGGCAACCATTTGCGGACCCTGTCGGTCAATCGCGCGAGCCGGCCCCTGGAGCAGGACGATGAAGGGCGAGGAGGCGCCGAAATGGCTCTCCGCCAGAGTTTCGCCGTCCGCTGCGGAGGTTCCCGGCACCGCGAGCGAGAGCGGCGCGAGATCGTCCTCGACGCCCAGCCCGACGACGCCCTGCGTCAGGCAAGACAAAACCACCGCCACCAGGCCGCTGAGGGCACTGCGGCGCTTCACCTCCGGGTTCCCTCCCCCATTTGGACGCCGAGTCTAGGGCAGACTCGGCGTCCGGGCGGTACGTCGGTGTTCTGCTCTTAACGCTTCCGGGAGGATTTGCCGCAGCCCAGCTTCACCCGTGGCCTGGAAACCGAGCGCTTGCCGTTCTGGCCGGTGAACTCGGCCTTGGCCCGCGGCTTGATCCTGCAGAGCTCGGTGTTGTTGACCAGCAGACCCTCGTCGCCGCCCTTCATGCGGAGGACGAACTTGGAGACGGGGGCGTCGGGGATGCCGAGGAAACGGGTCCGCACCCGCCCGGTTTCCTTGCCGGTCTTGACCGAGTCGATGAAGCCGACCAGGGTGACGTGGATCGGACCGTCGAGATCGGCGACCAGGTCGGGGAGTTCCCTCGCCCCGCCGTTGGAGCGGAAGTAGACCGGTCCGCTCAGCGGCTGGTCGAGCAGCGGCGAGGTGGCGGTGGCGGTGCCGAGGATCGAGCTCTTCGGGCACTTCCCGGCGTCGAACTGCACCCGGGTGCAGGGGGTGGTGATGTGGGCGTTGTCGATGAACTCGGTCTGCGGCAGGAGGACCACGGCCTTGTCGATGTTGGCCCCGCCCTTGGGCATCGTCAGCGTCGCCTTCAGCGCCGGGTGCGCCGAGCGGTGGGTCTTGCCGGTGAACTTCAGCGCCAGCTTCGGCTTGAAGCCGAGCCGTTCGCAGTTGACGGCCGCAAACGGCGCCGAGGGGCTGGCGGTGGCGCCACCGGAGCCGCCGATCGTCGAGGTGATCTTCTTCGCCTCGCAGCCGGTCGGGTTGACGATGAACTGCGGGCGGTCGACTTCCACTCGGACGTCGCGGTAGGCGATCGGGATGCCCTCCAGGATCTGGGGCAGAGGATCGGAGACGGAGGTGACCTGGGTGGTGACCGGGTTGATGTGGAGGGCGTTCCTGACTGCCACGGTGCCGAGGTCGAACGGGCCCGCCTGGGCGGGGACCTTGACCACGAGGCTGTAGGGGGCGCCCTTGTAGGGACCGGCGAGGTAGGCGGCGGTCGGGGGCTTCCCCGCTTCGGGGACGAAGGTCGGGTTCGTCCCCGAGCCGGCGCCCACCGTCACCTTGCCGACCTGGCTTGCGGTCGGGCACTCGCCGGTGCTGGCCTGCGCGTCGCTGCAGATGGCGACCCCGGCGAGCTTCGCCAGCAGGCCCTCGGGGAGGGTGGCACTCAGCTTGGCCAGGTTCTGTTCGCCGTCTTCACGGGTGACCCGCAGAAGGAACGGCGAGAAGGCGCCAGCCTGAGGGTTGGTCGTCCCAGCTTTCAGGCCGGGGCTGAACTTCGACGCCGCGGCGCATCCCTGGTCGACCTGGAAAGTCGACTCCGCGACGACCGGAGCCGTTCCCGACCAGGGGACGAATTCGCCCTTGATCGCGTAGGTGCCGCAGGTGCGCGGATTGACCAGCGGGGCTCTCGCTCCCGACTTCAGCTCCAGGTGGAGATGCTCGAACGGCAGCTGCGGCGTGTTGTCGAAGGTCGCCGTCAACCGACCCGTGTTCGGGTCGGCGTCGACCCGCCCCGGCAGCTTCAGGAAGAAGCCCGGGCCCTTGACGGCCATGTACATGGCCAGGGTCGCGTTGAAGGGATTTTCCTTCTGTTTGGCCAGGTAGACCACGCCTTCGAGGTCTTCCTCGAGCACCGGGGTGTCGATCAAGACCGTGCCGATCTTGGCCGAGTCGGGGCAGGTCGGCGGGTCGTTGGAGCCGATGCCGATCTGAGCCAGCGAGCACGCCCCCAGCCCCTGGGCGGAGGAGGCAGACACGGTCATCCCCTCGGGCAGGGTCGTCACCACCTTGCGGACGTCGGAGGTTGCACGACCGTCGGGAGAGTCGAGGGAAACGGGATTTCCGTCGGCAAAGTGATCCCGTGACACGCTGAAATCGTTCTGGGGCACGTTGATGTCGACTTCCAAGCCGGTCGGTGCGTCGGCCGATGAGGAAGTCGAGCTCGCCGTCATCGTCGGCGCGAAGCCGAGGTCTTCGCAGTTTTCAAAGGCCAGCGGACGGCCGAACGGTTCGGAGCTTATCTCGCTGACCGCGAAGAGGTTCGGTTCCTCCCAAGAGTTGCCTTCCGCGACGAAGGTCTGAGATTCCTCGGAGCAGGAGGTGGGGTTCCGCATGAACGGAGTCATCGGAATGTCTACGGAGATGGGGAATCCCGGGACAGTTGGGAAGCCTGGTAGACCGCGTTCGGAATCATGGACCGGATCCGCGGGGACTCCCCACAACCTGATATCGGCGCTCAGCACATCTTCCCCTTGGTTGGAGTTGAGCGAACCTGCCGTCACCCCGAAGTCGGTCGGCCGAACTTCCGGCGTGATGTACACCGGGACCCCGTAATAGACCAAACCGAACTTCGCAGGCATGTCCGTGCCGTGAGCCAGGTTGTAGATGGGCAGATAAATATTGTTTTTGCCCACCGTCACCAGCCGCGCCGTACCGACCTGAGTTTTAGTCGGACAGAGGGGAGACGGGCCGATCGTGACGTCGAGAAACTCTGAAGCGCCGCATCTCGGCACCGCGAGGGGATTGCCGAAAAGGCCAGGCGGCAGCCGCAGACCCATGTTGCGCAGCGAGGCCACAGGGAGCGACCCTTGCTTTCTCACCGCAAAGAAGAAGCGGAAATCGGGGTGAGCGCCGGCGGCGTGCTGGAGATCGCCGTCTGGTTTAGTCAGCGTCACCGAGGTGCTTTCGAGCTCGAGGGCCGCAGCGCCTGCGGCCGGGGAGCCGACCGCGACCCCCGCAAGCCAGAACAGAACGACTGCGATGGCGGTGGCCGGCCAATACCGCTTCCAGTTCATTGAGCTTCCTTCCCTGCTGCCGTTCTCGGTTCTCGAATCGCTGCCGCTGACCCTCATCGGGCCCTCCCGGCGTTGCGCTTGGCTTTGCTGCCCTTTTTCTTCTTGTGATGGCTGCACTTCGCGGCCCTCTTGCCGGGCTTCTTGCCGGCCGCCTTGCACTTCTTTTTCTTGTGCTTCTTCGCGGTCACGGGGGAGGCCGCTTCGCTGGCGGCCGTCGCGGTGGTCGGAGGAGCCACGGCGGGCTGGCAGGCTTCGCCCGCGCATTGCGTTCTGGGCGTCAGTTGCTGTGAGGCGAAGCCGCCGCCGACGCGTGCGTCGTAGAGGTCCGGCTGCCCGTCCGTGTCCTGCGGCACGAGGCCCTGGGACGTCACGAAGAACACGTCGCGCCCGTTGCCGCCGACACCGCCGATATAGGCAGGAACCGGCGCGTTCCCAGGCGATATCAGGGTCAGCTGACCGTCTGCATATTCATAGACGTCGGGAGCGCCGTTCGTATCGCGCGGGAGCAGGGCGGAACTAGTCGAGAAGAACACCTGCCCCTCATCCGTAACCACCTCGGCGTGCGCATTGTTGATTTTGTACAACTCGTTCGGAAGCAACGCTTTGTCGGTGGGTTCTCCATCAAGGCAGGAGACACAGGTCGTCTCATTCGTTTTTACGTCGTAGAAGTAGATGTCCCCCGGGACACGGTCGTTTGCACCAAACCTGATGAGTCGGACCGCCATGTAGCGCCCGTTGGGGCTTATCGATGGGACTAGCATCGAACCCACCTGGGCGCTGGCGCGTATGAGGCTGACGGTTCCTTCGTGCCACACTTCCACGGCTCCCGTCGGTCCTCTGAAATACACCGTGCTTCCGTCAGGAACGATGCCCACTACCTGTTCGCCTGGTGACAACCCGTTTACCTGTCCTATCGGGCTGAGCAGCTGTACCTCACCGGTCTCCGTGTCCTTCCGGTAGAGGCATAGACCGCACTCAGGAGTTGCTTCGTTGAGGATCTGCTCGCTGGTTACGAAGAACCCGTACTTCCCCGCTGCGTCGGTTCCCGCGTATGACGCCCGCTTCACCGTGCCGTCGACCTCCGAGATTGAGATCGGCATCGTGGTATCTCCCTCACGCATGTAGACGCCTTGATCCAGAACCCCGAAATAGAAGCGCTGCCCATCGGCTGAAGCGAAGCGTCGGAACCCTGCACCGCTCTCATTGAAAGCAGCGTTATTAAAGGAGGTGTCAGGCGCAGGGACCCCATTCGGCAGAACCGAAGACAGTTCCAGTCCGTCGCCTTTACTCCACCGATAAATCTGCTCCCCCAAACCTTGAGCCTCGGGCAGGAGGGGATTGCTCGAGTTGAAATACACGATGCTCAGGTCTTTCGATCCTCCAAGAAATACGTTCGGGTGGTTCAGCGTGGTGAACCACCAGAGCGCAGATTCCACGAACCCGCCGTTCGCATCGGCAGATGCGACCAATTCATATTGGTCGGCCGCGAGGTCCCTCCGATACAGATGCACAATGCCCGGGCCTTCCCCCTGCGCGTCTGGAGTGAGGATCTTGTTGCTCGCCACCAGCGCGTGGGTTCCATCCCTGGACACCGCAAGCGTCGTCATGAAGACAAGGGTTCCGTGCACGGTGAGCGGCGGGTCCACGGGCACCCAGGGCTCCCAGTCGGAGCTTCCGCGGCGACTGTGGAATATGGGATGAACTACTGAGGTGTTGATGTCTTGGTCGCCCGTCCCGCGAACGATGTATGAAATTCCTTCGCCGTCGGGTTGCGGGATCATGGTGAACTTTCCGTCAACCGTGCCGCCGATCTTCTCGACTGGGCTCACCTGCTCGTAGGCCCGGCCCGGCGGCGCCACGGCCGGCGTCGTGAACGTCTGATCGGCACCGAAGGACTGGCCGACCGAGTTCTCGGCGACGATCCGGTAGTGGTAGGTGCCCCCGGCCGTCAGCCCCGAGATCGATCGGTGCACCGGCCGAGGCGTCCAGCTTTCGCCGGCCGACGCGGGAGCCAGCGGAGCCTGCGACCCGTAGGCGGCGGTGGGCCCGTACTCGAAGTAGTAGGTGGTCTCCAGACCCTCGGGATTGACCACTCCTCTGAGGGTGGCGCCGCTCGTCGAGAGTTCCACGGCAGGTTCGGTTTCGACCGTGGGCGGAGCCGGCATCGCTTCGAGTTGGCCGATTGCCGTCTCGATCACGAACCCCGGGGGGGAGGTCGCACTGAGGCGGACCTCGTAGCTGACGGTCGGCAACAGCCCGGACAGGTTTACTTCCACGGTCTGGGGACCATCGACGGCGGCCAGAGGCTGATCGGAGATGGTCGACCACTCCGAGACCCCGACCCGGCGGTATTCGAAATGCGCGCTGCCTTCGGCGCCGTTCGTATCCACCGTCCCGCTCAGGTGAGCCGAAGTCGAAGTGACGTCGGTGATGATCACTCCGGTCACCTGGATGTTCGCCCTTGCCAGGGACTGCACGCCTCCAGCCCCATTCCCGTTCTCGACAGCGAGGGTGGTGAGAATCGCCGCCGGTCCGGTGCCGGTGCCGGGCACCGCAATCCCCGCCCCCAGTGAAGATTTTTCTTCGAACCTTTGAATTTCCACCGAGCTGGTCACAACCCCGTCGTGAATCGCCTTCAGCGTCAGGGGGCCGTCGTATACGTAGCCGCTGGTCGCCACAAGCACGTCTTCGCGCAGCGGTTCATAGGCAACCGACCGAACATTGCTGACGTCACTAGCAGCCAGGCTTTCCTCAAAACTGCCGTCTGGCGCGAAAGTCTCTACCACCGAACCGCTTACGAACCCGGAAGCCGCTTCGAAGAACCCGTTGGCGACGAGGTAGATCGTCCCGTCGGGGCCGGTCGCGATGTCCAGCAGACTGGTGAAGGCGCCGGTTTCGGAGTCGGCACCGTCGAAGCTGTCGAGGAAGGCGCCGCTCGAGTCGAAGCGCTCGACCCGGAGGTTGCCGGTGTCGGCGACCAGCAGGTCGCCGCTGGTGGGATCGATCGCGAGCGGCGAGGCGAAGCTGCCGACCTCTTCGGCGCCCGAGCCCTGGGCGGGACTGGTGTAGGTGCCGTCGAGGGTGAAGGTCGGGGTCGGCGTACCGTCGCTGGTGTACCGGACGATGCGGTTGTTGCCGGCGTCGGCGACGTAGACGTTGCCGCTGCCCTGATCGACCGCGATCCCGGCCGGGTCGGAGAGCTCCCCGGATCCGAAAGTGGTCAGCACCGCCGCGCCCGGCTGGGCCGATTCGAAGACGACGACGCGGTCGTTTTCGCTGTCGGTGACGAAGACGTGGCCCGTGGCATCCTCGATCGCGACGTCGGTGGGGACGTCGCCGAGGGTGCCGTAGCCGAATCCGCCCTGGGAGACGTAGGCGGTTTCCGCCTGCGCGGCCGGGACGCCGAGAAGTAGCACGACGAGCGCCGCCAAGAGGGCGACGGCCACTCGCGCCCGTGCCGCGGGCACATCGGCCCTTTTGATCGATCCCGCAGGCGCTACCTTCGGATGCCGTCTCACGTATCGCTCTCCTTGTCCCTTGCCGAGCCTCCGTCCCAACCCCGATTTGGGGTTCCCTGACCGAGGCTGCGGCCATCGTCTTTCTCTCCCGCCTCTGGAAGCTCCGATCCGAAGACCTGTTCCCAAGGCTGGCGAAATAAGAACAGATACGGACCACAATGTCAAGGTGCGGGCGCGGAGACGCCTATCGCCTGTGACAGACGCGGCGCTTGAAAGCGCTTCAGATGGGCAGCTGACACCGTTGACACCCGGTCCTGTCATACAGGTTGTCCAGTCTGCTTCGTACCACTTGAACTTCTTTAGACGGTAACGTTGAGGCCTGTGTCCAGCCCCGGATATGTTCCCTCGACGATGGTTAGGACTCCGTGGGGGGATGCGGCTTCGCTGCGGGAGCGGAAGCTGCGGCCGGGAAGGGGTACGCCCCGCGACGAGGCCGAGCGCAACCAGCGGGAGCGGCTGTTCGCGGCGATGGTGGCGACGGTCGCCCAGAAGGGATACGAGGCGACGACGGTCGCCGACCTGGTCGAGCTCTCGGGGGTCTCGCGCAGCGCCTTCTACCGGCACTTCGAGGACAAGCAGGCCTGCTTCATCGCCGCCGTCGAAGCCTTGGTCGAGCCGACGCTAAAGCGGCTTGGTGCCGACGAGAGCGCGCCGCCTGGGATGGAGCGGGCGCGGCAGGCCTTCGCCAATTTGATCGAGACGATCGTCGAGCAGCCGGCGGCGGCGAAGATGTGCGTGGTCGAGGTCTATGCGGCCGGCGAGGAGGGGGCGGCGCTGGTCGACCGGATGATGGAGCGCTCGACCGAGGTCGCGGCGGCCCTGCTCGAGCAGGTGCCGGAGCGCGAGGGGATGCCACGGGAGCTGGTGCGCTCGATCGTCGGCGGCATCCAGAAGGTGATCCACAAGCGCCTCTACCGCGGCCAGGAGAAGGAGCTGCTGGAGCTGGTGCCCCAGCTCTGGGACTGGGTCTTCTGCTACCCGGTGCCGCCGGGGCCGCTGAAGGCGACGCGGCGGCGCTCGGTCAAAGCGCTGTCTTTCGAGGAGCGCCAGAAACTGGCTAACCCGCCGGAGCGGATCCTGCGGGCACTTGCCGCGGTGGTGGCCGACAAGGGATACCCCGGCACGACCGTCGCCGAGGTGGTCGAACGCGCCAGCACCTCGCAGCGGACCTTCTACGAACACTTCAAGAACAAGGAAGACGCGATCGTCGCCGCTCTCGACAGCGGCTCGGCCCACATGCTGGCCGCCGCCCTCCCGGCCTTCCGCCGCGCGCCCGATTGGCCCCACGCCGTCCACGACACCCAGGAAGCGATGTTCCGCTGGGGGGCCGAAGAGCCCGAGTACGCGCGGCTCGGCGGGGTCGAGATGTACGCGGCGGGCAAGCGCGCGCTCGACCAGCGCGAGCTCGTCACCGAAGGATTCGAGGGGCTTCTGGCGCCCGGGTACGAGCTCAAACCGGACACCCCGCCGATCGCCGCAGAGGCCATCGGCGGCGCCCTCTACTCCCTCCTCTACGACCACGTCAATAAAAGCGGCCCGGAGACCCTGCCGGACCTGGTGCCGACGCTGGTCTACGTCACCCTCGCCCCGTTCCTCGAGGCCGAGGAGGCCTACGAGGTGGCGATCGGCTGATCGCCACCTCTTGAGCCGGCCCTAGAGGAACTGCGAGGTCTGCACCCGGCAGTACTTGAATTCGTAGGCCAGGACGGTGTTGTTGGCCTTGTTGACGGTAGTGGTGAGCTGCAGCGCCATCCGCTGCGCGCCACGCTTGTCGCCGGCCTTCAGCTTCTTCGAGACGTTTTCGAAGAGTTCGACCTCGGTCTTGATCAGGCCCAGCCATTTCGTCAGCCGGGCGCTGTCGGCGGCGGGTTTGGGGACCGCGGCGAGCTGGGTGCGGGCCTTCTTCAGGGCGGCCGCGCCCTTCGCGAACTGGGTCCCGGCCAGCTTCAGCTTTTCGTTCTTGATGTTCTGTTTGACGCCTTTGAGAACCCGTTCATTGGCTTCGCGGTTCTGCTTGCAGATCGGTTCCACCTGCGTCTTGTAAGTCGAGCGTTCTTCTTCCAGCGTGGCGCCGAAAGCCATCGAAGCGGCGAGCAGCAGGAACATGGTGCCGAGCACGCCCGTCACCATCATCGTCCTGGGCCTTCTTCTCATTCTCTTCCTCCAGGTCTTGGATCGGATAGCACTTCTCTTAACCCCTGCGGAGCCATCTCGATGCTGCCTCGCAGTTCCCCGGCCACAACCGTATCCAGAACCGCGCTTAGAAAGAGCAACCAGACCCGCCAAGGGAGATCCCCACGAGGTCGCTCTTGGTCAGCGGTCCGCAACCTTCTTCGTTTTTGCGCCTATTTGAGCCGTTTTAGAATGTCTATCTGGCCGTTTAGCCGAGAAATGGTACATAGACGTTCTTGTTTCTTGTATGTTGGCGCCAGTGTCGACGGCGTGGGAGCCGCTGGCACGGGAGAAACCAACACGACCCTCGAAAGGGGTACTCCATGCTCAGTTCATCATCACCTCCTGGTGCTCGAAACCGCATCGGGAAGACCAGTCTGTTCAGCGCAGTGATCGCTGTTCTCTGCCTCGCGGCGCTGGCGATATCGGCCACCGGCGCTTCGGCGGCGACGACGAAATGGACGACCACGCCGGCGATGCCGTTGCCGATGGGGGCGACTTCGGCGAAGGCACAAGCTGTGGCCTGTCCCAGTAGTGCCTGCATCGCGGTCGGCAACTCCAACAACAACGGCCAACCTCCATTGGCAGAGCACTGGAACGGAAGTGCCTGGTCGTTGAAAGCCCTTCCCCTGCCGAACGACTACCAGGACGAAGGCTTGCTGAACGCCATTTCCTGCTCGGGCGGCACCTGCACGGCGGTCGGCAAGTATCGGGACTGGACGGGGAAGGAAAGGCCGTTGGCCTATCGCTGGAGCGGCACCGCGTGGTCGCTCATCACCCTGCCGCAGATCCCGTCGACTGAATCCAGCCTCAACGGCGTTTCCTGCTATTCCACGAGGTGCGTGGCAGTCGGTACGTTCCGCACCGGTCCCCTCAGCTACAAGCAGCCCTGGGCCGTGAACTACAACGGCACCTCCTGGACGGCCGAAGATCTCACCGCCCTCACCGGCCCCTACGTGAGCCTCAATGGGGTCGGATGTTTCAGCACGACCACCTGCATGGCTGTCGGCGGAACCCTCACCGGAACCCTGAAAGCCGTAGCGTTGCAGTGGACCGGCGGGAAATGGTCGGTATCCAAACTCGTCGCGCCAAGCGAAAAAGAAAACAGGCTCGAAGGAATCTCCTGCGTAGCGACTCTTCCCTCAGGGACCGGCTACTGCGAGGCGGTCGGCTACTACATTCCGGCCGCAGGCGGAACCACTGTCCCGCTTGCGGAGCGTTGGAACGGGACGGAATGGACGCTGCAATCGACGCCGAATCCGGCCGGCGGCACGAAAGCGGCGCTGAAGGGCGTCTCCTGCGTGTTGTCGACCTGCTGGGCCTCTGGCGCTTACACCCCGTCGGGTGCCAGCTCGAGCAGTCCGCTGGGAGAGCGGTTCGAAGCAAGCACCTGGTCGGTTGACCTGCCCAACACGATCGCGGGCGCAACCAGCCAGAACCTGTCCGGGATCTCCTGCTTCGTATCCAACAAATGCATGTCGGTCGGTACCTACTACTCCGGCGGCGTGACCTTGCCGATGGCGCAGTCGCTGGTCCGGGAATAGATCCCAATCTGACGTTCGTCGCCTGAGCGCCGAGCGATCAAGCAGTGCCGAGCGCCCGCGTCAGCGGGCGCTCGGCTTTCGCCGTAGACCTAGAAGGCGACCAGACCGGCGAGACCGATGAAGCAGGTGGCCATGACCGTCACCATCGCGTCCCAGACCGCAGTTCCCGGTTAAGCGGGCGGCGACTCGATTGCGAAGAGGCGCCATTCGCCGGGTGCGCCCTTCAGCTTCTCCAACCCGCGCTCCTCGAACTCGAGCCCGGAGCCCACCACCAGCTCCCGCACCGTGCTGGAGACGAGGACCTCGCCGGAGCCGGCGAGGGCCCCGATCCGGGCGCCGATGTTGACCGCCATGCCGCCGACGTCGTCGCCGATCAGCTCCACCTCCCCGGTGTGGATGCCGGCCCGCACCTCGAGCCCCAGCCGCGCCACCTCCTCCTGCAGGGCGCGGGCGCAGCGGATCGCCCGCGCCGGCCCGTCGAAGGTGGCGAGGAAGCCGTCGCCCATCGTCTTCACCTCGCGGCCGCGGTGGAGGTCGAGCTGGCGGCGGACGGCGGCGTCGTGGCGCTCGAGCAGCTGCCGCCAGGCGCGGTCGCCGAGCTCGGCCGCCCGTGCGGTCGAGCCGACGATGTCGGTGAAGAGGACCGTCGCCAACGCCCGTTCCGGTTCGCTGCCCTGGCGGCTGCCGACGAGGAACTCTTCGACCTCGTCAAGGAGGGCGTCCTGATCGCCGGTCACCGGCAGGTGGTCTGCTCCCTCCAGCTCGACGTACTTGGCCCCCGGGATCGCCTCGGCCAGGTAGCGCCCCTGACCCACCTGGGAGATGCGGTCGTCGCGGCGCTGGAGGACGAGCGTCGGAACGTCGATCGACGGCAGCACCCCTCGCACGTCGATCTCCCGGTAGAGGTCCATCAGCGCGACCGCCCCCGAAGGGCTGGTGCCGTAGCGCAGCAGCCGGGCCCACCAGCGTTCGAAGTCGGGGTCGCCATCCATGCTCGGGGCCCAGAGGCTGACGCCGACCGGGCTGCCCCAGTCGCGCTTGACGATGTCGCCCCACCGTGCCAGCCCCTCCTCGGGGATCCCCTGGGGAAAGTCGGGCGCCTTCAGCATCCGCGCGTAGGTCCCGTAGAGGACGAGCGAGGAGACGCGCTCGGGATGGGTGGCGGCGTAGAGAGCCGACATCGGCCCGCCCTCGGAGATGCCGAAGATCGCCGGCCGCTCACAGCCCGTCGCCGCCAGTACCGCCATGAGATCGTCCATCGAGTCCTCGAGCGTCGGCGGCCTGCCGGTGCGGTCGGAGAGCCCTTGCCCTCGCTTGTCCCAGATCACGACCCGGGCGAACGAGGCGAGCCGGCGCAAGAAGCTCGCGGTGGCGGGGTCGTCCCAGAAGAGCTCGACGTGCGAGACGAAGCCGGGGACGAAGACGAGATCGAGCGGCCCCTCGCCGTGGACCTGGTAGGCGATGCTGACCCCGTCGGAGTCGGCGTAGCGGGTCTCGGCGTCCATCTAGAGGTGGGAGTATGGCGCCGTGAGGATGCACCGCCTACCCCGGAACGTGGTGGCGAGCTTCGCCGTCTTCGCCCTCGCCGCCCCCGGCTTTCACGGCAGCGCCGAGCCGATCGGGCCGCACCTGCGCCAGCGGATGGCCGGCGTCTCCTGGCACCGCGGCTGCCCCGTCGGCTTCAACCGCCTGCGGCTGCTGCGGGTGACCCACTGGGGCTTCGACGGCGAGGTGCACCGCGGCCGCCTCGTCGTCAACCGTGACTCCGCCCGGCCGCTGCTCCGCACCATGCGCACCCTCTACCGCCTGCACTACCCCATCCGCCGCATGCGTCTGGTCGACGCCTACGGCGCCGACGACCACCGCAGCATGGACGCCGACAACACCTCCGCCTTCAACTGCCGCCCGGTCGCCGGCACCAGCCGCTGGTCCGAACACGCCTACGGTCACGCGATCGACGTCAACCCGCGCGAGAACCCCTACGTCACCAGCGACGGCTACGTCTCACCGCCCGCCGGTGCCCCCTTCGCCGACCGCTCCCGCCACGCGCCGGGGCTGATCCACCGCAACGGACCCGTGGTCGCCGCCTTCGCGGACGCCGGCTGGGAGTGGGGCGGCAACTGGTCCTGGCCGAAGGACTACCAGCACTTCTCAGCCGCCGGCGGCTGAACCGGGCTAAGCCGCGTCCCGCAGCTTGCGCCGCCGCGGCAGCTCGATCACCTGCGCCCGCTGGGCGTACACCGGCTCGAACTCGCTGACGGTGAGGACGACGTAGCCGTAGCCGCAGGGGCAGACCTCGCGATCGACGTCGTCCAGACTCTCGACGACGACCTCGGTCTCCTCCGGGCAACTCGAACAGGCAACTAGAACTTGGAACATGCTCCGATGGTGCCGCCGTCCTCGGACGGATACTCGCTCCTGCAACAGAATTCCCAGCACAGGCACGAAGGAGAGAGATGGGATCACTGCGCGAATCGATCAGCGGCGAAGTCACCGCCACCCGGACCGAGGGGGAGGACGGTGGGACGCTGGAGATCCCAGGCGCATCGATCCCCGTCTTCGACCGCTCCCTCGGCAACCCGCGCGAACGCGAACTCTTCATGGCGCTGGGGCCTAAACGCGAGACTCAAGGGGGAGGCTCCTACGCATTGCCGACCCGAGTGGCGAGGGCGGGATTCGAACCCGCGACACCACGATTTTCAGTCGTGTGCTCTACCAACTGAGCTACCTCGCCTCGGACGCGCGTGGCGCCGAAGGGAAGGCTAGCGGGCGATGACTCCTCAGCGCTGCCCTCCTTCGTCGCTCTTTGCTGCCCGATCCTCCTTAATCTTGCGGCCGGCGCCGCGGCCTTGTCGCTCGCGCTCACGCGAGGCCGCTTGGCGGTCGCGGACCCAGGCCTCCTCCCGCTGCAGCTTGCGCCAGGCGCGCAGGCGCTCGGGATCGACCTCCTCTCGAACCCGGCAGCCGGGCTCCGCCTCGTGGCTGCAGTCGGCGAAGCGGCAGAGGGAGGCCAGCTCCTCGATCTCGGCGAACGCCTCCTCGCCGTCGGTCCAGAGAGCGACTTTGCGCAGGCCGGGCATGTCGATCAGGAGGGCCCCGCTCGGCAGCGGGATCAGTTCGCGGGTGACGGTGGTGTGACGGCCACTGCCGTCGCTTGCCCGCACCGGTTGCGTCGCCTGGCGCTCGGTGCCGAGCAGGGCGTTGACGAGCGTCGACTTGCCGGCGCCCGAGGGGCCGAGCAATGCGCCGGTGCTTCCGGGCTCCAGTACCTGGGAGAGCGGGTGCAGGCCGTCGCCGGCGGTCGCGCAGAGAGCCATGCCCTCGGCAAGGCCGAGTTGCCGCGCCAGCCGCGCCGCGGTCAGGTCCGCCTCGGGGTCGAGATCCGCCTTGGTCAGCAGCAGCACGGCGCGCACGCCGCCTGCCGCCGCGAGGGCCGCAAACCGCTCGATTCGCTGCGACTTCGGATCCGGCAGCGGCTCCGCGATCAGCGCCACCTCGACGTTGGCTGCCAGCACCTGCGACTCGGTGGCGCTGTCGGCGACCCGGCGCACGAGGGCGCCGCGCCTCTCGAGCACGCGGGCGATCGCCCCGCCCTCGTCGACGCCCACCCAGTCGCCGGTGACCGGCGACTCACCCCGCAGCCGCCCGCGCGCCGGCACCAGCCGCGCCGCCGCGCCCGGCGCGGCGACCAGCCAGAGGCCGCGGTGCTGGGCAAGCACCCGGGCCGGGGTCAGGTCAGGCTCGTCGGTGGCCGCCAGCTCGGCGGCCAGGTCATCGCGCCGGCCGAGACCGGCGGTATCGAACTCCATCCTGAGATCTTCCTCGTTCCTCGCTGCCGGCAGCTGCGCCCTCTCCGGGCTGCAATAGCTTTCGAGCGATGAAGACGGGGCTGCTGGTCGCCGCCGCCCTCGTCGCGGCCTTTCTACTCGTCTCCGGGGACGAGCGGGCTGATCCGCGTACGCCGCCGGCGCTGCCGGGGGAGCCGCCGCCCTTCCTGGGGACCGCGGTCGTCGGTGGCGGCGGGCTGACGGCGGCGATCGACGCTTACGGCGACGTGGTCGACCTGCGGGTGTCGGGACCGGGCGGGCGGGGGCTGATCGACAACCCGGCCGAGCGGCAGGCGGCGGGGACGGTGCCGGCGGACACGGGCGTCGTGCCCTGGGTCTCGCGCCGCGGGGGTGCGACGCGGCCCCTCTGGACGGCGGACTCGGTGGACCAGCGCTACCGCCGCGGCACCAACGTCGTCGTCACCACGGCGCGGTTCGGGCAGGCGCGCGTGCGCGTCGTCTACGCCGCCAGCCGCTCTCGCCTCGCCTGTCTGGTCGAAGCCGACGGGGTTGCCGGCGTCGAGCCGCGCGCGAGCAGGCCTCCTGCCGAGCGTCGGTTGCGCTGCGACGACGGAGTGGCGCGGGCGACCATCCGCGACGCTGAACGCAGCGACCGTGGCTGGCTGCAGCGGGCCCAACCGCTTGGAAGCGCCGCGCCGCCCTGGGCGGACGAGCTGTACGAGCGGTCGCTGCTGGTCCTGCACGCGCTGACTGACCGTCGTAGTGGCGCGATCGTCGCCGGCGCGCGCGACGGCTGGGCCTACGTCTGGCCTCGCGACGCGGCCGCGGCGGCGCTCGCGTTCGCCGCCGCCGGCTATCGGGGGGAGGCGAGGCGAGGCGTCCGCTTCCTGCTCGGGCTGGACCTCGGAGCCGCCGCTCGCTTCTACGGCGACGGGGAGCCCGTCCCCGGCCGCGGCCCGCAGGGAGACGCGGGCGGCTGGGTGGCGGTGGCTGCCCAGGCAGTCGGGCTCTCGCCACCGCCTCGCCTGCCCTGGCGCAACCTCCCCGATTACCAGGAGGGCGAGCCCGGCGACTATCTCGGCAACACGATCGCCGCCGGCGGGGCGAAAACGGGCCTACATAGATCGGAATCGTCCCGCCGGCTGGTGCGGCGGCTCGGGGACCCGGGGTCTGGGCTCGACTCGGCGGCGGCCTGGGCGGTCAAGCCGTTCGGGATCCGGCCGCTCTACCCCGCGGCGCGGGCGACGATGCTGCGGCTCGCACGGCGCGGCGGTCGCTTCGGGATCACCCCGGGCGAGAACTGGCCGGGCATCGACCCCTGGTCTGCCCCGACCGCCTGGACCGCCTGGTCCCTGGCCGCCCTTGGCGAGCGCCGCCAGGCGCTCCACCTCCTCGCCGACCTCCGTCGCGCCGCCACTCCAGCCGGCACCCTCCCCGAGCGGGTCGACTTCGGCACCGGCGTCCCGACCTCGACGACGCCGCTCGTCTGGTCTCACGCCTTCGCGATCCTCGCCCTGCGCGAGCTCTGGCCCGGGCGAACTGGTTTAGAGGGCTGCCAGCGCCGCGGCGACTGCCTCCTCGGCGGTCTCGGCGGCGACGACGCCGGGGCCGCCGGCCATGCGCTCGCGGCCGTCGAGCTCCCAGCTGCGCAGGGCGACGACCTCGTGGCCGATGACGCGGGCGAAGCCGATCTCCGAGAGCGTCCCCCACTCGCCGCCGATCGCGATCACCGCCTCGCCGGAGGAGACGACGGCGAGGTTGCGGGCGTGGCCGATGCCGGTGGCGACGACGTGGCTGCAGTACGGGTTGGCGTCGTCGGGGGAGGTGCCGGGGACGATCCCGATCACCTCGCCGCCTGCCTCGGCCGCCGCTCGCGAGGCGGCCTCCATCACGCCGCCTCCGCCGCCGCAGACGACGGTGACGCCGGCTTCCGCCAGCCCGCGACCGACCCCTTCAGCGAGCTGCCAGGCCTCCGAGCCCTCCTCGATCCCGCTGCCGCCGATCACAGCCACCTGGCGCTTGCGCCTCACAGCTCCCCCCGCATCAGTCCCATCAGCTCCAGCGCGCCGGCCTTGTGCAGCGGTTCGTTGAGGTTGCCGCACTTCGGGCTCTGCACGCAGGAGGGGCAGCCGGACTCGCAGGGGCACTCGGCGATCAGCCGCTCGGCGTCGCCGAGCAGGCGCTCGAACTCCTCGTAGCCGCGGCGGGTGATCCCGACCCCGCCGGAGTGGCCGTCGTAGATGAAGATCGTCGAGCGGCCGGTCTGGAAGTGGACGTTGGTCGAGAGGCCGCCGATGTCCCAGCGGTCGCACATGGCGATCAGTGGCAGGACGGCGATCTGGCTGTGCTCGGTCGCGTGCAGGGAGCCGAGCAGCGCCTCGGTCGGCAGTTTGCCGGCAAGCTTGTCCGGCAGCACGTACCAGAGCGCCTGGGTGACGAAGTTCTGCTCGGGCAGCTCGAGGGCGACGATGTCGATCGGTTCCTGGTCGGAGACCGAGACCCGCTGGAAGGCGATTACCTGCTCGGTCACCGAGACCTCGCCGAAGTTGAGCTGCACGCCGGCGACCTCGCGCTGCTCGTGCACGCGCTCGATGTAGATCTCGGTCTCCTTTTTCGGCCGCGTGTACCAGTCGCCGTCGAAGCTGGAGACGAGCGCCCGCCGCTCCTCGATGTCGAGGCGGTCGACCTCGTAGGAGCGGCCGAGGTGGAGGTAGACGGCGCCGGGGTGGATCGTGGTGAAGGCGCGCTCGGCCTCGACCAGGCCCAGCATCTCCCCCGCGTCGCGCTCGATCACCGCGACCGAGTCGGCCGAGGCCGAGCGCAGGGCGATCTTGTTGGCGACGAACTCCGGCCGCCGCGGCATCAGCTTGCCGCCGACCGCGCGCAGCTCACCGGTCGCGACCAGTCGTTCGGCCCGCTCGCGCCAGCCGTCCCCGAAGACCTCGTCGTCCTCGTTCGTCAGCGGCAGCTCGTAGGCGGCGGCGATCAGGTGGCGGGAGGCGATCTGGTCGTTGGCGTGGTCGAGAATCGCCGCCTCGACCGGCCGCCCGAGGAACTCCTCGGGGTGGCGGCAGAAGAACTGGTCGAGCGCGTCCTGGCCGGCGACGTAGACGGCGAGGCCGCGGCGGCGGCGCCCCGCCCGCCCCCACATCTGCCGCAGGCTGGCGACGGTGCCCGGAAAGGTGGTGCAGATCGCCGCGTCGAGCTCGCCGACGTCGATCCCGAGCTCCAGCGCGTCGGTGGCGACGACCGCCAGCAGCTCGCCGGCGGCCAGGCGCGCCTCGATCTCGCGCCGCTGCTGCGGCGTGTAGCCGCCGCGGTAGGGGGCGATCCGCTTCGCCAGCTCCGGCTTGCCGCGCCGCTCGAGGTTTTCGCGGGCGAAGCGCTGGATCAGCTCGATCCCGCGCCGGCTTTTGAGGAAGCAGATCGTCCTCACGTTTTGGGAGACGAGCTCGGCGAGCAGGTCGGCGGCCTCGGAGAGGGCCGAGCGGCGCGTGCCGCTGCGCTCGTCGAGCAGCGGCGGGTTCCACATCGCGATCTCGCGGCCCGCCCGCGGCGCCCCGTCGTCGTCGACGGGTGAGAACGGCGTCCCCACAAGCTCCTCGGCCAGCTCGATCGGGTTGGCGATCGTCGCCGAGGCGAGCAGGAAGCGCGGCTCGCGACCGTAGGCCCGGGCCAGCCGCCGCAGCCGCCGCAGCACATTGGCGACGTGGGAGCCGAAGACGCCGCGGTAGGTGTGGGCCTCGTCGACGACGACCCACTCGAGGTTGGCGAGGAAGTCGCCCCAGCTCTTGTGGTTGGGCAGAAGGGCGACGTGGAGCATGTCTGGATTCGTGAGGACGAGGTTGGAGCGGCGACGGATCGCCGGGCGCTCCTCGCGCGGCGTGTCGCCGTCGTAGATCGCCTCGCGCAGCCCCGGCGGGCGCAGCCGGGCGAGCGCGCGGGCCTGGTCCTGGGCCAGCGCCTTGGTCGGGTAGAGGTAGAGCGCCCGGTCTTTGGGGCGGGAGGCGATCGAGTTCAGCACCGGCAGGTTGAAGGCGAGGCTCTTGCCCGAGGCGGTGCCGCTGGTGATCACCAGGTTCGACTCCTCGGCGAGCTCGAAGGCGCGCAGCTGGTGCGTGTAGAGCGAGTCGAT
>Ga0190273_10000234_pt1 | contig 25850 bp, 25 predicted proteins | sample Popmic504IS_FD_134513 | JGI IMG/M metagenome (GOLD analysis project Ga0190273, IMG submission 134513) | Populus adjacent soil microbial communities from riparian zone of Shoshone River, Wyoming, USA - 504 IS | ecosystem: Environmental > Terrestrial > Soil > Riparian zone > Trees stand | place... | reverse complement strand
GCCGCCGCCGCCGCCGCCGAAGCCGCCGCCATCGCCCCGGCCGACGCCGCCGCTGCAGCCGCCGCCGCCGCCGCCCGCACGGCCGCCGAAACCGCCGCCGCCGCCGCCACCGAAGCTGCTGCCACCACCGCCGGCGAATTCGTCGCCGCCGAAACCATCGCGCTTGTCTCTGCCGCGCCCGCCGCGCTCACCGCGGCGCCCTCTGTCAAAACCCATGCCGTCTAAACACTTTCCAGCGCCCAACTCTCCTCAGGAAACCAACGCGCAGGGCTGTTCGCGCAAAGGTCTTGGCGCCCGATCATGGCGCACGGGCGAATCCTATAACGAAAAAAACCCGTTTCTGCGAGGGGATTCAGCGGCTTTCCGATTCAGCCGCTTTGGGCTTGTGCGCGACGGCGTGGTGCACGGCGACGATCGCCCCGCCAAGGGCCAGGCCGAACAGGCCCGAGCCGACCGCTCCGACCGCCCATTCCAGCACCCCGCCGACGGCCGGAAGAGCATGGCCGGTCGCCGCGCCCGCATCATGAATCAGGTGAGCGAGCCCACTCACGCCGAACTCATCGAGCCCATGAACGACGATCTGCCCGCCCACCCAGAGCATCGCCGCGATCCCGATCGCCGACAAAAAGGCGAGCAGCTTCGGCATCAGGTGCACCAGCCCCCGGCCGAGCGCACGGGCGGCGCCGTTGCGGCCCTTGGCGAGATGGAGACCGATATCGTCCATTTTCACGATCAGCCCAACCACGCCGTAAACGCCGATCGTGATCGCAACCGCGACGATCGCGAGGATGATGGCCCGGCTGGCCAGCGGCTCGTCCGCAACCTCGTTCAAGGCAATCGCCATGATCTCCGCCGAAAGGATGAAATCGGTGCGGACCGCGCTCGAGACCATGTGCTTTTCGTGCTCGGCGCTGTCCATCTCGGCGCAGTCCTCGTTGAGGCTGTGCCTGGGTTCGGACACCGCTTCCCACACCTTTTCAGCGCCCTCGAAACAAAGGTAGGCGCCGCCGAGCATCAGCAGGGGCGTAATCGCCCAAGGCAAAAGCGCGCTCAGCGCCAGCGCGACGGGCAGCAGGATGACGAGCTTGTTGAACAACGAGCCCTTGGCGATTCGGGCAATGATCGGCAGCTCGCGGTCGGGCGTGAAGCCGGTGACGTAGCGCGGCGTTACCGCCGTATCATCGACCACCACGCCCGCCGCCTTGATCCCCGCCCGGCCCGCGGCGGCGCCAACATCATCGATCGACGCGGCGGCCACCTTGGCGATCACGGCGATGTCGTCGAGTAAGGCGGCGAGACCGGAAGGCATTGACAGCTCGTTCCCAGAAGTGGCGTTCGCGCCCCTGTGCCGCCCCCGGGCGCTTCGATCAACCGGGCATCTGCCCCGCCGTGCCCCGGCCTACGTTGAGAAGCAGCGTCATTCATCCTATGTGCGTCCCCATGAGCGTATATTTCCACGAAGAAGATTTGCCCGAAGGCGTGCTCGCCCCGGGGGCCGTTGCCGTCGATACCGAAGCGATGGGCCTCCACCCCGGCCGCGACCGGCTCTGCCTGGTCCAGATTTCCGACGGACGCGGCGACGAGCATCTCGTCCGCTTCGGCCCGGCCAGCGACTATTCGGCGCCGAATTTGAAAGCGGTACTCGCCGATCCGGCACGCCTCAAACTCTACCATTTCGCCCGCTTCGACCTGGCGATCATGGAAGCCTACCTCAAGGTCATGGCCGAGCCGGTCTATTGCACCAAAACCGCCTCGCGGCTGGTGCGCACCTATACCGATCGCCACGGCTTAAAGGAGCTCGTCAAGGAGCTGCTCTCCACCGACATTTCCAAGCAGCAGCAATCGTCCGACTGGGGCGCGCCCGAGTTGTCGGATGCGCAAAAGGATTATGCCGCCTCCGACGTCCGCTTCCTTCACCAGCTCAGGGAGAAACTCGACGAGCGCATGATTCGCGAACGCCGGATGGAGCTTGCCCAAGCCTGCTTCGATTTCCTCCCCCACCGCGCGCGGCTCGATCTCGCCGGCTGGCCGGAGGTCGATATCTTCGCCCATGTCTGAGGCGCCGGCCACCCAGGCCCCGGTGGCGCCCGCTGTCGTCCGCAGCGGCTGGGCGCGGCCGGGCGGCGCCCACGACTGGCTGGTCAGGGCGCGCAAGATCCTGCTGCCGGCCGGCGTTGGGGTGCTCCTCGCCTACCTCCTGCTCTCGCCGCTCAGCCGGAACCGCGAGATCAGCTTCCTGCTCGACAAGAACAAGGTCGATGTCGCCAAGGAGCGCCTCAAGGTCCAGCAGGCGCAATATCGCGGCCAGGACAATAAGGGCCGCGCCTTCACCATCGACGCCCAAAAGGCGCTGCAGCCGAGCTCCGCCGACCCGGTCGTCCAGATCGAGGGCATGGCCGCGAACATCCAGCTCGAGGACGGCCCGGCCAGCCTCCAGGCCCAGAACGGCCGCTACAATATGGACACGCAGAAGGTGGACGTGCTCGGCCCGATCCTGTTCAGCGCGTCCGACGGCTACAGGCTTGAGACCAGCGACGTGGCGGTCGATCTCAACGCCCAGACGCTCAACAGCACCGCCGGCGTTCAGGGCAGAATCCCGATGGGCACCTTTACCGCGCAAAAGATGGAGGTCGACCTCCATGACCGGCGGGTGGTGCTGACCGGGAGAGTTCGCTTGCATATGGTCCAGGGCGCAACCAGAGGTAAAAAATGAGACATTTCTCCGTCGCCCTCGCCGCAGCGTCGCTTTTCGCGCTGGGTGCTGTCGATCCGGCTGTGGGCCAGGAAGGCGGATCGGCGCTGCGCGGCCACAACAGCGATGCGCCGATCGATTGGGGCGCCGAGCGGATCGAAGTCCAGGACCAGAACAACCGCGTGATCATGACCGGCAACGTCGTCGCCAAGCAGGCCGACCTCACCTTGAACGCCGAGCGGATCACCGTCGCCTACGTCCAGAACAACGGCATCAAGGTCCAGCGTATCGACGCCAGCGGCGGCGTCCTGCTGCGCAGCCCCTCCGAGACCGCGCGCGGCCAGTTCGCGATCTACGATCTTGGCCAGCGGGTGATCACGCTGGTCGGGAACGTTACGCTCACCCGCGGCGGATCGGACGTCAATGGCGGCCGTCTCGTGCTCGATCTCGACAGCGGCCGCGCGGTGATGGACGGCAGCGCGCCCGGCGGCGCTCAGCAGGGCCGGGTCACGGGCACCTTCCTCGTCCCCAAGCGCGGCGAGTAACCGCCGCCCGAGCGGTAAAGCGCCCTCCTTGTTTCACCATGGCGCTTGCCGGTTGAGGCAAGGCGCCGCTTGGCTTAGGCTGCACCCCCGACGGAACGAGAGACGATGAACGACGCCAGCCTGATCGAACGCCCCGACGCCGAAGCGGCCGCCGCTGTCGCCGCCGACGGGTCGCGCGGGCTGGCGGTCGTCTCCATCGCCAAATCCTACGACAAGAAGGTCGTGCTGAAGGACGTCTCACTCGCCATCGACCGCGGCGAAGTGGTCGGTCTGCTCGGCCCCAACGGCGCCGGCAAGACCACCTGCTTTTATTCGATCATGGGCCTGGTCCGCCCCGACAGCGGCCGAATCCTGCTCGACGGCGAGGACATCACCGGTCTCCCCATGTACCGCCGCGCCGTCCTTGGCCTTGGCTACCTCCCGCAGGAAACGTCGATCTTCCGCGGGCTTACGGTGGCCCAGAACATCATGGCCGTCCTCGAAGTCGCGGTGAAGAACAAGGCCGAACGCCGCGAGCGGCTGGAGCAGCTCCTAGGCGAATTCCACATCGCGCACCTGCGCGATGCCCCGGCCATGGCGCTGTCCGGCGGCGAGCGGCGCCGCTGCGAAATCGCCCGCGCGCTTGCCGCAAGCCCCTCGATCATGCTCCTCGACGAGCCCTTCGCCGGCATCGATCCGATCTCGATTTCCGACATCCGCGACCTCGTCAAAGAGCTCAAGAACCGCGAAATCGGCGTGCTGATCACCGATCACAACGTCCGCGAAACACTCGACATCGTGGATCGCGCCTGCATCATCTACGACGGCCAGGTGCTGTTCGCCGGCAGCCCGGAAGCCTTGGTCGCCGATCCCAACGTCCGCCGGCTCTACCTCGGCGAGAGCTTCGAGCTGTAGCGCATGAGCCTCGGGCCGCGCCTCGATCTCAGGCAAAGCCAGTCGCTGGTGATGACCCCTCAGCTTCAGCAGGCCATCCGGCTGCTGGCGCTCTCCAACCTCGAGGTCGAAAGCTTCATCGCCGAGGAACTGGAAAAGAACCCCCTCCTGGACACCGCCGGGGCGGAAGATGGCCCCACCGCGACCGCCGAGCCGGAGAGCGTGGAGAGCACGGAAGCGGTCACCGCCGACCAGCTTGGCGGCAGCGGCGATGCGGCGCTCGACATCGACGTCAACAACGAGAACCTCCACCAGGACAGCGCTTCCGACCGCGGCCTCGACGGTGGCCTTGGCATGGACGGCCTCGGCGGCGGCGGCGGTGAAGCCGGCGAGGGGCCGGACTTCGACAGCTTCGCCGGGGAGGGCCTGTCGCTCCACGAACACCTCATCGCGCAGGCCGGCGAGCGCCTCTCGGGCGCCGACCTCCTGATCGCGCAGGCGCTGATCGAGCAGGTCGAGGAAACCGGCTATTTCACCGCCTCGCTGCTCGACATCGCCCACCGCCTCGCCGCGCCCTTGCGCGACATCGAGCGCGTTCTCGCGGTCGTTCAGACCTTCGACCCGTCCGGAGTCGCCGCCCGCTCGCTTTCTGAATGCCTTGCCATTCAAGCGAAGGAAGCCGACCGCTACGATCCGGCCATGGCCCGGCTGATCGACAATCTCGATTACCTCGCCAAGGGCAACCTCGCCGCGCTGCGCCGCATCTGCGGCGTGGACGATGAAGATTTAGGCGACATGATCCGCGAACTGCGCGCCTACGATCCCAAGCCCGGCTGCCGCTTCGCCGACAGTGACCGCATCCAGGGCGTGGTCCCCGACGTGTTCGTCGCGCGCCGCGGCGGCGGCTGGGCAATCGAGCTCAACAGCGCCACTTTGCCCCGCGTTCTGGTCAACCGCAGCTACTACACCGAGCTTTCCGCCGGCTCGCAGGACAAGAAGTCCAAGGCCTGGCTGTCCGAATGCCTGGCCAGCGCCAATTGGCTCACCAAAGCGCTCGACCAGCGCGCGCAGACCATCATCAAGGTCTCAAGCGAAATCGTGAAGCAGCAGGACGGCTTCTTCCGGAGCGGCGTCGCCCACCTGCGCCCGCTCACCCTGCGCCAGGTCGCGGAAGTGATCGGCATGCACGAATCGACTGTCAGCCGGGTCACCTCCAACAAATACCTCTCCTGCGAGCGGGGCTTGTTCGAGCTCAAATACTTCTTCACCAGCGGTATCCAGTCGTCCGATGGCGGCGACGCGGTTTCCGCCGAAGCGGTGAAGAGCCACATCAAGGCGCTGATTGCAGCCGAAAGCGCCACCGCGATCCTGTCCGACGACCAGCTTGTCGATCTCCTCCGGGCCAAAGGCTTCGACATCGCCCGCCGCACCGTCGCCAAATATCGCGAAGCCATCGGCCTCGGCTCGTCCGTCCAGCGACGCCGGCAGAAGGCGATCGGATCCCGCGCGGCCTGAGCCGGCAACTCTCAAACGGGCGAGGAGTCGCCCTCCGCTAGAAGACGAAGTCGCTGCTGCTCAGCGGGTCGGTCGTCGTCGAGGTAATCTGAATCACGAAGTCGGCCTGGCCGTCGCCATTGACGTCGGCTTCGACCAATGAGGCGCCGTTGGCAAAGGTCTGCACCCGGAGCTGCCCGGCCTGGTGGGTGAACGCCGCATCGCCGATATAGCTGAACGCCGTCACTCCATCGCTCGAATCACCGTTGGCGTCGAACTGCGAGAGAAAGATCTTGTCGCTGCCGATCTCGAAATCCTTGATCCAGTCGATGCCCGCCGCGACGCTGGATTGGTCGGCCGCCGTGTAGACGAAGCGGTCCGCTCCGGCATCGCCCCACAGGTGATCGGCGCCGATGCCGCCCGCGATCGAATCCTTGCCCGCGCCGCCGTGGATGACGTCATCACCGGCGCCGCCGTCGATGTCGTCGCGCTTCGCGCCGCTGGTGAGGGTGTCGTGGCCGGCACCCGACCGGATCACATAGCCGCCGTCGAGTTCCGCCGAGCCGTTGAAGATTAGGCTTTCGGCGGCGCTGAGCGATAGCCCCACTACGAACAGCTGCTGCCCTGCCGCGACGTTGGCGTCGTTCGTGGTGATGGCATAGCTTGCCGGCTGCGCAGGGTTGCCCGAGCTGTACAAGGCCAGCTTCTCGAACCCCACCAGATCGTCGGCGTCGAGGGTCAGCGTGTAGGCGCCGACCAGGCCGAGCGTGTCGTACCCGTCCCCACCGATGTTGCTGTCGGCGTTGGTGAATGCGCCGCCATAATAGACGAAGTCGTCGCCCGCTCCGGCGTTCACGCTATCGTTGCCGCCGTCGTGAAGCACGATGAGATCGCTGCCCGCCCCGGTGGAGAAGACGTTGTCCAGGCTGTTGCCGAATACGCCCTGGCCGCCGGCCGCGGTGCCGGTGAAGTTTTCCACGTTGGCCGGCAGCGTATACAATTGGGTGAAATCGGTGCGGCTGCCGAGCGCGGTCCGGACTTCGTCCTCCCCTTCATCGGCTGCTTCGATGACCGAGTCGCCGGCGTCGTCGACCACGTACGTGTCGTCGCCCGTGCCGCCGGTGAGCTGGTCGATTCCGGCGCCGCCGTCGAGCAGGTCCGCGCCAGCGCCGCCCTCGAGGACGTCGTTGCCGCCGTTACCGTAGATCAGGTCGTCGCCCGCTCCGCCCGCGAGTGTTTCGCGGCTGTTGTAGCTGTTGCTACTTCCCCGGATCGTGTCGTTATCGCCGCCGCCGTCAGCCGACGGCGCAACGCTTCCGAGCGTCTGGCCAAGCGCCGTGAAGTCGATGATGTCGGTCCCGGCACCGGCGAGCACGATCGCGGCCTCGCTGCCGCTGATGTAGATTTCGTCATTGCCCTCGGCGGTGGAAATCGTCTCTGCCGCGGCCGTGCCGCTATTGCCGCTGAGGTGCAGGATGTCCCTGGTCGCGCCGAGCGTGGTGTCGTTCACGTACCAGGTGCCGGTGAGATCGATCACCTCGACGTTGGACCAATTTACGAGGAAGCCGTAATTGAGGCTCTGCCGCACGAAGATCGAGCCTAGCGTGATGCTGAGGCGGTAACTTCCAAAGTTGGCGATCAAAGTGTCGCTGCCTTCGCCGCCGTCGACGGTGATCGCGGTTTGGTAGAATTGCTCCACCACCGCCGGGGTGACGACGGTGATCCTGTCGTCGCCGCCAAGTGCATCGACGGTGTCGGAGCCGCCGCTCGCATTGTTTTGCAGAATGTCGTTGCCCTCGGTGCCTGTGGTCATGATTCCAACTCCATTCCGGCTGGATCTCACTTAACCCCTTCGCCCGATCGATCGCAATCGGGCAATCGAACGCCGCCGGTGGAGGGACCGGGGTCAGGGAAACCAACGGCCGTTCACCCGTTCAGCCACCGAGGCCACAATGGAGCGAGAGCGATGACCGACCACAAGAAAAAGGGCGATTTCAACAAGGGCGGCAAGGACGATGTCGGCGGCGACAAGAAGCAGCAGAACGACAGCGGCCAGAACAGCGGTACCGGCGGCCGGAACAGCGGCAAATAAGGCGCGCCACCACTGCCTCCTTGTGAGCGGCAGCCCCTGAGGAGGCGCGGAGGCCCGTAGCTGACCCAAAGAAAAAGGCCCCGGCGGGGGGATGAAGTCCGCCGGGGCCGCAGTCTCCCAAAGGGGGCGGGAAGGGAGACTGTGCTCGCTTAGAACTTGGCGCCGAGGCCGATCAGGCCCTGGTGGCGGCTGAAGTCGCCTTCATAGTTCGTGTAGCGATATTCGGCCTTCGCATAGAGGCGGTTGCCGAAATCGTGCTGGTAGCCGACGCCGAGGCGCAGGCCGTCTGCATTGGCGCTGGCACGGGTCGTGACGTTCGCCGGCGTGGTGTAGGTGGCGCGGAAGCGGGCATTGGAATAGCCGGCCAGCGCATAGAGCGTACCCTGCTCGGAGACCTTGTAACCGACGCGGACGGCGGCGGCGAGATCGCGGCGCGCATCGATGCAGGCACGGTCGTTGGCGACCACGGCGCCGGTGACGCAGGCGTCGGAGGAGGAGAGGTCGGCGCTGAGGTCGAGGCCGAGTTCGAGCTTCGGGCTGACCGCAATGTCGTAGCCCAGGCCGACGCCGTAGAGGATGCCGGTTTCGTGATCGCCGTCGGCGCCGACCGAGTCGATGCCGGTGTGGATTTCGGCGCGCAAGCCCTCGGCGCTAGCCGGGCTGGCGACGGCAACGGTGGCGGCGGTGGCGGCCAGAGCGATGAGAACCTTCTTCATTATGTAACTCCCTTTCGATTCAGACCGTGCGGCGCCCTGCGCCGGCGATCCCCTGTTGGTTGTGTTTTGGTGATTGCTTCGTCCGGGGCGCCGGACCGGCGCCCTCGGGGAGGTCCGGTCCGTGCGTCTCAGGCGAGAATGTTGCCGGCGGTGAGCGCGGCAAGGGCGCCGCTCAGGACACTGGCGCTGCAGCCGAGAGCGGCGGCGGCGACCAGAAGGACCTGGAACATCCCCTTCTGCTGTTGAACGAACATGACCGAAAATCTCCTTGGGTTAGCGATGCAGCCTCACTGGCTGTGGCGTTCTTCTGATCCCGTGCTGTTGCGCCAGGATGCCGCGCTTTGGCTTTTTGTGTTTCAGTTGTTACAGTGGTGGATGCCGTAAGCGCGGCGCCGTGCCAAACCGGCCTGGGGTTCGAATTCGGGGGTTTTTTACGCGTGGAGAACGCAGGCGAAATTCCGTGTGTGCTTGCGGAAGGCATTGCGTCGTCGCTCAACGCGATCGTGATGATCGACGCGGACGGCACCATCCACGCCTTCAATCCCACCGCCGAAAAAGCCTTCGGCTATTCGCGCGAAGAGATGCTGGGCACATCCATCCGCAGCTTCATCGCCGAAAGACCCGAGCGGCTCGCTGAGCAGCAGGCGCTGCTGCGCTTCATTCTCGACGACAGCGAAGGCCCCGGCGCGAAGCGCGCGCTGATCGACGGCATTGCCGCGGACGGGCGGCTGGTACCGCTCGAGGCGACGATCACCGTGCTCCAGATCAACGGGGCCAAGCGCTTCTTGTGCAGCCTGCGCGATCTTTCGCCCGAAAAGCAGCATGACGAGGAGATGCAGGAGGAGCTGCAGCGGCTGGAACTTGCCGTCGAAGCCGCCAAGCTCGGCACCTGGACGTTCAACCTCGGCACCCGCACCACCTGGTATTCCGACCGGTCCAAGGAGATGTATGGCCTATCCCCGGACACTGAAATGACGACGGAGGTGATCCGCGCCGCCGTCCACCCCGACGAATGGCCCGAAGTCGCCGACCCTTATCTGAACGGCTTCACCCAGGATCGGGTGGAAGTCGAATACCGCGTTCTTTGCCCCAGCGGCGAGATGCGCTGGATCTACTCGCTCGGCGCCCTGGTCCGCGACGAGGGTGGCGTCCCTCGCACCGTTAACGGCATCCATCTCGACATCACCGACCGCAAGCGCGCGGAAGAGGAGCTCGAGGAAACCCGCCGTCACCTCGAACTCGCCGTCGATGGCGCCGGCCTCGGCATCTGGACTGTGGATCCGCGCGACGGCACGACCTGGTATTCGGACCGGTCGCGCGACCTGTGGGGCGTCGATCACGAGCTGCGCCTCGATGCAGGCAGCATGCGGACCTACATCCACCCCGACGATTGGGAAAAGGTGCTTGAGCCCTGGAAAAAGGATTTCCCGGGCGATTACGTCAATTTCGAGCACCGGGTGGTGTGGCCGAACGGCGACGTTCGCTGGGTCCAATCGATCGGCAAGGCGATCCGTGGGCCGGACAACGTCGTCCATACGCTAAGCGGCATCCACCTCGACGTCACCGAGCGCAAGAAAGCCGAAGCGGAGCTCAGCCGCTCGCGCGAGGCGCTCCACCAGTCGGAGAAGCTCGCCGCTTTGGGCTCGCTCCTCGCCGGGGTCAGCCACGAGCTCAACAATCCCCTCGCCGCAATCGTCGGTCAGGCGGAAATGCTCGAGGAGGACAGCCGCGGCACCGTGTTCGAAGCGCGCGCCAAGAAGATCAGCGCCGCCGCCGACCGGTGCGCCCGCATCGTGCAGACCTTCCTCGCCATGGCCCGCCGCCGCGAACCGCAGCGCAAGGCGGTGGAGCCCAACATCCTGATCGGCGACGCGCTGCAGCTCGCGGAATATCAGCTCCGCACCGCCGGCATCACCGCGTCGATCGAGTGCGACGCCAACGTTCCGCCGATCATGGGTGACCGCGACCAGCTCCACCAGGTGCTGGTCAACCTGATCATCAACGCCCAGCAGGCACTCGAAGCGAGCGACACGCCCGCCAGGAAGCTGGTGATCCGCACCTCCCTACTCGCCGACGGCCAGGTTGCCATCGACATTTGCGACAACGGCCCCGGCATTGCGCCGGACGTCGCCGGCCGCATCTTCGAGCCCTTCTTCACCACCAAGCCGCAAGGCGTCGGCACCGGCGTCGGGCTCTCCTTTTCGCACGGCATCATCGAGGCGCATGGCGGCAGCCTCCACCTCATCCCGTCCGAAAAGGGCGCCACCTTCCGCATCGAGCTCCCCGCCGCCGAGTCCGTCGACATGGACATCGTCGCGCCATCGTCCTTGGCGCCCACCCCGGTCGGTGAGCCCGCGCGCCGCGCCCTCGTCGTCGACGATGAGCCGGACATTGCCGACACCATCCGCGAGCTGCTGGAACGCGAAGGCTTCGAAGTGACGGTTGCGTCCGACGGCGCGGCCGCCCTGATGGCGCTCGATCGGGACGACTTCGATGTCGTCCTGTCCGACCTTCGCATGCCCGGCGTCAGCGGGCCTGAAATGTACGCGCGGGTGCGGGAAATCCGCCCGCATCTCTTGTCGCGAATCGCATTCGTAACCGGTGACACATTGGGGGCGTCGATGGACAATTTCTTGAAGGAGAGCGGGCGGCCGGTGCTTGAAAAGCCCTTCACCCGCGCTGGCGTGCGCTGCGTCGTTTCCGCGTTGATCGACGCATGAGCAGCGCCCCGAACTCCGCCGCTACCGCCCACATCGTCGTCGTCGACGACGACGAGGACGTCCGCTCCACCGTCTCCGAATACCTTCGCCGCAACGGCCTGTCGGTGAGCGAGGCCGACGGCGGCGCCCAGTTGCGCGAGATCATGGGCCAGCGCCCGATTGACCTTGCCGTGCTCGACATCAACATGCCCGGCGACGACGGCCTGACGCTTGCCCGCGAAATCCGCGCCTCGGGCGACGCCGGCATCATCATGCTCACCGCCAAATCGGACGACATCGACCGCATCGTCGGTCTGGAAGTCGGCGCCGACGATTATGTCACCAAGCCGTTCAACCCCCGCGAACTCCTCGCCCGCGTGAAGGCGGTGCTCCGCCGAGCCTCGCGCGGCGGCGGATCGCCCGCGACGATGGGCCGCGAGGTCCAGATGGGCAAATGCCGGCTGAATCTCGACACGCGCAAACTCTACGAGGCGGACGGCAGCGAAGTGCCGCTGACCGCAATGGAGTTCGATCTCCTGAAATGCTTCGCCGAGCACCCCCGCCGAGTCCTCACCCGCGATCAGCTCCTCGACCTTGCCCATTCCAAGGAGATGGAAGCCTTCGACCGCTCCATCGACACCCGCATCACCCGAATCCGCAAAAAGGTCGAAAAGGACCCGGCCAAGCCGGAATGCCTGAAGACGGTGCGCGGCGCCGGCTACGTATTCAACCCGGAGTGAACCTGAAGGCCCGGGCCTTTGGGGGCCGGCATAAGCCTCGTGGTGCGCCCCCGGCGCGAATCACGCCCCCGAAGTTCTAGCCCCAAAACTCGCAATCGGCTTGGGCACCGATCCGGAAGCCCTTGGCGGTGAGATCGCGTCCGGTCTGGCCGCCGAGATGTCCGCCCCGGAAGGTGACGGTGGAGCCGCTGACGCTGAACGTGCCGCTCGTCGCCCCGTCCAGGTCGGTGTAGCGGCCGGCGCCGGTGACCTTGAAACCAAACCCGGCCATGATCCGCCCGCCCGAGCCGTAGCAGGCATATTCGCCCACCCGGAGCGTTCCGGCAGGCGCGGCGGCGGTACGCGCCGGCGCCACGGGGGCGGGTGCAGCGCGCCCGGTGCGGCCGGTTGCGGGACGAATGCCGCCCACTTGGTCGTGCACCACATACTCGCCTGCCGCGCGGCTGAGCGCCGGATAAGCGGTGCAGCGGACCCGCATGTTCGGGGCCGGTTGGCTGACGGTGCACGGCACCCAATGGCCGCTCGCCTCCAGCTCGACCGCCTGCCCAACTTGGTAGCCGGAGGCGCCAGCGGAAGACCGCGAAGTGGCAACCGCCCGGGCAGGGGCAGCCGCCGCCCTCGTGGCCATTGCAATCTGCCGCACGTCGGTGGAGTCAGGTGACGCTACGTAAATGCCCGCACCGCGGCTCTTCACCGGGTTCGAATAAGCATCGCACTTCATCCGCATTACCCGTTCCGGCCCGCCGGGGTCCATCACCGTGCAGCTTTGCCAATGGCCATCGGTGATCTTCAATTCGACGCGCTCGCCGACCCGGTACGCCGACTCCTGCGCTACCGCCGCTCCCGCGACCAATACCATCAGCGCGCCAGCGCCAGCCGCGGTTTTGCTCATCCGCATGACATGCCCCCCAAAGCATTCGACGTTCGGGAGCAGGGTCTGCGATATGTGGGGCGGGGTCAAGAAGCCCCGGTCGCTCTGCACCGGCTCCGCGGCGGCTCAACTCAGACATCACCTCCGCTTCGAGCGGAGAGAGTTCGGCGTCGCGGCGGCCGGGGATACGAAGGGACATGCGGGAAGGCGTGGGCGGCCGGAGCCGCCCACTTTGTAGCTCAGGAAATCTGGTTCCAGACGTTCGGCTTCAAGCGCCGCTCGCCCCAGCGGAAGCCGTCGCCGCCGCCGACATGCCCATGCTCAGGCGCGAAGATCCGCACCGCGAGCAGGTTGCCATAGCCATTGCCCTGCTGCCGGGCATTGACCCACCAGCCCGCGCTGCCGTCCCAAAGCTTCACTTCGTCCTCACCGACCAGAAGCGCATTTGCTTCGTGGTAGATGATGTCTTCCGTAAGCCAGTGGCAGGAGGCGCGCTCCTCCGCTTCCCAAGCGTCGCGCCATTGGGCGGTGGCGTCGGCGCTGTATTTCTGCACGAACTGGGCGTGAAACGGCGTCTGGCCGCGCGAGGTGAACACTTCGTGGGCCAAAGCGGCATGGGCGCCGCAATCGATCACCTTGCGCTCGACGACCTCGCACCAGTGCATCGGCCACGGCGACGCACCCCATTTGTAGCGCGCCCGGATCCAGCGCGGCCCGGTGGCGAGGTCGCCCCCGTTCAGCATCGCATAGTCCATCGACGACACCCACTCACGCGCCACGTCGCAGCAGGCCTTGCCGTGGTGCGAGAACGTCGAGTGCGGGAAATGCTCCCAGCGGTCGCTGGGCAGCGGCGGCAGGACGCTCGGCCGATCTTCGGTCCGCCCATCCGTTACGCTCGCCTCAACCTCTGCCAAATACATAAGACATGCTCCTGTCGTAACCGCCGGTGTCGCAGAAGATGAGCATGTCGCCCGCGCGGGTGCCCTCGGGCAGCCCCACATTGGCGGCGACGATGTCATGCTCCATGCAGAGCCGGCCCATGAGATGGGTTTTGCCGCGGCCGACAGGCTGCAACTTGCCCGTTTCGCCGCATTGCCTGAGGATCCGGTGCGGTTGAAAGAAGTGCATCGGCAGCTCCGCGATCGACGCGTCCACCACCGCTTCCACCCGGTCGTCCTCATGTTCCTGGATTTCGAGAATGCGCATGGCCAGCGCCATCGAGGGCTGCGCCATCGCCTTGCCCGGCTCGGACACGATCTGCTTCACGTTTGGCAGCGCGGCCCGCACCTTTTCCACCGCGGTGGCGAAGCGCGATTCGTCGTCCGAATGCCAATCGTCGGGGAACCAGCCGCCGCCCATGTCGAGCACTTCAATCGTCCGGCCGGTTAGACGTTCGATCGATTGGCACCATTTCAGCATCGATTCGAACAGGTGCCACCATTGCGCGACGCCGATGTTGGAGCTCGCCATGTGGAAATGGACGCCGAACGCGCTATCGGTCGGCAGGCGCTTCACGGCGTCGACCAGCTTGGTGAAGCCCTTGGGGCTGTCGAGCGGAATGCCGAAGCGGGAGACGACGTTGGGCGTGCGGATGCGGATGCCGACATGCTTGGCCGACAAGGTGCCCGCTTCGATCGCGTCGACCGTGCGTTCCAGATCGGCGACCGAGTCGCAAAAGAAGGCATGCATCTTCTCGGTTGGCATCAGCTCTTCGCGCCAGAATTTGGCGGGGCCGTTGAGGATCACCTGGTCCGGCCGGAAGCCGACTTCGAGCGCGGTCTGCACCTCCATCAGGCTGATCGCCTCGGCGTAGAAGCCGTTGTCGAGCGCCAGCTTGACCAAGCGCTTGTCCGGGTTGGTCTTGATCGAATAGCCGCTGACCACCTGCACTTCGTTGGTGCTGAGCCGATGCGACCGCTCGGCGGCACGCTTGAACAGGCTCTGCGCGGTGCCTTCCATGAACAGGAATTCGGGGGTCTGGAGCGTGTCCAGGTCCATGGCGCCAAGGTCGGCCAGATAGGTCTCCGGCATGTCCGGCAGGCCCTTGGGTCGCCCGTCATCCTCGACGATTTCGATCAGCTCGATGTCCGCCTTGTGCAGCCGCTCGGCGAGCGAGGTCAGGCCGGACGGGTGCTTCATCGAGTGGCCGATTGCGCCGGCGAAAGGCTCGGGCAGCGGCGGCAGCGGATATTCGGGCTTCACCGGCACTTCCAGCACCACGCGCGTGAATTCCTGCGCCTGCGCTTCGCATTTCTGCGCCTTCTGGCCGGTCGCGCCCTGGATCAGCAGCGCGGGCAGGTTGAAGCCGGCAATGGTCGCGCCGTGCACCCAGGCTGGGAAGCGCGGGTTCATCTCCAGCAGCCAAAGCTGGTTCTTGGCGTCGCGCACCATTTCCAGCTCGCCGCCGCCGGTCCAGTTCAGGTCCTTGACCATCTGGCGCAGCGGTTCCTCGAAGCTTTTCGGCACTTCGGAGATGTCGCCGGCCCAGGTCTTGCCCTCGGGCGTGATGTCGCGCTTGCGCATCGACACGCAACCCAGAAGCTCGCCCTGGTAGGCGGAGAGCATGACCGATTCCTCATAGCCGCTGACGTGGGCCTGCAGGAACAGGTTGTCGGTGGACCACACCTTGGTGAGCGCGGCACGGGCCGCTTCGAACGTATCCCAGCTCGGCGTGCGCGCGGCGTCGTAATAGGGCCCCTTGAGCCAGACGCGCCAATTCTGCGCGCGGCAGAATGCGTGCAGCTCCCAATCCGGCAGGTCGGTTTCGACATAGGTCGGGATCTTGACTGGAAGACCATGGCTCGCCTCCACCTTGGGCTTCACGATCCGCTTCAGCGCGCCCATCGGCGGCGCGAGCAGGTTCGGATGGCCTTCGGGGAACAGGCTGGCCAGCCACATGGCTTCGAGATCGCTGCCCGAAATCCACAGGCCGCCGGCGTCGAGCGCGGCCTTGACCTTCTCGCCGTAAGTTTCGAGGTTGAGCTCGTCCCAGGGACGCTGGATCCACAGATCGTCGAGATCGGTCCAGTGAATACCGGACACACGATTCGAATATTCCACGCCGACCAGCGTCGCATCGGGAAAGCCCTGGCGCAGCGAACGAATGATCCCGATTCCGGGCTGCGGATTACCCCCGGAATAGAGGCCGCTTACATATATTCTCATGTTACTCCGAGCAGCAATGTGTGGTCGCCGGGACGGCGAGAAAACTTTGGAACCGACTCTGCATTGCTGGTGTTCCGCAGGGCTGAAGCCTGTTATTTACCAACGGAAACAACGCATTAACGCAGGTTAAGATGCCGGATTTAATTTTATTCAGGTTCCCGCTGAACGGCGGACAGGCGGCGCGGTTCCACAAAGCCGGAACTGAGGCGGAATGAACACGCCGCCACTTTATCCATGTTATGTCGATCTCGATTCCTTCATCGATGTGCCGCGATTGAAGGCACTCGACGACTATGTTCGGGAGCGGCTTGAGCGTCGGCTGCGCGACGCGCAGGACCTGGCTTTCTACACCGGCCCCTTCCTGCTCGACGGCCGTGACCCGCATCTGCCGGGCTCGCGCCTGGTCTATCTGTCGCAATCGGCGCGCGAGCAGGATTATTACGACCTCGACCGCACCGACCTTTGGCGTCCCACCAAGGACGCCGAGCTGTTCGCGAGGCTGATGGACTTCATCGACACCCTGCCGTTCGAAGCCAAGGGCCGCATGATCATCATGTACGACGACAGCGGCCGGCCGGTCTCGGCGCACCGCGACCATGACAGCGCCGATCTCTGTCACGAATTCGTCTGGTTCCGCACCAACCTGGGCAAGCCGTTCTACATGTTGAACCCGCAAACGGGCGAGAAGCTCTACGTCCGCTCGCACGCCGCGTGGTTCGACACGGTGAACCAGTATCACGGCGCCGACGCCACCGACGGCCTGTCTTTCTCGATCCGGGTGGACGGCCGCTTCAGCCCGGAATTCCGCCGCCTCATTACCTTTCCGGAAGGCGCTCGCGCCGCCGCCCCGGCGCTTTGGGACGATGCCGTCACTGTTTGAGCCGTTCGGGCCGCAACCAAAGGCGCAGGGGGCGGTTCTGACTGCTGACAGGGACGCGAAGCAGGGGGGCTAAAAGGAGCCCAGTATGTTCCGGCCGATTATTGCTGCTTTTCTACTCGTGGTCCCCACCGGCGCGGCGATGAGCCAGACGGACGACATGGGCGATTGGGCCGTTGGCGCGATGCCCAATGGCTGCATGATGCAGGCGGTCTCCCCTGAAGGCACGATGCTTTCCGTGTGGGGCGTGGCCGGCGACGACAAATTGGGCTTCCTGCTCCAGAACAAGGATTGGAAGGCGCTGCGCGACGGCGCCAGCTACAATCTGAAGCTCGATTTCCTGGGCGTCAGCTCGGTGCCGGTGGAAGCAACCGCCCGGCGCGAAATCGACAGCGACGGCCCGGGCTTCTATTTCCAGCTCCAGCCCGGCGGCAGCGGCGGCAAGGCGTTCATGGACGCATTTTCGACCGCCCAAGGCATGCGAATCAGCCAGGAAGGCAGGAAGGTCGACACGCTTTCGCTGGCCGGCAGCAAGGGCGCGATGTCCTCGCTGGCGCGATGCCTCGCTGAACGGTGGGCCGAAGCGCCGGCCACCGAGGCCGTTGAATCGACAGCGGAAGAGCCCGTCACCGCGATCTGAACGGGTGTGCAACAAAGCGGCTTTGCCACCGCTTGAGGGTGTGATAATGTTACATGCCCTTGAGTGGAGGCCTCGATGCGTTTCTTGTCTCTCCTGCCTGCCGCGGCGCTGGTTCTGACCGGCCCGACATCCGCCCCGCTTGCCGCCCCCCGTCAGGACCGAAGCGCCGCTGAAGCCGACGCCGAATCGATCTGCGCCCGCTATCTGCGCGGCTTCGAGGACGAGGATTCCGGCCCGATGGTCGCCATGCCGGTGCCCGTGATGGAAATAGCGCCGTCACCGCCACCTCCTGCGCCTCCGCCTCCACCGATGGCGTCGCCGCCACCCCCACCACCGGTGACGCCGCCGCCCCCGCCGCCAATGCGGCAGATGGTTGTAACCGGCACCCGAACCGCGCCAGTGACGGGCGCCCCGGTGTCGGGCAGCGCCTACAAGCCGAGCGTCGAAAACCGCGAGCGTTATGCCGGCGCGGAGGTCGCCACCGCGCAATCGGTCGCCGATACGCCGGTCTCCACCTTCTCCGTCGATGTCGACACAGGCAGCTACGCCAACGTCCGGAGGATGCTGAACGCGGACGAGATGCCGCCGCAGAGCGCCGTCCGCACCGAGGAGATGCTCAATTATTTCCGCTACGATTATCCCGCGCCCAAGGATCGCAGCCGGCCCTTCACCATCACCACCGACATGACCACGACGCCGTGGAACGCCGAAACCCGCCTGCTGAGGGTCGGCTTGCGCGGCTACGATGTCGCACGCAGCGAACGCCCCGCCGCGAACCTGGTCTTTCTGATCGACGTCTCGGGTTCCATGCACGAGCCTGAAAAGCTGCCGCTGGTGCAATGCTCGCTCGACCTGATGGCCCGCAAGCTAACATCCCGCGACCGCGTGTCGATCGTCGTCTACGCCGGTGCGGCAGGGCAGGTGCTTGCGCCCACCAGCGACAAGACAAAGGTCATCGAAGCGATCTCCCGCCTGGAGGCCGGCGGCTCCACCGCCGGCGCGGAGGGCATCGCGCTCGCTTACCGCACCGCCCGCGCCAACATGGTGGAAGGCGGCATCAACCGGGTGATCCTCGCCACCGACGGCGATTTCAACGTCGGCGTCACCGACAACGAGGCCTTGATCGACATGGTCGAGCGCGAGCGGGAAGCGGGGATCACCCTCACCACGCTCGGCTTCGGCAGCGGCAATTACAACGAAGCGATGATGGAGCAGATCGCCGACCATGGTAACGGCAATTATTCCTACATCGACAATCCGCGCGAAGCGGCCAAGGTCCTCGACGAAGAGCTTTCATCGACGCTGTTCACCATCGCCAAGGACGTCAAGATCCAGGTCGAGTTCAACCCGTCGATCGTCAGCGAATACCGCCTGATCGGCTATGAGAATCGCGCCCTCGCCGAACAGGATTTCGACAACGACAAGGTAGATGCCGGCGACATCGGCGCGGGGCACCAGGTGACTGCGCTGTATGAAGTCGTGCCGGTTGGCCGCAAAGGCTGGCTGCCCGACCGTCGCTATCCGGCTAATCGCGCCGCGCCTGTCGGCGCCCCCGATTGGAACGGCGAGCTCGCCTGGCTCAAGCTGCGCTACAAGCTGCCCGACGGCGACACCTCGCTTCTGATCGAGCAGCCGGTGCGCGCCGCCATGATCCGCCGCGCCTCTGCACCGGCCGGCGACAGCGCCTTTGCCGCGGCAGTGGCGGCATTCGGGCAAAAGCTGCGTGGCGATCCCTGGCTTGCAAACTTCAGCTACGCCGACGCCCGCCGTCTCGCCGAGCGCTCGGGCCGCGGCGACGTGCTCAGGCGCGAGTTCCTGCAACTCACCGAGCGCGCGGAACGACAGAAATAAAGTCCGCGACGCTACCCGTATAGACCCATGCGGCAGCCGAGCCGCCGAGAAGGCCGAGGTGGTGCACTTCCTTGCCACAGGTCCGCATGTCGACGTCGGGCTGAATCATGGGCAGTGACGCGCTTTCTGCACGACACCTCGTTCTTCATTCTTGCGGTGGGCGGGCCTGCCGGCTTCATGCTAGCCAGGTATCTGCTTCTTTGAATCGCCAGCGCAGGGGCGGGCCAAACGCGTCCCCGCCATTGTTGAAAGCCAGGAACATCATGTCCGCTCGAACGATCACCGCCACGTTGATGGTGCTGCTGCTGGCCGGGATAATCGGCTTCGCGGTGTGGAGCCGGGGCCATGACGATGCGCCGCGCAAGGTGGAGGCGCGGGAACTCGCCCAGATCGTTCTCCCCGACGAAGCGACCGCCCACGCGGTAGAACGCCAGTTGGCGGCCGGCGCGGATTTCGCCGCGGTGGCCGCCGAGCAGCGCTCAGACGCGTATTGGAAGATCTACACCCACGCCGAATTCCGCGCGATCACCTCTCCCGCGGTGGCCGACGCCGCCTTTCGCGCGCCGGTGGGCGGGTACAGCAAGGCGGCGGCGAGCGACTATGGATGGCACGTCGTCCAGGTCGTGAAGGTGTTCCCCGCGCACCGCTAGCGGGGAAAAACGGCAGCCCGAATGCGCGTGGCCGATTGCAAAAGCGCGCAATCCGGCCAACATGGGGCGACTTGAGGGAAGGGGTTTATGCGCGGACAAGTACTCGGGGTGGATTCCAGGTCGGGCCACGGGAAGATCGCCGGCGACGACGGCTTCCGCTACAGCTTCACGCCGGAGGATTGGGCGCATCGCGGAGAACCCGCGGTCGGCATGTATGTCGATTTCGAGACGGAGGACACCCGCGCGCTCACCATCTTCCCGGTGCCGTCGGCAGCGCCGGCCGCCGCCCCCAATTTGGTGACGCTACGCGACCGCCCGGTTCAGCCGGAGCATGACCGCAACCGGATGGTCGCGGCCCTGCTCGCTTTCTTCCTTGGCTTGTTCGGAGTTCACCGCTTCTATCTCGGGCGGACGGCGTCGGGCGTCGTCATGCTGGTGCTGACCTGCACCATCATCGGCGCGATCGTCACCGGCATCTGGGCGTTCGTGGATTTCATTCGCTACCTGATCATGTCCGACCGCGAATTCGACGAGCGCTACGCACGCAACTGAGCATCGCCGTTTTCTCAGGAAAGCCAGCGCTGCCTGAATCTGGCGGCATCCTCGCGGCTGGCGAAGGTCACCACGAAGTCGCCCTCGTCGTTGCGATAGCCATCGACTCCGGCGCCGCAATGCTCGGCGATCCAGCCGCGGCACTCCGGGCTGCGCAGCATGTCGAGCTTGCCCCGCGGCACGACGACGGCGTTGGCCCCTGGCCGGCGCCGCTTGCGGCCCAGCTTTGCGGCAAGCCGGCTGGCGAAGGTCGGCTCCGCGGGCGGCGGCAGCGCCTTCGCCTCGCGGCCGCTCGCGTCGAAATGGCTGAACACGGCCGCGTCCCGGGCGGCGAACAATTCGATCCGGCTCCAGCCCTGGGCGGTGGGGCGGTGGAACGACAGGCGGCTGTGCGGAAAGCCGCACCAGGCGAGGATGTCGGCGAGGACTTCAGGTCCGGTCGGCAGCCAGGCAAGGCCGTCCACCCCCGACATGACTTCGTCCGGGCTTTCGCGCTCGAGCTGAAGCGCCTTTCCCGGCCCCCATTTGGCCGCGGTGTTGAGGATCAGCAGCTCCCCCGTGAGGTCGGCGGCGATCTTGAGGCCGTTCACCGGATCGGGGAGGTGGTAGAATATGCCGCTGAACAAGGTGATGTCGAACGGCTCGAGGTTCAGGCCGGGAAGGTCGGCGAGCGTCGCTTCGGCGAAGGCGATGTCCTCGTGCGGGGCGAAGTTGCGCAGGTAATCGGCCTGATCGATCCAATGGCGGCGGGCGTCGAAGCCGAAGCAGCGGCCGGCGCCGAGCCGCGCGGCGGCAAGCGTGTGGCCGCCGCCGTTGCAGGCGCAGTCGAGAAAGGAGCGGCCGCCGAAGCCATCCGGATAGACGCTTTCGGCGACCTGGCGGATATGGTCCTCCGGCCGGTAGGTGGTGGGGGTGCGCTGATCGGTGGCGGTTGGGGACAGCGGCGCGTGGGTGGTGCGCAGGCCCGGCGTCAGCTCCACATCGTGGTGCCAGGGGCCGAGACGGGAGACTTGGACGAGGATTTCGGGATCGGTCATGGGAACACGTTAGGCGAGGTTGCGCGCGCCGAACAAGCGCCGCGCTTGCGTCAGCGCGCCCTGGTCTCAAGCGCGTTGATGCCGGCATGGACCCGCGCCTCCGCCTCCGTTCGCGGCAGGCCGGCGGGGATTGCCTGCCCGAAGCAGATGGTGACCGTGCCCGGCCGCTTCACGAAACTATCGCGGGGCCACACGCGGCCGCTGTCGAGCGCCATCGGGACCACCGGCAGCCCGAGCCCCCGGTAAAGGCCGGCGAAACCGGGCTGGAGCGGCGGCTGCTCGCCGGGAAGTACCCGTGTGCCTTCGGGAAAGATCACCACCGGCCGGCCTTCCGCCGCCGCTGCCTGGGCATCGCGTACCATCCGCCGAAGCGCGATTCCGCCGCCCGCGCGGTCGATCGCGATCAGCCCGTAATGGTGCGCCAGACGGCCCCAGATCGGAATTTTGGCAAGCTCCTGCTTCATGATGACGCCGGGCGCGTCGAACAGCCGGACGAGCTCCATGGTCTCGTACATGGACTGGTGCTTGCCGGCGATCAGCACCGGTCCGAGCGGCAGCGCGCCCTCGATCCGGGTGCGAATGCCGAGGATTCCGGCCGTGCACCAATAATGCCAGGTTGCCCACCAGCGCCCCGTCCTCCGCACCCCCGCCGGTCCCCACAAGGTCGACAGCAGGGCAATCGGCACCCACAGAAAGGTGACGGAGTAGAAGACGAACGCGAAAACGAGCGAGCGGAGGCGGTTCATCAGATCCCGATCAGCACAGCGGCGCGGCGCAGCAGATATTTGTTATATTCGGTGAAGAGCTGGCGGAAGGCCGGGTTGCTTTCGATGGCGTCGCTCAGCACCTCGACGTCGCCGGGCAGGCGGCGCGACAGCTCGAAACGGGCGCGCGGCATGTGCCAATCGGTGGTGATCAGGCGGATCGAGCGGAAGCGGTTCTTGGCGAGCCAGCGGGATACTTCTTCGGCGTTGGAGCGGGTATCGACACTTTCCCGGCCAAGATCGATGCAGCAGGCGAAGATTTTCTCGTCCGTCTTGTACTCGGCGGCGAGCTCGCTCGGGCGGACGGTGCGGGCGACGCCGGAGACCAGCATGCGCTTCGCCTTCCCTTCCTGAAGAAGGCCGAGGCCGCGCTCGAAGCGCTTGGCGCCACCGGTCAGCACCACGATGGCGTCGGTTTGCTCGCCCCCTGCGGGGCGCGGCAGCAGAACGGTGAACAGGGCGTAACCGAGCACATAGAGCAACAGCAGAAAGGAGACGGCGCGCCTGATCACAACATTCTCCCCAACGCCCGGATAACGGTGGCGCGGGCCACCACGGTCGCCAAAAGGACTCCGAACACCGGCAAAGCGATCAAGATCGCCCAGCTCAGCGGCGGCAGCCCCGCCGACCCTAGCAGATCGGATCCCAACGCGCCGATCCGGTTTCCGATCAGCAGCAACACCGCGCCAGCGGCGGCAAGGCCGACGGCGCCGCCGAACAGGGCATCGAGCGCGATTCGGCGCTGGAACAGCCGCGCGACCTGGACATCGGTGGCGCCCATCAGGTGGAGAACCTCGATGGTGCCGCGGTGAACGTCGAGCGACGCCCGGGCGGCGAGCACCACGGTGGCCGCCGTTGCGCCGATCATCAGCAGGACGAGCCCCCCCGCCAGCCATTGCAGCGAGCCGATCAGCCCGGCGAGTGGCGCAAGCCACTGGGCATTGTCGTCGACCCGGGCGGCGGGCGCGACATCGGCAAGGGCGGCGCGCAGCGAGTCCATCTCGGCATAGGCACCCGGGCTGAGATCGATGTCGATCATCGCCGGGATCGGCAAATCGGCCTGCGCCCCGGACGGACCAAGCCACGGCTCGAGCAGATCGTTCATCTCCTCGGCGGGCACGCGCCGGGCCGAGGTGACGCCAGGCAGCCGCTCGAGCAGGGCAAGCGCCTCGCGCGCCTGTGCTTCGCGCCGGTCTGGATTGGCCTCGACGATCTGCACGGTGGCTCGATTGCCGGTGGTCTTGTCGAGGCTGGAAGCCGCGGTGCCGAGGCCGAGGCCGGCGGCGGCGGCGAGCACCGTCAGGAACATCATAATCGCGATCACCCAGGGCATTGGGCCGGACAGCCGTCCCTCGGGAAGGAGGCGGGCATCGGCCGTGCCGAACTTGCGGACGCCTGCCTTCATGACATCGGGGTCTTCATGACAGCGCCGCCGTCATGCTTCCGGCCGCTTGGGCGGGTGGCGAAGCGCTCCGGTCGGGTCGAGCAACTGCCCGCGATCGAGGCGGAGCATCTCGGAACGCGCGATCGAGGAGATCAGGTGGAGATCGTGGGTGGCGACGACGATCGTCGTGCCAAGCTTGTTCAGGCCGTCGAACAGGTGAAGCAGGCGCTTGGCCATTTCCGGATCGACGTTGCCGGTCGGCTCGTCGGCGACCAGCAGCTCCGGCCGGGCGATTACCGCGCGGGCAATGGCGACGCGCTGTTGCTCGCCGCCCGACAGGGTCGCCGGCCGAGCGGTGGCGCGATGGCCGAGGCCGACCCAGGACAGCATCTCGGAGACCGGAGTCTCGAGATCGCGCTCCTCGACGCCGGCGACGCGCAGCGGCAGGGCCACGTTGTCGAAGGCGGAAAGGTGCGACACCAGGCGGAAATCCTGGAACACCACGCCGATGCGGCGGCGAAAGCCGGGCAAGCGCTTGCGCGGCATGGTGACGATGTCCTCACCGAACAGCTTGATCAGCCCACGGCTGGGGCGCTGCGCGAGGTAGAGCAGCTTGAGCAGCGAGGTCTTGCCGGCGCCGGACGGGCCGGTGAGGAAATAGAAGCCGCCCTGACGCAACGAGAAGCTCAGGTCCGAAAGCGTTTCCGCCCCCGTGCCGTAGCGCAGGCCGACATTGTCGAACTGGACGATGCTGGCGCTGCTGCTCAGGGTCCTCTCCGCTGGCTTACAAAACCGCCAGGCGCTTCAATGGCATGTCGGCAAGGGGCGCGTAAACCACCCAAACCGCGGGTGCCGGAGCGTTTGGAGGATCCGGCTAGGTCAGGCGGCGAAGCCCTCGAGCACTTCAACAAAGGCACCGCCCCATTTGTCGAGCTTGGCTGCGCCGACGCCAGTCACTCGGGAGAGCGCATGAAGGGTGGTGGGCTTGAGCTCCGCCATCTCCCGAAGCGTGCTGTCGTGGAAGATGACGTAGGGCGGCACGCCGGCCTCTTTCGCCAGGTCGCGGCGGCGCGCGCGCAGGGCCTCGAACAATGGATCGTGGGGGTGCTCGGCGCCGTCGCGGCTCCGGCGGGCCTTTTTCGTGCGCTTGGGCGGAAGCACGAGCTCCAGCCGCTCCTCGGCCTTGAGCAGCGGCTTGGCGCCGGGGCCAAACGAAAGGCCGCCATATTCGTCGGCGCGAAGCGCGTCGCGGGCGAGGAGGGCGCGGGCGACCGGTTTGACCAGCGCCATCTCCTCCTCATTGGCGATTCCGAAGACCGACAGGCGATGGTGGCCGCAGGAGAGAATTTTGTCGGTTTCCTTGCCGGCCAGCACGTCGGCGAGGTGAGTGATCCCGAAGCGCATCTCGGTCCGGAAGGCGGCGGAGAGGAGCTTGCGCGCGACTTCGGTGGCGTCAACGGTGGAGGGGGGCGCGACGCAATTGTCGCAATTGCCGCAGGTCTCCGGCGGCGTCTCGCCGAAATGCTTGAGCAGAAGCGCGCGGCGGCAGGCGCCGGTTTCGACCATTGCCGCGAGCGAGTTCAGGCGCTGGCGCTCGCCGCCGCGGCGTTCGTCGGGCACTTCGGTTTCAATGCGGCGGCGGGCGCGGGAGAAATCCTCGGCGCCCCAGAACAGATGCGCCTCGGCAGGATCGCCGTCGCGGCCGGCGCGGCCGGTTTCCTGGTAATAAGCCTCGATCGACTTGGGCAGCCCGGCATGGGCGACGAAGCGCACGTCCGGCTTGTCGATGCCCATTCCAAAGGCGATGGTCGCGACCATCACCATGTCCTCCGACGCCACAAAGGCGGACTGGTTCCGTGCGCGGACCTGCGGATCGAGCCCGGCATGGTAGGGCAGCACCCGGCGGCCGCCGGCGGCGAGCTGCTCGGCAAGCTTCTCGGCCTTGTCGCGGCTCGGCACGTAGACGATGCCGGCGCCGGGCTGCTCGGCAAGCAGCGCCTTTAGCTGGGCGCCGACGCCGTCTCGGGGTCGGACATGGTAGCGGATGTTGGGCCGGTCGAAGCCGGCGACGATCATGCCCTCAGCGGGGATTCCGAGCTGGCGCGCGATATCGGCGCGGGTGCGCTTGTCGGCGGTGGCGGTCAGCGCGAGGCGCGGTACGTCCGGGAAGGACTCGAGCAGGGGCCGAAGAAGCCGGTAATCGGGCCG
>Ga0190273_10000233_pt1 | contig 25914 bp, 17 predicted proteins | sample Popmic504IS_FD_134513 | JGI IMG/M metagenome (GOLD analysis project Ga0190273, IMG submission 134513) | Populus adjacent soil microbial communities from riparian zone of Shoshone River, Wyoming, USA - 504 IS | ecosystem: Environmental > Terrestrial > Soil > Riparian zone > Trees stand | place... | reverse complement strand
AGGCTCTCGGCCCAGTCGGTCGGAACGTCCTTGATGAACTGGAAGGGCCTCATCTCCTTCTCGTAATTCTCGATCAGGTCGGCGGCCATGACGATGGGGGAGTAAATGACGACGTAAAGGGCGAGCTGCTTGGCCTGGGTCGACAGGATCGGCTGGCCGCGGCCCTCGAGGCTGAGGATTCCGGGGGTGAAGTCCATCGGCCCGGCGAGCATCCGGGTGAACACCAGGTTCGCCTCATGCTCGGGGGGGTTGGGCGGCTGACCCCAGGCGTTGAACTCCATCCCGCGCGCGCCCTCGCGGGCGACCCAGTTCGGCCAGGTGCGCCTCAGGCCGGTGTCCTTGATCGGCTCGTGCGGGTTGATCCCGATGTGGCGCTCCGCGGCCTCCTGGACGACCTTGAGGTGGTGGCGGGCCATGACCTGGCCTTCGTGCCATTCGAAGCGGATCTTGCCGTCCGCCCCACGAGCCTGGATCCCGCCCATGTCGGCGACATAGCCGGTCTTCACCGCGTCGATTCCGAGCCTCTTGTAGAGGTCGAGCGCGGCCTCGAGCTGGGGCTCGTAGACGGCGATGTTGCCGGCGGTCTCGTGATGGCCGATGAGGTGGACGCCACGCTCGCGGGCGTAGCGGGCGAGCGCCTCGATGTCGAAGTCCGGATAAGGCTCGGTGAAGCTGAAGTCGGCGCCGTTGGCGAACCAGTCGTCGTTCCAGCCCTTGTTCCAGCCCTCGACGAGGATTCCGCGGAAGCCGTGCCTGGCGGCGAAGTCGATGTAGCGCTTGACGTTGGCGGTGGTTGCGCCGTGCTTCGGCCCCGGCCCCCAGCTCTCCTTGTCGAGGTGCATCGCCCACCAGACGCCGACATATTTGAACGGCTTGAACCAGCTCCTTATGTCCGGGAGGCGGCTCGGCTCGTTGAGGTTGAGGATGAGGTCGTTCATCACCAGCCCGCCGGCGCCGTCGGCGATCTGCATCGTCCGCCACGGCGTCGGGAAGGGCGCTGCGCGCTTCACCTTGGCGCCCTCGGCCGCAGGGGTCAGGATCGCCCGGAAGCGGCCATGGCCCTCGTTCTGCAGGTTCATTCCGGAATAATCGACGAGCGCCGCCTCGTGGAAGGCGATGTGGAGGCCGCCGTCGGTCCGGACCGTCATCGGGGTCTGCGCGATCCCGACTTCGCTGATCTTCGTCCGGTTGTAGAGATATTCCTCCCGGTTCCACTGGAACGCTGGGATCCACCAGGCCGTGCCCGGATCGGCGAGCGCGAATTCGGTGATCTCCTCGCCGATATTGACCTCGCTCAGCGACTCCTGGTCGGGGAATTCGTAGCGGAAGCCGATGCCGTCGTCATAGGTCCGGAAGACGACGTCGAGGCTGCGCCTGGGCGGCGCCTTCTCGGTCAGCCGGACCCGAAGCTCGTTATAGCGGTTGCGGACGAAGCGGCGCTCGCCCCAAGGCTGCTCCCAGGTCTCGTCGGCGCTTCGGCGCTCGCTCGAGGCGATCTCGAAATTACGCTCCAGCTTGGGCGCGTCGGTCAGGATGAAGCCGAGCCGCGAGGGCAGGATGACGGGACGGCCGAGCCTCGACACGCTGTATTCGGGGCGACCTTCGCCGTTGACGTCGACGGCCACGCTCAGCACGCCCTCGGGCGAGGAGACCCGGACCGGCGCGGCCATGGCCGGGACCGCGAGAAAGGCGGCGATCAGCAGAAGGATCCGGATCATCGTCTCATGCCCCTTGCATGGTTCGCAACATTTGCAGCAAAGTTTGCAGGATGAGCCGCCGCACCACCCGCCTCGAAGACGTTGCCGCTTTGGCCGGAGTCTCCATATCGACGGCGTCGCGAGCGCTCAACGACAGCCCGGCGGTCAATGCCCGCACCAAGCAGCTCATCTGGAAGCTGGCTCGGGAGCAGGATTATCCGTTCCGCCGCTACATGCCGGCCGGCCCGATCGGAGCCACCGGAACCATCGCCCTGGTCGTTCCGCCGCCGCAGGGCCGCGACGCCCAGATCGACGATCCCTTCATGCTCGAGCTCTTCGCCGGGATCAGCGACGCCGCCCGCGCGCGGGGCTGCGACCTCATCGTCAGCCACATCGCCCCGGCCAATTTCGACGACCTTTCCGCGGCAATGACGACGAGCCGCGCCGACGGCGTCATCTTCCTCGGCCAGAGCTCGCTGCACCACGCGCTCAACCGCCTGGCTCAGAGCGAGGCGCGGTTCGCGGTCTGGGGCGCCCAGCTCCCCGACCAGTCCTATTGCTCGGTCGGCTCCGACAATCTCGCCGGCGGCCGCCGCGCGACCCTCCATCTCATCCGCCTCGGCCGCGACCGGATCGTCTTCCTCGGCGACACCGAGGCCCCCGAAGTGGCCCAGCGCGTCCGCGGCTATGTCGAGGCGCACGAGCAATATGAGCGCCGCCTCGATCCCGAGCTGATGGTGCCAGCGCATTTCACCGTCGAATCGGCCGAGGCCTCGGTCGATGCCCTGCTCGCCCGCGGGGTGAGGTTCGACGGCATCGTCGCCGCCAGCGACCTCATCGCTTTGGGCGCGATCCGCTCGCTCCTCCACCACGATATCAAGGTGCCTCTGGACGTCTCCGTCGTCGGCTATGACGACGTCCCCTTCGCCCGCTACAGCCGTCCGGCCCTGACCACGGTCAAGCAGGACACCGCCCGCGCCGGCCGGCTGCTGGTCTCGAAGCTCCTCGACGCCGGCGCCGCCACCGACATGCGCTCCGAGCGGCTGCCGACGGACCTCATCGTCAGGGAGACGTGCGGGGGGTAACGTCATCCCGGCGAAAGCCGGGATCCATGAACACGCAAGAGCGTGATTTCGTCCGGCGGTGTTCATGGATGCCGGGTCGAGCCCGGCATGACGGGGCGTCACAATGTCCGCTCGGCGACGAGCCCCGAGAGCGGCGCCATCGGCTCGCCGACCCGCTCGACGATGCGCCAGCCCGCGGGCAGCGCCCAGTCCACCGCCTCCTCGCCAAGGTTGAAGCCGCAGAGCAAAGCCTCCGCCCCCTCGCCCCGCTCGAACACGAGCAGAGGCACCGGCGCCTCGACCCGCCGGAGCGCCCCCGCCCGAAGCGCCGGCCGCGCCTTGCGCAGCGCCACAAGCCGGCGGGTCAGCTCGAGCGTCGAGTCCGGATCGCTTTCCTGCCGATCCACCGCGAGGGCGAGGTGGCCGGGATCGACGGGAAGCCACGGCTCGCCCGTTGAGAAGCCCCCCTGCGCCGCGCCGCCGAGCCACGGCATCGGCGTTCGCGCTCCGTCGCGGCCCTGGGTCTCGGGCCAGTTGGCGATCGCCTCCGGGTCGCGAAGCCGCTCGAACGGCACTTCCGCCTGGGGAAGGCCGAGCTCCTCGCCCTGGTAGAGGAAGACGTTGCCCCGAAGGCACATGAGGAGGAGCATCGCCTGCCTCGCGAACCCCTTTGGGTCGCGCCCGCCGAGCCAGCGCGAGACGACCCGGGGGGCGTCGTGGTTGGAAAAGGCCCAGCTCGGCCAGCCTTCGCCGGGCTCCCCCGGCCAGAGCCGCATCGCCGAATCGATCAGGTCCGGGGTCAGGGTGCGGGCGTAGAGGAAGTTGAAGCCGTAGGCGCTGTTCAGCCGGTCCGGCCCCTGGGTGTAGAGCTTCATCTCCCGGTCGGCCTGCTCGCCGCCGACCTCGGCGACGGTGAAGGTCGCCCCGTAGCGGTCCACGGCCCGGCGCAGGCGGGCGAGGAAGGCCGGGATGTCGGCATGGGACTGGTTGTGGAAATGATGCTGGAAGTCGAACGGCCGGGTCCGGCGCCCCAGGCCGTCGGGCACCGGCGGATTGTCGCGAAGCTCGGGGTCGTGCATCGCGAAGTTGATCGCGTCGAGGCGGAAGCCGTCGACGCCGCGGTCGAGCCAGAAGCGCGCGGTCGCGATCAGGGCGTCCTGAACCTCGACATTGTGGACGTTGAGGTCGGGCCGCTCGCTGAGGAAATTGTGCAAATAATATTGGCCCCGGCGGGCGTCCCAGGTCCAGCTCGGGCCGTGGAACACCGACTGCCAGTTGGTCGGCGGCGAGCCGTCCGGCCTGGCGTCGGCCCAGATGTACCAGTCGGCCTTGGCATTGTCCCGGCTCGACCGGCTTTCCTTGAACCACTCATGCTGGTCCGAGCTGTGCGAATAGACCTGGTCGATCAGCACCTTGAGGCCGAGCCGGTGGGCGCGTTCGAGCAGCCGGTCGAAATCGGCCAGGGTTCCGAACACGGGATCGACTCCGCGATAATCGGCGATGTCGTAGCCGAAATCCTTCATCGGCGAGGTGAAGAAGGGCGACAGCCAGATCCCGTCCACTCCGAGCGAGGCGACATAGTCGAGCCGCTCGCCGATCCCGGCCAGGTCGCCGACTCCGTCGCCGTTCGAATCGGCGAAGCTGCGCGGATAGATCTGGTAGATGACGGCGCCCCGCCACCACTCGTCGGCCGCGCCGGCGGCGTCGAAACGCTCGGTCGCGATCTGGTTCACCGCGCCGTCCTGCAGATGACGTAATCGAGCGCGGGAACCTCGACCCGGTAGCTGCCGGGCGCCTCGGACCTGGCGGCGCACCGGCCGCGCACGGAGGCCCAGCGCCCGGAGCCGGTGCCGACGACGATGTTGGCGGTCACCGGCGACGTGGAGCTGTTGAAGAGGGCCAGGGTCTCGCCGCCTCCCGACGGCGCCAGTCGCGAGAGGGCGAAGAGGCCGGGCGCATCGCCATAAGCCCGAACCACCTGCTCGCCGCGGCTCAGCGCGGGATCGGACCGGCGGATCGCCGCCAGCGCCGCGATCGCCCGGTAGAGGCTCGACCGCGGGTCGAAATTGGCCGTCGCGGTCGTGGCCGAGGAGCCGACCAGCTTGTTGTCGTTGTAGACCGCCACCTTGCTCGCGAACATGTCCTCGCGCGCATCCTGGTCGCCGCCGTCGCCGGCGAAGCCCTGCTCGTCGCCATAATAGATGACGGGCACTCCGCGGGCGAGAAACAGGATGGCGTGGCCGAGGACGACCCGCTTCAATATCTCCTCGTCGCTCGCGTCCTTATGGGCTTCGCGGACGAAGCGGGCGAAGCGGCCCATGTCGTGATTGCCGAGGAAGGTCGGAAGCTGCCGGGCCGTCGCCTCGCCGCCGGCATAGAGCGGGTCGGCCGCGAACAGCCGCTCCAGCCGGGCGGTCCCGGCGCCTTTGGCGACCACGTCGGTCACCGCCGACTGGAAGGCGAAATCGAGCACGGTCGGATAGGAATCCACCCGGGTGAAGCGCGCCAGCATGCCCGGATCGGGATCGTAGACTTCGCCGAAGATATGGAAATTGGGGATTCCGCGAGCCCTGGCCCGCTCGATCATGGCCGGGACGAAGGCCTGCCAGAATTCGGGATTGACGTGCTTGGCGGTGTCGATGCGGAAGCCGTCTACCCCGAAATCGTCGATCCAGCGGCCGAATATCTCGATGAAGCCGGCGACCACCCGGGGATGCTCGGTGAACAGATCGTCCAGGCCGGAGAAGTCGCCCATCGTCGCGCTCTCGCCGCTGAAAATCGTGTCGCCGCGATTGTGGTAATAAATGGGGTCGTTGAGCCAGTCGGGCTTCTTCACGCCCGCTTCGGCCGCCGGGACATAAGGCGTGTAGGCGTAATCGGGCCGGGTCAGCCGGGCGAAATTGTCGGGGCGCTGGGCGGCCTTGCCGATGCCCTCGAAGCCCGGGTTGATCCCCTCGCCGGAAAGGCCGCCGCGGCGGGAATGGGGATAGTCGCCGAGGCTCCGATAGGCGCAGTCGTTGGCCGGGCATTCGCGATATTTGATGACGTCGGCGCTATGGTTGGTGATGATGTCGAGATAGACCTTCATGCCCTTGGCATGGGCGGCGTCGACCAGGCGCTTGAGGTCCTCGCGGGTCCCGAAATGCGGATCGACGTCGGTGAAGTCGGTGATCCAATAGCCGTGATAGCCCGCCGATTCCCGGCCCGGCGGACCCTGCACCGGCTTGTTGCGATAGACCGGCCCGAGCCAGATCGCGGTCGCTCCGAGGCCGGCGATATAGTCCAGCCTCCGGGTCAGCCCCTTCAGGTCGCCGCCGTGATAGAAGCCCTTGGCGGCCGGATCGAAGCCGGTCTGGAGCCGGCCGCCCGACAGCCCGCCGCGGTCGTTGGCGGGATCGCCATTCTCGAACCGGTCGGCAAGCACGAAATAGACGATCTCGTCGCTCGGCAGCCGGTCGAGATAGGAATCGGCCGCCGCCGCCGGCGCCGTTCCCGCCGCTGCGGCCACGAGCGCCACCGCCATCGCCAGGTTCAACCGCATCGATCCGTCCTCTTCCGCAGCCGCAGCCGCTTTTTGCAATTGTTTGCAGAAGCTGGGAGGCGCGGTCAAGGGCCGCTTCCGCGATAGCTTCTCGCATGAGCTTAACTACTGAAAACCAATCTAAAATGTGGCTCTACGGTCTGGCCGACCGGTGACGGAGCGGAGCGCGTGAATATTTCTCTCTTGCAAGTTCGGCGATAAATTTGCAGTCATTTGCGAAAGCCATGAGACCGCGAGCCAATCGCGGCACCGTCGAGTCGGGCGGGTAGGCGTTCGGGCCTGGCGTCGACGGGAAAAGAGGGGATGCGCTGCCGCGCGCTTTTCCGCCATTTTCGGCGGACGCGGCTCCATTCCCCGAAGATGCAACGGGTCGTCCGGATGGGGGCATTCGGCGGCTGAATGGAGGACCCGAGAATGACGAATCGCTTCGACTCGAGTCGGTTGACCTTGCTCGGCGGCGCCGCCGTCCTCGCGCTCGCGCTTGGCGCGGCGACTCCGGCTTGGGCCCAGGACGTCCCGGACCCCGAGGAAACCAGCGAGGCGGCCACTCCCGCCGAGGGCACCGAGGCCGACGTCGCCGGAACCGAGGAGGACATCGTCGTCACCGGCTTTCGGGCAAGCCTCGAAAACGCGGTCAACGAGAAGAAGCAGCAGGACCAGATCATCGAGTCGGTCTCGGCCGAGGATATCGGCAAGCTCCCCGACGCCTCCATCGCCGAATCGATCGCCCGCCTCCCGGGCCTGACCTCGCAGCGCCTCTCGGGCCGGGCCAACGTCATCTCGATCCGCGGCTTCGGCCCCGATTTCTCGATGACCCTCCTGAACGGCCGCGAGCAGACCTCGACCGGCGACAATCGCGCCGTCGAGTTCGACCAATATCCGTCCGAGGTCGTCCGCCAGGTCAACGTCTACAAGTCGCCGAGCGCAAGCCTGGTCGGCCAGGGCCTGGTCGGCACCGTCGACATCCGCACCATCCGCCCGCTCGATTTCGGCGGCCGCCAAGTCCTCGCCGTCGGCGCCCGGGGCTCCTATGCGGATCTCGGCAAGCTCAATTCCGGCTCGCGCGACAAGGGCTTCCGGGTCAACGGCACCTTCGTCGATCAGAATGCGGACGACACGTTCGGGATCGCCCTCGCCGCCTCCTATGTCGACGAACCCTACCAGCTTCAGGAATATAACGCCTGGGGCTATCCGGGCAGCGGCACCGCGGCCGATCCCTATGTGATCGGCGGCTCCAAATCCTACGTCACCTCGACCCGCCTGAAGCGCCTCGGCCTTCAGGGCACCTTGCAGTTCAAGCCGACCCGCACCCTCACCGCGACGGTCGACGCCTTCTATTCGAACTTCAAGGACGACCAGATCAAGCGCGGCATCGAGCTTCCGCTCGCCTGGGGCAATGCCAGCCTCCAGCCCGGCTCCGGGCAGATCGAGAACGGCTTCCTGGTGTCGGGCATCGCCACCGGGGTCGAAGGCGTGATCCGCAACGACGCCTTCGAGCGTCACGCCAACCTCTATTCCGGCGGCCTCAACCTCAATTACGAGGGCGACAGCGGCCTCAACGCCTTCCTCGACATCGGCTATTCGCGCACCGACCGCAACGAGCTCATCCTGGAGAGCTATTCCGGCACCGGCTTCGGCGCCAACAACGGCGCCCGCGACACCATCGCCTTCCAGGCCACCGAGCGCGGCATCATCTTCGATCCGACCCTGAATTATTCCGACACGAACCTCATCAAGCTGACCGATCCGCAGGGCTGGGGCGGGGGCGTCGTCCCCCAGGTCGGCTATTACAACAACCGGATCGTCGACGACGAATTGTGGCAGTTCCGCGGCCAGGTCGAGAAGGAGCTCGAAGGCGGCTTCCTCTCCGCCGTCAAGGCCGGCGCCAATTACACGACTCGCGAGAAAAGCCTGACTCCGGACGAGGCTCTGATCCGCCTCGCGGGCGGGGCTCTCGAGACTCCGATCCCGTCGCAATTCCTGAAGGACCCGACCGACCTCGCCTATCTCGGTCTCGGCCCGATGGTCAGCTACGATCCGCGCGAGCTCCTCGCCGCCGGCAACATCTACACGTTGGTCACGAACAATCTGAACGGCGACGTCCTGGCCAAGGCCTATGTCGTCAACGAAGAGCTGTTCACCGGCTACGTCCAGGCGGACATCAAGGCCTCGCTCGGAAGCTCGACCCTCACCGGCAATATCGGCGTTCAGGCGATCCATACGGACCAGTCGTCCAGCGGCCTGGTGAACAACGGCGGGGTCCTCACCCCAACCGAGCTGGGCGCGAAATTCTGGGACATATTGCCGAGCCTCAACCTGTCGCTGCGCACGGACAGCGACTGGGTCTTCCGACTCGCTCTGGCGCGCGAGATCCAGCGCCCGCGGCTCGACCAGATGCGGGTCGCGATCTCCTACGGCCTCAACCTCAGCGAGCGGATCATCACCGGCAGCGGCGGCAATCCTTTCCTTCGGCCGATCCGGGCCAATGCGATCGACTTCAACGTCGAGAAATATTTCGGCCGCTCGGGCTATGTCGCGCTTCAGGTCTTCTACAAGGATCTGGTCAACTTCATCTACGATCCGAGGGAGACTCCGTTCGACTTCACCGGCTTCCCGCTGAGCGCGGCCGACTCGGCGCTTGCAACCACCCGGATCGGCAGGCTCAGCCGTCCGGTCAACACCGGCGGCGGCAAGATGTACGGGGCCGAGGCGGCGGCGACTCTCCCATTCGAGGTCATCTCCGGCGCTCTCGAGGGCTTCGGGATCACCGGCGGAGTCGCCTGGACCAAGACCAGCGTCAAGGAGACCCCGACCAGCAACCCGACCCAGATCCTCGGCTATTCGAAATGGGTGATCAACGGGACGGCCTATTTCGAAAGGGCCGGTTTCTCGACTCGCGCCAGCGTCCGGCATCGCTCGACCTTCCTGGGCGAGCTGTCCGGCTTCGGCGGCAACCGCACCAACCGCACGGCGCTGGGCGAGACCATCGTCGATGCCCAGATCGGCTACGAGTTCCAGGAAGGCTCGAGGTTCCAAGGCCTGTCCGTCTACCTCCAGGGCCAGAACCTCACCGACGAGCGTTTCGCAACGCTCTTCAATCCCGACAACCGGCTGACCGTGATCGACTACCAGATTTACGGCCGCCGCTTCCTGGCCGGCTTCAACTACAAATTCTGATGCGGTCCGTCATTCCGGCGAAAGCCGGAATCCATGAACACGATCATCCGGAAGTCGCAAAGGCCGGTGTTCAGGGATCCCGGATCAAGTCCGGGATGACTCGAAGGAGCCCCTCCTCTCCCGTAAATATCGGAGAGGGGCTAAGCTGACTCCATGACCCGGCCGATCCGCCAAATCGTGATCGTCGGCGGCGGCACCGCCGGCTGGATGGCGGCGGCGGCGCTGGCGCGGTTCCTCGGACCGCTCGCCGACATCCGACTGGTCGAATCCGAGGAGATCGGGACGGTCGGGGTCGGCGAGGCGACCATCCCGCAGCTGCGCCTGTTCAACGCCGGACTCGGTCTCGACGAGGACGAGTTCGTCCGCGCCACGGCGGGCACGTTCAAGCTCGGGGTGCAGTTCGTCGGCTGGGGCGCTCCGGACCAGCGCTATATCCACGCCTTCGGAACGATCGGCCGCGATCTCGGCCTCGTGCCTTTCCACCATTACTGGCTTCGCCACCGCGCCGAAGGCGGCTCGACCTCGATCTGGGATTATTCGGCCTCGGCGCAGGCGGCCCGGCTGAACCGCTTCGGGCGGTGGGAGGAGCGGCCGGACCGGCTTCCAAGCGGTCTCGCCTACGCATTCCATTTCGACGCCTCGCTCTACGCCGCTTACCTGCGGCGCTACGCCGAAGTCCGCGGAGTCCGCCGAAGCGAGGGCAAGGTGAAGGCGGTGCCGCTCCGCGGCGAGGACGGCTTCGTCGAGGCGGTGGTCCTCGAAAGCGGTGAGCGCATCGAGGGCGACCTGTTCATCGACTGCTCGGGCTTCCGCGGCCTGATCGTCGAGCAGGCGCTCGAGACGGGCTATGAGGATTGGTCGAAATTCCTCCCCTGCGACCGGGCGCTGGCGGTGCCCTGCGCCTCCGGCGGCGAGTTCACCCCCTACACCAGGGCGAGCGCGCGCGAGGCCGGCTGGCAATGGCGGATCCCGCTCCAGCACCGCACCGGCAACGGCCATGTCTATTGCAGCGCCTTCATGAGCGACGACGAGGCGGCCCGGGTCCTGCTCGCCAATCTCGACGGGCCCGCTCTGGCGGACCCGCGGCCGCTTCGCTTTGTCGCCGGCAAGAGGCGGAAAGCCTGGAATCGCAACTGCGTCGCCCTGGGCCTGGCCGGCGGCTTCATGGAGCCGCTCGAATCGACCAGCATCCATCTCGTCCAGTCCGGAATCGCCCGCCTTCTGCAGCTCTTCCCGGCCCGCGGCATCGCCCCCGAGGAAGTTGACGAATATAACCGCCAGACCGACGCCGAATGGCTGTCGGTCCGCGACTTCCTCGTCTTCCATTACTGGGCCAACGGCCGCGACGGCGACTTCTGGAGCGCCTGCCGCGACATGGCTGTGCCCGAGAGCCTGGAACGGCGGGTCGGTCTGTTCCGGGCCAACGGCCGGATCTTCCGCAACAGCGAGGAATTGTTCGCCGAGGTCGGCTGGCTCCAGGTGATGCTCGGGCAGGGCGTCCTTCCCGCGGGCTATCACCCGCTCGCCGACCAGCTTTCCGAGGTCCAGCTCGACGAGTTCCTCGGCCTCGCCAGGAAGCATGTCGACCATGTCGCCGGCGAGCTTCCCGCCCACCAGGATTTCATCGCGCGCCACTGCGCGATTCCCGAAGGAGCCCGCCAGTGACCGACACTCCGAGGATCGCGGCCAAGCCCAGGCTCGGCTTCGCGCAGATGTGGAACATCAGCTTCGGCTTCTTCGGGATCCAGATCGGCTTCGCGCTTCAGAACGCGAACATGAGCCGGATCTTCCAGTCGCTCGGAACCAGCCTCGACGACCTCCCCGCCCTGTGGGTGGCGGCGCCGCTGACCGGCCTGCTCGTCCAGCCGGTCATCGGCCATATGAGCGACCGCACCTGGCTCGGCCGCCTCGGCCGCCGCCGCCCCTATTTCCTCGCCGGAGCGGTCCTCGCGGCACTGGCGCTGTTCGTGATGCCGCTGGCGCCGGTCCTGCTCTTCGCGGCGGTGATGCTGTGGGTGCTCGACGCCTCGCTCAACATCTCGATGGAGCCCTTCCGCGCCTTCGTCGGCGACATGCTCAGGAAGGAGCAGCACAGCGCCGGCTATGCGGTGCAGACCGCTTTCATCGGCGCCGGAGCGGTGGTCGGCTCGATCTTCCCCTGGGCGCTCGAGCAGATGGGCGTCTCGAACGTCGCGGCCTATGGCGGCATCCCGGATACGGTGCGCTACGCTTTCTGGTTCGGCGGGGCGGCCCTGTTCCTGGCGGTGCTCTGGACCGTCCTGACGACCCGCGAATACAGCCCGGAAGAGATGGCGGAGTTCGAAGGCGCCCGGGCCGAGGAGCAGGGCCACACCGTCCGCATGCTCGCCGCCCGAAGCTTCACCTCGAGCCTGATATGGGTCGGCGCCGGCCTGCTGGTGGTGCTCGCGGTGCGTCAGCTGGGCGTTGAGAAGGAGGTCTATCTGCTCGGCGGTCTGCTGATCGCCTACGGCCTCGCGAGCATGATCGCGATCCGCGGCGCCCGTGGCGGAAGCGCGCCCGGCATGCTCGGCCATATCGTCGGCGATTTCGCCGGAATGCCGGTGCTGATGAAGCGGCTGGCGCTGGCGCAATTCTTCAGCTGGTCGGCCTTGTTCATCATGTGGATCAACACGACTCCGGTCGTCGCCCAATATTTCTACGGGTCCGCCGATGCCGACAGCCCGGCCTATCAGGAGGGGGCGAACTGGGTCGGAGTCCTCTTCACCACCTATAACGGAGTCGCGGCGATCGCCGCGCTGACCCTGCTGCCGCTGCTGGCCGGCCGGATCGGTCGGGTGAGGACCCATATCGCGGCGCTCCTGTGCGGCGCGGCGGGCTATCTGAGCTTCTTCCTGCTCGACGATCCGAAGCTTCTGCTGGTCAGCGAGATCGGGGTCGGAATCGCGTGGGCGTCGATCCTGGCGATGCCCTACGCCATCCTCGCCTCCGCTTTGCCGCAGCGGAAGCTCGGCATCTACATGGGCCTGTTCAACGTCTTCGTCGTCGTCCCGCAATTGCTGGTGGCGACGGTGATGGGATCGATCATGAAGCGCTTCTTCCCGGACGATCCGATCTGGACCATGGCCTTCGCCGCCGGAACGATGGCCCTCGCCGCGCTCGCCATGCTGCGCGTCGAGGAGCCGGCGAAATGAGTTTCCTCCCCGGAACGGGGAGGGGGACCAGCCGAAGGCTGGTGGAGGGGGCCCGCCTCCGAGCCGCGCCGGCGCGGGGCCCCCTCCACCACGCGCTTCGCGCGCGGTCCCCCTCCCCGTTCCGGGGAGGAGCAATATGGCTCCTGCTCCTTCTTCTCAGCTTCGGCTCTCCCGCCGCGGCTGCGGATCCATACGATCCGGTCGACCTCAGCGGGGTCAAGCATCCCGATTGGGCGAAGAACGCGGTGCTCTACCAGCTCAACACCCGGCAATTCACGCCGGAAGGCACTTTCGGCGCCGCCGAAAAGCAGCTGCCGCGCCTGAAGGCGCTCGGCGCCGACATCATCTGGCTGATGCCGGTCCATCCGATCGGCGAGAAGAACCGCAAGGGCACGCTCGGCAGCCCCTACAGCGTCCGCGACTATTACGGGGTGAATCCGGAATTCGGGACGATGGCCGACCTGAAGTCGTTCGTCCGCGCCGCCCACAAGCTCGGAATGCACGTCATCCTCGACTGGGTGGCCAATCACAGTGCCTGGGACAATGCGCTCGTGGCCAAGCACCCGGACTGGTACGACCGCGACTGGAAGGGCGACTTCCGGCCGACGCCCTGGTGGGACTGGTCGGACATCATCGACTTCGATTTCCGCCGGACCGGGATCCGCCGCTACATGGCGGACGCGATGCTGTTCTGGGTCCGCGAAGCCGACGTCGACGGCTTCCGCGCCGACGTCGCCGCCTACATGCCGCTCGATTTCTGGGACCGGGTCCGAGGCGATCTCGAAAGGCAAAAGCCGGTCTTCATGCTCGCCGAGGCGCAGATGCGCGACCTCCATTACCGCGCCTTCGACGCCAGCTATGCCTGGGGCTGGTACGATGCCGTCGCCAACATCGCCCAGGGCAAGGCCGATGTCGGCGCATTGTTCGGCTATTACAGCGAGAATGAGAGCGCCTGGCCTTTGGGCGCGATGCGCATGGCCTATGTCGAGAATCACGACCAGAATGCGTGGCACGGCACCCAGTTCGAGAAGTTCGGGCCGGCGCTGACCAACGCCATCGTCCTGTCGGTCGTCGGCGAGGGCATACCGCTCGTCTACAACGGCCAGGAGGCGGGTAATCCGAAGCGGCTCCAATTCTTCGAGCGCGACCCGATCGCCTGGCGGGAGCACCCGATCGGCGACCTCTACAAGCGCCTGTTCGAGCTCAAGCACCGCAACGCGGCGCTGTGGAACGCCCCCTGGGGCGCGCGCATGATCGGCGTGACCAACAGCGCTCCGTCGAAGGTATTCTCGTTCGTTCGGCAGAAGGAGGGGGCGCGGGTCTTCGCCGTCTTCAACTTCTCGTCCGAGCCGCAGCGGGTGACTTTCACCGAGCGGCTCCACCACGGCCGCTACCGCGACTTCGACGGGGGAGGGGCGGTGACGGTCGACTCGGCGACGGTGATGGTGCTGGCGCCGTGGACCTACCGGCTGCTGACGGCGGAAGGTCCATGACCCTCTCCCGTCCTTCACGGGAGAGGAGGGGCCCGCCCGCGCAGCGGGTGGGAGGTGAGGGTCTGTACCGCGGAGTCGGCAAGACCCTCACCCCCCAAGCCTTCGGCTTGGGTCCCCCCTCTCCCGCGGAAAGCGGGAGAGGAAGGTTATGACGGGCACCCGCAACCTCCGCCGGGTCGTCATCGTCGGCGGCGGCTCGGCCGGGTGGATGGCGGCGGCGGCGCTTTCGAACACGCTCCGCGGCGGCTGCCGCGTCGATCTCGTCGAATCCGACGAGATCGGGATCGTCGGGGTCGGCGAGGCGACGATCCCGCCGATCCGGCTGTTCAACCAGTCGCTCGGCCTCGACGAGAACGACTTCCTCCGCGCCACCCAGGGCAGCTTCAAGCTCGGCATCGAGTTCGTCCACTGGGCCCGGACCGGCCATCGCTATTTCCACCCGTTCGGCCCCTTCGCGGCCGATTTCGACGCGGTGCCGCTCCATCATTACTGGCTCCGTGCCCGGGCCCAAGGCGACTGGACCTCGCTCGACGACTATTCGATGGCCTGGGCGGCGGCGTCGCGAGGCCGGTTCGACCGGCCGATCCCCGATCCGCGGATGATCCAGTCGACCTACGATTACGCCTACCATTTCGACGCCGGACTCTACGGCCGCTACCTGCGCACCTTTGCGGAGGCGAAGGGGGTCACCCGCCACGAGGGCAAGGTCGTCGACGTCGGGCTTCGCGGCGAGGACGGCTTCGTCGAGCGGCTGGTGCTCGACGACGGCCGCGAGATCGAGGGCGACCTGTTCATCGACTGCTCGGGCTTCCGCGCCCTGCTCATCGGCCAGGCCTTGGGCGTGGGCTATGAGGACTGGACCCGCTGGCTCCCCTGCGACCGGGCCATGGCCGTCCCCTGCGCCCACGGCGGTGGATTCACGCCCTTCACCCGCTCGACGGCCCGCGAAGCGGGCTGGCAGTGGCGGATCCCGCTCCAGCACCGGATCGGCAACGGCTACGTCTATTCGAGCCGCCACATTTCCGACGACGAGGCCGCCGCGACCCTGCTCGCCAATCTCGACGGCGAGCCGCTCGCCGACCCGCGGCCGCTGCGCTTCACCACCGGCCGCCGCAAGCTCTTCTGGGAGAAGAATTGCATCGCCCTTGGCCTCGCCTCGGGCTTCATGGAGCCGCTCGAATCGACCAGCCTCCACCTCGTCCAGTCGGGCGTGACCAGGCTCCTCGCCCTATGGCCGGACCGCGACTTCGACCCCCTCGCCGCGGCCGAGTTCAACCGCATCTCGATCGAGGAATATGAGCGCATCCGGGACTTCCTGATCCTCCATTACAAGCTCACCGAGCGGGACGATTCCCCGCTCTGGCGGGATTGCGCGGCGATGGAGGTGCCCGAGCCGCTCCAGTACAAGATCGACCATTTCCGCCGCTTCGGCCGACTCGTCTCGACCGGCCCGGAGCTGTTCCAGAATCCGAGCTGGCTCGCCGTCCAGATCGGCCAGCTCAACTGGCCGGAGCGCTACGATCCCCTGGTCGACGAACGCAGCGAGGTCGACTCCGCCGGGATCCTCGCCGGAATCCGCCGCGTCGCCGCGGAGGCCGCCGAGGCGATGCCGACCCACCAGGCCTATATCGACCGCCACTGCAAGGCTCCGCCCTTGCGATGATTGCCATGTCGGCGCAGCATGGCTGCGAGGGAGGACGGCATGGCGGAATCGAACAGGGATTGGACCCGGCTGGTCACGAGGGCGGCCGTATTGCTCGGCGTCGGAGCGGTGGTCGCCGCTTTGGTCGCCGCCATCGGCAGCGCCACGGACATGTGGAGCTTCCGCGCCGGGCTGACGGCGCTCCGCTACCTGTTCTTCGCCGCCGCGGCCGGCGCCCTGCTCGGGCTCATCGGCCTCGTCATGGCGCGGCGGCGGGCGAAGCTGATGCTCGCCAACCTGCTCGCTCTCGTGGTCGCGCTCGGCTTCGTCCTCTATCTCGGCAATCTGGTCCGGATCGCGAAGAGCGTGCCGGCGATCCACGACGCTGCCACCAACCTCGACGACGTCCCCCAATTCGCCCGCCTGAAGGTCAGGGCCGACAATCTCGAGAACATTCCCGACGAGGGCAAGCCGGAGCTCAAGGCTCTGCCCCCCGAGGAAAGATGGAAGGCGATTCACCGCGCTCATTACGGCGACCTTCGCACGGTCCGGCTTCCGACCCCTCCAGCCCAGTCGGTGCAAAGGGTGGCGGCTCTGGCTCGCGAGCGCGGGTGGGACGTCGCTGTGGCCGAAGGCGACAGGGTCGAGGCGACCGCCACCAGCACCTTCTTCCGCTTCAAGGACGACGTCGTCGTCCGCGTCAGGCCCGCGCCGGACGGCGGCAGCCTCGTCGACATGCGCTCGATCAGCCGGGTCGGGGGCAGCGACGTCGGAATGAACGCGAAGAGGATAAGGGCCTTCCTGGCGGATCTTCAGAAATAATTGCCTCCCCATCGTGAGATGGGGAGGGGGACCACCCGTGGACGACCCGCCTGCGGGTCGTCGATGGAGGGGTAATTGCTCGAACCTCGCGGGTTCGAGCGGAACCTCCGACTCATCGCCAGCTACCCCTCCACCATGCTTCGCATGGTCCCCCACCCCACCGCTTCGCGGCAGGGAGGCAAGTCCGACTTGCTCTTAATAAGCATACTCATTATATTCCTGCCATGGACAGCAATTTCGCATTCGAGGTGGCGAAGACGGCGCACGCGTTGCGGCGCGCCTTCGATCGGCGCGCGGCCGCGCTCGGAGTCACCCGCGCCCAGTGGCGGGTCCTCGCCTGGCTCGGCCGCGAGGACGGTACCAGGCAGGTCGCGCTTGCCGACGGCCTCGACGTCGAGCCGATCACGATGTGCCGGATGATCGACCGCCTCGCGGACGCCGGGCTGGTCGAGCGGCGGCCCGACGAGGAGGATCGGCGCGCCTGGCGGATCCATCTGACCGCCAAGGCCGGACCGGTGATCGAGAAGCTTCGCGGCGTTGCGGCCGAATTTTTCGACGAGGCGCTCGACGGCGTCTCCGAGGCGGATCAGGCGCGGGTGCGCGACGTTCTAGCCCGGGTGCGGGCGAACCTCGCCGGCGGCCTCGCCGACAGGCGGAGAGCATGATGAAGGAAGGCACCATTAAAGCCGCCGAGACGATCGAAGCCGACGCGCCGCCGAAGAAGAAGCGCCTGCGGCTCGTCCTCATGCTGTCGGTTCCGCTGCTCATCGCCGCGGTCGGCCTCTATCTGTGGCTGAGCTCGGGCCGCTACGTCGCCACCGACAACGCTTATGTCCAGCAGGACAAGGTTGCGGTCAGCGCCGAACTGGCCGGCCCGATCGTCGAGGTGGCGGTGCGCGAGAACCAGCGGGTCAAGCGCGGCGACCTCCTCTTCCGGATCGATCCGCGTCCCTACCGGATCGCGCTCGAGCAGGCCGAGGCCCAGATCGCCTCCGCCCGGGTATCGGTTCACAAGCTGGAGGCGGAATCGGCCGGCACGAACGCCGACGTCGAGGGCGCCGGCGCCAATGTCGGCTTCGCCCAGCGCGCCTTCGAACGGCAGGCCGAGCTGATGCGCCGAGGCTTCACCACCCGCGCCCGCTACGACGAGGCCCTGCATTCCGTGCAGGAGGCGAGGGAGCGGCTCGCCAACGCCCGCGCCGATGCCCTTATCAAGCAGGCCGCTCTCGCCGACGGCCCGGCGGCCGCCCAGCCCGCCGTGGCGGCCGCTTATGCCGCCCGCGACAAGGCCCTGCTCGACCTGAAGCGCACGGAGGTCCGGGCGCCGATCGACGGCCATGTCACCCAGACCGAGCGGCTCCAGGTCGGCGCCGCCGTGGTTCCGGGCCTGCCGGTGGTGACGGTGGTGCGCAGCGAGCAAGCCTGGGTCGAAGCCAATTACAAGGAAACCGACCTCGACAAGATGGCTCCGGGCCAGCCCGCGGAGATCCGTCTCGACGCCTATCCGAGCACCCGGATCAAGGGCCATGTCGCGAGCATCGGCCGAGGCACGGGCTCCGAATTCTCGATCCTCCCCGCGCAGAATGCGTCGGGCAATTGGGTCAAGGTGACCCAGCGGGTCCCGGTGCGGATCGCCATCGACGACAATCCCGGGCGGCCGATGATCGCGGGTCTCTCCGCGGAGGTGAAGGTCGACACGAAGGAAGCGCCGCTGCCGCATTCCCCGGCGAAGGCCGGGGCCCGGTCGGCGGCGCTCGGTGAAGCTGGGCCCCGGCCTACGCCGGGGAACTAAACCATGGCGACCGCCGCAGCGCCTTTCGCCCCGGCGACTCTGACGCTCGGCCGGTTCGAGCACGCCGTCCTCACCGTCGCGATCATGACCGCGGTGCTTCTGCAGGTGCTCGACACCACCATCGCCAACGTCGCCTTGCCGCACATGATGGCGTCGATGTCCGCCACCCAGGAGACGATCAACTGGGTCCTGACCAGCTACATCGTCGCCTCCGCCATCGCCATCCCGATCACCGGCTGGCTCGCCGACCGGGTGGGCCGGAAGCGGCTGTTCGTCTGGTCGGTCGTCGCCTTCACGATCGCCTCGGTCCTGTGCGCGATGGCGCAGGGCCTGACCGAGATGGTGATCTTCCGCGCCCTGCAGGGCGTCGCCGGAGCGTTCCTGGTGCCGATCGCCCAGGCGGTGCTGTTCGACATCAATCCGCCCCACAAGCACGCCCGGGCGATGGCCATGTTCGGAATGGGGGTGATGATCGGGCCGATCGTCGGCCCGGTCCTCGGCGGCTGGCTGACCGAGAATTATTCGTGGCGCTGGGTGTTCCTCGTCAACCTTCCGGTCGGAGTCCTGTGCACCTTCCTGCTCATCCGGACGATGCCCTCGGCCGAGGTGAGGAAGCGCGCCTTCGACCTGTTCGGCTTCGCCCTTCTGGCGGTGGCGCTCGGCGCCTTCCAGCTGATGCTCGATCGAGGCCACCAGCTCGACTGGTTCGAAAGCTGGGAGGTGTGGATCGAGGCCGCCCTGGCCGCCGCCTGCGCCTGGATGTTCGTCATCCACCTCGCCACCGCCCGGCAGCCCCTGTTCGATCCGAAGATGTTCGCCGACCGCAATTTCAGCTTCGCCTTGCTGTTCATGGTGGTGACGGGGGTCCTCCTCCTCGCCGGCCTCGCCTTGCTTCCGCCTTTGCTCCAGCAGCTGTTCGGCTATTCGGTGCTGGAATCCGGCTGGCTGACCGCGCCCCGAGGCGTCGGCACGCTCGTCTCGATGCTCCTCGCCGGCCGGCTCACCGGGAAGGTCGACGCGCGCATCCTCATCTTCTTCGGGATCAGCTGCCTTGCCTTGTCCCTCTACCAGATGTCGGGCTTCACGCTCGTCATGGGCTCGCGCGAGATCATCGTCAGCGGAATCGTCCAGGGTTTCGGCCTCGGCTTCATCTTCGTTCCGCTGCAGGCGCTCGCCTTCGCCTCGCTGGCGCCGAGCTACCGAACCACCGGCGCCAGCCTGCTCAACCTGTCGCGAAACATCGGCGGCTCGGTGGGCATTTCGGTCGTGACCAGCCTTCTCGCCCGCAACCTCCAGGTCAGCCATTCCGACCTGGCTTCGCAGGTGACGTCCTCCACGGTGCCGCTGCTCGACCCCGGTCTCGTCCAGCGCCTGGGCCAGCTCGGCGACGCCGCCGCCGCCATGCTCAACCTCGAGATCAACCGGCAGGCGCTGATGATCGCCTATCTCGACGACTTCCACGCCATGATGCTCCTGACGCTTGCGGCGCTGCCGCTCGTCTGGCTGCTGAGGAAGCCGAAAGCCGGCACCGCCGCGGGCCCGCCCGTGATGGCGGACTGAGGTCGCCGGAGCGGCGTCCCGCGCCGGCCGGACTGGCGCATGTCATTGAGATTTGGCGGTTGCCGCAGCGTTGCGAGGGGCGTAGGGCCGCCTATTCGGGCCACGCTGGCCCCCCTTCCGCAGGTTGCTGGATGGCTGACGGTACCCGCTTCGATCCCCACGTCACGGCCGAGCGCTTCGAGCTGCTCGTCAACTCCGTCACCGACTACGCCATCTACATGCTGGACGCCGACGGCTATGTCGCCACCTGGAACCCGGGCGCCCGCCGGTTCAAGGGCTATGAGGCCGAGGAGATAATCGGCCGCCATTTCTCGACCTTCTTCACCGACGAGGACCGGGACGCCGGCGTGCCGGCGCACGCCTTGAAGACGGCGGCGAAGGAGGGCCGGTTCGAGGCGGAAGGCTGGCGGGTTCGAAAGGACGGCACCCGTTTCTGGGTCAATGCCGTGCTCGACCCGATCCGCGACGACAAGGGCAACGTGATCGGCTTCGCCAAGATCACCCGCGACGACACCGAGAAGCGCCAGGCCTCCCTTGCCCTCATCGAAAGCGAGCGCCGCTTCCGGACGCTCGTCCAGGGGGTCAAGGATTACGCGCTGTACATGCTGGACCCCCAAGGCATCGTGTCCAACTGGAATACGGGCGCCGAAGCGATCAAGGGCTACAAGGCGGCCGAGATCGTCGGCCAGCATTTCTCGCGCTTCTACACCGAGGAGGACCGGGCGAGGGGCGAGCCGCAGCGCGCTCTGGCGACCGCTCTGGCGGAGGGCAAATATGAGAAGGAGGCGTGGCGTCTCCGCAAGGACGGCACCCGCTTCTGGGCCAGCGTCGTCCTCGACCCCATCCACGACGAGGAGGGCACGCTTCTCGGCTTCGCCAAGATCACGCGCGACATCACCGAGCGCCGCAAGGCCAATGAGGAGCTGGAGGAGGCCCGGGCGGCCCTGTTCCAGTCGCAGAAGCTTCAGGCGCTGGGCGAGCTGACCGGCGGAGTCGCCCACGATTTCAACAATCTGATGACCGTCATCCGAGGCTCCGCGGAGCTCCTGACCCGCCCCGGCCTCACCGAGGAGAAGCGGGTCCGCTACCTTCAGGCGATCCTCGACACCGCCGATCGCGCCTCGACCCTGACCAGCCACCTGCTCGCCTTCGGGCGCCGGCAGGCGCTGAAGCCGGAAGTGGCCGATCTCAACCTGCGCCTCGACGCCTTCGCCGAGATGCTCGGGCGAACGCTCGGCGGCCAGTTCGAGGTCGGGCTCGATCTCGCCCCTTCGCTGCCGCCGGTCGAGGTCGACCTCGCCCAGCTCGAGACCGCCCTCCTCAACGCCGCCTTCAACGCGCGCGACGCGATGCCGGAGGGCGGAAGGCTGACCCTGGCCACCCGCCACCTGCCGGGCGAGGGCGGCGGCGAAGTGATGGTCGAGATCGCCGACACCGGCAGCGGGATGAGCGCCGAAATTCTCGACCGCGCCTTCGAGCCTTTCTTCACCACCAAGCCGGTCGGCGAGGGCACCGGCCTCGGCCTTTCGCAGATCCACGGCTTCGCGGCCCAGGCGGGCGGGCGGGCCGAGATCAAATCCGCCCCGGGCGAGGGAACGAGGGTGCGGATCGTCCTTCCGGCGACGGACAAGGCCTTCGGTCGCCGGGCCGCCGAGACTCGCGTGGAGAAGCCTCCAAGGGGGCTGAACGTCCTTCTCGTCGAGGATAACGATCACGTCCGCGAGTTCGCGCATCACCTGCTCGACGAGCTCGGCTATAAGGTGGTCAGCGCCGCCTCGGGCGAGGAGGCGCTGGAGCGGCTTGCAACGGACCCGGTCGACCTTCTCTTCAGCGACGTTGTCATGCCCGGCTTGAGCGGGATCGAGCTGGCCCGGCTTGCCCGGCAGCGGAACCCGGGCCTGCCGGTCCTTCTCGCCAGCGGCTATAGCGAGGAGATCGTCGGCGCGGCGGGCGCGGATTTCGAGATCGTGCGCAAGCCCTACGACCTTAGCGGCATCGACGCCGCGCTCGCTACGGCGCTGGAGCGGGCAAAAGCCGGGACCTAGCGCGGAGTCGTTCCCATCGGCCTCGCGAACGGATTGACGCTCTCGCGGCGCGGCCGCCGGATTCGGGGCAGCGGCAGGGGCGGCAGCTCGGCCCGGGCGAGGCGGCCGTCGCGATCCTTGTCGAGCAACGCGAACCGTTCGTCCGCCGCCTGGCCGAACTCGCCGCTGGAGACTCCGCGGTTCATGTCGGCATCGGCCGCCATCACCGGGTGGGGAATGTTGAGGAAGGAGTAGCGGCCGGCGCCGTCCAGGCCTCTTTCGTAGACGAGGATCCGGCGCTGCCGGCCTCCGCGCCAGTCGCCGAAGCCGGTGCTCCGCATCTGCAGCCCGACCTGGACCTCGGGTGCGATCTCATTCTCGTAGCGGGCGATCTCGACCATTTCGAGCTCGCCGTCGCGGTCGCTGTCGAGCAGTGCGAAGAAGCGCGCCGAATCCTCGCGCAGCTCCACGGGGGTCAAAGCGCCGTCGCCGTTCCGGTCGGCGGCCGCGAACCAGGCTCCGACATTGTCCGAAGCGGCCTGGTGCGAGCGGAAGGGCTCGCCCATCGGGCTCAGGAAGGGACCGTCATGGGGCGGCGGCGGCGGCGGTGGCTTCGCCGGCAGGGCGGCGGGGGCGAGCAGGAGAAGAAGCGGTAAGATCGGGCGCATGACATTGTGATGGGCCAGGAACGGCTTTGGGACAAGCTCAGCGCGTCACCCGCCAGATCGTGTTGCCGACGTCGTCCGCGACGAGCAGCGCGCCCTTTTCGTCGATCGCCACTCCGACCGGGCGGCCGCGCGCCTTGCCATCCTTGTCCAGGAAGCCGGTGAGCACGTCGACCGCCGGACCCGACGGCCGCCCGCCCGCGAACGGGACGAAAATCACCTTGTAGCCGCTCGCCGGCTTGCGGTTCCAGGAACCGTGCTGACCGACGAAAGCGCCCGCCGCAAAGCCGATGGGACCGCCCGGAGAGAAGGCCAGCCCGAGCGAGGCGGTGTGCGGGCCGAGCGCATAGTCGGGAACGAGGGCCGCGGCGACGAGGTCGGGCCGCGGCGGCTTCACCCGTGTATCGACGTGGCGGCCGTAATAGGAATAGGGCCAGCCGTAGAATCCGCCCCGCCTCACCGAGGTCATGTAATCGGGGACGAGGTCGCTGCCGAGCTCGTCGCGCTCGTTGACCGCCGTCCAGAGCATGCCCGTGACCGGCTCCCAGCCCATTCCGTTCGGGTTCCTCAGGCCCGTTGCGAACAGCCGCTTGGCGCCGGTCGCCCGGTCGATCTCCCAGATCGCCGCGCGCCCTTCCTCTTCGGCCATGCCGTGCTCGGCGACGTTGCTGTTCGAGCCGACCGTCGCATAGAGGTGCGTCCCGTCGGGGCTTGCGATCAGGCTCTTGGTCCAGTGATGGTTGCGCTGGCCGGCGGGCAGGTCGGTGAGGCGCGTGCCGGGGGATGAGATCGCCGTCTCGCCTTCGCGATAGGGGAAGCGCAGCACCGCATCGGTGTCGGCGACGTAGAAATCGCCGCCGACCAGGGCCATTCCGAACGGCGAGTTGAGGCCGGAGAGGAAGACGGCGCGGGTCTCGGCGACGCCGTCGCCGTCGCCGTCGCGAAGCAGGGTGATCCGGTTGGCGCTCGGCACGGCGGCGCCGGCCTTCTTCATCAGCATCTTCTCGATCTTGGCTTTGAGCCCCTTGCCGTCCTCCGGCCGCGGCGGCGCGTTGCTCTCGGCGACCAGGACGTCGCCATTGGGCAGGACATGGAGCCAGCGCGGATGGTCGAGGTCGGCCGCGAAGGCGGCCACCCGAAGGCCCGCGGCGGGAGTGGGAGCGGAGCCGAGCCAGCCGATCGCATCGGCGATGTTGACGGTGGGGAGGAGGGTCTTCACCGGCTTGGGCAAGGTCGGCGCCGGCCCCATTCCGGCGCTGACCGGGAGCTTGGCCCGGTCGCCGCAGCTGCTGAGCGCGAGCGCCGTCGCGACGACGACGGCGGCTCCGCCAAGGATGAGCTTGCGACCGGGCATAAGCCGCCTCCGGCGAAGCCTGGGTGGAGGAGGAACGTCCATCTGCCTTGCCCCGTTCCGCCTTCCGGTTGAGCCTCGGGCAGCGTAGGGCCGCTCGGGCGGCGCAGCAAGGAGACGGATCATGATTCCACGCAGGCGGCTTGGGCGGGGCGGCCCCGAAGTGTCGGCGATCGGGCTCGGCTGCATGGGCATGTCCGAATTCTACGGTGCCGGCGACGAAGCGGAATCGATCGCGACGATCCACGAGGCGATCGAGCGGGGCGTCGACTTCCTCGACACCGCCGACATGTATGGCGTCGGCCGCAACGAGGAACTGGTCGGCCGGGCCATCGCCGGCCGCAGGGACCGGGTCTTCCTGGCCACCAAGTTCGGCAACGTCCGCGGCGAGGACGGAAGCTTCAGGGGCGTGTGCGGCCGGCCCGATTATGTCCGGTCCGCGTGCGACGCGAGCCTGAAGCGGCTCGGGGTCGAGGTCATCGACCTTTATTACCAGCACCGGGTCGACCCCGATGTCCCGATCGAGGAGACGGTCGGGGCGATGGCTCAGCTGGTCGCCGCGGGCAAGGTGCGTTTCCTCGGCCTCAGCGAAGCCGCGCCGGCGACCGTGCGGCGGGCGCACGCGGCGCACCCGATCGCCGCCCTCCAGACCGAATATTCGCTGTGGAGCCGCGACGCCGAGGCGGAGCTGCTGCCGACGGTGCGCGAGCTCGGCATCGCCTATGTCGCCTACAGCCCGCTCGGCCGGGGCTTCCTCACCGGCCAGTTCAGGAGCCCGGCCGATTTTCCCGACGACGATTACCGCCGCTTCCACCCGCGCTTCACCGGCGAGAATTTCGAGAAGAACATTGCCCTGGTCCGCGAGATCGAGGCGATGGCGGAAGCGAAAGGCTGCACCGCCGCCCAGCTCGCCATCGCCTGGGTGCTTGCGCAGGGGGAGGACGTGGTTCCGATCCCGGGAACGAAGCGGCGCAAATATCTGGAGCAGAATATCGGGGCGCTCGAGGTCAGGCTGAGCGCGGAAGAACTGGAGCGGATCGACCAGATCCTCCCGCCGGGCGCCGCCTCCGGCCCACGCTACCACGAAGCCGGGATGGCGACGATCAACGGGTGACGTCGTCCCAGCGAAGGCTGGGACCCCAGCGGGTGAAGAACGCCGCGCCTTTCGCCCCCCGGGACCCCAGCCTTCGCTGGGGCGACGGCCAACGAAAAAGGGCCGCCCCGGAGGACGGCCCCTTCGTATCGTACAGACCGAGCCTTTAGCGCTTCGAGAACTGGAACGAACGGCGCGCCTTGGCCTTGCCGTACTTCTTGCGCTCGACGACGCGCGGGTCGCGGGTGAGAAAGCCCTCGCGCTTCACCGTCGTCCGGAGCTCCGGCTCGTAGCGGGTGAGAGCGGTCGAGATGCCGTGGCGCACCGCTCCGGCCTGGCCGGAGAGGCCGCCGCCCTTGACCGTCGCGATGACGTCATACTGGCCGCGGCGCTCGGTGACGTCGAACACCTGGTTGATGATGAGGCGAAGCGTCGGCCGGGCGAAATAGACTTCCTGGTCGCGGCCGTTGACGACGATCTTGCCGGAGCCGGGCTTCAGCCAGACCCGGGCGACCGCGTCCTTGCGGCGGCCGGTGGCGTAGGCTCGGCCCTGCTTGTCGAGCTGCTGCTCGCGAAGCACGGCCTGGATCTGCGGGCCCTGGGTCGAGACGCCCTGGTCGTCGGGAGCTTCGGCCGGCCTTCCGGTCGGGGCCGGAGCCTCGGCGGCCGACGAGTCGGCGGCCGGAGCGGCTTCGGGGGCGGCGGGCGGCGCGGCCGCGGCGGCGCCGGTCAGCTCGCCGAGGTCGGCGAGGGATTGGCGATTGTCGGTCATCAGGCACCCACCTTGTTCTTGCGGTTCATGCCCGCCACGTCGAGAGGT
>Ga0190273_10000232_pt1 | contig 26073 bp, 29 predicted proteins | sample Popmic504IS_FD_134513 | JGI IMG/M metagenome (GOLD analysis project Ga0190273, IMG submission 134513) | Populus adjacent soil microbial communities from riparian zone of Shoshone River, Wyoming, USA - 504 IS | ecosystem: Environmental > Terrestrial > Soil > Riparian zone > Trees stand | place... | reverse complement strand
GCGATGGCCTGCAGGTGGCCTGCCGCCGCAAAGTCCAGCAGCGGACGGTCACGAGTCATCAGGGTGTAGCTATGGGTCCGCGCGGTGGCAGCGATGATGCGGTCGGCGGGATCACGCAACTTCGATGCTGGGAGAAAAGACGATGCGATGAGGATCTCCGGCGATGTACTGGCCAGCTTCACACCGGACTGGAGGAGCTTCCTGAACCAGAGGCTCGGGTCCATGGCGAGAACCAGTCGCTCGCGAGACACCAGCAATCCCACTTCCCAAGCCGTAACGGGCGACACCACCAGCCCACCGTCGTTCAGCGCCTCGCGGATGGCGTCCATGGCGCTGTCGGGCAAGCGGCTGCGATTGGCCAGCCAGATCGCCGCGCAGGTATCCAGCAGGAGGGGCCTCACTGAATCTCGGCGTCCCAGACCTCACCCGTGGGCGCGGTGATATCCACTCCAGGCGGAATGAAGACCGTGCCGGCCAAACTAGCCCATATGCGCTCAAGCACGTTAGTAGGCTCCTGGGCGGGCGCCTCTTCGGCTTCGGCGCGCCGGAACACCAGCTTGCGGCTACCCATGTCGACCCGTTCGGTCTTGTAGCCGGCGTCGAGCCAGGCGCGGGTGATGACGCTGTTGGACGGATTGTTGCTCCACCAAGCGCGGTGCTTGAAGGCGACCGGGGGCAACGGTGCGTGGATGAGCTCCTCGATTTCGTGGAAGCTCATGGGCACTTCCTGCGTCTGGCGCGTGGCTAGGAAGCTCTTCAGTGGGTCGTACTTCGACATCAGCGATCTCCTCCTCCGCAGAAGACCACAGAGACACACAAAAACACAATACTAACTAATTGGAGTAACTATGGCTGCAGCCTGTACCCGCCCGCCTCGGTCAGCAGGAGCGAAGCGCTGGCGGGGTCGGGCTCGATCTTCTGGCGCAGGCGGTAGACATGGGTTTCGAGGGTGTGGGTGGTGACGCCGGCGTTGTAGCCCCAGACCTCGGCCAGCAGCTCCTCGCGCGAAACGGCCTTTTCGCCGGCGCGGTAGAGGTATTTGAGGATCGAGGTTTCCTTCTCGGTCAGCCGGATCTTGCGCTGCTTGTCGTCGACCAGCAGCTTGGCTGACGGCCGGAACTCATAGGGCCCGATGCGGAAGAAGGCGTCTTCAGAGGCTTCGTGACTGCGCAACTGGGCGCGGATGCGGGCCAGCAGGACGCCGAACCTGAACGGCTTGGTGACGTAGTCGTTGGCGCCCGAGTCCAGGCCGAGGATGGTGTCGCTGTCGCTATCGGCGGCGGTCAGCATGATCACCGGCGCGGTGACGGCCCCCTTTCGCATCAGCCGGCAGGCCTCGCGGCCGTCCATGTCGGGCAGGTCGACGTCGAGCAAAACGAGGTCGGGCCGCAGTTCGCGCGCCATGCGGATGCCGTCGCCGGCGGTCTCTGCCTCGACGGCGGCGAACTCCTCATGCAGCTGCAGCTGCTCGGCCAGCGCGCCGCGCAGCTCCTCGTCGTCGTCGATGATCAGGATGGTCTTGCGTTGCGCCATGGGCCGGGAGGATGCACTGGATTGAGGGAACGAGCCAAGCGAGGACGACTTAGCCGATGAACTTCGTCGCCCACGCGGATGGAACGCTTGAGCTTGGAGAAAGACTCGTCCGCTGTGCTCTCGGCCCGGCGGGGGTAACGCCGGCGGCGGAAAAGCGAGAGGGCGACGGCGCGACCCCGCAGGGCGTCTGGCCGATGCGGCGGGTGCTGTATCGGGCTGACCGGGGCGAGCGGCCGGTGACGGCGCTGCCGGCGGAAGCGATCAGACCCGAGGACGGCTGGTGCGACGACCCCGCCGACCCGCGCTACAACCAGCCGGTGACGCTGCCCTATCCGGCCAGCTGCGAGACGATGTGGCGCGAGGACGAGCTCTACGACATCGTGGTGATCCTCGCCCACAACGACAACCCGCCGGTCCCGGGGCTGGGCTCGGCCATCTTCCTGCACTGCGCCAAGCCGGGGTATCCGCCGACTCAGGGGTGCGTGGCTCTGGCCAAACCCGACCTGCTGGAACTGCTCCGGCTCGCCCAACCCGGCGACGCCATCGAGGTCAGGGCCTAGGCGTCCGCGCCCTGAACAGCGCCGAGCCGACGCGCACGCTGGTCGCGCCGAAACGCACCGCTGTCTCGTAATCGGCGCTCATGCCCATCGACAGCTTTTGAAGGCCGTTCCGCGCCGCGATCTTCGCCAGCAGCGCAAAGTGCGGGCCGGCGGGTTCGGCCTCGGGCGGGATGCACATCAGGCCTTCGGTCGTCAGGCCGTAGGTATCGCGGCAAGCGACGATGAAGGCGTCGGCCTCCATAGGCGTCACCCCCGCCTTCTGCGGCTCCTCGCCGGTGTTGACTTGCACATAGAGCCGCGGCGACTTACCGGCGCGCGCGATCTCGTCGGTCAGCACGCGGGCGAGCTTTTCGCGGTCCAGCGTCTCGATGACGTCGAACAGCGCCACCGCCTCGCGCGCCTTGTTCGTCTGCAGCGGCCCGATGAGGCGCAGCTCGACGCCTTCGCGCCGGGCCGACCACCGCTCCGCCGCCTCCTGCACGCGGTTCTCGCCGAACGCCCGTTGACCGGCGGCGAGCATGGCCTCGATGCGTTCATCCGGCTGCTGCTTGGATACGGCGACAAGGGTGACGTCCGCCGCATTGCGCCCGGCGGCGCTCGCGGCGGAGGCGATCTTGCCGAGCACCGTCTGACGGGCCTGGGCTATCTCTTCAAACAGGGGATCGGGAGACGGCGTAACCGGCGCCTAGAACTTGAAGGCGGTTTCCAGCCGGACCTTCGGGGCGGTCTCTTCGGCGTCGCGCTTGCGGACCGGCGCGTCCTTGGTGGACTCAAGACCCACGGCGCCGCCGACACGCAGCGACGGGGTGATGCGGAAGAAGGCGCCGGCTTCGACGTTCTTCCACTGGTCGGCCTTGCTATCGAGGTCGAACTTCAGGCCCCAGCGGCCCTTCTTGGTGTCCCACTGGAGGATCTTGTTGGGCTGCGCGGCCGCCGCCTGGGCGTTGAAATCACCCCTCACGGTGAACGCCTCGGCAGCGGCCGGCGCGGTGGCGGCGCGCGGCCTGGCGGTCTCGGCATGGGCGACACCCGCGGTCCCAAGCAGGACCAGCGCGCTCGCCGCCGCCAAAATGCGCCTCTGCGCCATCGCCACCCTACTGCCCCCGTTAGCCCCGGCGGAGCTCCCCCAACACTTGGAGAACCTCGTTCAACGCCGATTAAAGACTCCTCGGCGCCCGGGTCAACGCCCGCTGACGTGAGTCCGATGCTTAATGAGTCGATTCCCGCCGGGCCTGTGGCGATAAGGCCACGCGATTCCCGTTTGGAAGCGGCTCTGCCTTGTTGTAGACCCGCTTTCGGGCTTTTGGGGGCGTTCCGGCGCGGCAATCGCGACGGCTTTAAAGAACGAGTTGGAGCAGAACAGATGGCGTTTGTGCGTGGGCCGGCGATGCGAAGCGTCGCGATCGGACTGCTGGCGCTCACCCTGGCCGGGGTCGCCGGCTGTGGCACGATCGGCAGGATCCTGCCCGGCGGCAATGACGATGACATCCGCGTCGTAAAGACCGAGGAGGAGGGCCGCGGCCTGTTCGGCACCGGCCTCTTCGCCCGCGGCGAGCCGCAGAGCTCCAACGCCCAGATCGGCGTCAACGGCTACCTGTGGCGCGCCAGCCTCGACACCCTGGCCTTCATGCCGCTGGCTTCAGCCGATCCCTACGGCGGCGTCATCATCACCGACTGGTACTCCGCGCCGGAAGCGCCCAACGAGCGCTTCAAGGCCACGGTCTACATCCTCGACACCCGCCTGCGGGCCGACGGCCTCAACGTGACGGTGTTCAAGCAGGTGGCGGCGAACGGCGCCTGGGTGGATGCGGCCGCCTCGCCGCAGACCGAGACCGACCTGGAGAACGCCATCCTGACGCGCGCCCGGCAGTTGCGTCTGGCCAACGTCAACGGTTAGTACCCGGAGCCTGATGGCCCGCTACAATCCGAAAGACACCGAGCCCAAATGGCGTGAGGCCTGGGCCAAGGCGGACGTGTTCCGCGCGCCGAACCATGCGCCGGACAAGCCCAAATACTACGCGCTGGAGATGTTCCCCTATCCGTCGGGGCGCATCCACATGGGCCACGTCCGCAACTATGCGATGGGCGACGTCGTGGCGCGGTTCAAGCGGGCCCGCGGCTTCAACGTGCTGCACCCGATGGGCTGGGACGCTTTCGGCATGCCGGCCGAGAACGCGGCGATGGAGCGCGGCGTCCATCCCAAGGGCTGGACCTACGACAACATCGCCTCGATGCGCGAGCAGCTGAAACTGCTGGGCCTGTCGATCGACTGGAGCCGCGAGCTCGCCACCTGCGATCCCGAATACTATGGCCAGCAGCAGCGCTGGTTTTTGAAGCTGCTGCAAAGAGGGCTGGTCTATCGCAAGGAGGCCCAGGTCAACTGGGATCCGGTCGACATGACCGTCTTGGCCAACGAGCAGGTCATCGACGGCCGCGGCTGGCGCTCCGGCGCGGTGGTCGAGAAGCGCAAGCTGACCCAGTGGTTCCTGCGCATCACCGACTATGCCGACGACCTGCTGGCTGGACTGGAGAGCCTCGACCGCTGGCCGGACAAGGTGCGGCTGATGCAGGAGAACTGGATCGGGCGCTCCAAAGGCCTTCGGCTGACCTTCCACTGGGCGGGCGAGGCGCCAATCCGTGAGATGAACGAGGGGCTGGAGGTCTATACGACGCGGCCGGACACGCTCTTCGGTGCGAGCTTTGTCGGCATTGCGCCCGACCATCCGTTGGCCGAGCAGCTGGCGGCGGCTGACCCGAAGGTCGCCGCCTTCGTCGCCGATTGTCGAAAGGGCGGCACGTCCGAAGCCGACATTGAAGCCGCCGACAAGCTGGGCTGGAACACGGGGCTGGAGGTCGTCCACCCCTTCGATCCCTACTGGAAGCTGCCGGTCTGGATCGCCAACTTCATCCTCATGGACTACGGCACGGGAGCCATCTTCGGCTGCCCGGCGCACGACCAGCGCGACCTCGATTTCGCCCGCAAGTATGGCCTGCCGGTCCGCCCGGTGGTGCTGCCGCCGAGCGCGGACGCCACGAGCTTCGATGTAGGTGAGGAAGCCTACACAGGCCCCGGAACGATCTTCAATTCGGCGTTCATGGACGGCATGGAGGTCGAGCCCGCCAAGGCCGCCGCCATCGAGCGCATCGAGCACCAGCAGCAGGGCGTCGGCGCTACCGTCTACCGCCTGCGCGACTGGGGCGTCTCGCGCCAGCGCTACTGGGGCTGCCCGATTCCGGTGATCCACTGCGGCCAGTGCGGCGCCGTACCAGTCCCGGACGACCAGCTGCCGGTGGTGCTGCCGGACGACGTGTCATTCGACAAGCCCGGTAACCCGCTCTTGCGTCACCCGACCTGGCGGCACACGACCTGCGCCAACTGCGGCGGCAAGGCCGAGCGCGAGACCGACACCCTCGACACTTTCGTCGACAGTTCCTGGTACTTCGCCCGGTTCGCCAACCCCGCCGCGGCCGAGCCCATCGACAAGGCCGCCGCCGATTACTGGCTGCCGGTCGACCAGTACATCGGCGGCGTCGAGCACGCCGTCCTGCACCTGCTCTACGCCCGCTTCATCACCCGCGCGCTGAAAGACGAGGGCATGCTGTCGGTCGAGGAGCCGTTCGCCGGCCTGTTCACGCAAGGCATGGTCACCCACGAGACCTACCGCAGCAAAGCGGGCGACTGGGTCGAGCCGGGCTTCGTCCAGCTGTCGGGGGAAGGCAAGGCGCGCGCCGCCAGGCATGCGCGAACGGGCGAGCCGCTTGAGATCGGCGACATCGAGAAGATGTCGAAGTCGAAGAAGAACGTCGTCGCGCCCGAGGACATCTTCGACGCCTATGGTGTCGACGCCGCGAGGCTGTTCGTGATGTCCGACTCGCCGCCCGAGCGCGACGTGCAGTGGACCACCGGCGGCGTCGAGGGCGCGGGCCGCTTCGTGCAGCGGGTCTGGGCCGAGTTCGAAAGTCAGCCCAAGGCCATACCCGGGGGGGAACCCGCCGACGAACTGCGCCGCGCCACCCACAAGCTGATCAAAGCGGTCACCGAGTCCATCGAAGGCTTCCGCTTCAACAGCGGCATCGCCCGGCTCTATGAATTCCTGAACATCCTTAAAGAATTCAAGGCCGAAGGCGCCACCCCGCAGGTGCTCGCCGCCCGCGCCGAGGCGCTGTCCGTCTTCGCCCGCCTGATCGCCCCCTTCACGCCGCACCTGGCCGAGGAATGCTGGAAACTGATCGGCGGCAAGGGCATGGCGGTCGACGCAGCCTGGCCCGAGTTCGATCCGGCGCTGGCCGAAGACGCCGAGGTGGTCATGCCCGTGCAGGTCAACGGCAAGCGCCGGGGGGAGGTCCGCGCCGCCAGGGACGCGCCCGAAGACGCCGTGCGCGCATTGGCGCTGGCGGACCCCGCCGTCTCGGTCCACCTTGAGGGCATGACCGTTCGCAAGGTGATCGTGGTGCCTGGCCGTATCGTCAACATCGTGGCGGGCTGAGCGTGAAGCGCGCCCTCGCCGCCCTCATCGCCGCTCTGACCCTGCCGCTCGCCGCCTGCGGGTTCACGCCGCTCTATGCCGAGCCGGGCGTCGTCCCCAGCCTGTCGGCCATCGACGTCGTCGCGCCGCAGGGCCGCGTCGGCGAGCTGATGCGCGAGGAGATCAACGACGCGCTCGGCCGCGACCTGAATGTGCCGCCTGCCTACCGGCTCGACCTCTACTACCGCACCGACCGGGCCGGGCGTGGCCTGCGCATTGACAATGTCGTTAGCCGCTATGAGCTGGTGCTGCTGGTCGAGTACCGGCTGGTCGACCGGGCCACGAACCGCGAGCTGCGCCGGAGCCGCGTCCGCTCGGAAGTCACCTACGACAGCATCGACCAGCCCTACGCCGCCGTCACCGCGCTCCAGGACGCCGAGGCCCGGGCCGCTGCCGACGCCGCGCGGCGCATCCACCTCGAGCTGGCCAGTTGGTTCGCGGGCGCGGGCCGCCGCTGATCCGCACCGCCCGCGCATGATCCTCGCCAAGCGCCCCGACATCGAACGTTTCCTGAAGGCGCCCGGCCGCGAGATTCGCGCCGCGCTACTCTATGGCCGCGACCGGGGCGTGGTCCGTGAGCGGGCGCAGCAGCTGGCCCTCAAGATCGCCGCCAATCCGGACGATCCTTTCGACGTCGCCATGCTCACCGACGGCGACCTCGACGAAGGCGGCAAGCTGGAGGGGGAACTGTCAGCGCTGTCGATGATGGGTGGGCGGCGGCTGGTGCGCCTCAGGCTCGGCGGCGACAAGGCCAGCCCTGAGAAAGCCGCGGCCGAAGCGCTCGCCGGCCATGCCGACGGGGCCTTCAACCCCGAAGCCTTTTTCATCATCGAGGCCGGCGAGCTGCGCAAGGATTCCGCCCTGCGCAAGGCCGCCGAGAAGGCCGCCGCCTGCGCCGCCATCCCCTGCTACGAAGACGAAGCCGGCGACATCGCCCGCATGGTCCGCGAGACGCTGGCTGCCGACAGGGTCGGGCTCGACGCCCAGGCGCTGGACCTGTTCGTCGCCCGCATGCCCAAGGAGCGCGGCGTCGCCCGCCAGGAGATCGAGCGGCTGGCCCTGTTCCTCGGCCCCGGCAGCGGCGTCACCGCGACGGTCGCCGACCTCGACGCCTTCCTCGGCGTGGAGCCGGAGGCCTCGTTATCGGACGCCGCGGCCGACGCCTTCGGCGGCCGCCTGGGTCCCGCGCAGGCCGGACTGCGCCGCGCCCAGGCGGAAAGCGAGGGGGGCGTCGCCGCCGTCCGCGCGATGGGCATGTACCTGGCCAAGCTGCGCCGCACGCTGACGCTGGCGCAGAGCGGCGCGGGCCTGGCGGAAGCGGCCAAATCGTCCGGCGTGTTCTGGAAGCAGGAGCGGGAATTCCTGCGCCAGGCGAGAGCCTGGACCCTGCCCCACCTCGACACCATCCAACCCGAGGTGCTCAACGCCGACCGCCTGTGTAAACAGGCCGCGTCGCCCGATGCCCTGATCGCCGAGCGGCTGGCCCTGACGATCGCCGGGCGGGCGCGGCGGCTAGGCCTTTAGCGCATCAACCGCCGGCAAAGGTCGTCGAGTTGTTCCAGCGTGGCGTAGCGCAGCTTCAGCTCGCCGGCGCCGCCACGGTCGCGCAGCTCGACCTCGAGGCCCAGCACTTCGGAGAGATCGTTCTCCAGCGCGTCGATGTCGGCGTTGCGGGCGACACCGCCCTTGCGCGGCCTGGCGGACTTGGTCTCGGGCGCCCGGCGGGCCAGCGCCTCGGCCTCACGGACACTCATGCCCTTGTCGACGATCTGTTTGGCCAGGCTCAGCGGATCGGGAGAGCCGGCGATGGCGCGGGCATGGCCGGCGGTCAGCCGTCCGTCGCTCAGCATCGCCTGAACCTCGGCCGGAAGGCTGAGCAACCTCAAGGCGTTAGCCACATGTGGCCGGCTTTTGCCGACGACCTGCGCCACGGCGTCCTGCGTGCGGCCGAACTTGTCCATCAGGGCGCGAAAGCTGAGCGCCTCTTCCAGCGGGCTGAGGTCGGCGCGCTGGACGTTCTCGACGATGGCGATCTCGAGCACTTCCAGATCGCTCAGTTCCCGGATCATGGCCGGTAGCGCTCGCAGCCCCGCCCGCTGCGCCGCGCGCCAGCGCCGTTCTCCGGCGACTAGCTGGTATTCGCCCTGCGCGCCGGGCGCCGGACGCACCAGCACCGGCTGCAGCACGCCTTTTTCCCTGATAGAGGCGGCGAGCTCATCGATCTCAGCCTCGCCAAACTGGCGGCGGGGCTGCTCGGGATTTCGGCGAATGAGCTCGATGGGGATGTCGCGCGTGCCGCCCGCGTCAGCTGCCGACGCTGGCGTGTCGCCCTCGCCGAGCAGCGCCGACAGACCCCGCCCGAGGCCGCGGCGGCCCTCCGCCATCACATTGTCGGCCATCGGGGTACTCCTTACGCGGCCTGGGCCTGGCGGCGGCGTTCGCGGCCGACGACTTCTCGGGCAAGTTTCAGATAGGCCTGCGAGCCGGCGCACTTGAGGTCGTAGATCAGCACCGGCTTGCCGTAAGACGGCGCCTCCGACACCCGCACGTTGCGGGGGATCACCGTCTCATAGACCTTGTCGCCGAAGTGGCCGCGCACATCGCGCGCCACCTGCTCGGACAGGCTGTTGCGGCGGTCGTACATAGTCAGCACCAGCCCCTGAATCTCCAGCTGCGGATTGAGGCTGCCCCGCACCAGCTCGATGGTCCGCATCAATTGGGTCAGGCCTTCCAGCGCGAAGAACTCGCACTGCAGCGGCACGAACACCGCATCCGCCGCCGTCATCGCATTTACGGTGAGCAGGTTCAGCGAAGGCGGACAATCTATCAGCACATAACTGTATTTGCCGGCGTCCCGCAGCGGGTTGAGGGCGTCGCGCAGACGAAACGAGCGGCGCGGCTGCGTTCCCAGTTCCAGTTCGACACCGGACAGGTCTGCGTCGGCGGGAACCAGGTCGAGACCGGGAAGGGCGGTGTTGACCGCCGCTTCGGCCAACGGCAGGTCGCCCATCAGCACGTCGTAGAGGCTGGTCTTGCGCTGCTGGCGCGAGACGCCGAGGCCGGTGGAGGCGTTGCCCTGCGGATCGGCGTCGATCAGCAGAACGCGTTCACCGACCGCAGCCAGCGCGGTGCCCAGATTGATCGCCGTGGTAGTCTTGCCAACGCCACCCTTCTGGTTGGCGATGACGAGCACGCGGAGGGGCGAGTCAGACTGGACGGACACGCGATAAACCTTTCACCCTGACGATCTGACCCTCGGAACCACTCAGGCTTTGGATCAGATCGGCGTCGAATTTCCAACATTTAGTAGCTTCGGTCAATTCGGACGCTACATCTTGTCCCTTGAGAAACAGCCCTACAGCGCCCCCGCGCAGGTATGGCCGGGCAAATCCCAGCAGCTTGACCATCGGCGCGCAAGCCCGCGCGGTGACCACCTCGACGTTGAGCGATAAGGACTCGGCCCGGGCATTATGCACCTTGGCCGGCAGATTCAGAGTCCCCACGACAGCTTCCAGAAAGCGGCAGCGCTTTGCCATCGATTCGACCAGGTGAACCTCCGCGCCCGGCGTGTCTTTCAGCAGGATCGCAAGGACCAAGCCGGGAAAACCCGCGCCCGCGCCGAGGTCGGCCCATACCTTGGCGGCGAATTCGATCTTCAACAGCTGAGCCGAGTCCCACGCGTGACGAGGCCAGAAGGCGTCCATCGCCGAGGGACCGACGAGGTTCATCTTCTCGTTCCAATCGGAAAGCAGGGCGCGGAAGCGTTCCAGATCGCCCATCTGGGCGTCCGTCGCGCCTGAAGCGGCCTGGAACGACGCGGCGTCCGTAACCTCAGGCGGCACGGGCGCGCCGGGCATGAGCCAGCAGGGCGGTCAGGGCGCCGGGGGTGACACCTTCGATCCGTGCGGCCTGCCCTAGAGTGAGGGGGCGTACCGCGGTCAGCTTGGAGCGGACCTCGTTGGACAGGCCACCGACCACGCTGTAGTCGAGATCGGCGGGCAGACGCAGGTTCTCGTCGCGCCGGAACGCCTCGAGGTCGGCGGCTTGGCGGCCGAGATAGCCATGATACTGCGCATCGATCTCGATCTGCTCACGAACCTGTGGCGACCACTCGCCAATCTGCGGCCAGAAAGCGGCGAGGCCGTCCAGCGTCACACCATCATGAGCGAGTAGCTGAACGACGTTTCGGCGCTGTCCGTCGGCCGTAACCTTGAAACCGGCCCGTGCCGCTTCCGCTGGGCTCATGGTGAGCATAGCCGCCTCATGGCGAGCCCGGTCGAGGTATGACTGTTTCACGTGGAACATCGAGGCTCTGGCACTACCGACGCAGCCCAGGTCAATGCCGCGCTGCGTCAGCCGCTGATCGGCGTTGTCGGCGCGCAGGGTCAGCCGGAACTCGGCGCGGCTGGTGAACATCCGATAGGGCTCGGTGACCCCGCGCGTGACGAGGTCGTCGATAAGCACGCCGATGTAGGCCTCGTCGCGGGCGAAGGTGGCCGATTCGGCCCCCCACGTGGCGCGGGCGGCGTTCAGGCCGGCGACCAGCCCTTGCGCGCCAGCTTCCTCGTAACCGGTCGTGCCGTTGATCTGGCCGGCGAGGTAGAGGCCGGGGAGGCGCTTGACCTCCAGCGTCGCGAAAAGCTCGCGCGGATCGACGTAGTCGTACTCGATGGCGTAGCCGAACCGCTTGATCTCGACGTTTTCGAGCCCAGGAATAGTGCGCAGGAAGAGCTCTTGCGTTTCCTCCGACACCGAGGTCGACACCCCGTTCGGATAGACGGTGTCGTCGTCGAGCCCCTCCGGCTCCAGGAAGATCTGGTGGCTGGTCTTGTCGGCGAAGCGGACGACCTTGTCCTCGATGGACGGGCAGTAGCGCGGCCCGATGCCGGTGGCTCGGCCGCCATAGACGGCGGACTCGTTCAGCCGCTCGGCGATGATCCTGTGCGTCTCTTCCGTCGTGTAGGTGATGCCGCAGGAAATCTGCGGGACCGTGATCTTGTCCGTCAGGAACGAGAAGGGGACCGGCTCAGCATCTGCCGGCTGCATCTCCAACCTCTCCCAGGCGATGGTCTTGCCGTCCAGGCGCGCCGGCGTGCCGGTCTTCAGCCGCCCCATCTTCAGCCCCGAGGCGTAGAGCCGGTCCGACAGCCCGACGGCCGGCGCATCGCCGACGCGGCCGGCGGGAATGCGCTTTTCCCCGAGGTGAATGACCCCCTTGAGGAAGGTGCCGGTGGTCAACACGACGCGCGGCGCGCGGTAGGTCTCACCCGCGGCGCCGACGACGCCAGTGACGACGCCGTCTTCCAGCACCAGGTCCTCGACCGCCTCGGCGACGATGTCGAGATTGGCGGTGGCGGCGAGTTCGGCCTGCATCGCCTCGCGATAGAGCTTGCGGTCGATTTGCGCGCGGGGGCCGCGTACGGCCGGACCTTTGGAGCGGTTGAGCATCCGAAACTGGATGCCGGCCTTATCGGCCATGCGGCCCATCAGGCCGTCCAGCGCGTCGATCTCGCGGACCAGATGGCCCTTGCCGAGCCCGCCGATGGCCGGATTGCAACTCATCTCGCCGATGGTCTCGAGCTTGTGAGTGAGCAGCAGGGTGCGCGCGCCGAAGCGGGCCGCAGCGGCCGCGGCCTCGCACCCGGCGTGCCCGCCCCCAATCACGATCACATCCCAGGACCTCATGGCGCCGGATATAGGCGATGGGGACGCCGGCGTCGACGGACTCAGGCGCCGTGGTGTTCCACGTGAAACATCATTTGCCGATGCAGAAGCTGGAGAAGACGCGGTCCAGCACGTCCTCGGCGCCGATCTGCCCGGTCACCTGAGCCAGCGCCCGGGCGGCAAGCCGCACGTCCTCGGCGGCGAGTTCGACTTCCGCGACGTTGTCTAGAGCCCCAGCGACACACGCGCGCGCCTCCCGCAGCCGCTCGGCGTGGCGCAGCCGCGTGGCAGCGGGGAAGTCGGAGGCGGACAGGGCGGTGACCACCCGCGCGGTCAGCCACTGCCGGACCGGCGCGGCGTCCCGCGTGGCGGCGACTTCCAGCGTCTCCAAGGTCAGCGCCCTAACGTCGGTGGCGTCTGCGCCCTGCGGTAGGTCCGCCTTGTTGAGGATGCAAAAGTCGCCCGGCTGAACGAGGTCGGCGGCAAACTGCCAGGCGCCATCCGAGACTGAGCCGTCCACCACCCAGAGGCGCAGATCGGCGTCGGCCGCCCAGGCGCGGGCGCGGCGGACGCCTTCGGCCTCGATCTCCTCGGCCGTCTCGCGCACGCCGGCGGTGTCGGCGAGGAGCAGCTTGTAGCCGGCGAGGACCATCGGGACCTCGATGACGTCGCGCGTGGTGCCAGGAGTAGGGGTGACGATGGCCGCCTCTCTCCCCGCTAGCGCGTTGAGCAGGCTCGACTTGCCGGCGTTGGGGGCGCCGATCAGGGCGACACGGAGGCCTTCGCGCACGCGGCGGCCCCGCGCTTCGTCGCTGAGGGCGGCGTCAAGCTCGGCCAACAGGCGATCGAGCGACGGCCGCGCCTTCGCCGCCACATCGGCGGGCAGCTCCTCATCCGGGAAGTCGACCGCGGCCTCCAGCATCGCCAGCGCCTGGACCAGCATCTCGCGCCAGGCTTCGTAGCGGCGGCTCAAGGACCCACCGAGCTGGGCCAGCGCCTGGTCGGCCTGGGCCTTGGTCTCGGCATCGATCAGGTCAGCGACGGCTTCTGCCTGCGCTAGGTCGAGCTTGCCGTTCTGGAAGGCGCGGCGGGTGAACTCTCCGGGTTCGGCGAGCCGCAGGCCCAATCCCGCCAGCGCCTCGATCAGCGCCTCGACCACCGCGACGCCGCCGTGCACGTGAAACTCGGCGCAATCCTCGCCGGTGTAGCTGGCCGGGCCGGGGAACCACAGGCACAGGGCCTCGTCGATCACTGCGCCGTCGCGCCGAAGCGTCCGCACGCTCGCCCGCCGCGCCGCCGGCAACCGCCCGGCCAGCGCCTTGACCGCATCGCCCGAGCGCGGGCCCGACAGCCGCACCACCGCCAGCGCCGCGTGACCAGGCGCGGTGGCGGGGGCGAAGATGGTGTCAGTCACGGCTACTTCGTACCGGACGCGGCGCTCATCAGCTTCATGAACTGCTCCTGGGCGCCAGCCCCGAAGGCCATCCAGTTCTTCATCAGCTCTTCGGGCGCGAGCGCGGCCATGTTGGCGTCCATGCGCTTTTGCATCTCACCGACCAGATGTTCGTTGAGGGCGCTGACGTCCGGCAGTCCGAAGAAGGCGCGCGCCTCCGCTGGGGTGCAGTCGATCTCGATGTTGAGCTTCATGGCGCTTGTCTTCCTATGCGGCAGGCGAGTTTGTTAGTAGCGGGCCTTGGCCTGAAAAGGGAGAGACGACGATGAGCGGGCAAACCACCACCATCAGCACGGCCGATGGGCAGTTCTCGGCCTATGTGGCGCGGCCCGCGGCGGCCAAGGCGCCTGCCATGGTCGTCATCCAGGAGATCTTCGGCGTCAACGCCGTCATGCGCGGCATCGCCGACGAACTGGCGGCAGCGGGGTATCTCGCCATCTGCCCTGACCTGTTCTGGCGCATCGAGCCCGGCATCGACATCACCGACCAGTCCGAAGCCGAGTGGAAGCGGGCATTCGAGTTCTATCAGGCGTTCGACGTGGAACAGGGCGTGGAGGACATCGCCGCCACCATCGCCCATGTGCGCGGCGATGAGGGGTGCAACGGCAAAGTCGGGGCGGTCGGTTTCTGCCTCGGCGGGCTGCTGGCCTTCCTGACCGGGACCCGCACGGACGCTGACGCCTCGGCGGCCTTCTACGGCGTCGGCATCGAGAACTTCGTCAGCGAGGCCAAGACGCTCGGCCGGCCGCTGCTGATCCACATCGCCGAAGAGGACGAGTTCGTCCCCAAGGAGGCCCAAGCGGTTATTGTCGCGGCGCTGAAGGACAATCCCAAGGTCGAGCTCCACACCTATCCCGGCCGCAACCACGCGTTCGCGCGCAAGGGCGGGGCGCACTATGACGCGGCCGACGCCGAGACGGCGATGAGCCGCACGCACGCCTTCTTCCAGAAAAATCTCTGATGCGTGCGGTTCAGCTCTCCCGCACCGGCGGGCCGGAGGTTCTCGAGGTCGTCGACCTGCCGGAGCCCGAACCTGGACCGGGCGAGATTCTGATTAGGCAGGAAGCGGTAGGGCTGAACTTCATCGACACCTATCACCGCAGCGGCCTCTATCCGGTCAGCCTGCCGACGGTGCTAGGCAGCGAGGGCGCGGGCGTGGTCGAAGCGGTGGGGGAGGGCGTTACGCGCTTTCTGGCCGGTGACCGGGTCGCCTATGCCGGCGGCTTCGGTGCCTATGCCGAGCTGCGGACCTATCCGGCCGAACGGGCGGTGAAGCTGCCGGCGGACATCCCGACCCGTACGGCGGCGGCCTCGCTGCTCAAGGGCATGACGGCGGAGTTCCTGCTGCGGCGGTGCTACCCGGTCAGACCGGGCGACGCCATCCTCGTCCATGCGGCGGCCGGCGGCGTCGGCATGATCCTCAGCCAGTGGGGCAAGGCGCTGGGCGCGCGGGTGATCGGCACGGTCGGGTCTGAGGAGAAGGCGCAGGTCGCGCGCGATCACGGCTGCGACGAGGTCGTCCTCTACCGCTCGGAAGACGTGGCGAGCCGGGTGAAGGCCCTGACCGACGGCGAGGGCGTTCGCGTCGCCTACGATGGCGTCGGCGCCGACACCTTCGAGGCGAGCCTGGCCAGCCTCGGCCGGCGCGGCGTGCTGGTGACCTACGGCAACGCCTCGGGCCCGGCGCCGGCCTTTGCGCCGCTGAAGCTGGTGCGCGGCTCGCTCTATGTCACCCGGCCGACGCTGTTCGACTACGTCATCACCACCGAGGAGCTGGACGAGAGCGCGAGCGCGCTGTTCCACGTGCTCTCATCGGGTGACGTGAAGATCCAGATCGGCCAGGAGTTCGCGCTGGCGGACGTTCGCGCCGCGCACGAGGCGCTGGAGGGCCGGGCCACGGTCGGCTCGACCCTGCTGATCCCCTAGGTGACGGCGGTGGCGCGCTGGTAGGCGGGCCGGTCCTTGAGCCGCTGGTGGTACGCGGCGACCGCCGGCGAATACTGCTCCGCCAGCCCCACGAACTCACCGAACGCCAGCGCGTAGCCAACAGAGATGTCGGCGGCGGTGAAGTCCTGGCCGGCCATGTATGGCCCCTTGGCCAGCTGGGCGTCGACGTGGTGCAGCTGCCGGATGAAACTCTCGGCGTTGTTCTTCAGGGTCCAGTTCTGCTTCTGGTCGTCGGGGGCCAGGAACATCGCCCGGACCAGCGGCGTCAGGCCGGCCGCTAGCGAGGCCTCTCCCAGCACCAGGAACTGCAGGTAGTCGGCATAATTGGCGTCCTGCGGCTGCGGCGCCAGCGGCGTCGGGCCATATTTCGTTCCGAGGTACTGCAGGATGGCGATGGACTCGGTGATCACCGTGTCGCCGTCGACCAGCACCGGCAGGGTGCGGGTGGGGTTGAGCTTCAGGAACGCCTCACTGGGGTTGGTCAGCGAGCCGGGCTCGACCTCGTAGGGCAGGCCCATCTCCTCGGCCATCCAGATGACCCGCATCGAGCGGCTGCGCGGTGCGTGGAATACCTTGATCATGAGCGTGTGTCCCCAGTGCGTTGCGATTAGGGACTGACGCTATATCACCGCCCACGCAAACACCACCCCCCGTCATCCTCGGGCTTGTTCCGAGGATCCATAATCGAGGCGCTATGATGTTGGCTTGGGTGGCCACCACGGTGCGTTACCCACCGACCATCGACGTGCATGGGTCCTCGGGACAAGCCCGAGGATGACGGGACGTAAGGAGCGGCGCGAGACGCGCCCCTCCTTACGTATTCATCGATTGGAAGAAGTCGTCGTTGGTCTTCGTCTGGCGCATCTTGTCGAGCAGGAACTCGATGGCGTCCTGGGCGCCCATGGGGTTCAGGATGCGGCGCAGGACATAGGTCTTGGTCAGCTGGTCCTTCGGGGTGATCAACTCCTCCTTGCGGGTGCCGGACTTCAGCACGTCAATGGCCGGGAAGATGCGTTTGTCGGCCACCTTGCGGTCGAGGATGATTTCCGAGTTACCGGTGCCCTTGAACTCTTCGAAGATGACTTCGTCCATGCGGCTTCCCGTGTCGATCAGGGCGGTGGCGATGATGGTCAGCGAGCCGCCTTCCTCGACATTCCGCGCCGCGCCGAAAAAGCGCTTGGGGCGCTGCAGGGCGTTGGCGTCGACGCCGCCGGTCAGCACCTTCCCCGACGACGGGACAACGGTGTTGTATGCCCGGCCGAGGCGCGTCACCGAGTCCAGCAGGATCACGACGTCGCGCTTGTGCTCGACCAGGCGCTTGGCCTTTTCGATAACCATTTCAGCCACTTGCACGTGGCGCGTGGCCGGCTCGTCGAAGGTCGAGGCAATGACCTCGCCCTTCACCGTGCGCTGCATGTCGGTGACTTCTTCGGGGCGTTCGTCGATCAAGAGGACGATCAGGTAGCTGTCCGGGTGGTTGGTCTCGATCGACTTGGCGATGTTCTGCAGCATCACCGTCTTGCCGACCCGCGGCGGGGCGACGATCAGGCAGCGCTGGCCCTTGCCGAGCGGAGCTACGATGTCGATGACCCGGCCGGAGCGGTCCTTCACGGTCGGATCGGGCAGCTCCATGGTCATCCGCTCTTCGGGATAGAGCGGCGTCAGGTTGTCGAAGTGGACCTTGTGGCGGACGTTCTCGGGGGCCTCGAAGTTGATCTGGCCGACCTGGACGAGAGCGAAATAGCGCTCGCCGTCACGGGGCGCGCGGATGGCGCCGTCCACCGTGTCGCCGGTGCGCAGCCCGAACTTCCGTATCTGCGAGGGCGAGACGTAGATGTCATCGGGGCCGGGCAGGTAGTTGGCTTCCGGAGAGCGCAGGAAGCCGAAGCCGTCCTGGACGACCTCCATGGTGCCCGAGCCTGAGATCTCGACGCCTTCCTCGGCGACGGTCTTGAGGATCGCGAACATCATGTCCTGCTTGCGCATGGAGTTGGCGTTCTCGATCTCGAGCTTTTCGGCCAGCGCCAGCAGGTCGGCCGGGGATTTCTCCTTCAGCTCCTGCAGGCTCATCTTGGTGACGCCGAGCGCCTTGATGGCGGCGCTGACGGTGGCGGTGTTGGCCTCGTCATGGTGGTCGCCGTGCTCACCGTTGTCGTGGGGCTGCTCGGCGGCCTCTTCGGCGACGGTCAGGCCGGTGTCTTCGTCGAGAATGTCGGTGGGATTTTCGTCTGACATGGGAATGGACTCGTGACGTGAGGAGCCGGGCGGCTCCTGGAAAATGATGCAGCTGCCGTGGCAGCGTCTGGTTTGCGCCTTGGCCGGCGCGGAGCTTTGGGAGCCGGACTTCAGCGGCCGTATGGCGCGAGGTCCGGAAAAAGAGGCGGGAACGCGACGGATCGCGTCTGCCGCGAAGAACCACGCGCAGGCGCCGCGGTCAAGAAATCGCTAGCGACCGAACTCGGTGGTGACGGCGATGACCATGACGATGGCGGCCAGGAACGGCAGCTCGTTGGTCATCCGCCAGAAGCGCTCCGAGCGGGCGCTGGTCCCGTTGGCCAGGCGCTTGCGGGCCAGCCCCAGATAGTGATGCCAGCCGGTCAGGAACAGGACCCCGGCCAGCTTGGTGCTCATCCACGGCTCGCCCAGGTATGACCAGCCGCCGCGCAGCTCACGGTTGGCGACGATCAGCCCCAGCCCGAACAGCCAGGCGGCGATCATCGCCGGGTTCATGATGATGCGCAGCAGCTTGGCTTCCATGACCTGGAAGGTGGCGTCCATCTCCGACCCCGCGGCCGCCTTCGTGTGATAGGCGAACAGCCGTGGCAGGTAGAGCAGTCCCGCCATCCAGGCGATCACCGCGATGATGTGTAGCCCACGCAGCAGGTCGTAGTGCTCGGCCAGCCAGGTGCTCATGCCGCCTTCTCCGTTCGCGGGCATTTGGGCGCGGTGCAAACGTAGCCGGAGCCGGGGCAGGTTCCGCCGTCACGCTCTAGCGCCTGGACCGTGAGCCTGGCGAGCGAGGCGATGAAGCCTTGGTCGACCCCGAGAGCCGGCGCCCGGACGTAGGCCGGGCAGCCGTTCGCCTTGGCCAGCGCCGCGTATTCATGATCCAGCTCGACCAGCGTCTCGATGTGCTCGGAGACGAAGGCGATGGGCGCCACCACCAGCGCTCGCCCCTCCTTCGAAGCTTCGAGGATCGCGTGATCGGTCGCCGGTCCGATCCATTTCATCGGCCCGACGCGGCTCTGGTAGCTGACCTGCCAGTCCGTGAAGGCTGGCAGCCGCTGGGCTATGGCCGCGGCGGTCGCTTCGACCTGCGCCTGGTAGGGGTCGCCGCGTTCGACGATCTTCTCCGGCAGGCCATGAGCGGAGAACAGCAGGCGGACCGGGGTGGGGTGGCCGGCGGCTTCCCACGCGGTTTCAATCGAGCGGGCATAGCCCTCTATGAACCCGTCATCCACCGGATAGCAGCACACCGCACGACTGCGGCCGGCGCCCTTATAGGCCTTGGCCCAGGCCTGCAGCGACGAGGCTGTCGTGGTGGTCGAGAACTGCGGATAGAGCGGCAGCAGCACGATCTCGTCGGGCGCGAAGGCGGCTACGGCCTTGGCGGTTTCTTCCGTGAACGGATGCCAGTATCGCATGGCGATGAAGCAGCGGGCGGTGTCGCCGGGCAGGGCATCGGCCAAGGCGGCCTCAAGCGCCGCCGCCTGCCTCTCCGTCTCCGGCAACAGCGGCGAGCCGCCGCCCATGATGGCATAGTTGGCCTGCGCCGCCTTCTCTCGCCGGCTGGAGATCAGCCTCGCCAGCGGCGTCCTGGCCATACCGGGCAGACCGATGATCGCCGGATCGTTGAAGAGGTTGAACAGGAAGGGCTTCACCGCCGCCGGCCCATCCGGCCCGCCGAGGTTGAACAGCACCACCGCGATGCGCCTGCTCATCGGCCGGTGACCCGCTTCAGCACCTGCTCCACATGGGCAATCGGCACATCCGGCAGGATACCGTGCCCGAGGTTGAAGATGTACGGCCCGCCGCCCCACTGCTCGAGCAGCTGGTCCACACGCCGGTCCAGCGCCAGACCGCCCGCCCGCAGCAGCAGCGGATCGAGCGCGCCCTGGATGGCCTTGGTCTTCTGCACCCGCAGGCCCACTTCGGCGCTGGCCTGGGTGTCCAGCGCCACACCGTTCACTGGCGTCCGCGCCGCATAGCCCTCGACCAGCGCCCCGGCGCCGCGGGGAAAACCTATGATCGGCGCGGTCACGCCGGCGGCTCGCACCTTCTCGACGATGGCAGTGTGCGGCTTGATGACGATGCGCTCGAAGACATCCTCCGGCAGCTGCTCGGCCCAGCTCTCGAACAGCTTAAGCACCTGCGCGCCGGCATTGGCCTGCATCACCAAGTACCGAGCTGTCGCCTCGACCAGCACCTCCAGCAGGGCGTCGAGTTCCTCGGGGTGCTCGTGGGCGTAGGTCCGCGCCCCTGTGCGGTCGCTGGAGCGGCCTTCGATCATGTAGGTCGCCACGGTCCACGGCGCCCCCGCAAAGCCGATCAGCGCCCGCTCAGGCTCCAGCGCGGCCCGAACCCGCGTCAGGGTCTCGCCCACCGCCGCCAGACGGCCCGTCGAGGCCTCGATCCCGCCCTGCAGCGCCGCGATGTCAGGCAATGGCCCAAGCCGAGGCCCTTCGCCCGCCTCGAACCACACCTTCTGGCCCAGCGCGCCTGGGAGCAGCAGGATGTCGGCGAAGACGATGGCGGCGTCGAACGGGAACCGCCGCATTGGCTGCAGCGTCGCCTCCGCCGCCATCTCGGGATTCAGGCAAAAGGCGATGAAGTCCGGCGCCTTGGCCCGCAGCTCGCGGTATTCGGGCAGATAGCGTCCGGCCTGGCGCATGAACCAGACGGGCGGGCGCTCTAGCGTTTCGCCATCGAGCACCCGAAGGAGGGCAGGCCGGGGGGAGATCATCGCCCGCTCTCTTAGAGCCCCAGCCCCCCACCTGAAAGCCTGAAGGCTCAAAGCCCTCAGACCGGAAAGCCCTCTGCCTTCCTTCTCTTATAAGATTTTAAAAAGAAGGATGGGGAAGAGGTAAGCCATGGGCAAAGCGGGGATGAACCCGGCCGCCCACCGCCTTCGCGCCCGCCGCGAACCTCGCCTCAAGCCTTTGTCCCCAGCCGGCGACCGTCCTGTGAAGAGCGGGGATAGACCGGCAACCCGCTCAGCCGGCGAGTGGAATCCGCGCCGCCGGATGGGCGCAAGGATGTGGACGAGGATGTAGTGGCTGAAACGGTCGATGGCGGTCTGCTGAAGCGTTCACACCGCGCGCGGCCTGTTGACGGCGGCGCACGAAAACGGCCGCCGGCCCCAGGCGCCGTATTTCCGGTCGCCGGCCGCACGATAACTCCCCAGGGCGCAGCACGCCGTGAAGATCTCATCAACGCACCGTCCACAGGTATGGTTCCAACAGCCCACGCAGTTTATGTCAGGGCCATGAGCCCGGCCGCGCGGATCGCCACCTACTTCCACATCCACCTCGTCTCGGATTCGACCGGCGAGACGCTGAACGCGATGGCCAGGGCCGTGTGCGCGCGGTTCACCGTCGTGCTGCCCATCGAGCACATCTACGCTCTGGTCCGCTCCGACCGCCAGCTTGAACGGGCGCTGGAAGAGATCGCCGGCGCGCCAGGCATCGTCATGCACACCATCGTCGACGCCGACCTGCGCGCGGCACTGGAGGAGGGCTGCCGCAAGCTGGAGATCCCCTGCGTGGCGCCGCTCGACCCGGTGGTGTCGTCGATGTCGCGCTATCTCGGCGTACCGCTAACCAACCGGGTGGGGGCGCAGCACGCGCTCGACGCCGACTACTTCAACCGCATGGAGGCGCTGAACTACGCCATCAGTCACGACGACGGCCAAGGCGGCCAGGATCTGGAACAGGCCGACGTGGTGCTGGTCGGCGTCTCGCGTACCTCCAAGACGCCGACCTGCATCTATCTCGCCCACCGGGGCATCCGCGCCGCCAATGTGCCGCTGGTGCCGGGGCGCGACCCGCCGGCCAAGCTGCTGGAGCTGAAGAACACGCTCATTGTGGGCCTGATCGCCTCGCCCGACCGGCTGATCCAGATTCGGAGAAACCGGCTGCTGTCGCTGAAGGAAGAGCGCGACACCAGCTACATCGACCAGGAGGCGGTGCGCGAGGAGATCATCCGCGCCCGCCGTCTGTATGAGCGCCACGGCTGGCCGATGATCGACGTGACCCGCCGCTCGGTCGAGGAAACCGCCGCCGCCATCATCAACCTCCTCTCCGGCGGCCGCGGCCAGGTCGAGGTGCTCGGATGACGCCGGTCACACTGGCATCGAAGAGTTCGGCGAGAGCGCGGGTGTTGGCTGCCGCCGGGGTGCCGTTCGAGGCCGTCGGCGCCGGCGTTGATGAGGGCACGGTCAAGGAAGAGCTGCTGGCGAAAGGCGCGACCCCGCGCGACGTCGCTGTGGCGCTGGCCGAGCGGAAGGCCGTGGCGGCGTCGCAGGGTCGGGCCGGTCTGGTGATTGGGGCCGATCAGACCCTCGACCTGAACGGCCAGCTGTTCGACAAGGCCGAGAGCCTGGAAGAAGCCCGCGAACGGCTGACGACGCTGCGCGGCCAGGTCCACAAACTGCACTCTGCAGTCGCCATCGCTGAAGACGGCGTGGTGATCTGGCGGGAAGCGCCCGCCGCCACCCTGACCATGCGCAGCTTCTCCGACGCGTTCCTGGACGGCTACCTCGCTAAGCATGGAGACGCCTTGCTCGCCTCCGTGGGCTGCTACCGGCTGGAAGACAATGGGGTGCAGCTGTTCGAGGCGATCGACGGCGACTACTTCACCATCCTCGGCCTGCCGCTCATGGGCCTGCTCGACCTGCTCCGCCGCCGAGGGGCGCTGGCGGCATGACCATGATCGCCGGCGTTGTCGGCAATCCCATTGGGCACTCGCTCAGCCCGGCCATCCACAACGCCTGGATCGAGGCCGCCGGCCTTGACGCCGAGTACCGCGCCTTCTGCGCGCCGCTGGATGGTTTCGCCGCGTTCGTGAAGGGTGCCGAGGTGCGCGGCCTCAACGTCACCATCCCTTTCAAGGAAGAGGCGCTGAAGCTGGCGACCAGCGCCAGCGAACTTGCCCGGCTGGCCGGAGCGGCGAACCTCCTCACCTTCCGCAATGGCGAAGTCATGGCCGACAACACCGACGGTCCCGGCCTGCTCGCCGCGCTCAAACGTCAGGCTGGCTTCGATCCGACTAGCGGCCCTGCCGTGATCCTCGGCGCGGGCGGCGCGGCAAGGGGGGCCGCGGCGGCGCTGATGCTGGGGGGTTCCCCGCAGGTTCGTGTCGTCAACCGTACGCCCGGGCGCGCAAAGCAGCTCGCCGCCAGTCTCGGCGAAAAGGTTGTGGCGCTCGAAACCGAGGAGGCGTTCAGGGGCGCCGCTGTGATCATCAACGCCACCTCGCTTGGGCTCGGCGGCGGAGACGGCCCTCGCACCGCCTTCGATCTGGCGCCCGGCGCGGTGGTCATGGACATGGTCTACAAGCCGCTGGTCACCCGCTTCCTCGACCGCGCCGCTCAAGCAGGCCACCCCACTGTCGATGGGCTGGAGATGCTGATCGGCCAGGCGCGCCCCAGCTTCGAAGCCTTCTTCGGCCAGGCCCCGCCCGACATCGATGTGCGCAAGGTGGCGCTGGAGGCGATGGCGTGATCCTGGTTGGCCTCACCGGCTCTATCGGCATGGGCAAGTCGACCACCGCGGCGATGTTCGCCGAGGAGGGCGTGCCGGTTTACGACGCCGACGCCGCTGTCCACGCGCTCTACGAGCCCGGCGGAGCGGCGGTGGTGCCCATCGAGGCGGCGTTTCCCGGCGTTACCGGCCCGAACGGTGTGGACCGTGCCCAGCTCAGCCACCGCGTGGTCGGCAAGCCCGACGAGCTGAAACGGCTGGAGGCTGTCATCCACCCGCTGCTGGGCGCGAGCCGCGCGGCCTTCTTTGCCGACGCCGAAGCCAGGGGCGCGGACATCGTCGTGCTCGACGTTCCGCTGCTGTTCGAGACCGGCGGCGAGAAGGCCATGGACGCCGTGGTGGTCGTCACCGCGCCGGAGCACGTCCAACGCCAGCGCGTGCTGGAACGCGAGAGCATGGATGAGGCCAAGCTCGACGCCATCCTCGCCCGCCAGATGCACGACGCCGAAAAGCGCGCCCGTGCCCACTTCATCGTCGACACCTCGCAGGGGCTCGACCACGCCCGCGAGCAGGTCCGCGACATCCTTGCGGCTCTACGCCGCGATGGCCCGCCGAAGGTTGCCGACCGGCCCGAACCGCCGCAATAAAGAGACATGGCGCGCGCGATCGTCCTCGACACCGAAACCACCGGGCTGGACCCGCGCACCGGCCATCGGCTGATCGAGGTCGGCTGCATCGAGGTCGACGACTACATCCCGACCGGCAAGACCTTTCACCGCTACGTCCACCCCGAGCGCGACATCGATCCGGACGCCGAGCGAGTACATGGCATCTCGCTGGCCATGCTGGAAGGCAAGCCGAAGTTCGCCGATCCGGACGTCTGCGACGCCCTGATCGATTTCGTCGGTGACGCGCCGCTCGTCGCCCACAACGCCGCCTTCGACCGCGGCTTCATCAATCACGAGCTGGAGCGCTGCGGCCGCGAACCGCTGCCCGAGCCGCGCTGGATCGACACCCTCAAGCTGGCCCAGAAGCGCTTTCCGGGCATGTACAATTCGCTCGATGCGCTCTGCAAACGGTTCAAGATCTCGCTGGCCACGCGCGACAAGCACGGCGCCCTGGTCGACGCCACGCTGCTGGCATCGGTCTATCTGGAACTGCAAGGCGGCCGCGAGCGGGCGCTGAACCTGATGACCGATGCGGTGATCGCCCGCGCGACGTCGGCTGCGGTCCAGGCGGCCTACGGCGCCCGGCCGCGCCCGCTGACGCCACGCCTTACAGACGAAGAGCGCGCGCTGCACGAGAGCTTTGTGCGCGATGTCCTGAAGGACAAGGCCGTTTGGCTGAAGGTGGGGCTCTAAGCGGTTCCGCCCGGGTTTTCAGCCGCCGCCTTGCGGGACAGGTAGATGCCCTGGAAGTCGATCGGGTCGATCATGAAGGGCGGGAAGCCGCCTTCGGTGGTCAGGTCCGAGACGATCCGCCGTGCGAACGGGAACAGGTAGCGCGGGCACTCGATCAGCAGAACCGTCTCCATCTCCTCGGCTGGCACGCCCTGGATCTGGAACAGGCCCCCGTAGAGCAGCTCGATGTGGAACACCGGCTCGCCGCCGCGTTCGGCCCGCGCCGACAGCTTCAGGTCCACCTCGTAGAGGCCGTCAGGCCGGCCGCGGGCGTTCATCTCGACACCCATGTCGATTTCCGGCGGCGCACCGGCGGCGCGCAGCGAGTCCGGCGCCTTGGGGTTCTCGAACGACAGGTCGCGCGCGAACTGGGCGAGGATGCGGAAACCCGGCTGGGTCATGGCCCCGGCTTCCTGCGGAGCGCCGGCGGCGCTGCTTTCGATATCAGTCATGAAAATCTGCTCTGGCGCGGCTCGGCGCACGGGACGGGATCGAGGCGCGCTGCTATCACGCGGCCCATACCGGCGCAACGGCGGGTAGGCGCTGACGCAGACCCTCCGCTCGCCTATATAGGTGCGACACTCTCAAGGATTTCCGGTTCCGCCTTGGCGCTCATTGAATTGATCATCTTCGCAGTCCTCGCCGCCGTGGTGCTCTACCAGCTCTATTCGGTGCTGGGCCGGCGCGTCGGCCGTCAGCCGGAAGACCTCCCGGCTGGGGCCGTGCATCCGGCCGCGCCCGAGGACATTCCAGTAGAGGAACGGCGCGACACCGCCTCGCTCACGGGCTTGGCCGCACTGCGGGCCCGCGACCCTGCGTTCGACGTCGGCGCCTTCCTGCACGGCGCCAAGCAGGCCTACGAGATGGTCGTCATCGCCTTCGCCACCGGCGACCGCGAGACGCTGCGCCGCATACTGGCGCCCGGCGTGATGGACGGCTTCGAGCGGGCGATGGATACGCGCGAGGCGGAGGGCCGCACCGAGCGGGTCGAGTTCCTGCACCCGCCGCGGGCCGATCTCGAGAAGGTCGAGACCGAGGGCGACCTCGGCCGCACGGTGGTTCGCTTCCTGGCCGAGTTCCGCTCGCGCTCCAAGGGACCGGAGGGCGAGGCGGTGGATGACCGCCGCAGCGCCGAGCTGTGGACCTTCGAGCGCAACCTCAAGAGCCGCGATCCCAACTGGACCCTCGTCCACGTCGACGCCGCGGAGGCCTAGTGCGGTACTTTCGGTTTGCCGCCGCCATCCTGGCGACGCTGACGCTCGCCGCCTGCGCGACGCCGCAGAGCCGCGT